>JAABUT010000937.1_pt1 | contig 38484 bp, 44 predicted proteins | sample 5559281 | NCBI WGS metagenome assembly JAABUT01 (sample SAMN10711880, study PRJNA513359) | rock metagenome | isolation source: Antarctica rocks | place: Antarctica: Victoria Land, Ricker Hills nord | collected 2016-01-04 | reverse complement strand
ATGACAGTTTTTTGTCCCGAAGCAGTGAGCGTTTTTTCAATGAACGACCGTTTTTAAATCATAGCTGCTACATCATGCTTACTAAGAAACCGACCGGCAGAAAGTTATCAAGCTCTTTATTCTCCAACCTGCTCCGTAAGTCGATCATTCCTGAGCAAACGCTGAAGCCTCATTTGTTGCAGGATTTTTTAGATGGTGCCGGGCAGTTTAAACGCATATTGGAAGACAGTGGATTCGTGAAGCTTACCCGGCTAAAAAACCCGGAACTGCAAAGCCATGAACGCAAAATGGGACTGATAGAACGCTATTGCTATTTATCAGAGAAGAATGACGCTATTGTGTTTAAGGACATTGAATTTAAAGAGGGCATACAAATGGGGGATCTGCATTCTCAAATCTATACATTAGGAGATGCTGAGGATCTTCCTGTATTGTGCGGTTCACGTATTAACTACGACAGATATTCTACTGATAAAACCAAATTCAGTATTGGCTTTGCTTCTGCTTTGGGTCAGCTTTTATCTTGCAATCATATTTACAATCAATACATTTTTGTTGAGGATGCGCAAAAAACCTTGCAGAAATTAGAAAGTAAAAGGTTACGGTTACAATCCCTTTCTGCCTATTCCCGTGAGAATACAATGGCGAGAGACGCAACAAATAATTTTCTAAATGAAGCCATCGGCCAGCAAAGACTGCCTGTTAAAGCACATTTTAATGTGCAGGTATGGACATCTGATAAAGAAGAATTAAAGGACTTGAAGAATTTGGTATCTTCTGCACTTGCACAAATGGATGCTGCTGCAAAGCAGGAAACAGCAGGAGCACCACAAATTTTTTGGGCAGGTATTCCTGGCAATGAAGCCGACTTTCCAGTCAATGACACATTCGATACGTTTGCAGAGCAGGCTGTTTGTTTTCTCAATCTTGAAACCAACTATCGTTCCTCTTTAAGCCCTGTTGGCATCAGGCTTGGTGATCGCCTTACAGGAAGGCCGGTGCATGTTGATATTAGTGATGAACCGGTAAAAAAAGGAATATGCACCAATAGGAATAAATTCATATTAGGTCCTTCGGGCAGCGGCAAATCTTTTTTCACAAACCACATGGTTCGTTCTTACTATGAGCAAGGAACACACGTCGTTCTTGTAGATGTGGGACATAGCTATAAAGGATTATGTGATATGGTTGGCGGCTATTATTTCACCTACGATGAAAAAAACCCTATATGTTTTAATCCTTTTTATATAGGAGAAGGTGATAGCCTGGATACAGAAAAAAAAGAAAGTATTAAAACTCTTTTGCTGGCACTGTGGAAAAAGGATAATGAAACTTTTAACCGTTCTGAATACGTGGCTTTATCTAATGCGCTGCAGCTCTATTACGAAAAGCTGGATAAGTACAACAATTTATTTCCTTGTTTCAACAGTTTCTTTGAATTTTTAAGAGACGAGTTTGTTATCATATTAACCAATGATAAAGTAAAAGAAAAAGACTTTGACGTAAGCAATTTTTTGTATGTTTTGCGGCCTTATTATAAAGATGGTGAATTTGATTATTTGCTTAATGCTACTGAAAACTTAGAGTTGCTTACCGAACGCTTTATTGTATTTGAATTGGATAATATCAAAGATCATCCTATACTCTTCCCGGTTGTTACCATCATTATAATGGAAGTCTTTATTTCTAAAATGCGGAAACTAAAAGGTGTCCGTAAGATGATATTAATTGAAGAAGCATGGAAAGCAATTGCAAAAGAAGGTATGGCGGAATACATAAAATATCTGTTCAAAACGGTAAGAAAGTTTTTCGGTGAAGCTATTGTGGTAACCCAGGAGGTAGAAGATATTATCTCATCGCCAGTGGTAAAGCAAGCGATTATTAACAACAGCGATTGTAAAATTTTATTAGACCAATCCAAGTATCAGAACAAGTTTGAACAGATACAGGAATTATTAGGTTTAACGGAAAAAGAGAAAGCTTTAGTACTCTCTGTTAACAAAGCAAATGACCCATCTAAAAAGTATAAAGAAGTTTTTATATCACTTGGCGGAATACTCTCAAAGGTGTACAGAACAGAAGTATCTCCGGAAGAATACCTGGCTTATACAACAGAAGAAAAGGAGAAATTACAGGTGGCAGAATGGACCAGTAAAATGGGCGGAGATATACAAAAAGGTATTGCAGGATTAAGTCAGCATTTAAAGGATGAAAAAATTTAATAATAAATAAAAAAATCAACATGAAAAAGATTTATGGAGTATTGTTTTCAGCAGTTCTGTTAACTGCATGCGGAGGAAATGACGAGGTTAAAAGTACAAAAAGCAAAATCAGCGGCACTTATGTACACCAGGCTGAAAGCGATTACAGCAAGGCTATGGATACGCTCGTCGTGACAGCTTATGATGCTAAGGCGGGAACTTTTCTAATCTTAAGAAGGACAGGTTTCCACAGGATAAAAAATGGGAAACTGCAACCCAAGGAGACAAAGCAGGAACGTATGATAACGGTTTGGGACGAAGAAACTCATCAACTGCAGGAAGTTAAAGAAGGCAAACTTTTCACTTTCCCTTCAACCGGAAAAGAACTCCTTGCCGGAACCGCTAAATATCAGAAAATAGAGTAATTATAAATTGATGATAAATGAAAAAGCTATTAGTTATTGCTGGCATTATGGTATTAGGTATAATCGCTCCTATTCAAGATATCCAGGCACAAGACCCAATTACGCTTATCATAAAAGAGGGTATAAAAAAAGTAATTAAAGCGACAGATCTACAGATACAACGTCAGCAAAACAAAATTATATGGTTGCAAAATGCCCAAAAGACTCTGGAAAATGCAATGTCAGAAACAAAGCTGTCTGAAATTAGTAATTGGGTGGACAAGCAACGAACACTTTATAAGGATTACTATGAGGAACTTCAAAAAGTAAAGGGAATTATTTCCTACTATAAACGGATTAAAGAGATCACAGAAAAGCAGGTTCATTTGGTAGAAGAATATAAACGTGCATTTAGTTTGTTTAAACAGGATAAGCATTTTAGCGCTGATGAGCTCTCCTACATAGGAAGGGTATATTCAGGTATTCTTGATGAAAGTGTTAAGAATCTTGACCAGGTATTTTTAGTGATCCATTCTTTCGCTACGCAAATGAGCGATGCTAAACGGCTCGAAATCATAAACGCTGCTGCTGACAGGATTGATGAGAACTATAATGATCTGAAAGCATTTAATCAGCAAGGTATCCTGCTTAGTCTTCAGAGAGCTAAAGCTAAAAATGACGTGGATGCAGTAAAAAGACTTTATGGACTTCAATAACCTGAAATAAAACTACAATGAAAAAAATATTCTTTTTAGTAGTGTTTGCTCTTCTTTTTTCTTCTGGAACAAAAGCTCAAACGTTTGGTGAATGGTTCCGGCAAGGTGCGACGCAGAAAAAATACTTATTACAACAGATAGCTGGGCTGCAGGTGTATATCGGGTATGTGCAAAAAAGTTATTCTATAGCAAAACAAGGATTAAATACTATCAACGATATTAAGGATGGAGAGTTTAAACTGCATAAAGATTATTTCCAATCTTTAAAATCTGTAAACCCAAAAATTAAAAATTACAGCAAAATTGCAGACATTATTGCAATGCAGGTAAACATCATAAAAGTATATAAGGAAGCCGGGAGGCAAGTGAAACATAGCGGTTCCTTTAATGGAGATGAAATTAGTTATTTCAACGGGGTTTTTGAAAGATTGATGAATGATTGTACTAAAGTTATAGTTGAATTAATTACTGTTACCGGGAGTGGTCAACTGGAGATGAAAGATGACGAACGGCTGAAACGTATAGATGCTTTGTACAGTGACATGCAGGATAAGTACATTTTCATACAAAGCTTTTCCAATGAAGCAAAACTGCTTGCTGCTTCACGCACTCAGGAACAAAATGATATTCAATCAGTCCGTGCTCTTAACGGCATTAAAAAATAATAGTTATGAAAAAAGTGATAGTCTTTTTAATAGTATTAAGCGCTTGTATTACAACAAGACTATCTGCACAAAGCCAGGAAGTACAGCAACTTTTATTAAACGTTGAGAAGCTGGCACAATTCAAACAAATCCTACGTAATATGAAGAAAGGCTACCAGATAGTCAGCACCGGTTACTCAACTATAAAAGACTTATCACAAGGTAACTTCAGTCTTCATAAAAACTTTCTTGATGGTCTTATGACAGTTAGTCCAACTATTAAGAAATATAAGAGAATAGCAGATATAATCAGCAACCAGATTTTGATTGTAAAAGAGTACAAGAATGCCTTTGGCAGGTTTAAACAGGATGGCAATTTTAACCCTGGTGAAATTGAGTATTTAGGAAAGGTTTATAAGAATCTATTCAAACAAAGCCTGAACGACATTGACGAAATGACAATAATCATAACTGATAGTAAACTAAGAATGTCAGATGACGAACGGTTAGAAGCAATAGATAGAATTTACCTCAAAATGCAGTATAAGCTGCTATTCCTTCGGAATTTTAATAATAATACAACTATACTGGCAGTACAAAGAGCCCGAGAGAAAAATGATGCAGTGATACTAAAGAAAATTTACGGTATAACAAATTAAACAAATTATATATGAGAAAAGTGGTTAAAGCTGCTTTAATAGCAGCAGCGGGTATTGTATTGCCTCAACTATCGCAGGCGCAGGATATTGCCAATGAAATGAATAGTCTTCATGGCGTGTTGGAACAATTGTATGATGAGATGATGCCTTTGTGCAGCAAGCTCATTGGAGTAGGGCAAGGCATTGCAGGATTTGCAGCTACCTGGTATATAGCTTCCCGTGTATGGCGGCATATTGCTAATGCAGAACCAATAGATTTCTATCCATTGTTTCGTCCTTTTGTGCTTGGTTTTGCAATAATGATTTTCCCTTCCGTACTGGCACTTATAAATGGTGTTATGAAACCCACGGTTACTGCTACTGCAGCAATGGTTAAAGATTCTGATAAAGCAATAGCCGTTCTGTTAAAGCAAAAAGAAGAAGCAATTAAGACAACTGATCCATGGAAAATGTATGTGGGCGAATCCGGCAGCGGGGACAGGGATAAATGGTATAAGTACACTCATCCTGATGATCCCGGAAACAATAACGAAGGAGTATTTGCAGGCATTGGAAACGATGTAAAATTTGCCATGTCCAAAGCCTCCTACAATTTCCGTAATTCAATCAAAGAATGGATGAGTGAAGTTTTAAGAGTTTTATACGAAGCGGCAGCGCTATGCATAAATACCATCCGGACATTTAACCTGATAGTGCTTGCTATTTTAGGACCGCTTGTTTTTGGTATTGCTGTGTTTGACGGCTTTCAGCATACACTTACTGTTTGGCTGGCCCGCTATGTTAATGTTTTCCTCTGGCTGCCGGTCACTAATATTTTCGGTTCCATTAATAGCAAAATTCAGGAAAAAATGCTTGCATTGGACATTGGGCAGGTACGTGACACCGGAAATACTTTTTTCAGCTCTACAGATACGGCTTACCTGATATTTATGATCATTGGTATAGTAGGCTACATGACGGTTCCTTCAGTAGCCAATTATGTTGTTAATGCAGGCGGAGGCGGAGCAATGGTTCAAAAAATTACCAGTCTTTTCAGCAGTACATCGAGGAGTGCTGTAAATACTGTTTCTGGCGGTGCGGGAATGGTTGCCGATGCTATGGGAAATGCTGCCGGAAAAATGAGCGGTAGCATGAGTAATTACGGTACTAACTCCGGTTACTTCAATGAAGGTTCGTCAGGCAAATCAAGTTTTATGCAGGATAAAATCTCGGGTAAATAATTTCTATTACCAATTCAAAGAATCACATCTTTTATGTTCAATCAAATGAAAAATATAGATAGTGCCTTCAGGCTTATCCGCAGTTTTACCATCATGGTTATTATTGGCAGTTTTATACTTTGCTGCTTTGCGCTGTACAAGAGTTTTCGGCTTGTTTCACAGATGCAAAGCAAGGTATATATTCTTGCCAACAGCAAAGCATTAGAGGCAAATTCATCCGACAGGAAAGATAATATACAGGTAGAAGCAAGGGACCATGTTAAAACTTTTCACGAATTTTTCTTTACCCTTGACCCCGATGATAAAGTCATCCAGGAGAATCTTTCAAAAGCGCTTTACCTCGCCGATGGATCGGCTAAAAGAGAATATGATAATTTGAAAGAAAACGGCTATTACACAAATGTTATAGCAGGCAATATCAGCCAGAAAATTCAGGTGGACAGTATTTCAATAAACATTACTAATTACCCATACTATTTCCGGTGCTATGCTACTCAAAATATTATCAGAGCCACCAGTACTGTATCAAGAAGCTTAATTACAGAAGGTTTTTTACGTAATGTGTCACGCAGTGATAATAATCCTCATGGCTTTTTGATCGAGCGCTGGTCAACAATTGAAAACAGGGATTTAAAAATTCAAAACCGATAGGATATGCTACCGATGTTCCCGAATAAGAAAAAAGAAAAGACCTCTCTTCAAAACAGCCGTCAGGACAGGATAGCGAACAGTATTGTTATTATAAGTATTTGTTTGCAGCAAAGGTGCGCAACTTTTATGCAACGTCACACCGAACAACTTTCAACTAAATGGAAAGCTATTATACTATCCGTTTTTTGTCTATGTACCGGCGGGTGGAGCCTCATTTTTATAGCAAAAAGTCTTACAAACAATAACATTGTTTCATTCAATGTAACTCAATTTAAATCTCCTCGCCTTTCAAAAGGAGGTGACCAATTAAGCAAGCCCTTGGTAATAATTTCTAAAGAAGAATATAGGAAGATTGAACATTTCAAAAACTACACTGATAGTCTTGCCGGAAGTCCATCAGGAAAAGAACTATATGACAGTATTCTTATTAGTCGCCCCGGTTTAATAGATAGTATAATTCTCCTTGAAAACATTTATAAATCACAGCTTAAAAAATAACAATTATGGAACAATTAAAGTTTTCTTCCGCTTCCCTTCCCAATGAGGAGAAGGTGGCCGAAGGCCGGATGAAGCAACATTCTCAAAAATCTCTTCGGAAGCGAAAACTGCTTATGGTGATGCCGTTATTAGTCCTTCCTTTCGTGACACTGCTGTTTTGGGCATTGGGTGGAGGCAAAGTCAGCGATGCAAATGAACAGCAAGCACAGGAAGGGCTAAATATGCAATTGCCCGATGCCAGTTTTAAGGAGGATAAGACGCTTGATAAATTGAGCTACTATGAAAAGGCGTCTTCTGATTCTGCCAAAGTGTATGAACTCATGAAAAACGATCCCTATTACAGGTCAGGTAAAGAAACAGACACTTCTATTCTTTTGCATAATGATTCTTCACTCATAACGATGAAGCATAATAGTTATAACAATAGATATTTAAAGAGGTCTCCCTCTAACAACTTAACTTATAGTGATCCCAATGAAGCAAAAGTCTATAACAAGCTTGCAGAACTGAATAAAGCACTTGAAACTGCTCCAACACAAGATGCAAAAGCAGAATATAATAATAGTCGCCCAGCAAATGCAGCCAACATAGACGGTCAGGATGTGGACCGGTTAGAGCAAATGATGCAGACCATGAATCAAAAGGATAGTACAGACCCGGAAATGCAGCAATTGAATAGCATGATGGATAAAATAATTGATATGCAACATCCGGAAAGATTACAGGAAAAAATCAGGCAAACTTCTGAAGTAAGAAAGGGACAGGTATTTGCAGTCGGAGTAAACAGTCCCGTTAATTCTATATCAATTTTAGATAATAAAAGCAATAAGAAGTTCTTTAATGATACCAGTCGAAAACTTGCTACTCAGCAAAATAACTTTTATTCCTTAGAAGATGCTTTGGCATTAACTGATAATCAAAACGCAATTGAAGCAGTCGTACACGAAACCCAAACCATAGTAAACGGTTCATCCATAAAGCTCCGATTAGTTAATGATGTATACATCAATGGTGTCTTAATTCCTAAAAACAATTTTGTATTTGGTACAGCCTCCTTAAGCGGTGAAAGGCTTGTTATTAATATCAACAGTATCCGCTATAAAAATTCGTTGTTCCCCATAGAGCTTTCAGCATTTGACATGGATGGAATGGCTGGTATTTACATTCCCGGAGCTATCACTAGTGATGTTGCCACGCAATCAGCAGATCGTGCTGTGCAAGACATTGGACTCAACAGCTTAACTCCGTCTGTCGGCGTGCAGGCTGCAAGTGCGGGAATTGAAGCGGCTAAGACATTATTCAGCAAAAAAGTAAAGCTTATCAAAGTAACGGTTAAGGCAGGATATCAGCTACTTCTTCGTGACGAAAAGCAGAAACAAAACTATTAAGCTTTCAATCATTTTTTAAACAATTTATTTCATTTTAAAAATTCTCAAGTATGAAAAAGGTTAGTGCAGCAATGGTAACAGTAATTATTATCTTTCTTTTCACGGTTCAGGGGTTTGGTCAGAAGATTTCGTTAGCAGAAAATATGTCTGTGATCGAGCCATATCACCTAACTATTACATTTAATAAAACGACCAATCTGGTATTTCCTTTTGCTATTAAAAGTGCGGACAGAGGCAGTAAAGATGTACTTGTCCAGAAAGCTGCAGGTGTAGAAAATATCCTCCAGGTAAAAGCGGCCAAAAGAAGCTTTGATGAGACTAATATAACTGTAATAACAGCCGATGGCAAGCTATATTCTTATATTCTGAATTATGCAGATAATCCATCTGTTTTAAATATGAGTTTTAAAAATTCAGGCGAAGATCAAACTCACGCTTTCTTTTCAACAGCACAACTTAACGAAGCAGGAGTTCAGGCAGACGCAAAAAAGGTGGTTAAGTCAGATAAAAATATAAAAGGTGTAAGAGATAAAAGATTTGGCATTAGGCTGCATTTAGATGCCATTTATATTCACGATGAGGTTATGTTTTATCGTATAACCCTAAGCAACCATTCCAATATCAATTACGATATAGAACAACTTCGCTTCTTTATACGAGATCAAAAAAAATCCAAACGTACCGCTACCCAGGAACTGGAAGTTTACCCCTTGTCTATTTATGGTGACACTTCCGTTGTTACAGGTCTGTCAGACCACGTTTTTGTATTTGCAGTTCCAAAGTTTAGCATTCCTGATAATAAGTATCTCACTATACAACTTATAGAAAAGAACGGCGGCAGGCACTTAGAACTAAAAATACACAACAAAACAGTAGTAAAAGCACGGTTGATTAAATGATGAACAACGTTGTTAGTAATGGCGGACGGATTTTAACCTAAAGTATTCCAATTAATGCTAATGTTTTTAAACACAAATATTTTATTTACTTAAAAAACAATTTTATGAACGAGAAGAATTTCGACTACCTGAAAGACCAGGTAAAGTTTACAGGTTTTGGTGAAGGGCTTGAAAATGAGCTAAAGGAGAAAATGCAGAAACAAACTCCCGAATTTCAGCTAAATCACAAAGTCCGGTTTGGCAATGATGACGTATCAACTGCCTTACATTTTAAGAAATCTGAACAGACAGACAGATACTTCTTCAATAGTTATAAGGTCAGTTTACAACCGGAACAGTCATCAGATACAATGGAACAAACTTTTCCAATTAACAAAGGGAATAATATTACCCTTAAGGAAGCTTTTAATTTGATGAATGGCCGCGCGGTCAATAAGGACATGACAAACAAGGAAGGACAAATATATAATGCGTGGATACAAATGGATTTTAAGCAGGCAGATAACAACGGCAATTACAAGATGAAACACTTTCATCAGAATTATGGATACGATCTTGAAGGCGCCGTGACTAAACACCCAATTAAGGAACTGACCAATGAGCAAGATAAAACACGCCTTATGGAATCTTTACAAAAAGGAAACCGGCAGTCAGTAACATTTATCCAGGGCGGCAATGAACACAAACAATTCATTGAAGCCAACCCACAATTCAAAACCATAAACATTTATGACAGCAATATGCAACGTATTAGTCATAAACAGGGACAGGATGAAAAACAAGGACAAGGTGAACACAGGAGTGCGAAGCAAAATTCTAAGAATGAAAGCCAAAAGCAAAGTGATAGTGATGATACTGATGCAATTTCTAAGGTATCTAATAAAAAAAAGAGAAAGCAAGGACAGTCTATGTAGTAAATGTTCAATTGAAGAATTTAATATAGGCCGTGGCAATTATTCAAAATAAGAAATACTATGAATAATAAAATTTCTGTTAATCGGATTGAAGGCGCATTAAAAGATTGGCAATCAAAGGAAGAAAGATTTGGGAAACTGTCTTCTTCTGACATAATAAAGAATAAGCCTTTTCTGCAGGAAAAGCTGAAGTATTTTGATGCGGTACAGGCTAAGTATGGAAGAACGGCAAGTGAGGAAGAAAGGCTTGCATTACGAATATTAATGCAGGAAAGAAATAAAATAGAGAAACACCTGTACCCTAATCTTTTAGTCAGAATGTTACGACGTATTATCCTGCCTGTCAAACAAGAGCAGGTTGCCAAACAAGCTGAACAACGAACAGCAAGTAATGAACAGGCACTTAAAGAAGCAGTAGTAAAAGCTGGTTTCGATAATATCAGCAGTAAATTGGAGCAAAACATAAAACAGGGTCAGCGTGAGTTTTTCATCCCTGTATCTTATTACGTAAACGAAAAAGATAAGCTTGATTTTAATTTGTCTTTTGCAAAGGACAATAATGGGCAATATCAGTTTGAAAACTACAAGCAGTATTACAATCTGAGAACAAATCGCAGGAGAGCAAAGAACAAAGGTTCGTTTTCGAACCAGATAATATCGTAACCGCTTCCCAGGCATATAATCTTTTAGCGGGAAGAGCCATACAAAAGGAATATGCAGGCAGGGAAAATAACATACAAACTGCATGGATGCAATTGGATTTTAATGACAAAGACCCCTTGGGGAACCATAAGCTGAAAGAGTTTCATTCTGCTTATGGGTATGATGTGAAGGAGGCATTAAAACAGTTACCATTGAAAGAGTTAACAACTGCTGAAGGGGCAGAAAAACTGCTAAATGGTTTGGTAAACGGTCATCGTCAAGCTGTAACACTTAACAAAGAAGGCAAAGAGCAAAAGCTTTTTATCGAAGCTAATCCCCAATTCAAGTCAGTTAATATCTATGATGAAAATTCAAAGAAAATAAGTTTAGCAGTGGCACTGGGTCATAAAACAACAATACCATTGGAATTGAATAAAAAGATAGATGTGCAACAAAAAGCTGAGCAAACCAAGAAAAACGGTTTGTTTATATAGTGCAATGAAGATTTATGGAAGCATTGAAACCATTATCCGATTTCTTTCTAGCCATTGAAAATGATTGCCGGATAAGTATAACGCATATTGGCGTTTATGCTGCATTACTTCAGTATTGGAAGGAACAACAGTATGTAAATCCATTACAAGTTTTTAGTTATGAAATTATGTGCAAAGCAAAAATTTCTGCGAGTACTACTTATCATAAATGCATTAGGGATTTAAGCGATTATGGGTATATCAGATATATACCGTCTTTTAAGCGAAATCAGGGCAGCAAGATTTACATAATGTATAAGTATATCAATGATTGATTGCAGGTAACAGTATTAAAAACAAGGAAAACTAAAAAATAATGTATGGCAGTTGAAATTATTACAAAGGAAGATCTCCAAAATTTTCGCATTCAGTTATTAGTTGATATTAAACAACTGATTGCACCTAAACAAACATCTCCTGTAAAACAATGGCTGAAAGCAAGTGATGTTCAAAGGCTTTTAAGTATCTCATCAGGAAAATTACAAACGCTTCGAATATCAGGAAAACTACGGTCTTCGAAAATCGGCGGCGTGCATTATTACAAACATGATGACATACAGCAATTGCTGGAATCTCAAATATCCTGATTTAGTAAAATAGTTATGCAGGCAATAGATCAATTAATGGCTTTCTATGTAGCAATTGTAAATGATAAGGGTATAACTACTAGTCATATCAGTTTATACATGGCGTTATTTAAATGCTGGAATTTAAATAATAATCAAAATCCGGTATCTATTAACAGGCAGGAAATTATGCAAATAGCAAAGATTAACGGTCAGGCTACCTATCATAAATGCATGAAAGAACTGCAGGAGCTGGGTTATATTGAATACAAGCCGTCTTACCATCCAATCTTAGGCAGCCAGGTTTACCTCAATAAATTGGGTATAGATTAAGTTTTCGTTCACATAATCTTCGTAAGAAAATTAATCAAAGGAATTTAGATAAATTTTAATGGCAAGAATAAGAACTATTAAGCCTCAGTTTTTCTTAAATGAAGAACTGGCTGAACTCCCGGCTATGGTCAGATTGTTATTTATCGGGCTTTGGACACAAGCCGACAGGGAAGGAAGGTTATTAGACAGACCGAAAAGATTAAAAGCTGAAATTTTTCCTTATGACAATTTCGATGTAGAAAAAGGTTTACATCAATTATCTGAAGCTGGGTTCATCCATAGGTACAAGGTTAATGTAAATGTCACAGACAGGGTATTAGCCCCAGAGCAGCCTGTAACCGAATTAGCACTTATTCAGGTAATAAACTTTTCTAAGCATCAGAAAATTGATAAGGCGAACGAAAAAGAAAGTGATCTGCCTCCGCCAGTCAATATAAGCTATAAAAAGACTATGGAAAGTCTATCAATAGATGAGGAAAGGAATAGAAAGGAATGTAATGGAAAGGAAAGGAGCGCTCTTTTTTTTAAAAATCCATTTTCTGATGATTTTTTTAAAGATTGGGATTTGTGGAAAAAATTTAAAAAAGATGAGTTTAATTTTTCTTACAAAACGGCATTAAGCGAACAGGCGGCGGTAAACGAACTGTGCAATTTGAGCAAAGGTGATGAGGCGGCTGCGAAAAGAATTATTCATCTGTCGATTGCAAACGGATGGAAAGGGTTTTTTGAATTAAAAACTGAAAAAAATGGAAATTCAAAAAGCTTCGGACAACCAGGTGGCGAAAGTGAATCCATACAATCAGCATTCGCAAAAATTGATTCAATGCCTGATTAAAATGGATTTTCCGGAAACAAAATCAGAAGCCAAAATGGAGTTTGTAGGTCTTGTAAGTGATTTATTACCTGCGGGAATTCCAAAATTTTTGAGTATGATTAAATTTCCAATGATGAGAGACCTAATAAATGAACATGGTAAGAAAACGATGCTGAAAGTCATATTTCTTCTCATGAGAGATTTTTGCAGCAGTATTAATGTTGTGCGTAACATGAACCAGGATCAGATGATTGAAGCTGCAGCTATTCTCCTCGATGAATGTGGCAATTTTAGATTACAGGATTACACCATGATGTTTAGCATGGCTAAAAGAGGACAGCTTGTCAAAATAATGGATAGAATTGATATTTCTGTAATTACTCAAATATTGGATGAATATTGGAAACAACGGAATTTTGCAGGAATGAAGCTTCAGGAAAGTGAAACTTTGGAAAGGTTAGGACCGTCTTCCCGCTTGATAGATAATCTCCATTCCCTGGATGCTAAAATCTCAAATTCAGTTAATAATCTGGCTATAACTTTTGGGGATTTGAAAAGTAAGCTAATGAAATGGAAAGAAGTCAATAAAGAAGAGTTCTTCGAAGGCAAATACCAGAAATAACTATAGTATCCCTGCTTCCAGTTGAAGCTAATTATTCAACTTATTGTTGGGCAGCAAAGAAAACAAACAACCAGATTTTAAACATAGGAAGCTTTTCAACTTCTATTAAAAAACTGTTGCTGCAGTAAGACCAAGGTAACGCTGCTATCAATCATTGTAATCTTCTATATGTAACCTTACGTTTTTTGCGTCATCTTGTATAAGGCAAAAAAGTATTAAACGCATTTTCTTTCCACCTCTAAGAGTACTGCATGGTCTATCCAAATATTCTTTGTAAACAAAAACCAGTTAAGCTAAATCTTTATGTAAATTTTCAGCCTCTTTGACTGCAGTAGTTTCTATATATGTCCAGTATTTATTAGAACTTTGATGATTTAATTTAATAATTTTATGGCATGGAGGAAACAGATTTTCATATAGAATATAAAGGGCAGCAAATCAAAGTGTCTTCCAACATTAATGGAGGTAATATATTTTTTGTTGTCCATTTTAAAACACCTGTAATTATAGCAGAGGGATTGGATAATGAAGATACCTGGTCTTGGTATGAAGTAGGAAAAGGGATAACAGTCCTGTCTACAGAGCTGGGAGAATTAATTGAAGGTGTGGATTCCTAAAAAAATTAATATTACAAAACTGAAGAAGAAAAAATCTGACTTGAAATATTTATTCTGACACAGTTTAAATTACACTCCCCCAGTTAGAAATGAGTAGTTTGTCTTCATAATAGTCCCGTCAAGAATTTTAAGTGTGTTTTCTTCATCGACGGCTCTTTGTTCAGAAATATTTGGAAATGAAGAATATCTGCAAAGAAAGAATTCACTTCTTACTTTTATTTATATTTGTTATTATAGTATTTATACTTTCTAATATCAATTTTATAGAATAACCAACAGCATAAATTAATGCAGCTAATGCTCCAATTTCACCCATTTTAGATAGAGCTTTAATTATTTCAGGTGTCATATAAAATTTATTTAATTTTTTTAAAATATTAATAGAAGTGCATTGTTTTTTAGGTTGTCCGACAAATGGCTATTTTGCGTAAACCGGAGTATAAAAGTGCAACTAATAACAATGTGAGAAAAATAGTAAATGCGACCTTTAGGGGTCGCAAAGGGGGCGTAAATTCAAGTAAAAATTAGCACTGCAAAGAGTTTTACGAGGTCGCTCTTATAGGTCGCAAAGATTTTATAATATTATCTATTTCAGCATAACCATTTTTTGGTCTGTCGTTGCTGTCAAGTTTTCTTTCGGTATCTGTAATTTCAAAACACTTATTTGCCATTGTCCAACTAAAGTTTTTGCAAATACCCTTTTTATTTTCAATATTTCCCGCTAAAAGATAAGCTAACATTTTGCGACCTTTTGGCTTTATCCATTTAATTCTTTGTATTCCATTTAATGGCCGATGTGATAACCAATAAATAAAATCAGTTTCACTAATCTCTGCAATGTATTTATCATTAATTAGAGCTTCACGAAGTTTAGGTAGGACTTCTGAGGCATAAACTGTTTCTAAAGTTTTTTCTGTCTCCTCAGATGAACTCTCTGTTGCCAGGTCTAATACCGTACTCAAAAAAATATAAACATTGTTCGAAAACTCGGCAAAATCTACGTTTCTAAAAATTTTCCCTATCTGTCCACAATCATCGTTTATTAAAAGATTATAAGGCTCACTTCGAATAATAAATTTTTCTTCGTTAAATATTACCTGCCTTTGTTGTTTTAAGACAGAAGCATTGTTCTCCAAAATACTTAGCTGTTCCCATAACTCAATATTAGTTTTTGAAAGTTTATGTGTATTTTTTAAGATACTTTTTAAGTAATATGGATTTGTTGATTTTAAAAGTGTTTCATCTACGTGTTCCTTAAATATTTGAAGATTGAAAAGAATATAATCATCCAGTACTTTATAATAGTGTAGTATATTTCTTTCACCTATTTTTGTTCTTGAAGTATTATACCTCTCGTTAGTTCTATCACCTAATATGGGTTTCTTTATGAGTTGATTTTTAAATTCTACTTGAATTAATTGTAAACACGCTTTTGTTATTGAAAATATTTTAAGAGACGAATATTTGTAAAACTTTTTATTTTCTTTTTGGTTTGCATAAAGTGCAATAACTACTTTGTCAATCTTTCGACTTAGTTGGTCGAGGTCAGTTTGTCCACCTATTACCACAAGAATCTTTTCAGGTATATAAATTTCAGGTATCCCAGCTTTTTCAAGTAGTTCTTTAATTACCTCATCCTTAATCGAATAACAGTCATCTTGGCTTAAGCAATCACCTTTTTCTCTTAAAGTAGTTAATAAACTTATCCTTCTTTTATAATCATAGCATTCATGTAAACAGGCATTAAAGAAGGAATTGAAGCTCCACCCGCTTTCAAGTTGCTGCTTCAATAAAAAATCCTTTAACAAATAATCTTGTAAATTGAATGATTTAACTATATTTTCTTTTGCATTAATTAGACTCATCTTGTATGTTTATTAATATTAGGAACTTTGATTTATGTTTGACATAAAAACGCTTGGTTACCTTTAAATGTGGAAATTTTGTTGGTTTCTTGGTCAAAAACAAGTATACTTTTATGATTATTTATGGAAATAAGCGATTCTTTTAAAACACACTTCGAATAATCTGATTATACATTTTTTTTGCATTGCACGTCAAATCTTTAAATCGGTTTTCTTTTAATTCTTTTCTTCCCCTCCCCAAACATCCCACTCTTATACTTATCGTACAACTAAGATAAAAACTCCATCCGCTTGGTTTCGTATACGAAGGATTTGGGGCAGTAGCAAAGGTCTACGGCTTTGTCTAATGCCTGGTGGGCTTTTACCACGACGGGTAGCAGTGTGTTGGAGTCGGATAAGTCTGCAAGATTTGCTTCGAGAAATTGTTCTGCTTCTTCATCTTTCCATTCTTGTGTATAATTGAATGTCCTGCTTTTTATCTCATTACATCTTTAATAGCATTTAGTTGTTGATGTCAGCCAAATATAAAATAAACATTAGAACTAACTATAATAAATCGTATTGGATAAAAGTAAGTAAGACTAATTTTTATAGCAGCTTCACCGAGCATCTACACTTTACTTACTTAAACTTTTTATTTACAAAATCCGACTTATCAAGCCTTTCCTTTAGCAACTGCATGTCTTCACTTAATTTAATTGGAAGCACCCTTGCATAATGAAGGGTTTGCTTTATGTGCTTATGTCCCATCATTTCCTTAACCGACTCAATAGGAACCCTGTTTGCAAGGGTTATTGTAGTGCCAAAAGTATGTCTCGCCGTATGGCTGGTCAGGTTTTTCTCGATGTTGCTGATGTCAGCAAGCTCTTTAAGATAAGCATTATACTTCTGGTTGCTTAACACAGGCAGTAATACGTCTTTTGCAATACAGACAGGACTGTCCTGGTATTTCTGCAAAATTTGAAGGGAAACTGGAAGTAAAGGAATTCTTGAGGGAACAGCAGACTTTTGCCGGTTTTTTAATATCCAAAGCTGCCCGTCAATACCGATACAAACCTCAGATCGCTTTAATTGCTTCACATCAATAAAAGCCAATCCTGTGAAACAGCAAAATATAAAAATATCTCGAACACTCTGGAGTCTGACATTTGTAATTTCCTTTTCTATAAGACTTTGTATTTCTTCTTTTGTAAGATAAACCGGATCTTTATCTTCCAAACTTAAACTAAATGAAGCAAAAGGATCTTTAGACAACCAGCCATTGTTAAGACACAATAGTACCACTTTTTTTAAGTTACTGATATATTTCACCGTTGTATTATGACTGCAATTACGGACAGTTTTATACCAGAATGACATTTCATTTACAAATTCGCTGTTCAACAAATAAATATTAATATCCTCCAGTTGATATTTCCATCTAATGAAAGAGCGAGTGTGTTTTAAAGCTGTTTCAAACCGCGTATAAGTTCCTAAAGCATACTCTTTTCCAATCAGGGCTTTCATTTTGTCGTTATGCTCCCTGAAAATCTTAAGCAACATTTTACCCCGTTGTTGTTTGCCGGAAACAAGATCCATTAACCCGCCAGCAGTAATTTGTTCGCCGGCTTCCAGTATCTGTCTTTTTGCCTGATAGACTTTAACTTGCAGTGCGTCCAGAAACATGTGGAGTTCTTTAGCATCCTCCTTTGTTCCAACAGGTCTTGACGCATAAGAATTCCACCTGTTCTTTTCCCAACTTCTGTTTAAGGATAATTCTTTAGCACTGCCATCAACAGTAATTCGCAAATAAATAGGCAGTGGTCCTTTTGAGTAATTTTTGGGTTTTTTCAAATAAAATAATAATCCGAAACTTTCTTCTAGCATAGCTGTAAATTTTTAAATAAATAAAATTAAATAAATAGCTATTCGAAGACAAGATGTTCAATAATTGAACAAGTTGAGGTTCAATTACTTATGCAATTCCAGTGAGTAATTTTTTTAATTTTAATGAACTCACGATTTACTCACTAAGAATTAGTGCATTTATGATAAATTCTGATGTGCCAAGTAAAAAAATAAAGCCTAAAAATCATTGATTTGTAGGCTTTTAACTGTTTTTGATAACCTTATCAGCGGAGAGTTAGGGATTCGAACCCCAGGAGGTGTAACCCTCAACAGTTTTCAAGACTGCCGCAATCGACCGCTCTGCCAACTCTCCGGCGCAAAAATACGTTTTGAGTTATTACCACAAAAAAAACTTTTACTTTTTTCATTTATTCTTTTATCTGCACTGCTGAAAGTCTTTACTGTATCGTCTTTTACAAATTCTATTTTTCTTCTCAGCCCCACCTTTACTGTAGATAATAACGCTTTCCTATCAGTGAAATAAGACGTAAAGCACATGCTCAAACCTCACCGACAATTGCAAATGTGGCTATATAAAAGGTGATCTGATTTACAGACCTTTGTAGTCATCAATTTGTAGACAAATAATTATGGAATACAAAAAATTAGGAAAATCAGATTTAAATATCAGTCGTATTGGTTTTGGTTGTATGTCTTTAAAAGATACCCAGTCTGAAAATGAAAAGATACTTCACAAGGCGCTTGAGTATGGCATTAATTACTTTGATACAGCCGATTTGTATGATAAAGGAATGAATGAAACATCGGTAGGCAAGGCTTTACAGGGAAAACGTGACAAGGTAATACTCGCAACAAAAGTTGGCAATGAATGGCGCAAAGATGGAAGTGGCTGGGACTGGAACCCCCATAAAGAATATATATTGAATGCAGTCGAAGAAAGCCTGAAACGATTGCAAACAGATCATATTGATTTATACCAGTTGCACGGAGGTACAATTGACGACCCCATTGATGAAACTATTGAAGCTTTTGAAATCCTGCAACAACAGGGAAAAATACGTTTCTACGGCATTTCGTCAATAAGACCGAACGTTGTAAAAGAATACGTAAAAAGCTCAAACATAGTAAGTGTGATGATGCAATATAGCCTGCTTGACCGAAGACCGGAAGAGACTTGCCTGCCTTTGTTACAAGAGCAAAATATCGGAGTACTGGCCAGGGGCAGTGTAGCAAGCGGATTGCTGTTAAATAAACTGCCAAAGTCTTATCTGGATTACAATGCTAAACAGGTGCAGGAAGCAGCAACTAAGATAAAAGCTATCTCCCGATCACATCGAACCCCGGCACAAACTGCTATACAATTTGTACTACAAAATGAGGCAATCACTTCAGCAGTAGTTGGTATCAGAACTTTAGATCAATTAAAAGATGCGGCCGAAACAATGTCTGCGCAAAAACTTACAGAGAGCGAAACAAAAGAACTGGAAAAATCAATAGAGAAAAATTTTTATAAGGAGCACAGGTAAGTAACCCGGCAGAATAAAGTTTGTCTGAATATTGTTTCAATTATTGATAAAAGCGTTCAAAATATTTACGCTCACCAACCCCTTTTTTCCAACCATATTTCTGTCATTAGCTGTGTTACTGCCTTATTTAACCTATATACAGCTATTATTTTGTCGCACGATTCTTTGACTTTGTCTCAATTACGTAAATAAAGAAAATCAGCAGAATATTTTTGTACTGCTTCTAAAATTAAATTTTATGTTTATGAAAAAAGTTTTATTTATCGCCGGCCTCGTCCTGGTATTTTTAAACCTATCAGCGCAAATGCCTGGCGGGGGAATGCCCGGAAACGGAAAAGCTCCTTCAATTGGTCATATTTATGGCAAACTTGTAGATAGTACAGGCAAGCCCGTTAGTGATGCCTCTGTCATTTTGTTGCAAAATCATTTTGATACAGCAACCAAAAAAAGAAAAGAGATTTTATTAAAAGGAATTTCTACGAAAGGAAACGGTGATTTTGATTTTGATCAACTCCCTGTTTTCGGTCAGCTTAAATTAAAAATATCTGCTACCGGTTACAAAGCCTTTGAAGAGACGGTATCGTTTATGCCTGCGATGGGCAAAGGTGCAAAGCCGGCAACGCCACCGGCAGGACAGGATTTTTCTGCTATGTCAGCCATTTTTGATAAAGATCTGGGTAAAATAAAATTATCAGGCGATATAAGGAGACTGCAGGATGTGACTGTTACAGCTACCAGCTCAGCAATGAAATTAGATATTGATAAAAAAGTATTCAGTGTAGACAAAAATATAGTTAGCTCGGGCGGTACCGCCTTAGATGTTATGAAAAACGTACCTTCAGTGCAGGTAGATATTGATGGCAATGTAAAACTTCGCAACAGCGCACCGCAGCTTTATATAGATGGCCGCCCTACTACGCTTTCACTTGATCAGATACCTGCGGATGCCATTGATAATGTAGAGGTCATTACGAACCCCTCAGCAAAATACGACGCATCAGGAGGCAATGCAGGAATACTGAATATTGTATTAAAAAAGAACAGGAAATCGGGCTATAACGGCAATGTGATGGCAGGTGTCGATAAGTGGGGCGCATTAAATGGAGGAGCAAACTTTAGCGTACGCCAGGGAAAGTTTAATGTATCGGTAAATGGAATGGCAAACCAGAATAAAGGACGGGTAACAGGTACAACTGACATGTCGAGGTTTGGCTCCTACCCTACTGTTTTTACCGAACAAACAAACAACAGCAGAACAAATGGCGCTTTCTTGTTTGGCAGCGCTGGTGTAGATTTTTTTGCAACCAACAAAACAACTTTTTCTGCAACCGGCATTAAAGTGCATGGCAGGTTTTCGCCCGGCGATATTATAGATGCATATACAGACAGTATGCTTACAGGCGGTACGGTAAGAATTTTGCAAACCGTAATTCAGCGACTTCAAGAGAGTTCAATGCAAATGGACTGCAGCTCGGTATGAAGCATCTTTTTGCAAAAGAAGGTGAAGAATGGACAGCAGATGGCAATTACTTCTCCGGCAAAAGTACTGGCAGTGCATTTTATACCACGGATTCGATGAATACAGATAGGATCAAGTACGCCACAGAAAATCAAAAGGTTTTAAACAACGGAAATAATCAATTTCTTACAGTTCAAACTGATTATACCAATCCTATCACCAGTAAAACAAAACTGGAAACAGGGCTAAGGGCACAGATACGGAAAACAGATTTTAACAACGATAATTTTATTCAGGATAATGGCGGCGAGTACGCCAAAATTCCTAATGCGGCAAGCAATTATACAAACAAAGACATTGTATACGCCGCTTATGCTTCTGTCGCCAGCAGTATTAAAAATTTTGGTTACAAACTGGGGCTTCGTGCAGAAAGTTCTAAGTACGATGCTGAGTTATTAAGTACCGGCGATAAATTTAAAAATAAATATCCCATATCATTATTTCCCTCTGTTTTCTTTAGCCAAAAGCTGAATAATAAACAGGAGCTGCAGTTGAGCTACACCCGGCGTATCAACCGTCCAAACTTTTTTAACCAGATACCCTACACCGACCGTACAGACAAACTAAATGTTACCAGGGGAAATCCTGATCTTGTTCCTGAATTTACAAATTCGATAGAAGCTTCTTACAGCAAAACTTTTGCAAAGAACAATAATTTACTTGCTTCATTATATTATAAGAGAACCAATAACCTGATAACCCGGTACCTGACAAGTGAGATTGACCCGCTGACAAACGGTTATATTCTGACTTATATAAACGCCGATTACAGTTATTCTTATGGTGCAGAGGTAACATCAGTTAACTATTTTACCAAATGGTATGATGTGACAACAAATGTGAACCTATACGACTCTAAAATAAATACAGACAATGTAACCAAAACCTCCCAGGACGCTATGCTCAGCTGGTTTGGAAAAATTAATAACAATTTTAAACTTCCTAAAAGCTTTACTGTGCAGTTATCTGGTAATTACCAGTCTAAAACCAATCTTCCTGTAAATAATAATCAACAGACATTCGGACCGCCTCAACAGGCACAAAGTGCATCGCAGGGCTACATCAAAGCTTTTTATTTTGTAGATGCAGCTATCAAAAAAACTTTCCTGAAAAACAATGCTGCCTCAGTATCACTAAGCTTTAGCGATATTTTCAGAAGCAGAAAACAATTTCAGCATTCTGAAAGCGATTACTTCAGCCAGGATTATTACAGGCTGCGCGATCCGCAAATGATAAAATTAAATTTCACCTATCGTTTCGGACAAATGGATATGTCGATCTTTAAGCGTAAGAATATGAAAAATGCAGGAGAAGGCATGCAGGCTACCCAAATGTAAGGCGATCATTTCTGTTAATGTTCTGAATAAAAAACAGCTAAATCTACTTTGGCTGTTTTTTTTATTATGAGTAATTAAATTCTCAAATTTTGCAACGCCCGGTGAATCCTCAATATGCATTTTGCAGGCAAAGACCTCTTACAGGAACTACATAAATATTTAAGAAAAACATTATAACGGTTTTTTAATCTTTTTTTCTTCTTTGCAAAAAAATTATAATCTCTTTTGTCATTATATGACTTTCGTAGTTATTTAATTCTTTAAAATAATTCTTTTCTTAAGATATCTTTTAAAAAGAAATATTAATAAGCATAAAAACTACACGATAAAGGTGTTGGTATGATTATTTAAATAAACATTCTGTTAATATTTTTTTAAACTTTAAATTTTTATTTTATGGGCAATCTTTTGTATATCATCGCCGTGATATTAGTTGTTGGCTGGCTGATAGGTTTTTTTGCTTTTCATGCAGGGGGTATAATCCATATTCTGTTGGTTATCGCTGTTATTGCTATCATTCTTCAGGTTATCAGGGGTGGCAGAACAGGCGTATAAGCAGAAACGTATAAGCACAGGTATACGATAAAATTATTGAGGTTTAAAAAATAATATTTCTACTATAATTTTTATTTGAATTTTTAAAAATGAATAGAGAAAATATTATTTCAGAAAAATATCAAACATTTAAGTGAATAATAATTACACAAAAAGAGGGTTGTATAATTATACAATCCTCTTTTAATTTAACCCTGTAATACACTTAGTTTTATTATCGTTTAAACATTTTTTTCACCTTCATCTGCTTTTTTTAATATACTTATATAGTTATCTTTTTCGCAGTATGCAGTTACCGGATAATGCAGCATGCTGCCAACAGCTTTCGTTGCGGACAGACTGTATTAGTATCTAACAACTTAAAACTTAACCAAAAATGGCAAGATATTTTTTAGCCTTCTCTGAAAAGGAATACCACCTTAGCTTTCAGGGGATTTTAAAAAAATTCAACTTTTCTTTTTTGCCTCTTTGGTTCTGGCTTGTCCAGGTTAGGTTTTATAACAGATAAAGTTATTTCACGGGTATCAGGACTTTTTGTAAAAAAAATAATACAAAATGTATAATTTATAGTGAAAAAAATGTCTTTAAAAAAAACAACACATATTGTTAGCTTAATTTCCCCAACCTATTAATTGCAGACGTGGCAGAAGATTTATTATATTGAATTAATCAACAACTTAATGTAAAACCAGGCTTTATAGCCAAAGGACTAATTTATCGGCGATCAATTATCCTTACTGAAATATTTAATTTAATTCTATGACGATTTCCAAGGCCTCTTCTGCCCCATTTTATACAAAGCTTGCTATGATACTTATAAGCCTGATTGCCCTGGGTTTTATATTTATTATAGGAAAGGAAATTTTATCGCCTTTGTTGTTTTCATTTCTGTTTGCCATATCACTTTTGCCGCTTGCCGGTTTTTTTGAGACAAAACTAAAATTTACCCGTGGTGCAGCCGCAGGATTGTCCGTAGTTCTGCTGCTTTTATTTATTTCACTTATACTGTATTTTGTAGGTTCGCAAATTTCTGAACTCGCTAAGGATTGGCCGGTGTTTAAACAACAGTTTGCCGATACTTTTGGTAAAATTCAGGATTGGATAAGTCTTAAGTTTCATGTAGATTTAAACAAACAGATGAAATATGTACATAATGCAACAGAAAAAATGCTGGCATCGAGTGCGGGCGTTATAGGTGCAACAGTAATTTCTTTATCGTCCATTTTGCTATTCCTCCTTTTTATTATGATCGACACCTTTTTCCTGCTGTTTTACAGGCGCTTAATTATTAAGTTTTTGATAGCGGTATTTACGGAAGAAAATTCTCAAACAGTGTATGACATTGTTGCACAAGTTGAATATATCATCCGAAAATATATTTTAGGCCTTTTGCTAGAAATGGGAATTGTGGCTACTGTTTGTTGTATTTCATTTTTGATAATTGGGGTAAAATATGCCATTTTACTTGGCCTGATAACGGGGCTTTTCAATATCATTCCTTACATCGGCATATTTACCTCGCTGGTGTTAAGTACTATCATTACGATCGGAACGGGGGCGGCTACGGTAAAAGTTGTGTTGGTAATCGCTACGATAGTAGGAATGCATTTAGTAGACAGTAATATCCTGCTTCCGATTATTGTGGGATCAAAGGTAAAAATCAACGCACTTATTACCGTTATCGGCGTTATTGCCGGAGAAATGTTTTGGGGAATCCCTGGTATGTTTCTCTCTATTCCGGTCATTGCCATTTGCAAAGTTGTGTTCGACCGCATCGAAAGCCTGAAACCGTGGGGAATGCTGTTAGGCGATGAAAAAGATGAAGAGCAACCCGGTCAATTAGCACAGGAAGTAAAAAGTAAGTCTGAAGTAAAACTTGAATAAGACTTTTATTTTAAATTTTTTCAAACGCGCAACCAAGACAGTTTTGTTGATATAAACCTTGTATATGCTACGTTGGCTATCTTCTTTATCCTCTATTTCTTCATAATACGCTTAAAAAAAATGGAATTAATGCAATCTGCCATTATTTAAATAAATAATAAACAATAGTTGCGATGCCAATAATACCAAGAGCAATAGCAAACATCCACCAGTAATCTTTTGCATAAGATGGCTCTTGCAGGTTATCGGCAAGCACTTCTTTCATTTGTGTTTTAGTACGGGTACTATCTCCGACTAGCACGTGGTGCTCACTATTTTCCCTTATCACCCTTTCTGCCGCGGCGGGAGGCAAATAATCGTGTAACACTGTCGCCTTAAAAAATATTTTGCCTTCTGCATTTTGCGACAGCACACCTATGCCCGGTAATTCTAAGCTGCTGTTTTCCGCAAGATTTTTTCGTAGCTTATTTACAAAAGCATTGCAACGCACCGCAGCTTCTGTTGCATCTATTTTTTGTTCGCGTGAAATAAAAGTATAAAGCCGGTAATCATCAGCAGCGGCTTGTGCTTTAAAATTTATTTGTACTTCAGGCGCGAGAAATATTTTATTTGCAAAATCAAGCTTAGCGGGTGTACGTGCTATAAAAAAAACACCTAAACCAGGAACACTTGCTTTTTTATGAAGAATTAAGTATTTGCAGAATAACTGGAACATTTATTTAGACATTTGGGAGAACGAATATACAATTCCTCCCAATACATTAAAACCTAATACCTCATATTGATTCCAGCGCTGGTATTTATTATTAAGAATATTATTAAACTGCAGCCACAAATTCAGCTTAGGCATTATCGTAAACTCAACTCCGGCATTCCAGTCATAGGCTCCTTTCAGTCTTTTGCTTTCCCCGGATTTGGTTAAATAACGGGCTCCATCCCACATAAATACATCAGATTTAAACTGCAGGTCTTTTAAAACCTGCCAGCGCAATGCACCATTAATTTCAACCGGCAGCAATCCCCATGCTTTAGCATTTTCCTCTAAACCAGTATAGCGGTTAATACTTGCACCTGCAAGCAGGCTAAACCTTTCCTGGAATGTATACCCAATTTCACCATGAATCTTTATTTCTTTCATCGAAGGTTCATACAGTGTTCTGAAGGTCTTTCCGTCTGCAGTGTCGTTTAAGAACAAAGCCATGTTTTTATAACTGAGAACAGAAAGCTTTGCATTGTAAGAAAAATGACTTCCGGCAGAGCCTTTAAAACCAAAATAAGACTCTTTAGTTTTTGTATTTTTTAAAGCTGAAGGTTGTGCTATCCATGGATTGAATGCAGCGAGCGATTGATAGGTATTTTTCTGGTAATAGCCGATCCATCCTGCCTGTAAAACAAACTGTTCATCTTTCACCTTAACTAATGCAGTGAAGTTTGGAAGCAAGCTAAAAGATTTATTATCCCACGATGGAGTTAAGCCTGCATTTAAACTAAAGGTTTCTCTTTTTGCCGTCAAAGAGGGACTTATATAAAAAAGATTATTTCCTATAGATTTTTCGCTGTTATAAGTTTTATAGTTTGTAAGGTCGGCAGTCAGACCAACATTGAATGCGAAATTTTCAGTGAGTGTTTTTGTAAGCGGTGCATTCAGGGCAAAACTTGTTTCTCTGCCTTTTCTGTTATCACCGAAAAAGTTTACTGATACTGTTGGGTCATACGTAATGCCGTAGCTGTTTACTTCCTTATTTCTAAAACCTATCATTCCACTCAAGGTATTGAACCTTTGGCGAAGGCTGTCTTTGGTATATTTTCCTGCGTCAGGTGTTCCGTAAAAGTATTGGGTACTGTTGTCAAAGCCAAGCTTTCCACGCCATTCAGTATTGTTTTGGTTGCTGAAAATGCCAAGCACGTCAGCAGTGGAATGGCTGTATTGCTGAAAGGGCAAATTTCCTTTTTGCGATATTTGCTTTGCGTGAATATTTACAATAGAATTTTTTCCATCGCCAAAAGAAAAGCCGGCCTGGGCAAATGGCGTACGATAATTGCCAACGCCAAGCTTTATAAAATTTGAATTTTCCCAACTGATTGCAGTGTCAATAGAAAGTGCAAGCGGCTTAAGCGCTGCAGGCTGGTAAGTAAAGAACAGGTTTTGCGCAGGCACATTATACAAAAGAGCAGGTTTGGAAGAATCCGGGGCAGGTGAAGCTGCACTGAAATTGATTTTAGCGGCAGGTTTTAAAACAGGCTTATATGCAGAGGTAATAATAACTGTTTTCTTTGTTGTATCGAAAGCCTGGTTGCCTTTCTTTTGCGCATGCAAAGAAGATAACGTGGCAATTGATAAGGCTATCAAAATAATTTTTTTCATAATTCTGGTTAAAGAGGTTCTATGATGATTTGTGTGGCTAAAATTGCCATGACCTTCAGGTCGTGGGTCATTGTATAAAAATTTAGATATTGGCTTTAGCCAAAACTCCTTCAAAATGATGTGCATTTAGAAATTCTTCATATTCTTCAGCAAAAATTTTCTTTTTATGATGTATTTCCTGGTTTGAAATATAAGCTCTTACTTTATCAACTGCAGAATAGCTTACCGATAATGCAATGTATTCATCCTGCCATTCAAATTTGTTTTTTATCAGCTTTTGTTTATTCACCCAAAATGAAGATTCTCCCTTTATAAGCATAGCTGTTTTGGCAATTGTTTGTTCAGTACCAAGGGAAACGAACAAATGACTGTGATCGGAAACACAATTTACAGTATCAATAAAAATTTCTTTTTTGATACTGTTCTCTTTGATATGCTGTAGTAATAATGGCTTCAGCTCTTGGCTTATTATATTTTCACGATTTTTGGTCGCCCAAATGAAATGTATCAATACTTTAGTGTATGGCATATTATGTTTATTTCTTTGGCTAAAGCCTGTTATTTATTTTCTTTATCCACGACCTAAAGGTCGTGGCAATTGAAGGTCGTGGCAATTGCAGCTTAATCATAATTACCCATACTTTCCGTCAATAAATAATTACTGTTGAGCAACTTTACTGTTTATGTTTTTTTCACTTACTACTTCGTCAAGCTTTTTTGTTGCTTCCTCTTTCAATTCCGGTATTGTTGCATTTTCTGAAACACTTTTCAGGGTAGCTTCTGCATTAAAATAATCCTTTTGTTTCCAGTATATTTCTCCTAAAAGAATATATGATTTTGTAGTCCAGTATTCGTAAGAGCCTGCTTTGTTGACCACTTCAAAAGCTGCCTTCTCAGCTTCTTTCAGTTTATTCTGTTGAAATAATATGTTTGCTATCTGGTATCGCGCCTCAGCAGCAAATTCTGATTTGCCCAAAGCGATCACCGATTTGTATGTTGATGATGCCATGTCGGTTTCATTGTTTAGCTGGTAGTTTTTTGCAATCACCATATTTGCCATCATTTTATCATCTGTGGCTATTCCTTTTTTGGCTAACAATTCCTGTGCATTCGGTACAGCGTCTTTCCACTGGTTCAGCCGATATTGTGAACGAAGCAAACCGCGCATAGCTTCCAGTTGTATATCCTGTTGCGATGCCAGATCTTTTAACTGGGTAAAATACAATTCTGCATCTGTATAATTTTTTAACTCAAAAAAATTGATACGCGCAGCCTGCAACACGCTTTTCTCTGCAAACTTATTCGGCGCTTTAGAAGCTACGTAAGCATAACCAACCAGCGCATTCTGGTAATCTTTTTTGCCATTATACATTTCTGCAATATTATAATTTGCATCTATCGCATAACGGCCGTTTGGAAATTTATTCAGGTAATCTTTAAAACCCGTTAAGGCATTTTGCAGATCATTATTCGTATAGCGGTTATTAGCCGAGGCGTAGGTAATGGAGTCTTCCTCACTATAACTGATGCTCTTTCCGTTTTCGCGCATAAAGGCAGCAAACTCTGTTGGCTTTTGCTGTTGTATAAAAATGTCGCGCACATATTCTACTGCTGCATCACTTTCCGCCGAGTTAGGGAAAGAAGAAATCAATGATTTAAAACTCGCCAAGGCTTCGGGGTTATTATCAAGATTAAAATAAGCCACGCCAAGCTTCAAATACCCCTGCGGATGATGTGCGGCAGCATTTGGATTTTTTATTATTTTATTTAAAGGCGCTATAGCAGAGCGGTAGTCTTCCTGTGACAGATAAGTATTGGCAATCTCAAGATTTGCATCAGGTATTAAAGCTGACGAAGGGAACCGTTGTTCTAAAGACTGCATCAGGTTAATCTTTTCTCCATTTCGGTTTGCAGCGCCTGCAATGATGGCTTTTTGATATAATGCATAGTCGGCGGAAGCTGAATTGATGTTTAAAACAACATCGTACATATCCTGTGCCTGCTTATAATTACGGTTCATAAAATACGCATCGGCGCTTCTCAAAAAAGCGTCTTGCTCCACCTGCGAAGAACTGCTGCTAATCTTCTTCGCCACCTGCTCAAAGTAACCTATCGCCTGCCGGTAATTTTCTTTTTGCAGATTTGCATGACCTAAATCATACTTTGCGTTCACTGCATTCACTTCACCACTTGTTGCCGGGTTTTTCAGATAGTTGGTCAGGTGTTCGATAGCAAGGTCGGGGTGATTAAGCCTGTCAGCTATCTCTCCTTTCCAGAAGTAAGCATAAGGCAACTGCGCTGTGTTATAAGGCATCTGTAAAACATCGCTGAGCAAGCTGTCAGCTTTTTCGAGCTGCTGGTCATTGATGTACTCGACTGCCCTGCCATACAAAATTTTAGGGTACACTCTTTTCACATTCTCACTCTTGCCCTGCAGGCTTTCGTATAGCACCAGCGCATCTTTATAATTATTGGTGTTGGCAAGCACATTTACCAGCAATTCTTTCGCTTCAGGTGCATAAGTTGAGTTAGGATAAGTGCTGATAAAACCTTGCAATTCACTTGATGCCACATCCTGGTAACCCAAATCGAAAGAAAGCTTGGCATAGTTAAAAACAGAAATTTCTTTTTGCAAAGGATTACTGCTGTTAGACGAACAAAACAAAAACGCGCTTCTTGCATTTACTTTCTGTCCTGTTTTCAAATACGAATCAGCCAGCAGGTACATACTGTTTTGAGCCAGTGTATCTTCTTTGCCGCCCAGTTCTTTAAAACCTGCAATGGCTTTTTCTAACTGTTTCGTTTCATAATAGGTATAAGATATTTCGTACAAATCTTCACGCCTTACCTTATCTGTTTTGCTTACATACTCCTGCAGGTATGGCAATGCTTTTTTATAATTCTTCTTTTCAAAATACGCATGACCAATCAACTGCTGCAGTTGCAGGTTGTAATACTGTCCGCCGCTGTTCAGCTTAGCTTCGCCATATTCTATTGCTTTGTCTTTATCCCCTTCGAAGTATAGTATTTCAGCTATATAGTACGGAACCACCTTCTGGTAACTCGGCTCATTCTCCACCTTGCGAAAAGACTCCATTGCCAGCTTATAGTTCTTTTCATAAAAAGAAATAAAACCAAAATAATAATTAGCGTCAAGATAATTAGGATCAGACGGAATTTGTCTTATAGAATTAAAAAGCGGCTTTGCCTGGTCAAACTGCTTCATTGTAAAATAAGCATAACCCTGGTGAAACTTCATATCTGCTATGTCGCGGTTGCTCAGGTTGTCAATGCCAGCTTTCTCATAATAGGTCAAAGCGTTTTCAAATTTTTGATTCCGGTAATAATATTCGCCCAACTGGTAGCTCAGCATTTGTATGCGCGGCTCGTTATGCTCCTCATCTATAAAAGTACGTGCCGCCTCCTCGGCAGTAGATTCATTCATTTTAAGACCCGCAACAATGGTATAATATTTAGCCTCAAGCTGTGTACTTACCGGCAGTTTGCTGTTAGCATAATTGCCATCAGCAATATTTTTAAACAAGGGATACGCAAGGCTAAACTGTTCTTTCTGGTAAAGTTCTTTAGCCAGTTTAAAGTCAGCATCAGGATCCATATTAGCCAGTGTAGCCTGTGCAAAAGGATGGCTTTGTATCGCCAAAATCATCGCTGCCACGCCCAGGCTTCTTTTCACTACTGCAATCATAGCTCTCAGGGTTAATGTTGAATATTTTTATAAATATTATAATTGTCTGTCTTAATAAAAAGCGAAAAAGTTATAACCGGTGCTAAAGAGAAGTTATAAGAATGAGATTTCTTTGGGAACCAGCAGAATACCATTCTTCAACATCGTTGTGTCACTCACTTGTACTTGTAGATTCTTTATTCAGCTTTTCCCTCATTTTGTTTGAATAACAACTCTAAATACCAATTAAGAAATCAGCCAAAGGTAATATTACAGTTTGCAAGACCGGAGAGTGTTGCACATGTGTGGATAAAGAGTTTGAGAGGGTGAGGTTGATAACAATTTTTGGAAATTATTTAGATTTGAACTAAGGGTTATGCAATCTTGTTTCCCAAAAAAAATTCTAAAAAAGCCAAATGTAAAGTTTGATAACGCCAATAAATTTGTTTTTTTTGATGGAGTTGCCTAAATTTATCGCGTTAGCTACTGTCTCAAGAAATTAAATTTAAATTTAGGAATGTCGAAATTAGATACAATTTTAAATGTTGACCAATCAATTAGATTAAGAGGTCTTGGAAAGTTATCTGAAGCTCAACTGAAAGTTGCATTAAGTAGTAATCAACAATTAGTAAGTCTTAAAAATAAGCTTGGGAATGAAATGGGAGCTTTACAAAAGTCTATAGCAGCTCAAAACAAAATTCAACAACAAAATTTATTATTACAGCAACAACAGTTAGAAATTCAAATTAGAGAATTAGAGTTTAAGGAAATCCAGAAATTTCATAAAGAAAGAATAGTCAAGTGTAAAGAGTTTTTAAAAGATTTTAGCAGCCTCACAGACCCTTATGTTCAAAAAGCATTTGTAAATGATTTGTTTGAACAAATTGAAATTTTCATTGATAATAGCCGACAAGAATTAAGTGAAATTCCAGATAAAGAATATTGTGTGGCTGTTAAAAAACAATTAGTAGATATAAAGTCGAAGTTTCAAAGTGATGTTGAAGTAAATGAAATTGAAAAATTATTGGAGTACCGCTCAAAATTATTACAACTTGAAAAAGAAAAGGAAGAAAAACAAGATGACGCGGAATTTACGTTAGATTCGATAATGGAACAAGATAAAAAAGCAGAGCAAGATTTTATTAAGAAACAAAAAGATGAAGAAAAGAGCTTGTCTAGCATGAATGGTTGTTTAGGAATTTTATCAATCTGTAGCATAATTATGATTATTAGTATTATAGGACAGTTAGTTAAAGGTCTAATCTCTGCAACTCGAAAACAAGTATATATTGGGTTGCCTTTTTTTACTTTGATTATTATACTGTTTATTTATAGAATTATTAGATACAAAAGATTTAAGAAAATTCCCATAAAGCAATATAAAAGTGATTGGAATGCTTTATTCCCGGAAGAAAAGCAGAATTATGAATCAATGAGAGTTCAAGTCAAAGCTATTGCGGATGAAATTTCAAAAATTAGGAGCATCTATAAAAGTTTATATAGTGATATGATATATAAACACCCGGAATTTTTAAAAGTAGATTATCTACTTGAGGATTACCAGGTTTGAGCAGAAAAACACATGATCGTTTAAGTCTTTCTATAGGCACAAAAATTTAAAAATGGCAGCAGGACTGCGTCCGGTAAAATTTAGGGCATTTGCAAATTGTTTTTACTTGTACATTGGCAGTAAAAATTTCATGCACCTTATTTAGGCTCTGTTTTTGTTTTTTTTGTATAAACTAAAATAACTAAAAATGACCTATATAAGAATAAATACAAAAACAAAGCAAGCAAAAAAATTTGTCGAATTAATTGAAACAATGCCGTTTGCTGAAATACTAAGTGAGCTGAACAGCACAACGAAAAGTGCGATGGATAGCGCAAAAAAAGCAGCATTTGATAATGGATGTATAAAACGTACCTTTACTTAATAGAAACAATAATTGAATGCCGGAGTTATTTAGATTTTTTGGTATGAGGTTCTTCTTTTTCAGTAATGAACACATGCCAATACACATACATGTAAAGAATGCAGATGGATCAGCAAAATTTGAAATAAACCCTTTGAAATTAATTGAGAACAACGGAATAAAAAGTAAAGACATTCATTTAGCAGAAAGTATTATAGAAGAAAATACAGAAGTAATTGAAAAAAGATGGAATGAATATTTTGGAAACAAATAATATTCCTTTATTATGAAAATAGGTGTATCAAAACTATGGTTTGATGAGGAAAAAATATTCGTAGAACTGAACGATAAGAATATTATTCAAGTGCCTCTATCATTATATCCAAAACTAAAAAAAGCAACTCCTCAGCAGAGACAAGATTATGAGCTTTGGGAGCAAGGCAGGTGGATACATTGGGAAGTGTTAGACGAAGATTTATCAGCGGAAGGATTTTTAAAATATCAAAAACATCTGCAAGATTGATTTAATTAATAAGCAATGAAAAAGGTTTTCTAATCCATTTTGAATATGTTACCCAACCACTTATTTCCCTCACCCGTTAAGTGTTCCGCAGGGCACTTAAATCTAAAATGGTAGCAGGACTGCGTCTGGTAAAATTTAGGGCACTTGGAAATGGTTGTACTTGTACATTAGAAAGTAATATACTATTTATCATGCTTCTAAATTTGGGTAAACTACTTGTTTTTATTAATTTTGAAATATGAAACCGGCAAACAGACATACAAAAGCTGCCTCTAAGGGCGATAGATTGAAATGGACTCCCTTAAAAGAAGTCAAGTCTGTAAAATTAACTTCCGACCTTACTAAAGGCAGGCATTTAAATGCTAAGGACTTATCAAAATCTAAAAATTCAAACTTTTCTTCTCGCAATGTAATTGTACCTTGACATTTGACTATAAGGGTTACGACCTCCAATTTATACAAAAGCAGCCTTGCAAAGACGATAGTGCACATTTGTTTACTTTAGTATTTAAATTTTATTCTCCGGTAACCAAATATGTTTATATCCTGAATGCAGACTATCATGAAGGGAACGCCTTTGCTATCAAGTTTTATTGTAAAAAGATAGGCATAGCGATTATAAATATTCAAAAATTGTAAACAGAGGTGACCTTGGAAACATTTTGATTACCTGTGCGAAGGTTGTTCCAATTTTACTAAAAGATTATCCATCAGCCTCCTTTGGTTTTGCAGGAGCCAGAACCATTGATATAAAATCTAAAAAAGTAGAATCGTTTAGTAACAACCAACGTTTCCGAACTTACAGATACTTAATGGCTCTAAAGTTTGGTATTAAGACATTTGCTCATTTTGAATATGAGGCGATAAGTTCTTACTTGCTTGTTAACAGAGATTGTAATGATGTTGATACTAAAGAGCGGGAATTAGTAAAGATGTTTTCAGAAACTTATATAAATCTCCCTGATATTGCTTAAAGTTTATTTGTCTCCTCTGTTTAGTTGTTTGAGCCCTTAAATCTAAAATAGCGTTCCGGTAAAATTTAGGGTACACTTGTAAATTGGTTTACTTGTACATTGGCTGTAAAAATGTTCCGCCACCCGTTGCAGGTTTAAGAATTCTACAATTCCCCTCGCTGGTTTCAGTGTTCGAAGGGCACTTAAATTTAAAATGGCAGCAAGACTGGCGTCTGGTAAAATTTAGTGCGCTTGCAAATTGTTTTTACTTTTAAAATGGCAGTAAAAATTTCATGGCAACCCGTTACCGGTTTGGCGACAGTTATATCCTCATTTTATGCTACCAGGAAGGAAGAAAGATATAATTTCACTTCCTATACTTCTTTCCGGGATGCCGGCTTGTATGAAATATAGAATGCACTACAACAGTTTTTTCTGTTTCATAAAAAGAATAAACAATTATGTAAGGGAAAATATTTACTAAAGCTTCTCTGAAGTTTCCTTTTCTCTTTGGATAGCGTTCGGGATATTTTGAAATTAATTCAAGTTTACTTTCAACCATTTCGATAAAACGGTTTCCTAATCCTGGTGATTGCTTATCATACCATAAGGCTGCTTCTGTCCATTCCCTATCTGCCTCTTCTGATATTTGTAAGACAGCAGGCACTATTTGCTTTGTTGTTTAATTGCTTCTCTTGCACGTAAAGCAGATTCGCCTGCAGTATATACTTTTGAAGTACCCTTTAAGTATGCTTGTTCTCTTTCCTGCAGTGCAATTATAAAATCTTCATCATCCCAATGATTGTACGCTTCTTTTATTTCATCTTCCACCATTGTAAATATTGCCTGTAGCTTTTTTTCCTTTGCATTTTCTATATAATGATGTAACTTCTGACGCAATTCTGTGTTATCCATTTGCAGATATTTAGAACAAAAATACTTTTTATTACAAATAGGAAAACAGAATCTTTATTATAAAAAACATTTCTCTGAAACTATGATTTCAGCTTTTGCAATTTTCGTCCTGCAAATTGTTTTTACTTATAAATTGGCAGTAAAAATTTCATGGCAACCCGTTATCGCTTTGGTAACAGTCAATATCCGCATTTTATCACTTTTTCTGTATAATAGTTTATTCTATCACTATGAAAGGTAAAATGAGTTAGAACAGTTTAAAATTTACGAACATCCTGATTTCTAAAACATTTAAGTCCTGCGAAACAACTAAACGAGCATAAGGATTGATAGCAGCTCCAAAAAAAAGCTGATGGAAGTTTATATTGTGTTTAAAGAGCCTGGATAACTGTTTTTTAAAAACCAAAAAACATTACATTTGACAGTATTTAATGCAAGAAATAACTAAAATGTATACTTATAAAATTCACCTGCATAAAGAACCGGAAGGAGGTTTCACTGTCACTGTGCCTGCTTTAGCTGGTTGCATTACTTATGGCGAAGATATTGATGAAGCGATAGCCATGGCTAAAGAAGCTATAGAATTATATATTGAGGAATTAAAAGATCGTGGCGAATCTATTCCTGACGACAGCAATACTTTAGAATATTCATTGAATCTTGCTTCCTGATGAATTTGTCTCCTAAATAACTGATAAAACTTTTGGAACAAAATGGTTTCTTTTTTAAAAGAAGTAAGGTATCTCATCAAATTTATTTTAATCCCATCACAAATAAAACCATTATTGTTCCTGTGCACGGAGGAAAAGACATGAAAAAGGGAACATTTCTGTCAATACTTAAACAAGCTGGTATAAATACTAATTCTGTTGATTAGATCCTCGCTGGTTTAAGTATTCCGAAGGTATTATTGTTGAAAATGAAAGATATTATCTTAGCAGTTATGCAATTTTGTCTTTTGCAAAAAGTAATTTTTTAATAACTTAAAGTAAATTTGTTCAAAGGACGAATTATGACAACAAAAGCTATCAGACAAAAATTGGTTGATTATTTACAGGTTGCCGACGATAAAAAAATTAAAGCTATTTATACGATGGTAGAGGATGAGATAAATACTGCAAAGAATGAGTGGGATGAAGGTTATATAGAAGAATTAGATAAAAGAAGCAGAAGTTTCGCTGATGGAAGCGCTAAAACTTATAGCTGGGAGGAGACTAAACAAGCGGCTATCGAAAGAGTAAAAGGAAAAAGTAAGTAATGCCTTATCTCTATCTGTTGCATGAAAAGGCACATGAAGAATACATTGAAGCCTATAAATGGTATGAGGAAAAACAGAAAGGTTTGGGGGATAGATTTATGAACCTGGTTGAAAGGAGGCTTTACCAGATTAGTGAACATCCTGATTACTATGGAAAAAAGCAAAACAATTACAGGGAAGCTAAGGTTGAAAACTTTCCTTTTGTCATAGTGTATGAATTCTTTGAAAAGAAAAAATTAATTCATATTTCTGCAATTTATCATTCAAAAAGAAATCCAAAGAGAAAATACAGGAGAATCAGGTAAGGTTAACTCCGTTAGAGATGTTATCATCTTCAACATTTTTATGCCCATGTTGGTGTTCTTAGAAGCGTCTCCGTTGCAGGGTGTTATCACCCGCAACTGTAACCTCGCTGGTTTAAGTGTTCCGCAGGGCACTTAATTAAATTTAAAATGGCAGCAGGACTGGCGTCTGGTAAAATTTAGTGCGCTTGCAAATTGTTTTTACTTTTAAATTGGCAGTAAAAATTTCATGGCAACCCGTTACCGGTTTGGCGACAGTCAGTATCCTCATTTTATCACTTTTTCTGTAATAAACTAATATCTGCATGGCTCAAATACTCTTATTATTATCCTAAACTTTCTACTGCGTTTTTTTAACAGCCTCATATTTTAAGTTATTTTTGTTCTGCCTTAAATAATTAATAATGACTTATATAAGAATAGATACAAAAACAAAGCAAGCCAAAAAATTTGTTGAATTAATTGAGACAATGCCTTTTGCTGAAATACTAAAGGAACCAAACAGCACAACGAAAAGTGCGATGGATAATGCTAAAAAAGGCAACACCACCAAACATAAAAACAGTAAAGAACTAGTAGCCTCTTTAAATAAGTAGCATGTATCAAATAGCTACAACAAACCAGTTTGAAAAAGACTACAAACTTTGTAAAAAGAGAGGTTATAAGATGGAATTGATTAATTCTACTTTTTTGTTATTGGAACAAAAAGGAACTCTTCCCGCAAAATATAATCTCATAAGCTTACTGGAAACTATAAAGGTTTTTGGGAATGCCACATTCAACCTGATTGGTTATTAATATGGTTGCAGGATGACAATTCAAAGATTATAACTCTAATAAGGACAGGTACACATTCTGATTTATTTTGATTGTTTCCCTCGCTGGTTTAAGTGTTCCGCCGGCACTAAAATCTAAAATGGCAGCAGTACTGCGTCCGGTAAAATTTCCTGCAATCAAAGTAAAATCTCTTACTTCATTGCCGTATGTTTCAAACGATGAATTACAATATGATCTTTTGTAACAGAATAAATCAGCATATAATGCTTTGTAATAAGCGTTTTTCTAAAACGGGAAAATTGTGAACTTTTAAAACCAATACCTGGTTGTTTTTGCAGCAACTGAACTTTTAAGTTAAGAAGAAAATTTTTCTAATACAGCTTCAGGCAAGAATTCATTAAGGTAAGCTACTATTTCCCAAAAGTCTTTTCTGGAAACTGCCGTCCAGACTACTTGTTTTTCCAGGCATCGAACTGTTTTATAAGCTCCTGATGCGAAATGAAATCACCTTGAGTATACTGGCTTCCAGATTCCATTATAAGATTTTTATCTTCAGCAGTTAACTCTTCCCACCAGTCTTTTACAGTTGAAGACAACAATAACTCCTTTGCCTCTTCCAACAATATTTCATTGTCACAATCATCTATCAATTTATGCAGTTCCTGTTTTACTGTAGGCTTCATTTTCTATTTTTTTCAAAATTAATAATTCTTCGCATCCCCGCAATTTGTGCCTTTGATTTCTATGATAAAAACAAATCTTTTCAAGCTGCTTTTTTCACATATTCTTTATCGTTATTAACAACAGATATCACTCTTGCTAACAGTTTACATTTTACTGCATTCAGTACACTCATCTTATGTTTTCCTTCTGCTACTTTTCTTTCATAATATGCTTTCAATTCATTATCGAACTTAACCGCTGAGAGAGATGCCATA
>JAABUT010000936.1_pt1 | contig 38490 bp, 34 predicted proteins | sample 5559281 | NCBI WGS metagenome assembly JAABUT01 (sample SAMN10711880, study PRJNA513359) | rock metagenome | isolation source: Antarctica rocks | place: Antarctica: Victoria Land, Ricker Hills nord | collected 2016-01-04 | reverse complement strand
TTTCCACCGGATTTTACAATTTGTGCAGGATAACCCAAGAAGATGCAATCTGAAAGAAGTAAAAAACAGTTTGCGCATTAGTTTTGAAGGTATCAAAACCATTAATGAAGCGGTTGCGATTTTGGAAGAAATGGCAGAGCAGCCAATGGTTGCCTAAAAAAGTATCGATAAAAGAAGCATGTAAAATAGTGATTTTGGTTGAGTAACTGATATTCAAAACAAGAAACTCAACCTAATCACGATCAAACCGCACAGTTATCTCCAGCCGCCGCCCAACGATCTGTATAAATCAGAAACTGCACTCAGTTCATCTCTTTTAATAGAAGCCAGTTCCAGCTCGCCCTGCAAAACATTACTTTGCGCGGTGATGACTTCCAGATAATTAGCCAGTCCGTTTTTGAACAATAAACTGGCGTTTGTAGTAGCCTGCTGCAAAGTTTTTACGCGGTTTGCGGCAATATCCTGCTGCTGTTTCAATTTTTCAATTCTTACCAATGCGTCTGATACTTCGCCAACAGCGTTTAAAACCGATTGCCTGAACTGCAGCACCGTTTTCTCCCGGTCAACTTTGGCCACTTCGTACTGCGTTCTAAGCAGTTTATGCTGCAGTAACGGCTGGGCAACGCTTCCGGCAACTATACCAAACAACGAAGCAGGTATACTAAACCAGTTGCTCGCTTTAAAAGAGTTGATGCCGCCGCTCGCGGTAATGCGTAAAGCCGGATACATATCTGCTTTGGTAATGCCAACATTGGCGTTGGCTACCGTTAAAGCAAGTTCCTGGATCCTGATATCGGGCCGGCGACTGATGATTGCCGAAGGAACGCCGGAAGCCAGATTTTCGGGAAAAGTAACCGCATTTAAAGTGTTGTTGCGTTCGATGCTGCTTGGCAAAGTCCCGGCCAAAACACTTAGCGCGTTTTCCTGTAAAGTAATATCCCGTTCGAATTGTGGTATCAGTTGGGCGGCAGTTAAGCGTTGTGCATCAGCTTGTTGCACAGCTAACAGCGTAACCTGTCCGGCATCGTATTGTAATTTGATGATGCGTAAAGTGCTATCGTTCAGCTTTACATTTTTTTGGGCGATTGCCAGCTGTGCATCCAGCATCAGCAAATTATAATAACCCTGCGAAACGCTGGCTACGATATTGGTTTGTATTGCCTTTTTAGCTTCGGCCGTTTGCAGATATTGCGCCAAAGCTGCACGACTTTGGTTACGGATTTTGCCCCAGATATCTGCTTCCCAGGAAAGTGCCAGGTTGGCAGAATAATCTTCAATATGCTTTGTGCCGATGTTGTATTGCGCAATACTTAAACCAGTCAGGCTATTACTTGACGGGCGGTTGGAGCTTGCTGTAACGTTTAGGGCAACCGTTGGCACATAATTCCATTTTACCTGTTTAAATAATAGTTGCGCTTCATCGATGTTTTTAATCGCGATCTGCATATCATAATTTTTGATGATCGCGCTGTCAATTAGCTTTTGTAATTTAATATCGGTAAAAAAGTTTTTCCATTGTATATCAGCAATACTACTGGTATCGGCAGTAGAAATTACCGGAGCGTTTCTGAAATTTGCAGGCAAAGCCGCTTGTGGTGTTGCTACATCTTTCGAGACTTTGCAGGCGTTCAAAAAGGTAGCAAGCAACAGGAAAGCATAAGTACTTATATATCGTTTCATTTGTGTAGAGTATTGAAAAACTGGTCTGATTCTTTTTGATTTTTGGCGAAGCCGGATGATCGATGCTTCTTTTACCGGCATAAATTCGTTATTGATTTTATGCTGATAAAAGAAGCATGGCCTGTTAATTTTATGCTGATAAAAGAAGCATCATTAATAATTTGATCCCTGATAGATTAGCTGTCTTGCAGTGCAAGTTCATTCGTATCTATTTTATGTTGATCGGGCGATCCGTCTCCGTTTAAAACCGCTAATGGCAAGCCTGTAATCCGCTCCTGCAATCCCTGAAAAATTACAAACAATACCGGAATGATAAACAAACCCAGCAAAACGCCCGAAACCATTCCGCCTGCCGCACTGATACTGATGGAGTGGTTACCTTGTGCAGACGGGCCGGTTGCAATACTCATCGGGAACAAACCAAACACAAATGCCAGCGAAGTCATGATGATCGGCCTCAACCTCAGCCTGGAAGCTTCAATGGCTGATTCTACCAAACTTAATCCGGCTTTGCGCCTTTGTACGGCAAACTCCACAATTAAAATCGCATTCTTGGCCAGCAATCCAATCAACATAATCAGCGCAACCTGTACATAAATATTATTTTCAATCCCCGTTAAACCCAAAACTACAAACACACCTAAAATACCCGTTGGGATAGACAAGATCACCGCCAGCGGCAACAAATAACTTTCATATTGTGCCGATAAAAGGAAATAAACGAACACCAAACAAAGCATAAATACGATAGCTGATTGGCCGCCGGAGGAAATTTCTTCACGGGTTTGCCCGGAAAATTCATAAGCAAAGCCGGATGGCAATTCTTCTTTTGCGGTTTCCTGTATCGCTTTGATCGCATCACCGGAACTATAGCCCGGTTTTGGAATAGCGTTGATCTCGATAGAATTGAACAGGTTATAACGGGAGGCCGTTTCGGAGCCATAAACGCGGGTTAGTTTAACCAGCGTATTGATCGGAACCATTTCTCCGGTTTTATTTTTGACGAACACGCGGTCGATAGACGAAGGATCTGTGCGGTCGGCAATATCAGCCTGAACCACCACACGATAATATTTTCCAAAACGGTTAAAATCGGATGCTTGTGCGCTACCAAAATAAGCCTGCATGGTTTGCAAAATATCTTTCACGTTTACGCCAAGCTGGTTGGCCTTCTCATCATCAACCTCCAATTGTAACTGCGGATAATCTGCCTTAAAAGAAGTAAACGCAAAAGCAATTGCCGGTTTGGCCATCAGTTTGCCAATAAAAGTATTGGCCACGCCGCTAAATTTGTCCAATTTGCCGCCCGTTTTATCCTGCAAAACCACATCCAAAGCCTCCACATTACTAAAACCTGGAACGGTTGGGAAACTGAACACGAAAAAACTGCCGCCAGTAATTGCAGCCAATTGGCCTCTGATATTATCTTGTATCGCATTGATATCTTTTACGGTGCCGCGGTCGTCATTTGGTTTCAGCAATACAAAAATAACGGCTGCTGAAGGACTATTGGAGTTAGTCAACAAATTGAACCCGGAAATAGCCGTAACAAATCGTGTTGCCGGTAAAGCCCGCAACTTACCTTCGGCTTGTTGAAGCACTTTTGTGGTTCCATCCAGTGAAGTTCCGGAAGGCGTTGATACTGAAATAGCCACAAAACCCTGATCTTCTGTTGGGATAAAGCCAGATTTTGTTGTACTCACCAAGTAAACGGTAGCTACGACAATTAGTGCAAGCGCGCCCATGCTGATTAGTTTATGACCAATCAGGAACTTGATGCCGCCAACATATCTGTTGGTTATGGCACTGAAGCTGCTGTTGAAACCGGCGTAAAATTTCTCCTTAAATCCTTTTTTTGCAACCACTTCACCTTCTTTATGGTGATCGCTTTTTAAAAATAAAGCGGCCAGCGCAGGGCTTAATGTTAAGGCGTTTACAGCTGAAATGACAATGGCAATCGACATGGTGAAGGCAAACTGCCGGTAAAATATCCCGGTAGAACCCGTCATAAACCCAACCGGTAAAAATACTGCTGCCATCACCAGTGTTATGGAAATAATTGCACCGGTAATTTCGTGCATGGCTTTAGTTGTAGCTGCTTTGGGGGCTAAATGTTCATGTTCAATTTTGGCGTGCACGGCTTCAACAACCACAATCGCATCATCCACTACAATACCAATTGCCAGCACGAGCGCAAATAAAGTGAGCAGGTTGATCGAGAAACCAAACAAGTTCATGAAAAAGAACGTGCCCAGAATCGCAACCGGAACTGCAATGGCCGGAATTAAAGTTGACCGGAAATCCTGCAAGAAAATAAATACAACAATAAATACCAGTATAAAAGCCTCAATCAGTGTGTGTTCTACCTGGTTGATCGATTCGTCCAATGCTGTTTTTGTGCGGTAAAATTGGTTGTATTTAATACCGGCCGGAAAATCTTTTGAAGCCTTTTCCATTACTTTATCTACGGCTAACTGGATCTCGTTAGCATTTGATCCTGCCAATTGTATCAAACCAATACCAATACCATCTTTACCGTTTAGATGGGTTGCGCTGGTGTAAGAATAAGAACCCAGTTCCACACGGGCAACATCTTTTAGGTGCAACACAGAACCATCGGCATTGGCACGGATAGCAATGTTTTCATATTCTTCGGGCTTGGTAAGCTTGCCTTTGTATTTGATCACATATTCAAATACCTCTTTACTACGCTCTCCTAATTTTCCGGGTGCAGCTTCCAGGTTTTTATCCTGTATCGCTGCCATTACTTCTGCCGGCGTTATTTTATAATCCGCCATTTGGTTTGGGTTGAGCCAGACACGCATGGAATAATCCTTTACGCCACCAAAAATAACCGCTGAACCAATGCCCGGGATACGTTTTATTTCCGGGATGATGTTGATCTGTGCGTAGTTGGCAACAAATGTCTGGTCGTACTTTTTAGGGTCTTCCGTATAGATACCAATGGCACCGATCAAACTATTCTGTTGTTTGGTGGTGGTGATACCTTGTTGAACGACTTCGGCAGGCAACTGACTGGTAGCTTGCGTTACGCGGTTCTGCACATTTACGGCTGCCTGATCGGGATTAGTTCCCTGTTTAAAGTAAACTGTAATAGCAAGCGTACCATCATTGCTGGCGGTTGAACTCATATAGCTCATATTTTCTACGCCATTGATGGATTCTTCCAGCGATGGCGCGACAGAGCGTAGCACAGTTTCCGCATTGGCACCAGGATAAACAGCGGCAACTAATACTGCTGGCGGCGCAATATCCGGGAATTGCTGTAAGGGTAGTTTGGTTAGGCCAAGCACACCCAGTATCACCAGTAATATGGAGATTACGGTTGAAAGTACAGGCCTTTCTATAAATTTTTGAAACATGATTTTAATGTTTAGGTGGAGATTTTAATTTTTTGCGACAACAGTTGGTTTGTCGGTTGATTTTTCCGGGTGGATAACCGTGCCTTCCTGCAAATGGTCAATACCGCTCAACACGATCTGGTCTCCGGCTTTAATCCCGTCTTTAACCAAATAATCAGTACCGCTTTTACCGATTATATTTATAGGCGATTTTTTAACCTTGTTGCTATCCGCAAGGGTAAAAACAAAAACTTTATCCTGCATTTCAATTGTAGCTGATTCAGGAACGATAAGCGCATCAGCGTGCTGCAAACTCAAACGTATTTTACCAGTATTGCCGGAGCGCAGCAATCCTTGCGGATTAGAGAAATTTGCCCTTACGGTTATTGCCCCTGTATTTTTATCGAACTGCCCATCGATCATATCGATCTTTCCAGGTTTGGAATATTCAGTACCATCAGCCAGTAATAATGCTACGGAAGGCAATTTTTTAAGCTTGTCTTTCAAAGTTCCTCCTGGATACTGCTCTTTAAAACTCACAAAATCTTTTTCACTTAAAGAAAAATAAACATGCACATCATGCACATCGGATAATTGAGTGAGTGCTTCGGCATCCTGCGGCGAAACCAAACTTCCCTGCTTCTTCAATAAACGGCCGATATAACCGCTTACCGGGGCTTTGATCAGTGTATAACCCAAATTGATTTTTGCCGTTGATACATTTGCCTTCGCTGATTCAATGTTGGCTTTTGCAACCTGATAAGTTGCTTTTGCTGTTTTTAACTGGTAATCTGATACTACTTTATTGGCTACGAGCGGCGTTAGCTTATCAACTTCTAATTGTGCGTTTCCTGAAGATGCTTCTGCTGAATGCAAAGCAGCTAAAGCATTATTTAAAGCTGCACGATAAGGTTGGTCATTTATTTTAAATATCGCCTGACCAGCATTTACAAAGGCACCTTCATCCACAAATACTTTATCTAAAGCACCGCTTACCTGCGGCCTTACTTCTACATTAACGGTTCCTTCTATAGATGCCGGGTATTCCTGATAAGTGGTTTGTGTGCCCGATACAATTGTTGCTACCGGCAGTGAAGGTGGCGGCGGTGCTACAGCTGTTTGTGGTTTGGTTGAGCAACTATATAACGCAAGTACAACGATTGCGTAAAAAAAATTTTTCATAATGATTTAGTTTGAAGTGTAATGTTTTGAGATTTTGTTAACTTGAGATTTAAAATATTACTACTGATAATTTAAAAATCGTAAGATCTTATAAATCAAGAATGTACTGGTAGTAGCGATATACCAAAAGCCAAGTTTAAGGTCATTAGATTTTCTAACATTGTTAATTATTTGATGTAAGTTGTGTAGTTCCGCTTTCATAATTGTATTGATTAAGAAGATTGTTTGAATTATTATGAATTTTAACATCGTTAGATAGGCTAACAATGTTTTATTTTTGATAAAAAAATTATGGAGTGATGGATTTGATTAAGCCTGTAATAGCGTCTTTTAAAACTTGCTTGTTAATATCGTCTGACGAGTCTCTACCCAATATATTAATAGAAACTAAGCCATGTACAATTGACCAAAAAGTATAATATTTGGTGCATATGATTTTCGAGTGCATATCAGTAATGTGCATAAGTTGCCCTATTACTTCAGTGAAATGGTCCCAGGGCAAATCAGCCTCTTGTAAACCTTTAATTTGTTCGCAACTGCAACTGGTAGATACACCAAACATCACCTGATATAGCTCTTTGTTGGCGAAAGCAAAATTCCAGTAAGCCAGCCACATCGCTTCTAACTGTTCAGCTGGCAATTCATGTTCCGCTTTAGCTTTAACAAGATCTTTAGATAAAATCAAATAGCCTTTTCGGGTAAGCTCCAGTAAAATTGCATCTTTATTAGAAAAATATTCATAAATAACAGGAGCTGTATATTCTATCGCATCAGCAATTTTACGCATACTCAAAGCCTGCCAACCATCTTGTTTAACAATCTGGAGTGCGGCATCCAGAATATTAATCCTGGTTTCCTCTTTCAAACGTAAAATCCTTTCTTTGCTTCCCATTAAAATATTAGTAATAAATTATCTAACAGCGTTAAACAAATGTACAGGGTTAAATTATTACATGTTTCATCTATTTGTCATTTAATTTATAATCTTACAATGAAGGTTGAATTATCTATTCTCTATAACAACAAGGTTGAAAGAAATTATACCGATAAAAACAGTATCAGGCCAAATACCTAACACTAAAAACCTTTCAGATTTAATTATAAAACTACCTGATAAATCTCATTCAAGTTTCGACCCAAACCTTTGTAATCCAAACCATAACCAACTACAAATTTATTCTCAATCTCAAAAGCAGCATATTGCAAATCCAGCTGATGTTCCATCGCATCCGGTTTGTAAAGCAGCGTTGCAATATTTACCGAAGCCGGGTTTCTTACTTGCAATTTATCTACAATAAAACGCATCGTGGTGCCGGTATCCACAATATCTTCCACAATGATGAGGTGCCTGCCGGAAACATCCATTTTCAGATCATAATCTTCTGAAACGATGCGCTGGCTTTCCATGCCGCCATGATAAGATGACACTTTCATAAAAGCAATTTCGCAAGGAACATTGATGTGTTCGACCAGATCGGCCATAAACATAAAACAGCCGTTTAAAATACCAATCAAAACAGGCTTTTTGTCAGCAAAATCCTGATTAAGCTGTTCGCCCAAAACCTTGATCCGCTCGCTGAGTGTTTCGGCACTAATCATCATTTTGAATGTTTTATCGGCCACAGTTACAGTTTCAGGGTTCATTGTTTGGATGCTGTTTTTATCGGGGTAAAAGTAGGCAATCCGCAGCTGTTTCTTAAAATCCTTTAGGTTGATGAATGCTTATATTTGCGGCCGAACATGATGAATTACCACACGCACCAGTTGCGAAACGGCATCCGGATTTTATATTATCCTGCCGATTCTTCCATTGCACATTGCTGTTTGATGATCAATGCCGGCTCGCGCGATGAAGCTCCGGGCAAAGACGGGCTGGCGCATTTTATAGAACATTTGCTGTTTAAAGCCACTGAAAGGCGAAATACCAATCAGATTTTGAACCGTTTGGAAGTAGTTGGTGCCGATTTAAACGCTTACACCACTAAAGAATATACCTGTATTCACGCTTCTTTTTTGAAGGAATACTTAGAGCGGGCGATGGATTTGATGGAAGATATTTTTTTTCATTCTACCTTCCCGGAAGAAGAAATGGAGAAAGAAAAAGGCGTGGTCCTGGATGAAATTGCCTCCTATCAGGATCAGCCGGAAGAAGCAATTCAGGATGATTTTGAAGATTTAGTTTTTAAAGATCATGCTTTGGGCCGGAATATTTTGGGCACCACAACTTCTGTAAATGAGCTGACCAAAAACGATATTGCTTCTTTTATCGCACAAAATTACAACACGCACCAAACCGTTTTTGCGGTAACAGGCAGTTATGATTTTAATAAGATCATCCGTTTGGCCGAACGCTATTTTGGCGGATTGCCGGAGAATAACCAACCTAAAAAACGCCTTGCGCCGAACGAGGTTTCTGCGGATTTGATCCGTATAGAAAAACCGATTTCCCAAACGCATTGCATGATAGGCAGCAAAGCGTATGCTTCTTTTGATGACAAAAAAACCATGCTTCTTTTACTGAACAATTTATTGGGAGGCAACGGCATGAGTTCGCGTTTAAATTTGGAAATCCGCGAAAAACACGGCATCGCGTACACGGTAGAATCCAATTATTCGCCGCTGACGGATACTGGTTTGTTTTCCATTTACTTCGGAACCGATCCTGAAAAAGTACCAAAAGCGATCAAACTCATCCATAAAGAATTGCAAAAACTGCGCGATAAAAAACTGGGTGTTTTGCAGTTGCATCAGGCCAAACAAAAATTTATCGGTCAGATTGCTTTGGCTGAAGAAAACCGCATGGGGTTGATTTTATCAATGGCAAAAAGCCTGATGGATTTCGGCCGGATTGATACATTGGAAGAGGTTTTTGCGAAGATAAACGCGGTTTCTGCGGAGGATTTATTGGAAGTAAGCAACGAAGTTTTTGATCCAGCCGGAATGTTCACTTTAATTTTTGAACTAGAAAATTAAATTTCAATAGACTCAAATTTCTTGACCAGCGAAAGTTTATCAGAAGCATTTAGAACTTCTATACCTATAATGCTACCATTTTCAGCATAATCAATAATCATTTCTCCGCTTTTATCTTTGTCACTTTCTATAATTGGCTCAATTTTAAATTGAATATAAAGCACGTCGGTTTCTTTATCAAATTTACTTTCATTGGTATTTTAAAAAAATTAGTACACTATTTTTAATCGGGCTAAAAATCTTGATGCTTCTTTTATCCCTGTAAAATTGATATTTATCCGCACATTAATTTTATGCCATAAAAGAAGCATCAAAAACAGGCTCAACCACTTTCAGCTATTTTCTTAAACCTACTCAAAATAATATTACGCTAAAACCCTTATTTTTGTGGCAATGAAATTACCCATTATTGCTTATGGCGATCCGATTTTGAAACGGATTGCACAAGATATAGAACCAGCCGAATTCCCGGAATTAAAACAATTGATCGCGGATATGTACGAAACCATGTATGCTGCGCGTGGCGTTGGTTTGGCGGCTCCTCAAATTGGCCAGTCCATCCGTTTGTTTGTGATCGATGCCACACCTTTTGAAGATGATGAACCGGATTTAAAAGGTTTTAAAAAGGTGTTTGTCAACGCACATATTGTAGAAGAAACCGGCGAAAAATGGCCGTTTAACGAAGGTTGTTTAAGCATTCCGGATATTCGGGAAGATATTTATCGAAACAGCAACATCAGGATTTCTTATTTTGATGAAAACTGGCAGCACCATGAAGAAGCTTTTAAAGGAATGTCTGCCAGGATCATCCAGCATGAATATGATCATACGGACGGCAAACTATTCACCGACTATTTAAGCCCGCTGCGCAAAAGGATGATCCAGAAAAAGCTAACCGATATTTCTAAAGGAATTGTAAAAGCAGAATATAAAATGAAATTTCCGGCAGTTAAAAAAGGCCGTTAATTACTGTTGTTATCGCTTTGGCGGCTTTTATCGCCACGGATAATCTGCCGGATCAAGCTGCCCCAGGCAATCGGGTTAAGTAACGGATTTGTTGGCCCGGAACCCATGTGCATCAAATTATCGTGCATACCCTGCAAATTCATGATCTGATTAGTCTGCCCGTCATGGGGCAACGTCCGCGCCATCGCTATAACAGAACCACGGCTTAAGTTTTTAGCTGCAATTGCCAAATCATCGTCGGCAAATTTTTCAGCTAAAAAATCTCTTTTAAATTCATCCGTGCTTGCCCAAGGGAAAACGCGAACCTGCGGAAGGTTGATAGCTTCTGCTTTCAGTTTGATTTTTAGGATATAACTCTTATTACTGATGTTTTCCGGGATCACAATTGTTTGGGTAAGATAACCAACGGAGGAAATGCGGATGCTATCTTTTTCATGCGCTACAAAAGAAAAATAACCTTTGTAATTAGAAGAAACAACCAGGTTTTTGTAAGAAATATTGGTGAGGTTGGTATAAGGTACAACTGTATTGCTGTCAACATTCAAAATGATACCGGAAAATTGCACCAATGGCCGCTCTGTTTTCTGTGCAAGTGCAGAAAAAGAGATCAACAAACCTAAAGCTATCAACAGCTTTTTCATGATATAATTGACGTAAGATCTTTTAATAACAACAAAAAAATAGGTACAAAAGAAGCAATATTTTATGGGTTGTGGCTCAGGTTAAAACGCTATTTAACAATACTTAACGTAAATTTTTTTATTGCAGATTTTGCGGAAGCACAGCAAGCGGATCGTCAATATCTGTTAAATTTACCGCTTCTACCGATTTAATTTGCGGGACAGCACGCATAATAGCCTGTTCGACCCCGGCTTTCATAGTCATGATGCTCATCGGGCAAGAGCCGCAGGAACCGAGCAGTCTCAATTTCAATACGTTATCTTCTGTAATTTCTTCTATAGAAACATTCCCGCCATCTGCCTCCAAAAACGGCCGGATGGTGTTCAGTGCCTCTTCAACCTGATCTGTCAAATTCATTCTATGCTTCTTTTATCGAGTAAAAATAATTAAATTATCTAACACCCACCATATCTGTGGATTTTGCATTGCGGATGGCCACTTGCTGCGCCACGCGTTCTGCCATATCAAAAAAAGCCGCTGCCATCGGGTTGTTTTCCTGCAAAATAATTGGTGCGCCGGCATCGCCGGAATCACTGATGCTTTTTACCAGCGGGATTTCACCCAAAAACGGAATATCCAGTTCTTCGGAAAGCTTTCTGCCGCCGCCTTTTCCAAAAATATAATATTTGTTTTCGGGTAATTCTGCAGGTGTGAAATAGGCCATGTTTTCAATAATCCCCAGCAAAGGCACATTGATCGTGTTCATCATAAACATGCCAATCCCTTTTTTGGCATCTGCCAAAGCCACATTTTGCGGCGTAGTCACAATAACCGCTCCGGCAACCGGAAAAGTTTGTGTCAGCGTGATATGGATATCGCCGGTCCCGGGAGGAAGGTCAACCACCAGATAATCCAGTTCGCCCCAATCGGCATCATTAAAAAGCTGTTTTACGGCTGTAGAAACCATCGGGCCGCGCCAGGGAACGGGTTGGTTCGGATCGGTAAAAAAACCAATCGACAGTAATTTGATACCATATTTTTCAATCGGTTCGATCCGTGTTTTGCCGTTTACTTCGGATGCTTTTGGCCTTTTGCCTTCCAAACCAAACATAATCGGGATAGACGGACCGTAAATATCCGCATCAATCAAACCCACTTTTGCACCTGTTTTGGCTAAACCAAGTGCCAGGTTAACAGCGACTGTAGATTTTCCTACGCCGCCTTTGCCGGAAGCCACTGCAATGATATTTTTTACGCCCGGAACACCAACATTTTTCGGTGTGGTTACGCGGGAAGTCATGTTGATATGCAGATCGGCATCTTTGCTTACAAAATGCAGGATGGCATTGCGGCAGGCATTTTCGATCATGCTTTTCAACGGACAGGCAGGCGTAGTCAGCACAACAGAAAAGCTTACCCGGTTGCCTTCAATCAGCACATCTTCGATCATATTTAAAGTCACCAGGTCTTTTTTCAAATCCGGATCTTCCACATAACTCAATGCTTTTAAAACTTCTTCGCGGGTAATACTCATTTATTTTGTTTGATTTTGGTACGATAAAAACAGCATCGTCAGCGTTTTGTTAGAAACATCCTGCCGAAGCATATTGGCAGCAGAAAAGAATTTTTAGTTTTATCCAAAATTTACTGATGCGCTATTTAAACCGTAAATATCTTAAAACCGGTCTGATCGTTTTTGTTTCCCTGCTGATACTGCTGCTGATATCCGGTTTAATTGCTTATTCAAAACGGCAGGTTTTATTAGAAACAGCCATCAACAAAGCTAAATTAAAAGCCAGGAACACGTATAATTTAGATGTCAAAATAGGTTCGGCCAGCTTTAGCGGACTGACGACAGTAAACCTGAAAGACATCACCATTGTACCGTTTGACAGGGATAGCTTACTGCATATCAGCCATTTCCAGATCAGTGTAAAAGTTTTGCCTTTATTGATCGGGAATGTTAAGTTTTCGACGATCGTAATGGAAAACGGCAAACTTAATTTAACCCATGTAAACGGAGTACGCAACTACGAGTTTTTGTTCCGAAAACAGAAAGACAGCACGTCTAAAAAAAGCAGCACCAACCTGGCCGATTTTGCGCATAATTTGATGACGCAGTTTCTGTACAAAATCCCGGATGACCTTAACCTGAGCAATTTTGATATTGCTTTTCGGGATGACAGCAACACGCTTAACCTGCAAATTCCGAAAGCCGTGATCGACCGCGGAAAATTGTATTCTACCATTTTGGTAAATAAAAACTATGCAACCTGGCACATTGCCGGTAATGTGAACACCTCTAAAAAGAACATTTCACTGCAGCTTTATGCGGATAACAAAAAAGTTGAATTGCCTTTTATCGAGAAAAAATATGGCCTGAAACTCAACTTTGATACCATCGGCACAGAGCTGAAAAAAGAAGAGCAGAACGGCGATGAAACCCAGATTTTCAGTTCCTGTTTTGTGCGGAATTTGCTGATCAACCACCCCAAAATTGCCTCAAACAATATTATAGTCCCCAATGCTTCGATTGATGCTAATGTTTTTGTGGGGGGAAATTATGTTTCGGTAGATAGTTCTTCTGTGATCCATCTGAAGAACGTTTCGGCTAATCCGTTTATCAAAATCACGCTCCATCCAACAAAAATTTATGAACTGAAATTGCATACGGATTGGCTGGACGCGCAATCATTGTTTAATTCTTTTCCGGGCGGCTTGTTTGAATCGCTGGCCGGGATTAAAGTTGGCGGGAAGTTAAAATACGGTTTAGATTTTTACCTCAACACAAAAAATGCCGATCAAGTGCGCTTTGACTCCCGGCTGGAAAAAGAAAACTTCAAAATTTTGCAATATGGGCAAACGGATCTGACCAAAATAAACCAGGTTTTTGTGTATACGCCTTATGAAAAAGGCAAGCCGATGCCGTCACGGATTGTTGGCCCGGCCAACCCAAATTTTACGCCGCTGCAAAATATTTCGCCCAATTTGCGCAATGCGGTGATGACGGCAGAAGACCCTTCCTTTTACCGGCACCATGGTTTTGTAGAAGAATCGATCCGGAAATCCATCGCTACAGATTTTAAGGAAAAGCAATTTAAGCGCGGCGGCAGTACAATTTCTATGCAATTGGTTAAGAACGTTTTTTTAAGTCGGCAAAAAACGCTTGCCCGCAAAATTGAAGAAACGCTGATTGTCTGGATTATCGAAAACAATGATGTGAGCACCAAAAACCGGATGCTGGAAGTGTATTTCAACATCATCGAATGGGGACGAAACGTGTACGGCATCGGCGAAGCTTCCCGATATTATTTCGGCAAATCACCTTCAGAATTGACCATTGGCGAAAGTATTTATCTGGCCAGCATCGTACCAAAACCGAAATCAGGCCTGTATTCTTTTTTGCCGGATGGCAGTTTGCGGCCTTCGCTGCATGGTTATTTCAATTTGATTGGCCGGTTGATGGCTTCCAAAGGTTATACGCCGCAAGATTCTTCTGCTTATGGCTTTTATTCGGTTCGGTTGAGAGAAGCACTTCGGCCTAAAATGGCTATTGTAGATACCGTTGCTGCGGATAGTTTGATGCAGGAAAACAATGATGAAGGTGTTGGCGTGGTAGAGCATCCCAACTTTTTACAGCGTTTATTTGGCAAAAAAGACTCGGTAGAAAAAGTAATTGAGAAAAAAGTGGATACGGTTGGGAAAACGCCGAAAGAAATCCGGGTAGAAAAACGGGAATTACGCCGCCGGGAAAAGGAAAAGCGTAAAGAATTAAAGGATAAAGGTTTGATCTGATTTTATGCCGATAAAAGAAGCATCGGCAATATTCATCAATGCTTCTTTTATCAACCTAAAACAAGGAATTGCAAGATAAAGGTTTGATCTGATTTTTAGGCCGATAAAAGAAGCATCGGCAATATTTATCCATGCTTCTTTTATCAACCTAAATTTTAGACTGCAAAAAGTATCTTTGCCCACATGCGTTTTGATATCATCACTGTTTTGCCGGGTTTGCTGGAAAGTCCGTTTGCGCACTCTATTTTGCAGCGGGCACAGAAAAAAGGGATTGCCGAAATCCATGTTCACAACCTGCGTGATTACACTTCCAACAAGCAAAAAAGCGTGGACGATTATCAATACGGCGGCGGCAGTGGCATGGTGATGATGATTGAACCTTTTGCAAAATGTATCAATCATCTGCAAACAGAACGTGCTTACGATGAAGTGATTTTTATGACTCCTGATGGTGAAACGCTCAATCAATCCATTACCAATCAGCTATCTGCCAAAAAAAATATTTTGCTTTTGTGCGGTCATTACAAAGGGATTGACCAGCGCATCCGGGATACTTTCGTTACGCGTGAAATTTCGGTGGGCGATTATGTGCTTTCGGGCGGAGAATTGCCGGCCGCGGTTTTGGTGGATGCTGTGGTTAGGCTGATTCCGGGCGTATTGTCTGATGAAACTTCGGCTTTATCGGATTCTTTTCAGGATGGTTTGCTGGATGCACCACTTTATACACGCCCGGCCGAATGGAACGGACAAGCTGTGCCGCCGGTTTTGCTGAGCGGACATGCCGGGGAAATCGAAAAATGGCGGCACGAACAGGCTCTGGAACGAACAAAGCAACGCCGCCCGGATTTACTAAAATAATATGAAAAAAGCCGAAATAACTGATGCTTTAATCACGATCCATCAATTGCTTAATGAGTTTACAAAGCCTTGGCTGATTATTGGCACCGCAAGTCTGTATTTACAAGGTTTTACTGTAAAGCCAAAGGATGTAGATATTTTGTGCAGTACAGATGATGCTTCTTTTATAAGTGAGTTTTTGTCTCCTTATAAAAAGCATCAGGAGAAAAATATTTCCCGTGATAAATTTCGCTCTGCTTTTAGTCGTTATGATATTAATGGTATTGTAGTGGAAGTAATGGGCGGCCTTGAAGTAAATACAGGAACTTCGGGATGGGTTAAACTATTAGATCAAATTAAATGTGTAGAAGAAGTATTGTTTAACGGATTGACCTTTAAAGTTCCGTCAAAAATAGATCAGGTTACAATATACCAATTATTTGGCCGGTTAAAAGACAAGCAAACGCTTGAACTGCTAAAGGCTACAGAATATTTTAATAGCACTTTTTAAATAAATTTAAAATCCTTATACTTGCAATCCGATTTTTAGGGCATAAAAATCGTTTTTAAGAGCTTAAAATCATGGATTTAGTAAAATTTGTTGAAGAACAAAACATAGTTAAAAGCACGTTCCCTTCCTTCAAAGCGGGTGATACGGTTAGTGTTTACTACAAAATCAGGGAAGGTAACAAAGAGCGTATCCAGCTTTACCAAGGTGTGGTGATCCAGCGCAACAGCACTGGTGCGCATGAAACATTTACAGTACGAAAAGTTTCTAACGGGATTGGTGTAGAACGTATTTTTCCTGTCAATTCTCCGAATATTGATAAGGTAGAAGTAAACAGCCACGGTAAAGTCCGCCGTGCCAAATTGTTTTATTTGCGCGAACTGACCGGTAAAGCAGCCCGTATTAAATCTAAAAGGGTATAAGTTTTTTTTAAAGATATTAGGTTGATAAAAGAAGCCTTTCAGATTTTTCTGAAAGGCTTCTTTTATGGGGTAAAAATTGGTGTTGAATTTTCCTTTTTGTCATTTCGAACGAAGGGAGAAATCTTCCTCAAATAATACAATACTGTTTTTATCGACCTAAAATTGGGATAAAGAAATCTTCTGCTTTAATGAAGATTTCTCCCTTTGGTCGAAATGACAAAAAACAGATGTTGTTGATTTAATCCGTCACCAATTCAGCCAAAATTGTCCTTCCGCCTTTTACGGTCTCACCCAGGTTTACGTTGATTTTCGTTCCCAGCGGCAAAAAAACATCCACCCGTGAACCAAATTTAATAAAGCCGAATTGCTTGCTTTGTTCCACTTCATCGCCTTCTTTTACATACCAAACAATCCTGCGGGCCAAAGCTCCTGCAATCTGCCTAAACAAAACCGGAATGCCCTGATGTGTTTCTACCACAACGGTTGTGCGTTCATTCTCGGTAGATGATTTTGGATGCCAGGCAACCAAATATTTGCCAGGATGATATTTGAAATACTTTACCACACCCGTAATTGGATTACGGTTGACATGCACATTTATCGGCGACATAAAAATGGAAACCTGGATGCGCTTATCCTTCAAATATTCGGTTTCCTGCGCTTCTTCAATCACTACAACCTTACCGTCAGCCGGGCAAACCACCATTTTTTCATCCATCGTAACTGTAATTTTGGGGTTTCGGAAAAATTGGAGTATGATCAGAAAGAATATGCCGGAAAAAATATAGGTAAACCAACGGAGCGCGTTATTATCCGGGAAGAAAAAATGAACCAACGCGTTTAGCACAAACAAAAACAATATGGTTAAGGCGAGCGACGAAAAACCTTCTTTGTGGATAGTCATGCAGTGAAAAATGTTTAGGCTACAAAGGTGAAAATAAGTACAGATAAATAAAAACCAAGGGTGCGGCCAATAAAAGTCCGTCGAAACGGTCCAGCAAACCGCCGTGGCCGGGCAAAATGGAACCGGAATCTTTTACGTTGATGCTTCTTTTAAGCATAGATTCTACGAGATCGCTCATGGTGCCGAAAATGGAAATGATCAAAGCAACAACAATCCAATGCAGCGTTGAAATCTGCTGAAAATAACGGCTGATCAAACAGGAAATCAAAATAGCTGCTACAATCCCGCCGATCAGTCCTTCCCAGGTTTTTTTGGGTGAATGCCGTTCAAAAAGCTTGTTTTTGCCAAATTGCCTGCCGGTTAAATAGGCGCAGGTGTCGTTCGTCCACAATAATAACAGGAAGCCGAGCGGCAAATGGTAATCAAATGTTTTTTGCAGAAAAGCCATCGCCATAAAAAAAACGAAAGGCAGCAAAGTATAAATCAAGCCTAAAAAAGTAAAAGCAATTTGGGGAAAAGGTTTATCGGTTTTGCGGTATAATTCTGCAAAAAAAATCAGAACGCTATGCAGAACAATCCAGGCCAAAAAATACCTTGTAAAAGAAGCATCGAGCCAAAATGAAGCTGCGGCAAAACAAATTATCAAGCCCAGAATTAAACCATTTGTTTGCTGCGGATGAACGCCGGTAGTTTTGATCAAGCCATAAAATTCAAACAGACAAAGCAAACTGAGCAAAGAAAAAAATGCGAGGAAAAAGTACGGGCCGAAGAAGAATGCAGCCAGCATCACCAACACAAATACAAAACCGGTTATGGCGCGGGTTTTCATGGCTGGATGTGTGATTTGGTTTTGTCATGCAGAACTTGTTTCGGCATCTCACCAGCAAGGTTAAGGAGGCTTTTCACGAGAGATCCTGAAACAAGTTCAGGATGACAGGACGGAAAAAGTGGAAAGAAAGATACGTGGGTAACACTAAGTTTCATGGCTGGATATCATTTAAAACCAAAATTTCGATGGCTTGGCTAAAAACAGATTGATGGATGTACACTTCCACCTGGCCAAAAGTGTTGTGTGCCGAATCGCGCTTGTTCATCAAAACAGCTTCAATTTTGTGCTGCGTGAGCAATTGTTTAACCATTTCCGACTGAAAAAAATTGGCGGAAGTATAGATTTTAACCCAGTCTGATTCCATTATGCTGCCAGCAGTTCGCGTTTAGGTTCGGAAAGTTTTTTATAGGCTAAAAACAGTATCAGCGTGAGGACAATGCTGAAAGTATAGCTTTTCCAATCGAACATTTGCTGCTCGTCGGGATTGACTTTGATCATTTTATTCTGATATAAATAGCTGACAACCAAAGCGGTACCATTATTTAAAAAATGACCTAAAATGCCTGGCCAGATGCTGCCGCTCCAAGCCGCAAAATAGCCGAAGAATATACCAAGCAGCATCCTCGGCAAAAAACCAAAAAACTGGAAATGGATGAAACTGAACAAAGCAGCAGAAAGCCAAACGCCCCAATGGATGCTTTTTGTCCAGCCGGTAAAAATTTGTTGGAAACAGCCGCGAAAAATAAACTCTTCGGAAACGGCAGGCAAAATGGCGATCATCAGCAGATTGATGAGAAATTCTGGTGTTGTTTTCATTTGTAGCAGGATCTCGGTTTGCTGGCCGGCCGTATCTTCCATGTTGCGCATCCATCGTTCCAAACCTTTTAAAAACGGCGGAAAAACCATTTTTTGATTGAATGTAATGAGCATTTCCATCAGCGGCGAAGAGATCAGCATGATAAAAAACACCACTAAAAGAAGTATCAGCGGGAAACGCCAGTTGGCTTTTAAATACGTAACCGGCTGGCGGACAATCACTTTTGCAAAGAATATGGATGGCAATAAAAAACCAAAAACGGATGAACCCATCTGCATGATTTTTAAGCTGTTGAGAGCGCTGTCCGGCATATTGGCACTTATGTTTAGCATCGAACTAAAACCGGATGGGCCGTAAATAATCACGATGAAAATGCCGCAGATCAATCCACCTAAAATTAAACCGCCAACGGCCAGTAAAATCATCAGCAAAAACTGCAACGGATATGACATTTGGTAGTACGGCTTTTCGATCATCTGCTGATAAATTACGTAAATTTGCAGGCCTTAAAGATAAACATGTCTGTTCAAATAGGAAATATTGATCTGGGAGAATTCCCGCTTTTGCTGGCACCGATGGAAGATGTGAGCGATCCGCCGTTTCGTTTTGTATGCAAGCAAAATGGTGCAGATATGATGTACACGGAATTTATTTCTTCGGAAGGATTGATCCGTGATGCGGCCAAAAGCCTGCAAAAGCTGGATATTTTTGAATATGAGCGGCCGATCGGCATCCAGATTTTTGGCAGCAGCATTGAATCGATGCGGGAAGCTACGCAGATTGCAACGAAGGCAAACCCGGATCTGATCGACATTAATTATGGCTGCCCTGTAAAAAACGTGGCCTGCCGTGGTGCAGGTGCAAGTTTGTTGCAGGATATTGATAAAATGGTAGCCATGACGAAGGCTGTTGTCGAGGCCACACATTTGCCGGTTACTGTGAAAACGCGTTTGGGCTGGGATGACAACACCAAAAACGTTTACACTGTTGCCGAGCGTTTGCAGGAAGTGGGCATCAAGGCGTTGACGATTCACGGCCGCACACGTTCGCAGATGTATAAAGGTGAAGCCGATTGGCGGTTGATCAGCGAAGTGAAGAAAAACCCAAGCATCGAAATCCCGATTTTTGGGAATGGCGATATCGATTCGCCGGAAAAAGCTCTGGCTTGGAAACGAGAATTTCAGGTAGATGGCATGATGATTGGCCGGGCAGCAATCGGTAATCCATGGATTTTTCGGGAGATCAAACATTTTTTAAAAACAGGAAACTTTCTGCCCAAACCAACGATAGAAGAGCGGGTGGAAGTTTGCAAAACGCATCTGCAAAAATCCATCGCCTGGAAAGGGCTAAAAACCGGTATCTTTGAAATGCGCAGGCATTATGCCAATTATTTTAAAGGCATAGAAAATTTTAAAGAAACACGTATGAAGTTGGTTGCTTCCGAAAATTTGAACGAAATTTATGACATTCTGGAAGGAATCAAACCCGAACATGCCTTTGTTATGGCGTGATTGTTGACTAAACGTTATCAAGAAAAACTGATCAAAAATAGTATGATAAACACAATTACAGAAGGTGTAAAAGTATCTGTAGAAACTTTATATCAGCAAGAATACTCCAACCCGGCAAATGAACACTTTATGTTTGCTTATAAAATTACGGTCGAAAACATGACGGATTATGCCGTGCAACTGATGCGCCGCCGCTGGGATATTTTTGATTCTAACGGAACGAAGCGCGAAGTAGAAGGTGAGGGCGTAGTTGGTTTGCAGCCGGTAATTGAACCGGGTAATTTCCATGAATACGTTTCCGGATGTAACTTAAAAACCGAAATGGGCAGCATGAAAGGTGAATATCAAATGCTGCGTTTGCTGGACAACCGCGCATTTGATGTTAAAATCCCGGAGTTTCAACTGGTTGCTCCTTATAAGTTGAACTGATGCTGTTTTTATGCCGATAAAAACAGCAAAGCCGCGATCATTTGATCGCGGCTTTGCTGTTTAAAAAATTTCAAAACCCAGCCAAAAACTGACAGTTGGCCAGTTTCTTATTTTACAACAGTTCCAACAGCATTTCCAAACGCATTCCTCTCGAACCTTTTAGCAAAACCGTTGCGTTGGTTATCGATGCTGTTTTTATCGCACTAAAAGCAGCATCAGTCGTTTCAAAAAAAGTATCGGTAAAAGAAGCATGGTGCTGATAAAAACCTTTTCCAATAAAAATCCGCTGTTCAGCTTCAATCTCGTTTGCTTTTTTAATAATCAGTTCATGTTCCGCAGAAGAATGTTCGCCCAGTTCAAACATATCTCCTAAAATCAGCACTTTTCTATCCGCAGCAATCGCATCCAGGTTTTTGATGGCCACTTCCATACTGCTTGGGTTGGCGTTGTAATAATCGCAAATCAAAGTATTGGTTTTGGTTCGAACGATTTGCGAACGGTTATTTGCCGGCTGATAACCAGCAATCCCGGCATTAATTTCCTTCGCAGCTAAACCAAAAAAACTACCGATAGAAACAGCAGCCAGCAAGTTATCCAGATTATAACTGCCGGTCAGGTTGGTTTGCAATTCGTGTTTTTGGGTTGATTGACCTTCTGCATTTAGCCACCAGTTAGTTTTCAGCAACGGCACATTTTCCAAGATTTCCCCTGAAACCAAACTATGCACTTCTTTGCCGTAATAAACCGTTTTTTGAAAATGCCGGTGAAAAGCCATTTCCTCCAAAACCAAATCATCGTGGTTGACGAAAACGGTTCCTTCATGCTGTTCCAGCCAGTCAAAAAGTTCGCCTTTACCTTTTTTTACGCCTTCCGGCCCGCCGAAACCTTCCAAATGTGCGCGGCCGATATTGGTAATTAATCCATGCGTTGGCTGGGCAATGCCGCATAAAAAAGCAATTTCCTGCTGGTGGTTGGCACCCATTTCGATAATCGCCATTTCTGTTTCTGCGGAGATGGAAAGCAGCGTAAGCGGAACACCAATATGATTGTTTAAATTTCCTTTGGTCGCGTAAGTTTCAAATTTTTGACTTAAAACCGAATTAATTAACTCTTTGGTCGTCGTTTTGCCGTTGGAGCCTGTCAAACCAATCACCGGGATATTTAATTGTTCGCGGTGATGGCGCGCCAAATCCTGCAAAGCCGTCAGCACGTTATTAACCAAAATAAAACGATCACTTAATTTATAAGCGGCTTCATCAATTACGGCAAAAGCGGCACCCATTTCCAGTGCTTTTTCTGCAAAAGTATTGGCGTTAAAATTTGCCCCTTTTAAGGCGAAAAAAATACTGCCGGCAGCAATTTTACGCGTATCGGTAGCGGTTTGCGGATGTTGCAGAAAAATTTCGTAAAGCTGTTCGGTCGTCATGGATTTGCTTTTTGCAATTTTAAGGAATTGGGAAACAAGATGCTGTTTTTATGGGGATAAAAACAGTATCAAGCCTTTTACCTAAACAACTGTATATATTCCTGAAAAACATATAACCGGCCACGTTGCCCACCTGTAATTTCTTTAAACAGACCAATTTTTTCTAAATCTCCTGCCAATTTATAAGCTGATGCAACAGACAGGCCCGTTACTGAGCCAATCATTGATGAATTAACTACTGGTTTCTGATATAAATAATTAAGTACTTTTTGAGCGTTGGAAGCCCTATTACCTAAAGAAGCAATTTTTGCTTCTGCACTTTTTTGCAGTTGCAAGATGCGGTCAAAAGTTTGGATGCCGTTTCGGGCGGTTTCAATTACGCCGACCAAGAAAAATTTAAACCAACGTGAAATGTCGTTTTTTTCTCTGGCCCGCATTAAGTTGTCATAATACAGGCTTCGGTTTTTTTCAAAAAAATCCGACAGATATAAAATAGGTTGTTTTAATATCCCTTTTGAAACCAAATACAGGGTGATAAATAAACGGCCAACCCGGCCATTTCCATCTAAAAATGGGTGGATAGTTTCAAACTGGTAATGTATCAAAGCTATTTTAAGTATCTCCGGTAAAAATATCGTTTCACTGTGGGCAAACATTTCAATATCGCTCATTAAATTGGGAATGCTTGTATGTACAGGTGGTACAAAAACTGCGTCATTTATGGTAGCACCGCCAATCCAATTTTGACTTGTCCTGAAATTTCCGGGTTGTTTTTGTTCTCCCCTTACACCTTGCAGTAATACAGCATGGGTATCTTTAATTAATCGCGAGGAAAACGGCAGCTTTTCTAAGCTTTCAATTCCATAGTTCATAGCTTGAATATAATTTTGCACTTCGTCCCAATCATCACGTTTATCCAAGGGAACGTCTTCTTTCTCCAAAAGTGCTTCTTCTATATTAGTTTGCGTTCCTTCTATTTTGCTGGATTGCGTAGCTTCTTTGGTAACATGCATTTGGATAAATAAATCAAGATTGGGGATGTAATCAGAAAACATATCTAACCGGCCCAGTTCCCGGTCTGCTTTGCTCAGCAAATTAATAATTTCCATATCATCCAACTTCCAGTCTCTGTTTATGAGATTGGGCTGAAAACTTTTATAATAACCCTGGTTGATGTAGTTGCCTGCTTTAAATGATTTCATTATTCTTATAAACTAAAATAAAGATAGGGCTTATTTTAGTTTTAGGCCGAAAACTAAAATAAGAGCATGGGTTGTTTTAGTTTTACCATGAAAAGCAAGAATAACCTATGCTATTTTTAGGACGATAAAAACAGCATCACAGAAACCCTAAGTCCTTTCTACCGTTCCGTTTACTTTCAGCTTAACCACTTCAATATTATCCAAGCCTTCGTTATCTACTACTTTTATGGCAATATTGTGGATGCCCGGTTTAAACTTGTGCCTTTGCGTGCCTTGCTTATCAATAATCACATCCGGTTTAAAACCTTTATCGGGCTGATAGTTAAAATCCCAACTGTAAAATTCAATACCGGCAGCACTTTGTCCGCTTGCAATAAGTTCAATTTCCCGAACATTATTTTTATCTCTGCCCGCTTCGTTTACTTGTATGGTTAAGGTTGGTTTCTTGGAGATCGGAACAATTTCTTCTACCGTTACCAATTTAATAATGGCATCTTCCTGATTGTGCAAACGGGCAACTTCCTGTATTGCACCTTTGCCAAAAGAAAACGCAATGATAAAACCAACCGGTTTTTTGGCAGCTTTATTTTTTTCGAAAAGTGCTTTATCATAACGCTGTACGGCCGAAAGGAAATTATCAATCACATTCCGGCCGATGTTGTCGCTGCGTTTTACTTGTATTGGTGTGTTGTCTTTTGTTTTTCCGTCCAAACCTAAATCGCTGCGTTGTTTGGTATTGCTTGTTCCGCCGTATTGTGCAACAATCCAACTTTCAAATTCAAAAGCATCTTTGTACCGAAGCGTATCGTAATCATACTTGTGCAATTGGACGATAAAAGGTTTGCTAAATAAATCCTGCTGCAAATTTAAGCGGAACTCGGTTACTTTTACAGCTTGTACAGATTGATCGATCCCAATCCAACGACGGTTAAATTTATCTGCAACAGCAACGGTTGTTCCGCCGCCAACAAAAGGATCGAGAATTAGATCTCCTTCATTACTTGCTGCTTCAATAATGCGTTTTAGTAAAAGCATTGGTTTTTGTGTTGGATAACCAATACGTTCAGGAGACGTTGGAGACATTGGTTTTATATCATCCCAGAAAGACATTATAGCAATGCCAGGTCTTTCTTCAAGATAGTACTTAATGTAAGGTTGCCCCGAATTACTAAAATACAGTTTACCTTCTTCATTAAATTTGTCCATGTTGTCTTTTGAGTAAGCCCAAAATCTTCCCTGTGGCGGTTTAACACCATGAAAATCATACGAAGTATCGCCGCCACCTTTTGCTGCAGTTGGTGTTACTAATCGATATTTCCTGCCGTGTTCGTCTAATTTATTGTATTGCTGTTCGATTTGATCATCAGAAAAAGGAATATAAATCGTATTGAATGTAGATTTATTTGATTTTCCATAAAAGTAGATACTATCAAAGTTCATCTCAAACTTTTTTGAGCCTTGTTTTGCATTCCCATGTGCTGTAGTCCGACGCCAAACAATGTGACTTCTAAAATTCTGATAGCTAAAAATCTTATCTAAAATCTCAACTCGGATATAAGCATCAGCGTGCCAATCACAATGCAAAAAAATAGAACCGGTTGGTTTTAAGATGCGGTGCATTTCGATCACGCGTTCTTTTAGCCAGGAAATATAATGGTCGATGCCGCCGCTAAAACGGTCTTCAAAGCTGCGGACTTCGCCGCTGTCGCCCCAGATCACTTCATAAGTACGGTTGCTAAAAAACGGTGGGTCGAGGTAGATCAGGTCAACGGTTTCGCTGTCCAGCTGCTTCAATATTTCTAAATTATCGCCCAGAATAAGTTTATTAACAGCTTCCATTATTAGTGTTGATGTTTTTAGCCAACCGCTAAACGTATGCAATTAGCTGTGATTAAACAAAAAAGTATGCTAAAAACAGTATGCACCGTATGTATGAAAACGGTGAGAATTGTTAAGGAATCAGAAAGCTTAAATGGGTAAACCGAATAACTATAAAAAAGCGAAGCGTTAAACCAATTACTTATATATTGGTCTGTAAAAATAAATTAACATTAAAAATAAATTAAAATTTATGAAAATGTCCGCTTTAAAAGTAATGATGATGGCCGGGGCAATGATGGCTGCAACATGTTTAACCGTTAATGCTTCTCCGGTAAAAGGAACTCCTGCACAGACAACAACTCAGGATACCGTAAAAAAAATGAAAATGAAACATGGCAAAATGGCCAAAAAAATGAAAATGAAAAAAGATACTACCGGCAAAATGTAGTTATCGGTTTCATTAAAACTTAAAAGAGGGCTGGTTTAATTATCAGTCCTCTTTTTTATTTAATCTTTTTTCGATCTTGATTTTACAGGGAACGATTTGTAAGTTGTCATCATAATCCTCAAGTTCATTTTGCTGATGACAAAGAACAAGTAATTTAACCTGCTAAAAACAGTATGCACCGTAAGCGTAGAAACGGTACGGGCTGATTGGGGAAATGGAGAAGCTGGCAGAATGATAAATCTGCGGTTTTGATTTGTTATCCCGACCAAAGGGAGAGTTCTTTAAATATTCATGCTTCTTTTATCAGCCTAAAATAAATGAGATAAACTTGTTTAAAGAAGATTTCTCCCTTTGGTTGAAATGACAAGCGGCTTAATTAACACGCCTTATTTTAGTTTTCGGCCAAAAACTAAAATAAGGATCATCACTATTTTAGTTTTCCCCTGGCTTTCTAAAATAAGCTTTTCTGCAAATTTTCCTTTACAAATTATAAACCGGCCATAATTTCAATAGCTTAGGCTTTTCGAAATATTTTCTCTTTCCATGAAAAAACTGATACTGTTTTTATCGATACTTTTTTGTGTTGATGCGGTGATGGCACAAAAAATCCAGTCGCCGGCCGAATTTTTAGGTTATAAATTAGGCGATCAATTTACGCAGTATCACCGAATTACAGAATATTTCCGGTACATCGCCCAAACCTCTAAAAACGTAAAGCTGACGCAGTACGGAACGACCAGCGAAGGCCGCCCGTTGCTGACTGCGTTTATTGCTTCGGATGAAAACATTGGAAGATTGGAAGCAATCCGCCAGAATAATTTGCAGCTAACCGGTTTGGAAAGCGGGCAAGGCAGCACGGATTTCCCGGCTATTGTGTGGCTGAGTTATAACATCCACGGCAACGAACCCAGCTCCAGCGAAGCCGCGATGGAAACACTTTTTGAGTTGGTCGATCCATCAAATGCCAAAACAAAAGCTTGGTTAAAAAACGTAGTCGTTGTTATTGATCCTTGTCAGAATCCCGATGGCCGGGAACGATACGTCAACTTTTACAACCCGATACATACGATTCCACCCGATGCCGATCCTGCCGCGCGCGAACACCGCGAAACCTGGCCAGGCGGACGATACAACCATTATTATTTCGATATGAACCGCGATTGGGCCTGGCAAACGCAGCAGGAATCGCAGGAAAAACTGGCAAATTACAACAAATGGCTGCCGCAGGTGCATGTAGATTTCCATGAACAAGGCTACAATGCGCCATATTATTTTGCACCCGCTGCCGAGCCTTTTCATAAAGATATTACGCCATGGCAGCGCGAATTTCAGGTGCTGGTTGGGAAAAACAATGCTAAATATTTTGATCAGAATGGCTGGCTGTACTTTACTAAATACGAGTTCGATCTGCTGTATCCTTCTTACGGTGATACGTATCCGCTGTACAGTGGTTCCATCGGGATGACTTTTGAGCAGGGCGGAATCAGCGCGGGTTTGGCTGTAAAAACTTCCTCCGGCGATACACTGACTTTGGCCGATCGGATTGCGCATCATTTAGCAACCGGTTTGAGCACGGTGGAGATTTCATCAGAAAACACGGCAAAACTGATGCAGCATTTCAAGGCGTTTTATGACCGGGCACGGAACAATCCGCCGGGCGATTTTAAAACTTACATCATCAAAAACGAAAACCCGGACAAGCTGAAAGCACTCGCAAAATTGTTCGATAAAAACAGTATCCATTATGGTTTTGGCGGAAGCACGGCGGCAAACGGCTTCAATTATTTCAGCGGAAAAACGGAGAAACTGAACATCGGTGCCAGTGATATGGTGGTAAATGCCGCGCAACCCAAAGGTATTTTGCTGCACGTGCTGATGGAGCCGAAAACTTTTATGAGCGATTCGGTTACGTATGACATCACGGCCTGGTCGTTGCCGTACGTTTACGGGCTGAAAACTTATGGCCTAAAAGAAGCATTGAAACCGGCATCGGCCACCATGAAACCAACTGAAAATAATTATAATATCAGCAGCGGGACGTATGCTTATCTGGCCGAATGGAAATCAATGGAAGACGTGAAGTTTCTGGCTGCGCTGCTTCAAAACAAGGTAAAAGTGCGCTTTACAGAGCAAAATTTTTCTGCTTCCGGGAAAACGTTTGCACCCGGTTCACTCATTATTACGCGCGCCGGAAACAGCGGTTTAAAAGCTTTTGATGACGCGGTTTTATCTGCAGCAAAAACTTTTGGCCGCAGCCTGACGCCGTTAAAATCGGGTTTTGTGGAGAAGGGAAATGATCTGGGTTCGGGTTATATCCACGTCATCAGCCAGCCCAAAATCATGCTGGTCAGCGGCGATGAAGTTTCGGCTTCTGCTTTGGGCGAGGTTTGGTTTTACTTTGAAAAGGAGCTGCATTATCCGGTTACGCTCATCAACACAAAAGATTTGAACCGCGTAAAATGGACTGATTTTGATGTGGCGGTTTTTCCAGATGGTTATTATTCTGACCTGCCAGCAGATGATCTGCAAAACTGGGTAAGCAAAGGCGGCAAACTTATCCTGATGGAAAATGCCGTAACAAAAATGGCCGGTAAAAAAGGCTTCAACATCAAACTAAAAGAAGATAAAAAACCGGATGCGGACGCGAAATCAGCCTCAAAAAAAGATATTTATGCTGATGTAAAAACTTTTGGAAGCCGCGAACGGACCGAAATCAGCGAAAACATTGCCGGAGCCATTTACAAAGTGCAGCTTGACAACACGCATCCGCTGGGTTTTGGCTTTACCAATCCATACTTTACCCTGAAACAAGACGATAAATTGTACGGGTTTTTGGAGGATGGCTGGAATGTGGGCACGATCAGGAAAGACGGTTATGTAGCTGGTTTTGCCGGCCGAAAAGCCAAAGCACATTTGCAGGACGGACTGCTTTTCGGTGTGCAGGACATGGGCCGCGGCACGGTTGTTTACCTGGCCGACGACCCATTATTCCGCAGCTTTTGGGAGAATGGCAAACTGCTTTTTGGCAATGCTGTTTTTATGGTTAATTAATTAGGATCAGGATAAATCAACCACAATTTTACCTTTGGCCTGGTTGCTTTCCATGTATTGGTGTGCTTCTACAATTTGGTCGAGCTTAAAAGTTTTAGCAAGTTGTAATTTGATGCTGCCATTTTTAACAGAATCAATAAAATCCTGAAGCAATTCTTTGTTCAGATTATCAGCCTCGCCCATGTAAACCGTTAACCGGCTTAGAGATCGTATATCGCTCATTGGTGTAAATTCTTTCATCGTCCACTGACCGCTTAAAATGCCGGTCATGCAAACAATTCCTTTTGGGCGGATGCACTGCAACGAATCTTTTAAGGTAGAAACTCCGATCAGTTCGAGCACTTTATCAACGCCATTTGGATATAGTTTTTTTAACTTTTGCTGAATGTTGCCATCATCAATTAAAACTTCATCGGCTCCGTTTTCTTTTAGGTTTGCTTCTTTATCAGGGTTTCTGGTGGTGGAGATTACCGTTAAGCCATAATGCTTAGCCAGCTGACATGAAAGCAATCCGATAGAAGAAGTACCACCGCGGATTAATAACGTTTCTCCTTTTTTAACTTCCAAAGCATCATTTAAAGAACCGGAAACAGTTTGAAACATTTCCGGAATTGCCCCAAGTACATGCCAGGGCAAATCGCTTTGAAAAGGAAACACAATAGCTAAAGGCACCAGCGTAAATTCTGCATAAGCTCCATCAAAATTTCTGCCCATACCGCCCATTAATGCAGCTACCTGCTGGCCAGGTTGATAAGTTTGCGACGGATCTTCTTCAACAATCCCCACGCATTCAATTCCTTGAATCCGCGGAAATTTTACATCGGGTGAGTCGCCTTGTCTGGTAAAAATTTCTGATCGGTTTAAGCCAAAAGCTTTAATCTGAATCAAAACAAAACCTTCTTTTACCGTTGGTTTTGCTACTTCCTGAATCTGGATTACATCAGATGCGCCTGCTTTTGTGGTAACTGCTGCTTTCATAAAATTTGTTTCTGAAAAATGATTATGATATCAACTCAAAAACAACTTTAAAGGTTTGCTGCTTTTTAATTTAGCCACCGCTTTTTACACGATTTTTCTCATCATCAGCACCACTGTTATGGCGGCGTGTTGGTGTCAGTTTGCTGTTGCCAAAGTTGTAAGTTAAAGTTAGTAAAGCCACACGCGTATCCCGCTTTTGGTAAATGTTGATGTTAGTGTTTGCATAATAACTGCTGAGGTTATTGGTGCGTGTATTAAAAATATCACTTACCGAAAATTTAACGTTTAATTTTTTGTTAGCGAAGGATTTACTCAAGCCCGCATCAACCGCATATTGTGGTTTGATATTGAAAACACCGTAAACCAATGGCGATTGGTAATCACCGGAAAGCTCTGCTTTAAAGACTTTGCCCAGCGTAAACGTGTTTAAAGCTTTTGCCTGAAAAGCCACTTTACCTCTGCTTAAATTTGCACCAAGCAACGAATCGGACTTAAACCCTAAATAAAACCCGTTAATGTTTAAATTGCCCGTCCACCATTTGGCAAAAGTAAAAGGTGCATTGATGTTGATGTTGTAAGAATTCTGGGTTTGCAAATTAAGTTGTGTATCGTATGATGCTTTGTTTACCGTTTGGATAACTTCGGTTATCACATCACTGGTTCGGCTGTAGCCCAGGCTTACATTGATGGTTTTGTTGTAGGTATAATTCAGTTCGAAAGATTGCGTGTACTGCGGTTTCAAAAACGGGTTGCCCTGGCTGTAAGTGTATTGGTCGAGGTAATAAACAAATGGGTTTAAGTTATCATAACTCGGCCGGTCAATCCTTCTGCTGTAGGTAAAACCTAAATCGTTTTTGGCGTTGATGCTTTCCTGCAAAAACAAACTCGGAAAAAAGTTTAAATAATTCCGGTCAACCACCTGGTTTCTAGTGATCAAATCGCCGTTGGAACTGGTGTTCTCTGCCCGCAAACCAACTTGTACCGAAAGCTTTTTAAACGTATGGCTTAAATTAACGTAGGCCGCACTAATTTTTTCGGTATAAACAAAGCGGTTGCTGCGCGTAGTATCGTTAAGGTAACCGCTGCTGCCAGCCAGTTTTTGCGCCTGCAAATCGTTATCCGTTTTAACATCGCTTAGTTTAATGCCGGCTTCCAGTTTGCCAATCTTTTTGAGGTTTTTGGTATAATCTGCTTTGCCGGTTTTAATGCTAATAATAGATGGTGTTTGGTTGCGTAAGGATAACGGCGTACGTTGCGTTTGCCCATCGCTCAAAAAGAAATCGGTATTGTACTGGGCAATATTATTGTTGTTGAATTTAGAATAATCAAGGTCAACGGCCAGTTCCTGCCCGGCAGTATCCAACTGCAAACGGTCGTTGAGGTTAAAGGCAAAGTTTTTATACGTTTGATGCAGATTGGAATACGTTTTTTGCAAAGAATCTGTAACGCCTTCGCGTGCACCAATCAAGGTATTAGTTATATTATTGTCTTGTTCACCATTAAAATAACCGTTTACCAAAAAGCCGATGGTGTGTTTTTTGGTGATGTCGTAATCCGTACCAAAGCGGTAATTGTTTTGATAATCGGTTTCGGGCATAAACGTTTTCTGATTGAAATATGTAGTGTTATTCCCGCTGCCAACCACACGGTCAATATTAATTTGATTGTACCGCTGCCGGTTGCCATGGTTGTACGAACCGAAAAAGTTAAACTTTCCTTCTTTGTGGTTCAACGTAAGCGATTCATTGGTTCTTGGATAAGCACCATAACCTCCGGATAAAATCAGGCTGCCGTTGGTGCCAACCGACTTATTTTTTTTGAGTTTGATATTGATGATCCCCGAGTTTCCGGCCGCATCATATTTAGCAGAAGGATTGGTAATGATCTCGATGGTTTGGATCGAATTTCCATCGGTAGAACGTAGTAAAGTAGCCAGTTGTGCCGAAGAAAGATAAGTTAACTTGTCGTTGATCATCACCGTAACGCCTTGTTTGCCCTTCAGGCTGATGTTGTCGTCTTTATCCAGCGTAACGCCGGGTGCTTTCTGCAAAATCTCCAAAGCTGTATTACCGGCGGCCAGCACGCTGTTTTCTACGTTGATTACCGTTCTGTCAATTTTGTGTTCGATCAATGGTTTTTGCGCCACTACAGAAACGCCTTTTAATTGCTGCGAGGCGGTTGCCATCACCAATTTTTCTATGGTAAAAGAAGCATTGTTGCCGCTAATGGTAAACGGCTTGGAAAAAGTTTTTTTATAATTGATGGCCGAAGCAGCAACCAAATAATTGCCGCCAGCAATACCCGAAATTTGATAATGGCCTTTCTCATCTGCCAATGCGCCTTTTACCAGGGAAGAATCTTTGGCTTTTAATAAACTTACGGTGGCGTAATCCAGCGGTTTTTGTTCCGCATCAATTACCAAACCGCTTATGTTTCCGTTTTTGGTTTGGGCTGATAATTTTTCTTCAGCCCAAAAAATAGTGGATAAAAGAAGCATGGAGAAAGTAAAAAGCTTGTTCATATTTTTAAATTTTTTTTCAAAAAAATCCCGGAAAGAAGAAACCTTCTTTTTTAAAAAGATGATAAACGAATTTTTGGATTTAAGGTTCGGACGGTTATCCGAACCCAGTTTGTATTTATCTTTCCGTTATTTTTATACTATGATGCTAAAAGCAGGCGATTGGTTACAGCATTTTTAATATTTATTTTTTTGCTGATAAAAGAAGTATTGTTCAACGTAAACTAATGTTCTTCTTCGTGGTGTTTGGTGCTGTCTTTCAAACAAACCAAACCGGTTTCGGTCATTTTAAACCGGGCTGATTGGTGGTTTCCGTTTTCATCATTCCGGTAGCAATCGTACAAATCCACATCGCGCAAAATAAAATTCAAACTTTCATCAATCGTAATCACGGCATTTAAAGGCAGTTTTAGCGTCACATCAATTTTCTGATCGCGCCACAATGCTCTTTTTACCGGCACTAATTTGCGATCAAATTTAATTACAGAATCCTGCTGCGTAAAATGGTAAAATGTGTTGCGGGCGTTGCGCAAAGCATCCTGGTAGTTTGCTCCTTTTGCACGATAAGATTCTACCACAGACGGAAATTCGGTTTCACTTTTTTCGATGTAAAGCCGCACATTTTCCGGGCTGAGGTCGTTGTCGTTTTCATCATTCATGTTCACAATAATGCGGTTGGCAAAGTCGTCTTTCTTGATTCCCAGGGTTGTGCTGTCTTCTTTCGTCAATATTTTGGCGTTGTTTATGCTGAGAAAATAATGCTGACCGGCCGTTTGCATCACATCTGTATTCTGGCTGAAATTGGCTTCGTACCTGAAATCGCCCGCTATTTTGGTGGTGTAATAAGCTACAGTGCTTAAAGCTGCAATCCAGCCGATGAGTAAAATAAAACCGAAAGAGCGGCCGAAAACATGCCTTGAAAAAACGATCCGGATGGTAAACAAAATCAATCCTAATAACGGAATTGCACAAACTAAAAATCCGCAGAAATACAAAACATTACTAAACTGGTAATTAACGATGTTGAAAGGCGAAAAACCATGCACAAACATGGATTGATTGGCAGAAAATGCAACAATTGCCACCAGCAAAGCAACAATAGCAAATGCGCAGATAACGCAAATTGCTACACCTGTTAGTTGTAACAAAAATTTGCCGCTGCCATTAAAAAAGTGTTTTAAGAGTAAAAAAAATTCACCAATAAAATCCCTGATCTTGTACAAAAAAGGCTTGGCTTCGCGGTTGGCGTTGGATAAAGACTGGCGCAGGTTTTTTAACTCTTCGTCGAAATTACGTTTAAAGCCTTGTAAGTCAGCTTTTTCGCCTTTCATCGCCATTCTTTCCATGCGGGTATTTGCCCGAGGGATGATTGCCCATAAAATGATATAAATCAGGAAACCGCTGCCCGCGCCAAAAATACCCAATACAAAAGCCAGCCGGACCCAAACGGCTTCCACACCAAAATAGTTGGCAATACCGGCCGCAACGCCGCCAATTAAATGGTCTTCCGGATCGCGAAAAAGGCGGCGTTCAGTATAGTTATCAGAAAAATTAGGGGTAAAAGAAGTATCCGTTGTGGCTTCGGTAGAAAAATCCTCGATGGTGCCCATTTGCAAAATAACTGTGGAAACATCGGCAGTCACGATTACCTGTTTGCCTTCGTTTTTAAGCAGATCAGAAAACATTTCTGCAATGCGGTTTTCGATATCGGTGGTAATTTCCAGGCTGTCGTCTGTACCGGCAAAATGCTTTTTAATGCCCGTCATATAACTTTTAAGGATCTCGTAAGCATCTTCTTCAATGTGGAAAATGATGCCGTTTATATTGATGATAATTGTTTTGTTCATGATTGATAGGTGATGGTTATAAGGTATTGTCTCTGTTTTTGATGGAAATTTCTACGGCGAAGGATAGTTCCTGCCAGGTTTTGTCCAGCTGTTTTAGCAGCACCAAACCTTCGGGCGTCAGCTGGTAATACTTTCTGGGCGGCCCGGAAGTAGATTCTACCCAGTTGTAACTGAGCAGGCCATTGTTTTTAAGGCGGGTAAGCAACGGATATAAGGTGCCTTCTACCACCAGCAGCTTGGCCGCTTTCAGTTCGGCAATAATATCAGAGGCATAAATTTCCCCACGGGAAATGATGGCCAGGATACAGTATTCCAGTATGCCTTTCCTCATTTGCGTTTGCGTGTTTTCCAAAATCATATTACAAAGATATATGTTTAAGATTGTACTATGCAATAGCAGGTACTAAAATATTTAAAATTTATTTTTAGGTCGATAAAAGAAGTATTGGAAAACCGGTTTGGGGCGAGAAGCGTTATTGCTTCCTCCTGATATTTCACCCTACAATAATGACGGCACTTATAATACTACTGCCAGCGGTATCGGTGTAGGCAACAACAGAAATTTCTCGATCACTTATCCAAACCCGATTCAGTCATTAGATCTGGATAGGTCAAACAATGAAATTAATCATATACTGCACACTTTGATTATACCTTTTTTCAGAAACATAATTTCTCCTTATTATTAGGTAATGAGCAGCAACGCCAAACCACTTACGGTTTTGGTTTGAACCGGTCTATACTTTCTGATCCGGCATTTAATCAGATTCAAGCTGGATATGTCAACATAGCCACAAGTGGAACAGGTGTTAATACAGGTTTAGTTTATGGCGAAAATTACCTGGTTTCATTTTTTGGCCGCTTAAACTATAATTTTGATCAAAAATATATTCTGACAGCTACCATCCGCAGGGACGGCTATTCTGCTTTCGGCCCTAACAAAAAATATGGCTATTTTCCGGGTTTTGGTGCCGCCTGGGAAATTACAAGGGAGAAATTCTGGAGTAATATCGGTGCAGATAAAATCTTCAGTAGTTTCAAATTTAAAGGAAGTTACGCTAAAGTAGGCAACGCTTCCGGCATTGGTGATTATGCTTCTAATACCACTTATGGCAGCAGTTTATATAATGCAGCAGCCTCTCTGGCACCAAACGCAACCGGAAATGTAAACTTAAGTTGGGAAACAAGTAAGAAAACAGATTTTGGGTTTGACTTTGGTATATTAAAAGACCGTATCAGTGGAGAAGTAGCTTATTACAAAAACAACATTGACGGGTTGATATTTTCTGTACCAACGGCTCCTTCGGCGGGTTTGGTATCCAATCCTTTGGTTAATATTGGGTCGATGTATAACACTGGCTTGGAAGTTTCATTCAATGCAGATGTTATCAGAACCGGAAGTTTTAGCTGGACTTCGAACTTCAATATCAGCTTCAATAAAAATAAAGTAACCTCGCTGTTTGCCGGTTTACAAAGTTTTACGCAGGCAACATCCAGTTTAGAAATTGCAAATATCACCAAAGTTAGCGGTTCGCTTGGTGATTTATACATCGTTAAATCGGCAGGCATTAATCCCGCAAACGGAAGAAGAATATTCATAAACGGAAAAGGGCAGCAAGTAGAATATACTTATCCAGGAACCCAGCGTTGGTTTTATACTGCTGATGGTACTCCTGCGCCTGCCATTAACCAAACGGCTGATGCTGTTGATTATGGCCGTGCTACGCCTAAAGAATATGGAGGTTTCAGCAACACATTCCGCTACAAAAACTTTGATTTAAGTACTCTGTTCACCTATCAGCTTGGGTTTAATTTGTATTACGGAACGCAAGCTACTTTAACTGATCAGCGTTTCTGGAACAACTCAACTGTGATTTTGGATCATTGAACCACGCCCGGCCAGGTTGCAAAATATCCTCGGGTTGTTTTTGGTGATAACGTTTCTAACGGTACTTCTTTTCCAACAGACTTTAATACTTATAAAGGCGATTTTGCCAAGTTAAAAACAGTAAACTTCGGCTACACGATACCTAAAACTTTTTTGAACAGGATCGGGATGAAAAGCTTACGCATTTATGCAACTGCACAAAACCTGTTCATATTTACCAAGTATCCGGGCTCTGATCCTGAAGTTGCTTCTAACGGAACTTCTACCGGTTCTTTTACCACTTCAAATGGCAATAGTGCCCCTGGTGTGGATAGAAATACATCGGGCAACAGCCGGACTTTTACAGCAGGCTTCTCTGTTAAGTTTTAATGATTAATCTGAAAGAAATGAACAAAAAATTTATATTTGTTATAAGCATAGTGCTGTTTAGCAGCTACTCATGCAAAAAAAGTTTATTAACTCCTGTATCGCAAACTTCTGTTGCGGCTGTAGGCGGGGCACCGTTTGCTACACTCGCCCGTATCCAGGCACAGGTTTTAGGATTATATACTACCATAAGAAACGGGCAGTCTTATGGTGGCCGTTATCAAATTTACAATGATGTGAAGGCAGACAACTGGATAAATGCAACAGCAAATTCAGTAACCGCTTATCAAACCTGGACTTCTACTGTAAACAGCACCAGTTCTGAAGTAATCAACCTATGGGGCCAGTGTTACCTGTCTATCAATAATTGCAATTTGTTTATCGATGGTATGCAAACTTACGGCACAGCTGTAGCCGGTGCCGCCTTATCAGCAAATTACATTGCAGAAGCTAAATTTATTCGTGCTATTAATTACTACGCCTTATTAAACATGTATTGCCAGCCTTTTGCAGTTAATGCCGGGGCAAGTCCGGGTGTACCGCTTCGTTTAACCGGCAATTCTTCTTATGGAGATTTCGCATTGGTTCCATCAACTGTTGCTCAGGTTTATGCACAAATTATTAAAGATTTGAATGATGCCGAAACCGCTTTAGCATTAACTTACAGTGATGCGGCAACAATCACCACAAGGGCGCATAGAAACACAGCAATTGCTTTTAAAACACGGGTTTATTTAGCCATGCAGCAATATACCAATGTAATTACCGAAGCGGATAAGATTGTAACCAAAACAGCACCTTTTACAGCTACTTCCGGTGTGCCAAATGCATTGCAAGCAAGTATTTCCAACGTTTTTAAAACCTATACCACAACAGAATCCATCCTGTCTATGCCTTTTACCATTGTTGAAGCAGTTGGTAACCAAAACGCTTTTGGCGGATATTATAACAGCGTAGGAGCTGCTGAGTTTTACCTCAACCCTGAAGGTGTAATAGCGGATGCAAAATGGAAAACTACGGATGCGAGACGGGCTTTTATCTCTTTTGTTCCAGCTAAAGGCCATTCCTATCTAACCAAATGGCCGTTAGCTGCCCCGTATATTGATTGGGCTAATGTGATGCGTTATCCAGAGGTATTATTGAACTTGGCAGAAGCACGTGTACGCAGTACCAACGCATTGGATGCACAAGCTATCGCATTGCTAAACGCAGTTAGGCAACGGTCTGACGCTACCACCACTTTTACAGCAGCAGGTTTTACAGGAGGCGTTTCGGATTTAACAGCAGCGATTTTGCAGGAAAGAAATATTGAATTTTTAGGTGAAGGTTTGCGCTGGAATGATTTATGGCGGTTGCAATTGCCTATTCCAGCCAAAGGGGCAGTTACGGCAATTCCGGTTTCATCTGTTTCCTATATCTGGCCAATGTCTGGCAATGAACAGCAATATAACAGCCTGATCGGCAGATAATAACTACTGTAATTTTTACCCGGTAAAAACAGCATCACCTTTCCAGCACTACTTCAACCCGAAGATTCTTAACCGCTTCTTTGGGCTTTTTGTTGTCGTACAACGAGTTTTCACCGCCCATGCCAAAGCATTGAACACGATCATAAGCGATACCATGCTACAGCAGGAAATTTTTAACGGACCAGGCCCGTTTTTCGGATAAGTGCTGCAAATAGTGCTCGTTTAAAAAAATCGAATTGGTACAGCCGACGGTCTTTATTTTCCAGCTTTTTCCCTCTTGCAAAAAAAGTAATTAGTTAAAGCTTCTTAATATGACTGATCGAAATTTTCATGCTTCTTTTATCATAAAATAGGATTTCTGTCTTTTTAAGAGCATGTTTAAGTTTTACTGAATTTATTTTCTATGCTTCTTTTATCACACAAAAAACAGGAAAGCCCATGCTTCTTTTATCGGTATAAAATGCAGACACAAAATTTATGGGCATAAAAGAAGCATTATTAATCTTACTGATATAATTTTATTGAAATAGGCGTTTGTTAAATACCAATAAAATTAGTAAATCCGAGGTATGGAGCAAAGATTCAAGAGCCTGTCGATATTCGAATTTCAGAAAAGGTTCCCCGACGAGGGCACCTGTGT
>JAABUT010000935.1_pt1 | contig 38531 bp, 30 predicted proteins | sample 5559281 | NCBI WGS metagenome assembly JAABUT01 (sample SAMN10711880, study PRJNA513359) | rock metagenome | isolation source: Antarctica rocks | place: Antarctica: Victoria Land, Ricker Hills nord | collected 2016-01-04 | reverse complement strand
ATGCAAAGATTTGAAAGACAAGCAGCTCAATCTCTATTCAATCACAGTCAAAGTTGAGATCTTCTATCGTCTTCAGCTATCTAGAAGCATGAAGCATATACATTCAGTGTTCAGCTCGAAGTATCTATGAACTTCATCAAACGATTCTTTATCAGAACAACACTCTGAGATCTCTAGATTGATGATCATTGAAGAGAATGAAGAGCATTGAGAAGTAGACGATATATTGAACTTCAGACGATATAGAGAAAGACTACAATACAAGGTCAAATGAATCGAGGTAGATCGTGATGATGAATGATACTATGCCGATTGTTAGAAATCAGCATAGAGCGAGTCATATGAGTGTAATGTAACGAGTATATAAATGCTAAGAAAGAAAAGTATCTAGAAGAGAAGAATCGACTATCTATATGACTCAGAAGAACATAAGCTAACCCTGAATAGAGTTGACTTCGAAACAACTCGATAGTCTAGTGATGAGCGATCGACGATAGTCAGAAACATAGTCATCAACATAGTCATCAACATAGCTATCAACATAGATGCGTAGCTAGAATCGTAACATCGATAAAGAGAAATTCGATGACTCGAAGAAAGTTCTGAATGAATTTCACAAGCTATATTTGAATAAGTCGCACTAAATTGAAAACACGATGAATTTTTTGCTTTTATTTCTTTTCTATTCATGCAAACATGAATGTTCAAAGAGAAGAGTAATGTTACGAACATGTCTGAATCAATCAGAGTTCAGATCTAACTCTAATCAATTTGATTAAAGCAAGTCATGATGCTATGTCTAGTTTGAATCTAGCGCATCTCTTTGAGTCATTCTCAGCACTTCTTCTCGTTGTTCAGCACTTTCTTCATTCATCTCTTTCATCATTCTTTTAGACAAACACATCTGATCTATTACATCACATCTGTATCGAGTCTAGCGCAGTCTCAAGCCATTATTTATAGAAGAGCTCGCACTCTTTCTCTTCTGTATTCTTAATGTCTTGTTATAGCTATCTCTAAAGAACAATACATACATATCAGTTTCGAGTTTCTTTGATTGAATGATCTAGACACGATCTCAACAATTGAGCGCATAACATGAGTTGAACAGTGCTTTCTACATGACTTCTTTCATGATTCTCTATCAAGCACTCTTCATGTTTTTCTACTAAGCACTCTTCATGTTTTTCTATCAAGCATTCTTCATGTTTTTCTATCAAGCATTCTTTATGACTTTCTATCAAGCACTCTTCATGTTTTTCTATCAAGCACTCTTCATGTTTTTCTATCAAGCACTCTTCATGTTTTTCTATCAAGCACTCTTCATGACTCTTTATCAAGCACTCTTCATGTTTTTCTACCAAGCACTCTTCATGTTTTTCTATCAAGCACTCTTCATGTTTTTCTATCAAGCACTCTTCATGTTTTTCTATCAAGCACTCTTCATGACTTTTTATCAAGCACTCTTCATGACTCTTTATCAAGCACTCTTCATGTTTTTCTATCAAGCATTCTTCATGTTTTTCTATCAAGCACTCTTCATGTTTTTCTATCAAGCACTCTTCATGACTCTTTATCAAGCACTCTTCATGTTTTTCTACCAAGCATTCTTCATGTTTTTCTATCAAGCATTCTTCATGACTCTTTATTAAGCACTCTTCATGTTTTTCTACCAAGCATTCTTCATGACTTTCTTCATGATTTTCTATTAAATACTCTACATAGATAGTCAACAATTCATTTAAATAGACGATTAAATAACTAGTTAAATAATAAATTCATAGATTTAATACTTTGCTTTTACATGCGCTTGAACATATAGAATTAAATATATAGAACTGAGCATATAAAATCAGAATAATCATTGTCAGCAGTATCATTCATGTTATTTTGATCATTCATGTTATTTTGATCATTCATGTTATTTTGATCATTCATGTTATTTTGATCATTCATGTTATTTTGATCATTCATGTTATTTTGATCATTCATATCATTTAAGCTATTAGACATGCATTTGCAGCTAATCACGTCAAAGTGATCTTATAAGAAGAAAGATTAATCAAAATGATAAATCATTTAATTTATCATCTAATTATGTGATTAAATACTCAATGAAATTTGTTAATGAAATACTCTACTAAACGCGTTGATCAAGTGCATAAAACACATTAAACAATGCTTTAAACAATGCTTTCTACATGACTTTTTATCTATAGTACTCATCACTTTAAATGCTCAGCTATTTATCTTATTTACTTGATAATCTTCGCTTCAAACTTTATAAAATTGACGTTAGAAAGTTTGAAGTTTTCATCATCTTTCTTTCTTTATAGTTTCTATCTTCTAGAACAACAACAATCAAAATACTTACATGTTCAGTTATCAAATGTCAGAATCATGTTTAAATGATACAATCAATGAAGATCAGAATTGATAGTGCTTGATCTTTAAAGATAGTTATAATTGAATATTAAGAATACAGAAGAAAATTGATACAAAAGCTTCTATTTATGTAATGTTCAGAGACTGTGCTAAACTTGAAAGAAATGTGTTTGTGACATGAAAAGAAGATGATGTAAATGAACAAGATGTTGATGAAAGAAAAGAATGTTAAGAAAGAAAAAAGATGTTGAGTCATATCTGAGTCAAATCTGAGTCAGATCTCGATCAGATCATTGACTAGCTTTAATCATTACACAGAGTACTCACTAGCGTGCATTGCAAATTGATTAAAGCTTCAGCCTTGTTTAGTCTTATCAGTCTTGATATGCTCATAATATTACTTTCTTCTTCAAAAATTCATGTTTGCATGAATGTAGTTCATTTACTCACTTTTTGTTGATAGTTATTTCGATATTTAGCGCGATTTGCTTGAATATAGCTTATGAAATTCATTCAAAACTTTCTCTGAATCATTGAATTTCTCTTTATCGACATAGTATTATTCATCATCTTTATCTAGATCTTTTCATTTGACTTTGTACTGTATTCAATCTCAATAGCATCTGAAGTTCAATATATCATTTATCTTTTAATGTTCATCATCTTTGATAGTGATTGATCTGAGTGATTTTGAATGTTATTCTGATAGAAGATTTTCTGAATATAATTGTAGTAGCTTCAAGCTGAACATTGAATGCAGATGCTTCATGCTGATTAATAGATGAAAATGATAGAAAATATTCACTTTAGCAGTAATTTGATAAAGATCTAGCTGTTTGTCTTTCAAATCTTTGCAGAGTCTCGTTGTTTTAACGTTTTTGAAAGATAGTCAAACTCAGTCATTTACTTCATATGTGACGTTTCATTTATGTTTATTTATCTGAACTTCAATGATCAGCTTCATCTTTTTCAATTGTTGATAATTAAAGCTCAGTAGCTCTTTCATTCAAATGACAATATCATTTGCTTTTCTAGCTTTAAGTTGTTCATGAGTCATTTCATAGTCAGTCGTATCTGAATCAAAACTCATTCAAGAATGAAATTCTTTATTGAAGTAAAAGAAAGTCATTGAAGTGATTGAGAAGATATTGAAATTGTCGTTGAATTCTATCATAAATACTCATTTGACTCAGTCATTCTGCATGTAATTGCAGTAGATTCTAAGTTTGCATTCAACGTTTTAATTGACTTGTTTTAATTGATTGTTAATCTCAGAATGATAGACTGTGAATAAACTAGCTGTGATTCTCAGTCGTTTGCAAAGACTTTTTCACATAGTTGATATGAATTGAAAGTCTCTGTTCAAAACAATAGAACTGAGTAAATCATGCAGTCAATAAATGTTTCATAGCATGATTTAAATCATTTCTTCAACTGAAATGTCATCATCTTTTTAATGACAGAGAACATAGTGATGTTTTTTGATGAGATGACATATAATTATGCAAATGATGTTATAGTCTTCTGACAGAGATAGTTCAATAATGAAGTTCATAGCTATATCTTTTCAGCGTTTCTGTGAAATTGAAAGAGAATGATGAAGTTCATTGATGTTATTTCTAAAGACTTTGCTTAGCTGATAAGCATGATAGTTTCAAATGTATCATTGAATAGTAGCTTGATGATTTAATCAATAGTAGAAATGCTGAACTAAATCAATGATTCATTTATTGTCAAGATGAAAGATTAAAGATTGATCATGCACTTCTTGTAGTAATTTCATGTGCATGTTTTCAAAGATTCACAGTAGATCTTTTTTAAATAGAACATCATCAATGATTTTGCAGTTCTTTAATTTAGTGATATGAAATTTGAGCTTGTTTTCGTTCATAGCTTGTTTATATTCACTGCAAAACTCATTTGTTTAATTTATCATATATATTCATTGATAGAGATTTGCTTCTGATTCAACAGATAAAACATCAACTCTATCAGAGATCAGAATAGTTTGAAAATAATCTTCAAGACGCTGAGCTGATTCAGAGACGTTCGCTAGAAACATTCTGATTAAAGTCTCAATCTTAATGTTCATTTTGCCTGATTTAAAGATGATCTGAAAGTTGAACTTTGATAGAATGTTCAAATAATTGACTTGTTATCAACTTAACTGTTTGTTTTTCATGAAGATTTTCAAAGTCTGATTATTGATGAACATTTGAATGAGTAGTTCAGTGCATTTCAGCTTAAATCATCAGTGTTCAAAACATTGAATAATGACTAGCAATTTCTTGTCATAAATGTCATAATTGATCTCAGCAAAAATCATGCTTTTGCTGTAAAAGATCATTGAATGAAGAACTTTCTCATCATCATACTGAGATAGTATTTCATCTTTTACATAGTTTGAAGCGTTAATCTTCAGAATAGCTTGTTATTTAAGATTGAAGCGATGAAGTATTGAGATTAAGCTGACTTGTTTCTTTAAATTGTCAAAGACTTAAACACAGATCTCATTTCAAACAAAAGATGTGTTCTTTCTAATCAGCTGAATGAATAATTTAACTAGTTTCAAGAAGTTCTTAATGAAATGACGATAGAAGTTAACAAATTTCATGAAGCTTTGACTTTTCTTTAAATTGATTGAAGTGATTCAGCTGACTATGACTGTCACTTTGCTGAGATTCATACGAAGATTTAGTTCAGATACAATGACTTTTAGAAAGACAGTCTCTTCTACATTGAATTTGTACTTTTGAATATTCATCTGCAGTTCAGCTTCATGCAGTCGACTCAATACTAGTTTGACGTGATCTTTATGTTTCTTTCTCATTTTGCTATAAATGAGAATGTCATTCAGATAAACTTGACAAAAGTTGTTCAGAAAGTTTCATAGAATATCATTCATATATTGCTGAAAGAAGATTAATTCATTAGTCAGTTTGAATGATAGCATCTTGTATTTATATGCTTCTAAAGCAGTGATAAAAGTGATGTAATTCTTGTTATTAAGATGCATTTAAAGTTTGTTGAATGTTGATATGATGTTCAATCTAGTCAGATGCTTGCAATTCATTATTTTATCAATGATTTCATTTATCAGCAATCAAGAATATTTATTTCTTTTGAAAATGACATTTAGCTTTCAATAGTTCACGCAGAATCAAAGATCTTTATTTGCTTTAAGAGCAAATAAAATGAGAAAGAAATAAAGAGTCTGACTGAAAGTGATGAATTTCTTCAACAGATTCTCATTCAGATACTTCTTTACTTTCAGAAGTTTGACAGAAGACATTTGATATGCTCAGCAGCAAGAAAATGTTGAATCATTAGTGAGTTCAATTTTATGATTGTAGAAGTAATGAGAAGATAGTTTATTCAATTGAACTCAATCAAAAACTCGTAATATTTTGAAGACAGCTTCGCTTTAATATCTTTTAAATTCTGAGTCGTTTCATTGATTAAAAAGACATTTAAAATGTTCAAATCACATTGAGTATTGTATGTGATTTCTTTATTGATGTTCATCATGAATAGAGCAAAGACTTCAATCTTGTTCTTTTTTAAATGATTCAACAATGTTTTAAATGAAGCAATGTTTATGCTTTAAATCAAGAATGACTCTTTCTGAGCAGTGATTGAAATGAGTCATTTAAGCATTGTAAAGATCTTAGTCTGAGTGATTGAAGAGAGCGAAGTTGATTGCAATCAATTTGAGTGCTTTGAATTAAGTGAAATTGAAAAAATCGAAATAGAAGTATTTAATTGATTCAAAAAAACAATGACATTGTTTTGCATATTCAGTAATATTTCGTTTTTGTTTATTCAGAGCTTACTCAATATGACTTCATGATGATCAATATCAGTTATCAACATTAATACAGTCAATTTCTTATGACTTTTGATGATGAGATTGAGTAGAATTTTATGAGTGATTGTTTTTTTAAATATCTTCTCATCATAATCTTTTATTAACTTCTCTTTTGTCAGTGATATAAATTGAATTCTCAGTTTCTTGCATACTTTATCAACTAGATTGAAATGTATGATCATGTAAATGACTGAATCACTATCTATTAGAGAACGAAGACTGAAAGATCAATTCTGAAAGATGAGATGAGTATCAATTAAAAACAACTTTTCAAAGTAATTCTCTTTTGATAGAATTTTATCTAGTTTGCACAAAGATATAATCTTTATTTCTTTAATGACTTTTGAAAAGATGACTAGTTTTTTGAATCGAAATTCAAATTGAAATCAAAGCAATCATATTCATTGTTCATTGCATTAATTTTAGTAGATTAATTGAGACACTTTTTAGAGCTATGATCTGATTTATGATATACAAAACAGCTTTCAACTAAAATGTCTGCTTCTTTGATGCTAGTTAAAATTGCGTCACGTGACTTTAAATGATTAAACTTTAAATGATTGAATGATTGCTGAGTAACAATAGTTACTTTATGAAAGATAGTTTTTGAAACGTTGTTGATTCATTTGATTTTGTTCTTGATCTTTCAAATGACTTGCTGATCATTATTCAAATGAATCAGATAGAAATGAATTTCTTTTAAAGAATCAGATTGAACTAGTTGATCTACTCAAATGAATTAAAGATGAAAGTGTATTTTATCTTTCAAATTAATAATCAGTTGCTTTTTATGATAGTCTAAATAGAAAAATAGTCGTTGAAACTGAGTATAAAACTCGCTGAATTTCTTTGATTCTTGAATTAAGTTGTAGTATTTTTTACGAAAGTTGACTTTCTTATTCAAGTCATTGAACAACTGAGCTAGCTCTTTCAAAAAATCTTTAATGATTCTATAAAAATTGATACAATCATGTTCATGTTTAGCTTAAGTGATCTTTGCTGCGTCATTGAATAATCTAGAATGTACATAGCTCAATTTGACTCATTCATTAGAAAAGAGATCAACGTTGATCTTTAGTTTATTCTGAATTTTTTCATATCAGTTCTTTCAAGTAAAGTTCTTTTCATCAGTAAACAGCGAAGAATCAGGTATTTTTTGAGATCTAGAATGCTCAGAGTAAATGAAATCAGAAGAAGTATTTTCTTTAGCTTGAAGTCTAGTCTTCAACTCTTTAATTTCGTCTTCTTGTTGTTTATTTAACTCGTAAAGTTGATTTGTTTCTTTATCAAGAGCTAGACTTCAAGTCTTTCAAATTTCGTAGAACATAAGAAGTATTATTGTTTCAGCAAATAATTCATCATCTTCATGAAGAAATGATGCAGCACTTGATGATTTCAATGAATCAGCATCAAATATTTGAGAGAAACGATTTCAAAATTCTTCAGAATGCTCTTCAGTAAATGAATGACTAAGCATGATAAGATTTTATTTGAAAGAAGATTGAATGAATGATGATGCTCAACAATTGAAGAAGAAAGACGTATGAGATGAGATTCAATCTTCAATAAAGAAGATGAGATTTGTTTGTTGATTTGATTAATTTTTTAGCAAACAACGAAGATTTTTTATTGTTGAATCTATTGATTGATTTGATTCTTGAGCAATTCACGAAGATTCTTTATCATGATTCTTGTAATTGAGTGAACTTTGTGTACTTAATGAGCAATAAGTAGTCTAGCAATTCAAACAGTCTCATCATTGATTCTATTCAATTATCTAGTGTTGTTCTGTTATCATGAGATGAAGTCTCACTTCTTGATAACTCATGAAACAGCATTGATTCAATTGCATCTAGAATTCATGAAGATATTAGTTACTATTGATAGAGATTTTTCGAGCATGACTCAGTTGCATCTTCAGAATTCATGAGAATATAAACTATCATTCATAGAGATTTCTTAAGCAGAACTATTGAGTTGCATCTTCAGAGTTCATGAAAACATTGACTATCATTTATAGAGATTTCTCGAGCGAAGTTTTTCTTCTTCATCTTTTTACTCATCTTTTTACCTCATTTCTAGATGAAGATATCAACATAGAGACATATTTATCTATTTATTTATCTATTTATTTATCTACTCATCTGTATCTAGTCTATCTTCTAAATTTATCTATTTAGTTGCATATGTTTATGCTCACTCTGTTGATTTTGAAGCTTTTTATATTACATCTTTATTCTATTTCTCGACATTGAAGTTCAACACAAGAATATAATTTTCATAATATTGAGTAAAGCAGTGATGAAATAACAGAAAGTGACATGTTCATCTCTGCAACAATGTGTTACGAGCATATCAAGATCAATAAGACTGAACAAGACTGAAGCTTTAATCAATTTGCAATGCACATTAGCGAGTACTCTGTGTAATGATTAAAGCTAGTTAACAATTTAGTCGAGATCTGACTCAGATTTGATTCAGATATGACTTAACACTCTTTTTCTTTCTCAACACTCTTTTCTTTCACCAACATTTTGTTCATCTACATCATCTTCTTTTCATGTCACAAACACATTTCTTTCAAGTTTAGTGCAGTCTCTGAACATTACATAAATAAAAGTTCTTGTATCAATCTTTTTCTGTATTCTTAATATTCAATTATAACTATCTTTAAAGATCAAGCACTATCAACTCTGATTTTCATTGATTGTATCATTTAAACATGATTCTGACATTATATTAAGAATTTGTTAATCACATGATACTGATCTCATTACTCATTTAATCAACTTGTATAAACGAATTGAGTCTAAAGAAATTTGTTTATTTGATGATTCAATCTTGAAAGACAAGAACAACATCAGGAAATTCATAGAATCAATGAGAATATACAATCATTAAATTGCTAGAAGATCTATCGCTCATTCAGTATGCATTCATTCAAAATCAATTAATAGAATCTATGATAAAGAATCTTCGTGAATTGCTTCAAGATTAATTGCTTTCACAAACATCTTCTTTGTTGAACAAACACTCGTCTTTCTTCATAAAATCACTGAGCTTCGTTCTTCATTCAGTTCAAATCAACTCTCATCTTCTTCACTATGACATTTAAGAACACATCTGATAAAGATAAAGCTTTCGTTGACTTTTTGCAACAAACACGTTCACAAACTCTCTCTTTTATTGTTGACTCACAACACGCTTCTTCATTCATTGCTTTCAATAAATCAAACGTCGAAATCATCATACTCAATGATATGAAAGTATGAAAGAAATGTATCTATGCTTTTAATAAAGAAACAGATCATCTCATTAAGATGAAACAATGAGACAAGAGCGAAATTCAACAGTTGAAAGAAAAACTACAAGCTTTCACTGCTATCACAGTCAATGTAATCATCACTGCTTTCTTGATTGTCATCTACTTTGAATGATTTAAATATCACAAAATACTCGATTCTTTAATGTTCACTGATGAAAAGAACTTTACTTGAAAGAACTGATCTCTTGACATACGAGAGAAGCTAGTAATTAACATTGATATTTTCTTAAATGAACTCTACAAGCTGAGCTACATAAACTCTTGACTAGCAGATGACGTCGTTGAAATCACTCAAGTCAGACGCGATTTCAACTGTGATAATTTCTATCTGACTGTCAATGAACTTCTAGAGAAACTAACTCAATCATTTCATGATTCTGATAAGAAAGATAACTATCATAGAAAATATATTAATCTGATTCAAGAATCAAAGAAATTCAGCGATTTCTTTAATCAGTTTTAACGACTATACATTTATCTGAAGTATCAGAAGAACGTACTAGTCATTGATTTAAAGAATAAAATAAACTCTTGTCTTTGAATCTTTTGAACAGCTCAGATGAAGTCACTCATCAAGCTATCAGATATTTGAAACTATCTAATTCGCTTGAACAATGAACATAAAGCAGTTCAAGAGATCAAGAACAAACTACTTAAACATGATGATTCAAAGATTATTCTTTCTAAAGTAACTATTGCTGTTCAGTCTTCTGCTTTGAAGTCTGACTGATCAAAGTTACGCAGCACAGTTTTGACTAACATCAAGAATGCAGACGTTCTAGTTGAAATCTGTTTTATATGTCACAAATCAGATCATAGTTTCAGAGAATGTTCAAATCAATCTATCAAAGTCAATGCAGTTAATGAGAACTATGATCGTTTTGAACTCAATACAAAATCAGAGTTCAAGTCAAAAAACTAGTCATCTCTTTAACAATTATTGAAGTGAAGATTATATCTTTGTGCAATCTAGACGAAATTTTATCGAAAGAGAATTACTTTGATAAGTTGTTTCTGATCAATGCTCTTCTCATTTTGCAGAATGAATCATTCAGTCTTCGCTCTTTGATAAACAGTGAATCAGCTGTCTATATGATCATACATATCAATCTAGTTGATAGAGTATGTAAAGAGCTGAAAATTCAACCTATATTACTGACAAAAAAGAAGTTAATAAAAGAATATGATGAAAAGATATTTAAGAAAACTATCATTCATAAAATTCTATTGAATCTCATCATTGAAAGTCATAAGAAATTGACTGTTTCTATGTTGATAGCTGACATCAATCATCACGAAGTCATATTAGAAAAATCATGAATGAACAAAAATGAAATATTACTGAATATGTGAATTGATGTCATTGTTTTTTCAAATCAATTAAATACTTTCATTTCAATTTTTTTGATCTCTTTCAATTCAAAGCACTTAAGTTGATTATGATCAACTTTGTTTACTTTTATCTCTCAGTCAAAGATTTCTAGAATGCTCAAACGATCTGTTTCAACTACGATTCAGAAAAAGTCATTCTCAATTTGAAGCATAAATGTCGCTTCGTTTAAAATACTGTTGAATTGTTCAAAGAAGAACAAGATCGAAGTCTTTGCTTTATTCATAATGAACATCAATAGAAAAATCGCGTACAATACTCAGTGCAATTTGAACGTTTTAAACGTCTCTTCAATCAATGAATCAACTCAGAATTTGAAAGATATTAAAGCGAAGCTGTCATCAAAATATCATGAGTTTCTAGATGTTTTTGATTGAACTCAATTGAATAAACTACTCTTTCATTGCTTCTACGATCATAAAATTGAGCTCATCAATGATTCAATGTCTTCTTGCTGTCGAGTTTATCAAATGTTTTCTGTCAAACTTCTGAAAGTAAAGAAGTATTTGAACGAGAATCTGTCAAAGAAATTCATCACTTTCAATCAGATTTTCTATTTCTGCTCTGTTCTATTCACATTTAAAGCAAATGAAGATTTTTGATTCTGCATGAACTATTGAAAGCTAAATGTTATTTTCAAAAGAAATAAATATTCTTTATCACTGATAGACAAGATCATTGATAAAATAGTCAGTTGCAAGCATCTGACTAGATTGAATATCATATCAGCGTTCAACAAACTTCAAATGCATCTTGATAATGAGAATTACATCATTTTTATCACTGCTTTAAAAGCATATAAATACAAGATGTTATCATTCAAACTGACTAACAAATTGATCTTCTTTCAGCAATATATGAATGACATTTTATAAGACTTTCTGAACGACTTTTGTCAAGTTTATCTAGATGACATTCTCATCTATAGCAAAACAAGAAAGAAACATAAAGATCACGTCAAACTAGTATTGAAACGACTACGCAAAGCTGAACTGCAGATGAATATTCAAAAGTGCAAATTCAATGTAGAAGAGACTGTCTTTCTAGAAGTCATTGTATCAGAACTAGATCTTCATATGAATCTCAGCAAAGTGATAGTTATAGTCAGCTGAATCACTTTAATCAATCTAAAAGAAATTTAGAACTTCGTGAGATTTGTTAACTTCTATCATCGTTTCATTAAGAACTTCTTGAAGCTAGTCAAATCATTCACTCAGCTGACTAGAAAAAACATGTCTTTTGTATAAAATGAGATTTGTGTTCAAGTCTTTGACAATCTAAAGAAACAAGTCAGCTTAATCTCAATACTTCGTCATTTCAACTTTAAATAACAAGCTATTCTGAAAATCGATGCTTTGAACTATGTAAAAGGTGAAATACTATCTCAGTATAATGACAAGAAAGTTTTTCATTCAGTGATTTTCTAAAGCAAAAGCATAATTTTCGCTGAAATCAATTATCACATCTATGACAAGAAACTGCTAGTCATTATTCAATGCTTTGAACACTGATGACTTGAGCTGAAATGCATTGAACTACTCATTCAAATGTTCATTGATCATCAGACTTTGAAAATCTTCATGAAAAATAAACAGTTGAGTCAACAACAAGTCAACTATCTGAACATTCTATCGAAGTTCAACTTTCAGATCATCTTTAAATCAGGCAAAATAAACATTAAAGTCAATGCTTTAATCAGAATGTTTCTAGCAAACGTCTCTAAATCAGCTCAACGTCTTAAAAATCATTTTCAGACTATTCTGATCTCTGATAAAGTTAATGTTTTATCTGTTGAATTGAAAGCAAATCTTTATTAATGAGTACATATGACAAATTAAACAGATGAGCTCTGCAGCGAATATAAACAAGCTATGAATGACAACAAGCTCAAATTTCATATCACTAAACTGAAGAATTGCAAAATCATTGATGACGTTCTATTTAAAAAAGATCTACTGTGAATTTCTGAGAACATGCACATGAAATTACTACAAGAAGTGCATGATCAATCTTTAATCTTTCACTTCAACAATAAATGAATCATTAATCTAGTTCAGCGTTTCTACTATTAATCAGATCATTGAGCTACTATTCAATGATACATTTGAAACTATCATGCTTATCAGCGAAGCAAAGTCTTTAAAGATAGCATCAATGAACTTCATCATTCTTTTTCAATTTCACAGAAACGCTGAAAAGATATAACTATGAACTTCATTATTGAACTATCTTTGTCAGAAGACTATAACATCATTTGCATAATCATATGTCATTTCATCAAAGAACATCACTATGTTTTCTGTCATTGAAAAGATGATAACATCTCAGTCAAAGAAACAATTTGAATCATGCTATGAAACGTTTATCAACTGCATGATTTACTCAGTTCTATTGTTTCAAACAAAGACTTTCAATTTATATTGACTATGTGAAAAAGTCTTTGCAAGCGACTGAGAATCATAGCTAGTTTATTTACAGTCTATCATTTTAAAATCAATGATTAATTGAAATGAGTCAATCAAAACGTTGAATGCAAACTTAAAATCTACTGCAATTACATGCAGAACAATTGAGTTAAATAAATATTTATGATGAAATTCAGCGACAATTTCAATATCTTTTCAATCACTTCAATGATTCTCTTCTACTTCAATAAAGAATTTCACTCTTGAATGAGTTTCGATTTAAATATGATTGATTACAAAACAATTTGTGACCGACTTAAAGCTAGAAAAGCAGATGATATTGTCATTTAAATGAAAAAACTACTAAATTTTGATCATCAACAATTGAAAAAGACAAAGCTGACTATCAAAGTTCAGATCAATAAACATAAATGAAACGTCACATATAAAGTAAATGACTGAGTTTGACTATCTTTCAGAAATGTCAAGATAACAAGACTTTGCAAAGATTTGAAAGATAAACAGCTAAATTTCTATCAAATTACTGCTAAAGTGAGTATCTTCTATCATTTTCATCTATCAGTCAGTCTGAAGCATCTGCATTTAATGTTCAGCTTGAAGTTACTACAATCATATTCAGAAAACTCTTTATCAGAACAGCATTCAAAATCACTCAGATCAATCACTATTAAAGATGATGAATATTGAAAAATAAATGATATATTGAACTTCAGACGCTATTGAGATTGAATATAGTACAAAGTCAAATGAAAAGATTTAAATAGAAATGATGAATGATACTATGTTGATAAAGAAAAATTCAATGACTCAGAGAAAGTTTTGAATGAATTTCATAAGTTATATTCAAACAAATCGCGCTAAATATTGAAATAACTATTAACAAAAGTGAGTAAATAAACTACATTCATGCAAACATAAATTTTTGAAGAGAGAAGTAATATTATGAGCGTATTAAGATTGATTAAAACTAGTCAATGATTTAGTTGAGATCTGATCTAGATCTGACTCAGATATGACTCAGATATGACTCAGATATGACTCAACATTCTTTTTCTTTCTCAACACTCTTTTCTTTCATCAACATCTTGTTCATTTACATCATTTTCTTTTCATGTTGCAAACACATTTCTTTTGAGTCTAGCGCAGTCTCTGAACATTACATAAATAGAAGCTTTTGTATCAATCTTCTTTTATATTCTTAATATTCAGTTATAGTTATCTTTAAAGATCAAGCACTATTAACTTTGATCTTCATTGATTGTATCATTTAAACATGATTCTGACATTCTTTAGCAAACAACGAAGATTCTTTATCATTGAATCTATTGATTGATTTGATTCTTGAGCAATTCACGAAAATTCTTTATCATAATTCTCATAATCAAGTGAACTTTATGTACTTAATGAGCAATAAGTAGTCTAGCAATTCAAACAGTCTTATTGTTGATTCTATTCAACTTTCTAGTATTGTTTTGTCTTTCAATTATCATTAATCATCAGGTAAATAAATTTCTTTAAACTCATTCTATCTAGATGAGTATGTTGAATGAGTAATGAGATCAATATCATGTGATTAATGAATTTTTAATATAATGTCAGAATCATGTCTAAATGATACAATTAATGAAGATCAGAATTGATAGTGCTTGATCTTTAGAAATAGTTATAACTGAATATTAAGAATACAGAAGAAGATTGATACAAAAGCTTTTATTTATATAATGTTCAGAGACTGTGTTAAACTTGAAAGAAATGTGTTTATGACATGAAAAGAAAATAATGTAAATGAACAAGATGTTGAGAAAAGAAAAGAATGTTGATGAAAGAAAAAGATGTTGAGTCATATCTGAGTTAAATCTGAGTCAGATCTCGATCAGATTGTTGACTAACTTTAATCATTACACAAAGTACTCACTAATGTACATTGTGAATTGATTAAAACTTCAGTCTTGTTCAGTCTTATTGATCTTGATATGCTCATAACAGTAACTACTATATAAAGCATGTTCTTCTTATCTTTTGTATTTTCTTTCTTCTGTATTCTTAAAGTCTTAGTTATAACTATCTTTATAAATCAAACATTCTAGTCATGTACATACTCTGATTAGTTTCTAGACACAGTTTCAACATTACTTTAAGAATTTGTTAATCACATGATATTGATCTCATTATTCATTCAAATTTACTCAACTGACAATGAAATAAGTATAAAGAAATTTGTGTATTTGATGATCAACGACATCAAAAGACAGAACAACATCAAGAAATTAATAAAATCAATGAGAACATACAATCATGTGATTGCTAAAGAATTTATTGCTCAGTCAATAACATCAGTTCAGATTGATTGATAAAATCAAGAGATTAAGATTTTGATTGCTTAAGAATTATTAAAAAATTCTTTCAAATCAGCAACATTTTTCTTTGAAAATTAAACACTTTAACAAATGATTTTTCTACATATTATTGAACATCGTTCTTCGCTTAATCATCAACTCTTCGCTATGATTCAATCATCTGTGAACAATTTTTTTAAAAGTAATCAAAGTTCTTATTCTTTTAATACTACAGATTCAGTCATTTATTCTGAGTTATTATCTTGCATATTGAAATATCTTAGAATCAATGTTGTACAAAAACATCAATACTTTTTATCTCATTCTCAAACTCTCAATGAATCTTATGAAGTTTCTACTTCATGAAATATAAAAAATGTAAAGCAGCTACAACATTGAGTTGAACAAGACTTAAAAGTTTTTCTAAAAGATTTGAACAATCTTTGAACTCAATGAGATCTAAATGTGAAAGCTTGTGAGTTATTTGACAAGATATTAAGTGAACAAATATGAAAGACTTGTTTCAAGAAAATGAATAAAGTCAAAGAACGCTTAAATCAATTAAATCAAACGTTTTGAAATCAAGTGACTGAATTGCAACATCAACTGCAATCATTTAAAGAAGTCACTTCTTTCTTTTCTACTTTGTTCAATTTCTTTAAGCAATCTCAAAAGCTTTTGAATTCATCTTTGTTTACTGATGAAAAAGAATCTATCTGAAATGATTGACAAGAAAAGATTTATGACAAGCTAGAAATCAACGTTGATTATTTCAACAATGACAAAGTTATACTAGTTTACATTTATTTTTGAATCAATGAAGATGCAGTCAAAGTCATTCTAGTCGAATATCAGCAAGATTCATTAAACTTTTATTCAATGATCAATGATTTACTAGATGAACTTGCTCAGCTTTACAATGATTCTGACAAAGAGACAAACTTTCAAAGAAAGTATGTTAATTTCTCTTAAGAAAAGAGTAAATTCAACAACTTTTATTCAATGTTTTAACGTCTGTTCTTTTATCTAAAGTATCACGAAAAGCAATTGATCATTAATTTACGAAACAAGATAGTTTATTGTCTTCATGCAGCGTGAAGTAGTCAATTGATTCAGCTCAAATCTTTCAATGAAATTCGTAGTTATCTGATTCATTTGAACAATGAGCATTGAGTCATTAATGACATCAAAGAAAAGAAATTCTTGGTCAAAGTCAGAAAGCAAGTCATCTTTGCTGAAAAATAAGATTCATTGAACTTTTATAAAAAGATCGAAGTCATTACACTCATCAATCATTCAAAGTTGCACGACGTGATTTTAACTAGCGTCAAAAACATTGATTTACAAGCTGAAATCTGTTTCATCTGTTACAAATCAAATCATACTTCTAAAGAATGCTCTGATTGATTGAGAGTCAATGCATTAAAAGATGATAAGTTTGATCAATTTACATTGAACTCTGAGTTTGATTTTGATTCAAAAAACTAACTATCTTTTTCAGAATCATCAAAGAAATAAAGATCATATTTTTGTGTAGTCAAATCAAAGTTCTATTGAAAGAAAACTATTTTAAAAAGTCATTTCTGATCAATGTTTTTTTATCTCTCAGAGCAATTCTTTCAGCCTTCGCTCTTTGATAAATAGTGATTTCGTCATCTACATGCTGATACATGACAAGCTAGTTGATAAAGTATGTCAGAAACTTGAAATACAATTTATATTACTAGCAAAAGAGAAGTTAATATGAGACTATGATGAGAAACTAGTTAGAAAGACTATTACTCATAAAATTCTACTCAATTTCACGATTGAAAGTTATAAGAAATTGACTATGTCAATGCTGATAGCTGATATTGAGCATCATGAAGCTATATTGAGCAAACTCTGAATGAATAAAAATGAAATATTATTGAATATGAGACATGATACTATTATATTCTCTGATCAATTAAATATTTCGATTTCGATTTTTTCAATTTCATCAAATACAAAGCACTCAAGTTAATTATGATCAACTTTGATCTTTTCAGCAGCTCATAGCAATGCTTCAAATATTCTCAAGCACTCAGTTTCAATCATTCAGAAAGAGTCATTTTTGATTCAAAACATAAACATCATCTTTTTTCAAGCACTAGTAAAACGAAAAAAGAAGAATCAAACAGAGATTTTTGCTATGTCAATTGAAGACATCAATAGAAAAATCGTTTACAATACTTAATGCAAACTAAATGTTATAAACATCTTTTCAGTTAATGAAATGACTCAGAATTTAGAAGATATTAAAGTCAAGCTATCATTGAAATATCAGAATTTTCTAGATGTCTTTGATCAAGTTCAAGCAGACAAGTTATTGTCTCATCATTCATATGATCATAAGATAAAACTTACTAGTGACGTAACATCATTTCGCTGTTAAGCATATTAAATGTTTCTCTACAAGCTTCAGAAAGTAAAAGAATATCTGAACAAGAATCTTTTCAAAGAATTTATAATTTCTAGCAAAGCTTCATATTCTTCTCTCATTCTGTTCATTCTAAAAGCAAATGAAGATCTATGATTCTGCGTTAACTATTGAAAACTCAATGCTATTATTCAAAAAAATCGTTATTCTCTATCGCTCATAAATGAAGTAATTAACAAAATAGTTGATTGCAAACATCTGACTTGATTGAATATCATTTCAACATTCAACAAACTATGAATGCACTCTGATAGTAAAAACTAAACTATCTTTATTATCACGTTAGAAGCATATAAGTCAAAAGTGCTACTCTTTGAACTAATCAATGATTCTGTCTCATTTCAACAATATATGAATGATGTTTTATGAAACTTTCTAAATGACTTTTGTCAAGTCTATTTAAACAACATTCTGATCTACAGCAAAACTCAATGAGAACATTAACAACATATCAAAATGATATTAAATCATTTATGAGAAGCTGATCTACAAGTAGATATTCAAAAGTGTGAATTCAACGTAGAAGAAACTGTTTTCTTAGAAGTCATAGTTTCAGAACAAGATCTTTGTATGAATTCTATCAAAGTGAAAGTCATAGTCAACTGAGCTACGTTGATCAATCTAAAAGAAGTTCAAAGCTTCGTGAAATTCATTAACTTCTATCATTGTTTCATTAAAAACTTCTTGAAGTTAGTCAAATTATTCACTTAGTTAACTAGAAAGAACACATCTTTTGTATGAAACAAAGTCTGTGTTCAAGCTTTTAATGATTTAAAGAAACAAGTCAGCTCAATCTCAGTACTACAACATTTCAATTTCAAACAACAGACTATTCTAGAAATCAATGCATCTGACTACGTCAAAGATGAAATTCTATCACAGTATGATGATGAAAGAGTTCTTCATTCAGTAACTTTCTACAGCAAGAGCATGATTCTTGCTGAATGCAATTATCATATTTATGACAAGAAATTGCTAGTCATTATTCAATGTTTTAAACATTGAAGACTTGAGCTTGAATGCATTGAACTACTCATTCAAATATTCATTGATCATCAAACTTTGAAGATTTTCATGAAAAATAAACAGTTGATTTGACGTCAAGTCAATTATCTAGATATTTTATTTAAGTTTAACTTTCAGATTATATTTTAATCAGGCAAAATAAATACTAAAGTCAATGCTTTAATCAGAATGTTTCTGATTGACGTTTTTGAATCAACTCAGCATACTGAAGATTGCTATCAGATCATTCTGATATTCAATAAAGTAAATGTTCTAGCTATTGAATCTGAAGTTAATCTTTATCAGTGAGTAAAAGATGTCAACAAGATGAATGAGCTTTGCAATGAGTATAAACAAGCTATAAGTGAAAACAAGCTTAAGCTACATAGTACTGAATTGAAGTACTGTGAGATTGTTGATGACATTCTGTTCAGAAAAGATCTACTGTGAATTTCTGAGAAAATGCATATGAAATTGCTAAAGAAAATTCATGATCAGTCTTTTATCTTTCACTCTGACAATCAAAGAACTACTGATTTAGTTCAACATTTCTACTATTGATCAGATCATTAAGCAACAATTAAATGTTACATTCAAAACTGTCATGTTTGTCAACAAAGCAAGACATTTAAAGATAGCATTAATGAACTTCTTCATTCTTTATTGATTTCATAGAAACGCTGAAAAGATATAGTTATGAACTTCATCATCGAGCTATCTCTATCAAAAGATTATAACATCATTTGCATAATCATATGTCATTTCATCAAGAAACATTATTATGTTTTCTATCATTGAGAAGATGATGACATTTCAGTCGAAGAAACAATTTAAATCATGCTATGAAACGTTTATTAACTTCATGATCTATTTAATTCTATTGTTTTGAACAAAGACTTTCAGTTCATATTAATCATATGACAAAGTCTTTGCAAATAATTAAAGATCACAGCTAATTTATTAACAGCTTATCATTTTGAGATCAATGATCAATCGAAATGAGCTAATTAAGATGTTGAATGAGAACTAAGAATTTATTGCAATTACATGCAGAACAACTGAGCAAAATAACTATCAATGATAGAATTCAGCGAGAATTTCAATATCTTTTCAATCATCTCAATGACTTTGTTCTACTTCAATAAGAATTTTCACTCATGAATGAGTTTTGATTCAGATATGATTGACTATAAGATTATTCATGAACGTCTTAAAGCTAGAAAAGCAAATAATATTATCATTTGAATGAAAAAGCTTTTTATTTTCAATCATCAGTAATTGAAAAAGACAAAGCAGATCATCAAAGCTCAGATTAATAAACATAAATAAGACATCATTTATGAAGTAAATGACTGAGTTTGATTATTCTTTAGAAATATAAAGATAATTAAATCATGTAAGAATTTGAAAGATAAACAGCTAAAACTTTATCAAATCACTGTCAGAGTTAAGATCTTTTATCATTTTTATTTATTGATAAGCATGAAGCAGCTGCATTTAATGTTCAGTTCAAAGCTATTACGTTCTTATTTCAACAATCTTTTATCAGAACAACATTCAAAATCATTTAGATTTCTCACTATCAAAGATGATGAGCATTGAAAGATAAATGATATTTTGAACTTTAAATGTGTCAGAATCATGTTTAAATGATACAATCAATGAAGATCAGAATTGATAGTGCTTGATCTTTAGAAATAGCTATAATTAAATATTAAGAATACAGAAGAAGATTGATACAAAAGCTTTTATTTATGTAATGTTCAGAGACTGCACTAAACTTGAAAGAAATGTATTTGTGACATGAAAAAAAGATGATGTAAATGAACAAAATGTTGAAAGAAAAGAGTGTTGAGAAAGAAAAAAGATGTTGAGTCATATTTGAGTCAAATCTGAGTCAGATCTTGATCAAATCATTGACTAGCTCTAATCATTACACAGAGTACTTGCTAATGTGCATTACAAATTGATTAGAGCTTCAGTCTTGTTCAGTCTTATCAGTCTTGATACGCTTGTAACATTACTTTTCTCTTTGAAAATTCATGTTTGCATGAATGTAGTTCATTTGCTCGCTTTTTATTAATAGTTATTTCGATATTTAACGCGATTTGCTTGAATATAGCTTATGAAATTCGTTCAAAACTTTCTCTGAGTCATTGAATTCTTCTTTATCGACATAGTATCATTTGTTATTTCTATCTAAATCTTTTCATTTAACTTTGTACTGTATTCAATCTTGATAACGTCTGAAGTTCAATATATTATTTATCTCTCAATGTTCATCATCTTCAATAGTAATTAATCTGAGTGATTCTGAATGTTGTTCTGATAGAAAATCTTCTGAATATGATCATAGCAGCTTCAAGCTGAACATTGAATGCAAATGCTTTATGCTGACTGATAAATGAAGATGATAGAAGATACTCACTTTAGCAGTGATTTAATAAAGATTTAGCTGTTTATCTTTCAAATCTTTGCAAAGTCTTGTTATTTTGACGTTTCTGAAAGATAGTCAAATTCAGTTATCTACTTCATATGTAATGTCTCATCTATGTTTATTAATCTGAACTTTAATGATCAGCTTCGTCTTTTTCAATTATTGATGATTGAAGCTCAGTAACTCTTTCATTTGAATGACAATATTGTCTGCTTTTCTAGCTTCAAGTCGTTTATGAGTTGTTTCATAGTTAGTTGTATCTGAATTGAAACTTATTCGAGAATGAAATTCTTTATTAAAGTAGAAGAAAGTCATTGAAGTGATCAAGAAGATATTGAAATTGTTGCTGAATTCTATCATAGATATTCATTTAATTCAGTCGTTCTGCATGTAATTGCAGTAGATTCTAAGTTTGCATTCAACATTCTGATTGACTCATTTTGATTAATTGTTGATCTCAGAATAATAAACTGTGAATAAACTAGCTGTGATTCTCAGTCGCTTGCAAAGACTTTTTCACATAGTTGATATGAATTAAAAGTCTTTGTTTGAAACAATAGAACTGAATAAATCATGCAGTTGATAAATGTTTCATAGCATGATTCAAATCATTTCTTCGACTGAGATGTCATCATCTTCTCAATGATAGAAAACATAGTGACGTTCTTTGATGAAATGATATATGATTATGCAAATGATGTTATAGTCTTCTGACAGAGATAGTTCAGTGATGAAGTTCATAGCTATATCTTTTCAGCATTTCTGTGAAATCAAAAGAGAATGATGAAGTTCATTAATGCTATCTTTAGAGACTTTGCTTCGCTGACAAGCATGACAGTTTCAAATGTATCATTGAATAGTAACTCAATGATCTGATCAATAGTAGAAACGCTGAACTAAATCAATGATTCATTTATTGTTGAGATGAAAGATTGAAGATTGATCATGCACTTCTTGTAGTAATTTCGTGTGCATATTCTTAGAAACTCACAATAAATCTTTTCTAAATAGAACGTCATCAATGATTTTGCAGTTCTTCAGTTTAGTGATATGAAATTTGAGCTTGTTGTCATTTTTTGCTTATTTATATTTGCTGCAGAACTCATTCATTTAATTGACTAATTATACTCTTTGATAAAGATTGACTTCTGATTTTGAATTTGCGCTCAATTTCAAGTCAATAGATAGAATATTGACTTTATCAAAAGTAAGAATAGTTTGAAAGTGATCTTTAAATCGTTTAGCTGATTCAAAAACGTTCGCTAAAGACATTTGAGTTAGTGCATCGACTTTAATGTTCATTTTGCCTGATATAAAGATGATCTGAAAATTGAACTTCAATAGAATGTTCAGATAGTTGACTTGACGTTGACTCAGCTGTTTGTTTTTTATGAAGATCTTCAGAGCTTAATGATCAATGAATATCTGAATGAGTAATTCAGTACATTTCAGCTTGAGTCATCAATGTTTGAAACAGTGAATAATGATCAGCAATTTCTTGTCATAGATATGATAGTTGATTTCAGCGAAAATCATGCTTTTGCTGTAGAAGATCATCGAGTGAAGTATATTCTCATCATTGTACTGAGACAGTATTTCATCTTTTACATAGTTCAATGCATTGATTTTCAAAATAGTCTGATGTTTGAGATTGAAATAACGAAGAACTGAAGCGAAACTGATCTGTTTCTTCAAATTTCTGAAAGCTTGAATGCAGACTTTGTTTCAAACAAAAGACGTGTCTTTTCTAGTTAATTGAGTGAATGATTTGACTAGTTTGAAGAAGTTTCTAATGAAATGACGGTAGAAGTTCACAAATCTCATGAAGCTTTGAATTTCTTTCAAATTGATCGAAGTAGTTCAGTTGACTATGATGATCATCTTGCTTAAATTCATGCAAAGATTTTGTTCTGATACAATGACTTCTAGAAAGACAGTCTCTTCTACATTGAATTCGCACTTTTGAATATTCATCTGCAGTTCAGCTTTGCGTAGTCGTTTCAATACTAGTTTGACGTGATCTTTATGTTTCTTTCTCATTTTGCTATAGATGAGAATGTCATCTAGATAGACTTGACAAAAGTCGTTCAGAAAGTCTCATAAAACGTCATTCATATATTGCTGAAAGAAGATTGATTTGTTAGTCAGTTCAAATGATAACATCTTGTATTTATATGCTTCTAAAGCAGTGATAAAAGTGATGTAATTCTCGTTATTGAAATGCATTTACAGTTTGTTGAATGCTGATATGATGTTCAATCTAGTCAGATGTTTGCAACTCACTATTTTATCAATAATCTCGTCTATCAGCAGTAGAAAATATTTATTTCTTTTGAAAATGACATTTAGCTTTTGATAGTTCATGCAGAATTGAAGATCTTCATTTGCTTTAAAAGCGAATAAAACAGAGAAGAAATAGAAAGTCTGACTGAGAGTGATGAATTTCTTCAACAGATTCTCGTTTAAGTACTTCTTTACTTTCAGAAGTTTAACAGAAAACATTTGATAAACTTGACAGCAAGAAGACGTTGAATCATTGATGAGCTCAATTTTATGATCGTAGAAGCGATGAAAAAGTAGTTTATTCAATTGAACTCGATCAAAAACATTTAGAAACTCATGATATTTTGATGACAGCTTCGCTTTAATATCTTTCAAATTCTGAGTCATTTCATTGATTAAAGAGACGTTTAAAGCGTTCAAATTGCACTGAGTATTGTACGCGATTTCTTTATTGATGTTCATCATGAATAAAGCAAAGACTTCAATCTTGTTCTTTTTTGAATGATTCAACAATGTTTTAAATGAAGTGATGTTTATGCTTTGAATCGAAAATGACTCTTTCTGAATAGTGATTGAAATGAGTCGTTTGAGCATCGTAAAAGTCTTAGTCTGAGTGATTGAAGAGAGCGAAGTTGATCGCGATCAACTTGAGTGCTTTGAATTGAGCGAGATCGAAAAAATCGAAATAGAAGTATTCAATTGATTTAAAAAAACAATGACATCATTTTGCATATTCAGTAATATTTCGTTTTTATTCATTCAGAACTTACTCAATATGACTTCATGATGATTGATATCAGCTATCAACATTGATACAGTCAATTTCTTATGACTTTCAATGATGAGATTGAGTAGAATTTTATGAGTGATTGTCTTTTTAAATATCTTTTCATCATAATCTTTTATTAACTTCTCTTTTGTCAGTGATATAGATTGAATTCTCAGTTTCTTGCATACTTTATCAACTAGGTTGAAATGTATGATTGTATAAATGATTGAATCACTGTCAATTAAAGAACGAAGACTGAAAGATCATTTCTGAGAGATAAGATAAGCATTAATTAGAAATGACTTTTCAAAGTAATTTTCTTTTGATAGAATTTCGTTTAGTTTGCACAAAGATATAATCTTTACTTCTTCAATGACTTTTGAAGAGATGACTAGTTTTTTGAATCGAAATTCAAATCAAAATCAAAGTGATTATATTCTTTGTTCACTGCATTGATTCTAGTAGATTGATTGAAGCACTTCTTAAAGCTATGATCTGATTTATGACATATGAAACAGCTTTTGACTAAAATGTCTGCTTCTTTGACGTTAGTTAAAATCGCGCTGCGCGACTTTAGATTATCAAACTTCAAATGATCAACTGATTGAATGATAATAATCACTTTATGAAAGATAGTCTTTGAAACATCATTGACGCGTTTGAGCTTGTTCTTGATCTCTCGAATGACTCACTGATCATTATTCAAATGAATCAGATAGAAATGAATTTCTTTTAGAGAATCAGATTGAACTAGTTGATCTACTCAAATGAATCGAAGACGAGAATTGATTTTATCTTTCAGATCAATGATCAGTTGCTTTTCATGATAGTCTAGATAGAAAGATAGTTGTTGAAACTGAGTATAGAACTTGCTGAATTTCTTTGATTCTTGAACCAAGTTGTAATATTCTTTACGAAAGTTGACTTTCTTATTTGAATCATTGAACAACTGAGCTAACTCTTTCAAAAGATCTTTGATGATTCTATAGAAATTGACACAATCACGTTCGCGTCTAGCTTGAGTGATCTTTGCTGCGTCATCAAATAATCTAGAATGTACATAGCTCAATTTGACTCGTTCATTAGAAAAGAGATCAACGTTAATCTCTAGTTTATTCTGAATTTTTTCGTATCAGTTCTCTTAAGTAGAGTTCTTTTCATCAGTAAACAGCGAAGAATCAGGTATTTTTTGAGATCTAGAACGCTCAGAGTAGATGAAATCAGAAGAAGTGTTTTCTTTAGTTTAAAGTCTAGACTTCAACTTTTTAATTTCGTCTTCTTGTTGTTTATTTAACTTGTAGAGTTAATCTGTTTCTTTATCAAGAACTAGACTTCAAGCCTTTCAGATTTCGTAGAACATAAGAAGTATTATTGTTTCAGCAAATGATTCGTCATCTTCATGAAAAAATTACGCAGCACTTGATGATTTCGATGAATCAGCATCAGAGGTTTGAGAGAAACGAGTTCAAAATTTCTCAGAATGCTCTTCAGTAAATGAATGACTAAACATGATGAGATTTATTTGAAAGAGAGTTGAATGAATGATGATGCTTGATGATTGAAGAAGAAAGACGTATGAAGTGATGTTTAATCTTCAACAAGAAAGATGAGATTTGTTTGTTGATTTGATTGATTCTTTAGCAAACAACGAAGATTTTTTATTGTTGAATCTATTGATCGATTTGATTCTTGAGCAATTCACGAAGATTCTTTATCGTGATTCTTGTAATTGAATGAACTTTGTGTACTTAATGAGCAATAAGTAGTCTAGCAATTCAAACAGTCTTGTTGTTGATTTTATTCAACTCTCTAATGTTGTTCTGTCTTTCAATTGTCGTTGATCATCAGATAAATGAATTTCTTTAGACTCATTCTGTCTGTATGAATATGTTGAATGAGTAATGAGATCAGTATCATGTGATTAACGAATTCTTAATATAATGTCAGAATCATGTTTAAATGATACAATCAATGAAGATCAGAATTGATAGTGCTTGATCTTTAAAGATAGCTATAACTAAATATTAAGAATACAGAAGAAGATTGATACAAAAGCTTCTATTTATGTAATGTTCAGAGACTGCGCTAGACTTGAAAGAAATGTGTTTGTGACATGAAAAGAAAATGATGTAGATGAACAAAATGTTGAAAGAAAAGAGTGTTGAGAAAGAAAAAAGATGTTGAGTCATATCTGAGTCAAATCTGAGTCAGATCTTGACTAGATCATTGACTAGCTCTAATCATTATGCAGAGTACTCACTAATATGCATTGCAAATTGATTAAAGCTTCAGTCTTGTTCAGTCTTATCAATCTTGATATGCTCGTAACAAAATGCTATTGAGATCAAATACAATATAAGATCAAATGAATGAGATTAAATCAAGATGACAAATGATACTATGTTGATAAAGAAGAATTCAAGAGCTTGAAAGAAGTTTTAGTTGAATTTCATAAGCTTTATTCAGACAAGTCACACTAAATTGAAAAACAGTGAAAATTTTTGCGTTTCATTTGTTTTATTCATGCAAACATGAATTTTCAAAAGAAAGAGTAATGTTACAAGCATATCAAGACTGAAGTTCTAATCAATTTGCAATGCACGCTAGTGAGTGCTTTTGTTACAAGCATATCAAGACTGAAGCTTTAATCAATTTGCAATGCATGCTAGCGAGTACTTTATGTAATGATTAGAACTAGTCAACAGTTTAGTCAAAATCTGACTCAGATTTAACTTAGATGTAACTCAGCATCTTTTAATCAGCTTTTATTGTCTTTTAGATAAACACACTTCTTTGTATTACGAGTGATTAACAGATTTCTATGACAAACATATTTCTTTATGTCACAAACATCTTTCAAATCAACATCTTTCTTGTGTTTCAACATGTTTTCTTTGAGACTAACGTCGATCTGAGTAACTACTATATAAAGTATGTTCTTCTTATCTTTTATATCTTCTTTCTTCTGTATTCTTAAAATCTTAGTTATAACTATCTTTATAAATTAAACATTTTAGTCACGTATGCACTCTGATTAGTTTTTAAACATGATCTCAACATTACTTTAAAAATTCATTAATCACATGATACTGATTTCATTACTCATTTAAATTCACTCAACTGATAACAAAACAAGTATAAAGAAATTTGTGTATTTGATGATCAACAACATTGAAAGACAGAATAACATCAAGAAATCAATAAAATCAACAAGAACATACAATCATGTGATTACTAAAGAATCTATCGCTCAGTCAGTAGCATCAGTTCAGATTAATTGATAGAATCAAGAAATTAAAATCTTGATTACTTGAGAATTATCAAAAAATTCTCTTAAATCAGCAACACTTTTCTTTGAAGATTAAACACTTTAACAAACAATCTTTCTACATACTATTGAGCATCATTCTTTGCTTGATCATTAATTCTTTACTATGATTCAATCATCTGTGAACAATCTCTTCAAGAGTAATTAAAGCTTTTATTCTTCTGATATTACAGATTCAGTCATTTATTTTGAGCTATCATCTTGCATATTAAAATATCTTAGAATTAATGTTGTATGAAAACATCAATATTCTTTGTTTTATTCTCAAACTTTCAATGAATCTTATAAAGCTTCTACTTCATGAAATATAAAAAATGTAAAGCAGTTACAATATTGAGTTGAACAAGATTCAGAAGTTTTTCTAGAAGATTTGAATAGTCTTTGAATTTAACGAGATTTAAACGTGAAAGTTTATGAGTTATTTGACAAGATATCAAGTGAATAAATATGAAAGACTTGTTTCAAGAAAATGAATAAAGTCAAAAAATGCTTGAATCAATTAAATCAGACGTTTCAAAATCAAGTGACTGAATTGCAACATCAACTGCAATCATTTAAAGAAGTCACTTCTTTCTCGTTTATTCTGTTCAATTTCTTCAAGCGATTTTAAAAGCTTTCAAATTCATCTCTGTTTATTGATGAAAAAGAATTTATCTGAAATAATTAACAAGAAAAGATTCATGATAAGCTAGAAATCAACATCAATCATTTTGATATCAATAAAGCTATTCTGATTTACGTTCACTTCAGAATCAAAGAAAACGCAGTTAAAGCTACTTTAACTTAACGTCAACAAGATTCATTAAATCTTTATGTCACAGTTGATGATTTGTTAAATGAACTTGCTCAGCTTTACAATGATTTTGACAAAGAGACAAACTTTCGAAGAAAATATGTTAATCTTTTTCAAGAAAAAAGCAAATTCAACAACTTTTATTTAATGTTTCAACGTTTGATCTTTTATTTAAAGTATCACGAAAAGCAATTGATTGTTGATTTATGAAATAAGATAGTTTATTATCTTCATGCAGCTTGAAGTAGTCAATTAATTCAGCTTGAATCTTTCAATGAAATTCGTAGTTATCTGATTCATTTGAACAATGAGCATTGAGTCATGAATGACATCAAAGAAAAGAAATTCTTGATCAAAGTCAGAAAGCAAGTCATCTTTGCTGAAAAATGAGATTCATTGAATCTTTATAAAAAGATTGAAGTCACTACATTCATCAATCATTCAAAGTTGTATGACATGATTTTAACTAGCGTCAAAAACATCAATTTACAAGCTGAAATCTGTTTCATCTGTCACAAATCAAATCATACTTCTAGAGAGTGCTTTGATTGATTGAAAGTCAATGCATTAGAAAATGATGAGTTTGATTGATTTATATTAAACTCTGAGTTTGATTCTGATTCAAAAAACTAACTATCTTTTTCAAAATCATCAAAAAGATAAAGATTATATTTTTGTGCAGTCAAATCAAAGTTCTATTGAAAGAAAACTATTTTGAAAAGTCATTTCTGATCAATGCTTTTCTTATTTCTCAAAGCAATTCTTTCAATCTTCATTTTTTAATAAATAGTGATTTCATCATTTACATGCTGATACATAACAAGCTAGTTAATAAAGTATGTCAGAAACTTAAAATACAATTTATATTACTAGCAAAAAAGAAGTTAATATGAGACTATGATGAAAAGTTAACTAGAAAAACTATTACTTATAAGATTCTACTCAATCTCATGATCAAAAGTCATAAGAAATTAACTGTATCAATGTTGATAACTGATATTGAGCATCATGAAGCTATATTGAGCAAACTTTGAATGAACAAAAATGAAATATTATTAAACATGAAACATGATACTATCATATTCTCTGATCAATTAAATATTTCGATTTCGATTTTTTCAATTTCGTCAAATACAAAACACTTAAGTTGATTGCAATCAACTTTGATCTCTTCAGCAGCTCACAGCAAGATCTTTAAAATGCTTAAACACTCAGTTTCATTCATTCAAAAAGAGTCATTCTTGATTCAAAACATAAATGTCACTTTTTTTCAAGCACTAGTAAAATGAAAAAAGAAAGATCAGACAGAGATTTTTGCTATGTTCATCAAAGACATCGATAGAAAAATCACTTACAATACTCAATGCAAACTTGATGTCATAAACGTCTTTTTAATCAATGAAATGACTCAGAATCTAGAAGATATTAAAGTCAAGCTATCATTGAAATATCAGAATTTTCTAAATGTCTTTGACTGAGCTCAAGCAGACAAGCTATTGTCTCATCATTCATATGATCATAAGATTGAGCTTACTAGTAATGCAATGTTATTTCACTATTGAGCATATCAAATGTCTTTCTACAAGCTTCAGAAAGTAAAGAAATATCTAAATGAGAATCTTTTCAAAGAATTTATAATCTTTAGCAAAGCTTTATATTTCTTTCTCATTTTGTTCATTTTGAAAGCAAATGAAGATCTACAATTCTGCGTTGACTATTAAAAGCTTAATGCTATTATTAAGAGAAATCGCTATTTTCTATCTCTGATAAATGAGATGATTGACAAAATAGTTAATTGCAAGCATCTGATTCAATTAAATATCATTTCAACTTTTAACAAACTACGAATGCACTCTGATAGTGAAAACTACACTATCTTTATTATCGCTTTAGAAGCATACAAATCAAAGATGCTATCTTTCAAACTTATCAATGATTTTGCCTCATTTCAGCAGTATATGAATGATGTTCTTTAAGACTTTCTAAATAACTTTTGTCAAGTTTATTTAGATGACATTCTGATTTATAGCAAAACTCAATGAAAACATTGATAATATATCAAGATGATATTAAGTCGTTTATGAGAAGCTGACTTACAGATGAATATTTGAAAGTGCAAATTCAATGTAGAAGAAACAGTCTTCTTAAAAGTTATAGTGTTAGAACAAAGTCTTTGCATGAACTTTATCAAAGTGAAAGTCATAGTCAACTGAACTACGTCAATCAATTTAAAAGAAGTTCAAAGCTTCGTAAGATTTATTAACTTCTATCATTGTTTCATTAAAAACTTCTTGAAGCTAGTCAAATCATTCACTCAACTAACTAGAAAAGACACGTCTTTTGTTTAAAACAAAGTTTGTGTTCAAGCTTTTGAGAATCTAAAGAAACAAGTCAGCTCAACTTCAGTTCTACGACATTTCAATTCAAAACGACAGACTATTCTAGAAATCAATGCATCTGACTACGTCAAAGATGAAATTCTATCACAGTATGATGATGAGAAAGTTTTTCATTCAGTAGCTTTCTACAGCAAAAGCATGATTCTTGCTAAATGCAATTATCATATCTATGACAAGAAATTGCTAGTCATTATTTAATGTTTCAAACATTAAAGACTCAAGCTTGAATGCATTAAACTACTCATTCAGATATTCATTAATCATTAGACTTTGAAGATTTTCATGAAAAATAAACAGTTGACTTGACATCAAGTTAATTATCTAGACATTTTATTTAAGTTTAATTTTCAAATTATATTTTGATCAGATAAAACAAACACTAAAGTCAATGCTTTAATCGAAATGTCTTTGATCAACATCTTTAAATCAACTCAGCGTATTGAAGATCACTATCAGATTATTCTGATACTTAATAGAATAAATGTTCTAGCTATTGAATCTGAAGTTGATCTTTATCAGTGAGCAAAAAATGTCAACAAAACAAATGAGCTTTGCAATGAATATAAACAAGCTATAAGCAAAAACAAGCTCAAGCTACATAGCATTGAATTGAAGCATTGCAAGATTGTTGACGACATTCTGTTCAGAAAAAACCTACTGTGAGTTTCTGAGAATATGCATACAAAATTGCTAAAGAAAATTCATGATTAATCTTTCATCTTTCATTCTGACAATTGAAGAATTATTAATCTAGTTTAACATTTCTACTATTGATCAGATCATTGAGCAACAATTAAACATTACATTCAAAACTGTTATGTTTATCAATGAAGCAAGACATTTAAAAATAGTATTAATGAACTTCTTTATTCTTTCTTGATTTCACAGAAACGCTGAAAAGATATAGTTATAAACTTCATCATTGAGCTATTTCTATCAGAAGATTATAACGTCATTTGCATAATCATATGTCAATTCATCAAGAAACGTCACTATGTTTTCTGTCATTGAGAAGATGAGAGCATCTCAGTTGAAGAAATAGTTTGAATCATGTTATGAAACGTTTATCAACTTCATGATCTATTTAGTTCTATTGTTTCAAACAGAAACTTTTAATTCATATCAACAATGTGACAAAGTCTTTGTAAGTGACTAAGAATTACAGCTAGTTTATCAACAGTTTATCATTCTGAGATCAGTGATTAATCAAAATGAGCTAATCAAGATGTTGAACGCAAACTAAGAATCTATTGCAATTACATGCAGAACGACTGAGCAAAATAACTATCAATGATAGAATTCAGCGAGAATTTCAATATTTTCTTGATTATCTCAATGACTTCATTCTACTTCAATAAGAATTTTCATTCACGAATGAGTTTCAATTCAGATACGATTAACTATGAAACTATTCATGAGCATCTTGAAGCTAGAAAAGCAAATGATATTATCATTCAAATGAAAGAGCTTCTTATCTTGTATCATTAACAATTGAAAAAGACGAAGCAGATCATTGAAGCTCAGATCAATAAATATAAACAAGACGTCATTTATGAAGTAGATGACTGAATTTAATTATTCTTCAGAAACATCAAAATAACAAGATCATGCAAAGATTTGAAAGATAAACAGTTAAAACTTTATTAAATCACTGTCAAAGTTGAAATCTTTCATCATCTTCATTTATTGATAAGCATGAAGCATTTGCATTTGATGTTCAGCTTGAAGCTACTGCAATCATATTCAGAAGATCTTTTATCAGAACAGTATTCAGAATCACTCAGATTAATCACTATCAAAAACAATGAACATTGAGAGATAAATAATATATTGAACTTCAGACGCTATTGAGATTGAATACAGTACAAAGTTAAATGAACAAATTTAGATAGAAACGACGAATGATACTATGTTGATAAAGAAAAATTCAATGACTTAAAGAAAGTTTTGAATAAATTTCAGACTATATTCAAACAAATCGCGCTAAATATTGAAATAACTATTAACAGAAGTGAGCAAATGAACTACATTCATGCAAACATGAATTTTCAAAGAAAAAGATAATGTTATGAGCGTATCAAGACTGAAGCTCTAATCAATTTGCAATGCAAATTAGTGAGTATTCTGCGTAATAATTAGAACTAGTCAATGATTTAGTCGAGATCTGATTTAGATCTGACTCAGATTTGATTTAAATGTGACTCAGCATCTTCTAATTAGCTTCTATTATCTTTTAAACAAACACACTTCTTTATGTTACAAGTGATTAACAGATTTCTATTGCAAACACATTTCTTTGTGTTACAAATATCTTTCAAATCAACATCTTTTTTATGTTTTAACACGTCTTCTTTGAGACTAACGTTGATCTGAGTAACTACTATATAAAGCGTATTCTTCTTGTCTTTTGTACCTTCTTTCTTCTGTATTCTTAAAGTCTTAGTTATAACTATCTTTATAAATCAAACATTCTAGTCACGCACGCACTTTGATTAGTTTCTAAACATGATTTCAACAGCTTTGCATAATGATTAGAGCTAGTCAACAATCTAGTTGAAATCTGACACAGATTTGACTCAAATATGACTCAGCATCTTTTCTCTTCTTTAACATCTTCTAATCAGCTTCTATTATCTTTTATGATAAACACACTTCTTTGTGTTACAAGTGATCAACAGATTTTTATGACAAACACATTTCTTTGTATCACAAACATCTTTCAAATCAACATCTTTCTTATGTTTTAACACATCTTCTTTGAGACTAGCGTCGATCTGAGTAACTATTATATAGAGTGTATTCTTCTTATCTTTTGTATCTTCTTTCTTCTGTATTCTTAAAGTCTTAGTTATAACTATCTTTATAGATTAAACATTCTAGTCACGTACACACTCTGATTAGTTTCTAAACATGATCTCAACATTACTCAATGTTGAAGTCTTTACTTCATTGACTATTGCATACAAAACTTATGTTCAGTGAATTACTTAACTTGAGATCTGTTAGAAATCAGCATAAAGCAAGTCATATGAGTGTCATTTAACTAGTAGATAAATGCTAAGAAAGAAAGATAGCTACAGAAAAGAAGCTGATTACATATGTGTGTTTCTCAGTCAACACTAGACTCAATAAAGACTAGTTAAAATGACGAAGCGAGAATAAATCTGACAAGACTAGAAGATTGAGTCTGACAAGACTAGAATCATGACATTACTCTCTTTCTTCAACAATTCATGTTTGCATGAATGTATTTTTTGCTTGACTCAATTGATTGTTCAATCATGATTTCACAGACTCAGATCTGTTAAATCATGATTAATTGAATTGTTGATTAGTGCAATTTGTTCAAGTATTAAATATGAAAATCATCAATGATCTTTTGAATGTTCATAAATTTGTCATCATCAACGTTGTATTAATTGAGATCATTGTCATAATCATTTCATTTGACTTTATACTGAAGTTATCTTTGATATCAACAAGAATTTAATATATCATTGATTTTTCACTCATTTTCATCGTTTATCACTATTAAATCTGAAGATTCATTCTTTTGATCAGACAAGATATCATTGATGACAGAGCAAAGCAGATCAGAATGAAATACATCATGAATATGCATAAACTCTGATAATTTCAGTTTATATGAAGAGTTGATAAGATTTAGATTGATGAAAGAATTGAGCATTTTATCATTTAGCTTCTTGAAAGATCTCGCTGTAACAATGTTTCTTTCATTCAGAAACATCTTTGATTCAATCTTATAATCAACTTCTTTTCTATGTTTATTGACTTGTTTCATCATTTGTTTTTATGTTTTGACTAGTGATTCACAAGCAAACTTCAGTGTTTTGTTCATATGTTTAAATATATTCTCGACTTTAGTTATCTGCAAGCGTTCATGAAAACTTTCATATTCAATGACATTGAGCTCAAAGCTCATATGAGAATGAAAGTCTTTGTTTAGAAAGAAAAAGATCAAGAAAATGACTGAGAACAAAGCATTATTATTAATGAACTCAATAATAAGTAGTAACTTAGCTTAATCATTCTGCATGTATGAACAGAAGAATCAAAGATATTTTTCAATGTTCTGATTGACTTGTTCACTTTGATCATTGATCTGAAAATGATAGACTGTAAAGAGTTGAAGATTAATGTTTAGTCTTTTGCAAAGCGACTTTCATAGAATGAAGATAAATTGAGAGTCTTGATTCAAAACAATGAAATTGAGTAAATCATGTATTTAATATATTCATTGAAGCATTAGCTCAGCTGTTTTTTCTGCTGTAATTTTCTCGTCATTAATGAGGCAAGAAATATAATGTTGTTTCTTTGTTAATTTACATATCACTATTTGTTGAGATCGTGTCTAGATCATTCAATCAAAGAAACTTGAGACTGATATGTATGTATTGTTCTTTAGAGATAACTATAACAAGACATTAAGAATACAGAAGAGAAAGAGTGCGAGCTCTTCTATAAATAATGGCTTGAGACTGCGCTAGACTCGATACAGATGTGATGTAATAGATCAGATGTGTTTGTCTAAAAGAATGATGAAAGAAGTGAATGAAGAAAGTGCTGAACAACGAGAAGAAGTGCTGGAAATGACTCAAAGAAATGCGCTAGGTTCAAACTAAACATAACGTCATGACTTGCTTTAATCAAATTGATTAAAGTTAGATCTGAATTCTGATCGATTCAGACATGTTCATAACATTATTTTTCTTCTTCGAACATTCATGTTTGCATGAATAGAAAAGGAATAAAAGCAAAAAATTCATCGTGTTTTCAATTTAGTGCGACTTATTCAAGTATAGCTTGTGAAATTCATTCAGAACTTTCTTCGAGTCATCGAATTTCCCTTTATCGACATAGTATCATTCATCGTCACGATCTACCTCGATTCATTTGACCTTGTATTGTAGTCTTTCTCTATATCGTCTGAAGTTCAATATATCGTCTACTTTTCAGTGCTTTTCATTCTCTTCAATGATCATCAATCTAGAGATCTCAGAGTGTTGTTCTGATAGAAGATCATTTAATGAAGTTCGTAGATACTTCGAGCTGAACACTGAATGTATATGCTTCATGCTTCTAGATAGCTGAAGGCGATAGAAGATCTCAACTTTGACTGTGATTGAATAGAGATCGAGCTGCTTGTCTTTCAAATCTTTGCATGATCTAATGATTTTGATGTTTTCAAAAACTAATCAAACTTGATCATCTACTTCATAGATGACGTCTCATCTATGCTTGTTCATCTGAGCTTCAGTGATCTGCTTGATCTTTTTCAATTGTTGATGATCGAAGATAAGAAGCTCGCTCATTTGAATGACAATGTCATTGATCTTTCTAGTCTCAATACGTTGACAAGTCGTTTTGTAATCAGTTGTATCTGAATCGAAACTCATTCGAGAGTGAAAGTCTTTATTGAAGTAGAAAGAAATCATCAAGATAGTCGAGAATGTATTGAAATTATCACTGAATTTCATCATTGAAAGTCATTTAGCTCAGTCATTCTGCATGTAATTGCAGTAGATTCGAAGTTCGCGTTCAACATCTTGATTAGCTTGTTTCGACTGATCATTGATCTCTGAATGATAGATTGTTGATAGATTGACTTTGATCTTCAATCGTTTACAAAGACTTTGTCACATGATCGATATGAACTGAAAGTCTCTATTCGAAACGATAGAACTGAGTAGATCATGAAGTCAATAGACGTTTCATAGCATGATTCATACTGTTTCTTCGATTGAGATGTCATCGTCTTTTCAATGACAGAAAACATAGTGACGTTCTTTGAAGAGACGACATATGATCGTGCAAATGACGTTATAGTTTTTCGATAGAAGTAGCTCAGTGATGAAGTTCATAGCTATATCTTGTCAACGCTGCTGAGAAATCGATAGAGACTGAAGCAAATCATTTGTATCATCTTGAGATGCTTTGCTTTGCTGACAGACATGACAGTTTTGAATGTATTGTCAAATAGTTGCTCGATGATCTGATCAATAGTAGAAGCGTTGAACTAGATCAATCATTCGTCTAATGTCAGAGTGCAAGATTGATGATTGATCAAGAATCTTTCAAAGCAATTTCGTATGCATTTGTTTTGACATTCATAATAGACTCTTTTTAAATAGAACGTTGTCAATGATTTGACAGTTCTTTAGCTTCGTGTCATGAAGCTTCAGTTCATCTTTGTTCATAGCTTGTCAATACTCATTGCATAGTTCATTCTTCTGATTGACTAGACATACGCGTTGATAGAGATTAGTCTTGTATTCAGGTTCGATTTCGAACTTGATTGATAGAACGTCTATTCAATTCAAAGTCAGTATAGTCTGAAAATGATCATCTATGTCTTTAGCTGATTCAGAACTATCGATCATCGACATTTTAGTTAAAGCATCGACTTTGAAGTTTGTTTTGCCTGATCAAAAGATAATCTGAAAGTTAAACTTCGATAGAATATTCAGATAGTTCGCTTGTCATCGAGTCAGCTGTTTATTTTTCATAAAGATCTTCAAAGTCTGATGATCAGTAAACATCTGAATAGATAGCTCAGTATCTTCTAGTTCGAGTCATCAGTGTTCGAAGCATCGAATGATAGTTAGCAATTTCTTGTCATAGATGTGATAATTGCATTCAGCTGAAATCATGCTCTTGCTATAGAAGACTATCGAGTGAAGCACATTCTCATCATTGTACTGAGATAGTATGTCGTCTTTTACATAGTCGAATGCATCGATTTTCAAAATAGCTTGACGTTTGACATCGAAATGACGTAGAACTGAAGTCGAGCTGATCTGCTTCTTTAGATTGTCAAAGACTTCGACGCAGACTTCGTTTCAAACAAAAGACGTGTCTTTTCAAGTCAGCTGAGTGAACAACTTGACTAGTTTCAAAAAGTTCTTGATGAAGCGTCGATAGAAATTGACGAAGTCAACGAAGTCTTGTATCTCTTTTAGATTAGTAAATGTAGCTCAATTGACTATAGCTTTCACTTTGATAGAGTTCATGCAAAGATCTTGTTCTGATACTATGATTTCTAAGAAGACTGTTTCTTCTACGTCGAATTTGCACTTTCGAATATCTATCTGCAGATCAGCGTTTCGTAGACAATCTAGTATCATCTTGACATGTTGTTTATGCTTCTTTTGAGTCTTGCTGTATATGAGAATGTCGTTTAAATAAGCTTGACAGAAGTCATTTAGAAAGTTTCATAGAACATCGTTCATATATTGCTGAAACGAGATCGAATCGTTTGTTAATTCAAATGATAGAATCTTTGATTTATACGCTTCTAGAGCGATA
>JAABUT010000934.1_pt1 | contig 38668 bp, 40 predicted proteins | sample 5559281 | NCBI WGS metagenome assembly JAABUT01 (sample SAMN10711880, study PRJNA513359) | rock metagenome | isolation source: Antarctica rocks | place: Antarctica: Victoria Land, Ricker Hills nord | collected 2016-01-04 | reverse complement strand
CCGGGTGAAGGTCGGAAAAACCGCCCTCTACGACGCCCTCGCCGACACCGGCGAGGCCCCCAAGGCCTGAGTTCCCGCTCCGTTCGACCTTAGCGTACGCTCAGCTCACTTTCTTGCAGCGACCCCAGGCCGGATCGGCATCGCAGGACGCGAAGAGGGCCTCACGCGCGTCCGCGGCGTTGACCGGCCATGGCGGCAGGATCGGGTCAGGCGGGTAGACCGAGTCGAGGACGGCCGACCGGATCGTCTCGGGGTGCAGGGCCATCATCGTCATCGCGACGGTCGTGCCATAGGAGACGCCGAACACGTTCCAGCGCGCGATGCCCAGCGCCTGTCGCACAGTCTCGAAATCCGCCACGGTGACGGCGGTGCCGAAGTCGCGAAGGTCGATCCCCCGCGACAGGGCTTCGTCGCGGCACGCCGCAAAGGCGGCGCGGCGCTTCTCCCCAGCCTCGGTGTCGGTCGCGACCGAGGCGATGAGCTCCCTGTCGAGGTCCGGACAGAGCGCCGGCTCGGACGCGCCGGTCCCTCGCTGGTCGACCAGGATGAGGTCGCGTCCGGGCGCCAGGGGACGTCTCGCCTGTGCCTCGGCATAGATCGTCAACGGTCCCCCTGGGCCACCGCTGACGTAAAAATCGGCATCGGGCTGCGCGGGTTGGGTGGCGCTCGCCACGACCACCACCGCCAGATCGAACGTACCCCCATCCGGATCATCATGGTCGCGGGGCACCGCGACGGTCCCGCATCGCACACGTGGCGCCAGATTCGGGGAGATCTGGTGCGGATCGCACCGGCCAGCCATGAAGGTCGACGCCGCTCTGGTCTCACCGGCCGCAGCGGTCGGAACGACGGCCCCGCCGATCAGAAGTACGGCGCCGGCGATGATGCGGCGTCCTGTCCGCTCACCTTGGAGGCGCAGCGTCGCCATCAATCGACTCACCGTCATCGAAATCCCGCACGCTTGAGCGCCCATTCCGTCCAGCGAACGTCGCCGGCAAGCGTTCGACCGCCGATGTGTTCGTCCTCTCCGTGTCCCACGCGATCGGCGAGGTGACCGATGGCCGCCAGCGCGTTGCAGACCAGGACGCGGTGATGGTCGATCACGACCCCGGTGACCTCGCAGTAGGCGGTCGTGGCGGCGTCGAGCAGCGCGTCCGGCACGGCTGCGAAGACGAGGTAGCGGAAGTCGAGGTGCCGATCGGCCCAGGCTGCGCTGCCATAGTCGAACACGCCGTTGACCGCGCCCGTAGCGGGGTCGACCACGATATTGTGCAGACCGAAGTCGGCGTGGACCAGAGCGCGATCCTCCTGGCGGGTGCCGAGGTCATGGCCAGCAGCGAGGCGATCGACCCGAGCGCCGCGGCGCATTCCGGCGCGGTCGAACGCCGCCTGCTCGACCTCGCCGATGAGCGAGTCGCGCTCATGGACGAGACCGGCCTCGACGTGCAGGTGCTCTCGCTGACCACGCCCGCGCTCCACGACCTCGGGCCGGCCCGGAAGCCCCGATCTGGCGCGCCGCACCAACGACGCCGCCGCGCTGGCGGTGGCCCGGCACCCCGCGCGTCTGCAGGCCTTCGCCACCTTGCCGGTGGCCATGCCCGGGGAGGCCGCACGGGAGCTGGAGCGGTGCGTCCGCACGCTCGGCTTCAAGGAAGCGACGCTGTGCGGCAGGGTGGACGGGCGCAACCTGGACCACCCGTCTTTCGCGTCGATCTTCCAGAGCGCGGCGGCACTGCAGGTGCTCGTTAGCCAGCATGAGGTCGCGTACGACCGAGTCGACCACCCGGCCCGGATCGTCGAAGATCGGGAAGCGTTGAAAGGCGGCGACTCGCATGGTGGCGATCGTAACATATCGGCGTCCGGCGGCGAGGCCGGCCGCCTCTCTCGCAATCGTCGCTGATGGGAACCGATGATCGAGCGGCATGGACGCTATACCTGGGATACGCCGCCGTCGGCTACGGGCGCACCATGCCGGCTCAAGGTCGCCACCTGCCAGATGCCCGTGGGCCACGATATCGGCCGCAACCTGGAGCAGGTTCTGGACCTTGTCCGGCGAGCAGCTGATGCTGGGGCCGATGTCGCGCATTTCCCAGAATGCGCCATCTCCGGCTACGGACCAGCCGCGTGGCCGGACTGGACCGGGTTCGCCTGGACGGCGGCCGAAGAGGCAATCGAGGCCGTGCGGGTCGAGGCGCGCTCGCGAAACGTTTGGGTGGTCGCCGGCTCCGTCCACCGGACAAGTCCGGAGGCGAGGCCGACGAACGCGCTGCTCGTCATCGATCGGCATGGCGGTATAGCGGGCCGGTACGACAAGCGGCGCTGCTCCACCAACGATCTCCGCGCCTTCGCTCCCGGCAACGAGCAATGCATTGTCGCGATCGAAGGGGTGCGCTGCGGCTTCCTGATATGCCTTGACTGGGCGTTTCCCGAACTCTGGAGCGACTACGCAGGACAGGTCGAGTTGATCTTCCATTCCTGCGTGGCGGATAGCGCCCAGCGAGACAGGAACCCGGCCCACCATTCCGCCGCTGATGCAGGCCTACGCGTGGCTGAATCAGTATGCGATCAGCGTCTCCAACTCCTGTCGGCCGACGCAGGACTTCCCGAGCCTCTGGGTCGAGCGCAGCGGGCACGCCGGTGGGCGCGCCAAGCCGGACGAGCCGGGGTTCGTGATCAACGCGCTCGCGGACGATCCGGAGCAGGACCGCTTCTTTGCCATGGTCCGGGGCTTCCGCGCATCGGCCACGGACGGCAGCTTGTATGCGCCGCACCGCGAAAAAGCACCGCAAGAGACGGAGGGGGCGAAGGATTGAGCTGCGAAGGGAAAGCAGTGGTCGTTGGTCCGAACGGGGGGATCGTCGTGCGAATTGTGAGCCGTCAGCGCTGTCGCGCCCGCAGGCCGCGCGGCAAACATTGCTAGTTTGAACGGAGCATTTCCGAGCCCGCAAGAACTGGACGCCGTCGTACCACCAATGTAACCATCCGCGCAAAGACACGGGCGAGGTCGAATGAACGGAGCGCTCGGCGGGATAGGAGATGCCTTCGAAGATCGGAACTTCCGCTTCTACTCTGTCGGCGCGATCGTCTCGTGGTTGAGCTTCTTCATCCAAATGGTCGCCGTCTCATGGTCCACATGGGAACTCACCCACTCGACCGCATGGCTGGCGACTGTCGCCGTTCTCGACATAGCGCCCAACGTTATCTTTCTTCCCCTCGGCGGAGTTCTGGCGGACCGTCATGATCGCTTCCTGATCGTCGTCGTCACGCATGCGCTGGCGCTGCTCCAGGCTTTAGCCCTGACGGTCCTGTCCTATGCCGGCCACCTGACGATTACGGCCATAGCCGTCCTGGCTTTCTGCCACGGATCGATCCACAGTTTTAGCATGCCCGGTCTCTATGGGATGCTGCCTCGCTTCGTGGCTCGGGAGAAGCTGTCGTCGGCCATTGGGGTCAGCGCGTCCTATACCCAATTCGCCATCTTCGCCGGCCCCGCCCTGGCCGGCTGGATCATCACCCGCTACGGAACGGCGCCGGCCTTCGCGACGAATGTGGCGGGCTATGCGATCTATCTCGCGTCCATCGCCTTCCTGCGGACCCCGCCCGGCTTCAGGGGCTCGGCCCCGACCGGCAAGACCGTGCTTGGCGACATCGGCGATGGCGTCCGTTACATCGCAGGGCACCACGGCATTCGATCACTCCTCCTACTGATGTTGATGGGCGATGCCCTGTCGGCGTCTGTGTACCAAATGCTGCCCGCTTATGCCGACAAGGTTCTCGGTATGGGCGTCGACGGCATGGCCACTCTTCTCGCTGCAGCCGGTCTTGGCGCCACACTGTCCGCGCTTTGGCTCGCGCATGGAGGCGGCACCAGAGCCACGCCACCACGGATCTTATGGGCCTTCCTGTCCTTTGTCGGCGCGGTCATCGCCTTGATGCTGGCGGGCAGCCTGATCCCCGCCGTCATCGCGATGCTCGCCTATGGCCTCGCCGGCGAGATCAGGCGGACCGGCACGGTGTCGCTGTTGCAGACCTCGGTCGATGACGGCCAGCGCGGTCGCGTGATGAGCGCGCAGTTCCTTTTCCAGCGAATGGCTGGAGGAATCGGCATGGTTCTGATCGGCTCGACGGCAGAAACAGACGGCCTGCGGCGGCCGATGCTAATTGCCGCCAGCCTCGCCACCATCGCCTGGGCCGTCGCCTTCAAGGGGCGGCACAGGATCGCGAGTGCGTTTCGCACGCAGCCCAAGGTGCCCTAAGAGGTCGGACGTTGCCGTTTGGCAAAACTCTTTCACGCTCGGTTCGCATTTCTCCGGTCGACGATCGCCATCGTGATGGCGTCGCGGTACTTTCCGTCCACAAATCTGCGTCCCTGACCAAACCCTCCCGGACAAAGCCAACCTTGCTGTAGAGAGCAATAGCGGGCGCGTTTTCAGCATAGACATCGAGTTCGATACGAACGAAACCCGACTTGCGTGGCAGCTACCCCGTCCTGTTCCAGACCCTGTATGGCGATGTGCAGCTTGCCAGCCCGCGGCTGCACCGCTGTGCGTTCCAGCGCAAGGAAGGCCCGGCCACCGTCGCGCCATTGCGGGACCTGCTTCCTGGCCACGTCGCCCCTGAGCGGCTGTACCTGGAAGCGCGGTGGGCTTCGCTCGTGCCCTACGCCGCCGCAGCCGACCTGCTCGCCGACGTGCTGCCGGTCGCCTCGGGCGCGAACGCCACCACGCTGCGCCAGCACGTCCTGCGCGTGGCCGAGCGGGTTGAAGGTGAACTCGGGAAGGAGCAATCCAGCTTCATTGATGGCTGCCCGGCGGAATGGGCCGAACTGCCGATCCCGGAGGGCCGCATCGTCGTCGGCCTTGATGGTGGCTACGTCCGGGACTGGGACGACAGGAAGGCCAACTTCGAGCTGATCGTCGGCCGCTCCATGCCGGACGACCGCGATCCACGCTACATCGGCCTGGTGCATGACTACGACCAGAAACCGAAGCGCCGGCTGTTCGAGTTGTTGAAGGGCCAAGGGCTGCAAGCGAACCAGGACGTGACATTCCTGACCGACGGCGGCGAGGAGGTGCGCGCCCTCACCGAGTTGGTGACGCCGGAAGCCGAGCACGTCCTGGACTGGTTCCACATCGCCATGAGGCTGACGGTGCTGGAGCAGTATGCCCGCGGTGTCGCCCACCATGACGCACATGAGGGCGCGCGCCTGCTGCGCACCCTGGAGCGGATCAAGTGGCTGCTCTGGCACGGCAACGGGCACCGTGCCCGGCAACAGGCCGACGACCTGCGTGACGACGCCAAGGGGCTGGAGCTGGACTACCCGCACCTGGGCAAGTTCGCCCGGTCGGCGCACGAGTTTGCCGTCTACATCACGTCGAACGCCGGCAGCCTCATCAACTATGGCGAGCGGTTCCGGTCGGGGGAGCGCATCTCGTCTGCCATGGCCGAGAGCACGGTCAACGCGGTGGTCAGCAAGCGCTTCGCCAAGCGCCAGCAGATGCAGTGGACCCGGCGGGGCGCCCACCTGCTGCTGCAAACCCGCACCCGCGCCCTCGATGGCACGCTCCGGCGCTTGTTCGAGCGGTGGTATCCGGGGCTGGCAAACTACAATCCATCCAGTGCCGGTCAAGCAGTGGCGGCGTAAATACCACACACTTCCTCATGGTCCCCTACTACCCCGGCCATCGCCATGTACCACCTGGATTGCGGGCGTTCATGGCCGCACTGAGGGAGGTTTGTTGAGGGTCGAGGCGGCTTGAGCAACTGATGCTCGTCCGCCCTGTATGACATTTCGACCCGAATCGTTGTCATAGTCCTAAACCCGCTAATCCTTTCTGTCGAGCAACGCCGCAGTGGGCTGGTTGAGGTATAGCTTTGCGTGCGGTTGTTTCTGCAGAAGCGAGGCCGGGCACATGAAGGTCACGGGTCCTTCGAGCAGTTGCTTGATGATGCCGGCCTTACCGACCTCGTGGACCAGCGCCAAAACGCGCCTGGGACGCAGGAGCGCGTGCATGGTCAGCGACAGCCCATAGCGCGGCACCTGATCGACCGAGCCGAAGATGCCCGCCTTGCGGACTTGGTTTCGCGTGGTCTCGTCAAGAAAGACCACGCGGATGACGTCGGTCGTTTCGAAGTCGGCGGGCGGGTCGTTGAAGGCGAGGTGCCCGCTATCCCCAATGCCGACGACGCAGAGCACGGGGTCGAGTTCGTTGTAGAGGCGCGTGTAGCGGGCGAGCTCCTCTTCGACAGGCATATGGTCTCCCTGCATCGGGAAGAAGGCCTTGGGTTTGACATGGTCGAGCAGGTGCTTGCGCATTCGCGAGGCACCGCTTTCCGGCTGAGCTTCCTTCACGCCCATGTAGGTATCGACGTGGAGCACCGTGATGCGCGACCATTCAATGTCGGTGCGCGCTCGCAGGGCCGTATAAAACGCTGCCTGAGCGGCCCCCAGCGCCATGATGATAGCGACCTCGTCCTTCTTGGCGAGTTCGGCCTTCACCACCGTGGCGAGATCCTCCGCGGCCGCCTCGCCGAGCGCCTGATCGGTCTCCGCGACGAGGACCTCAAGCTCTCCGTACTTCAGATGTTCCATGACTTGCTTCCTTTCCACGTCATTGGGTTCGAGCGATTGTCCCGGCCGCCTACCGCTTGGTGACAGCCGGCCGTCGTTTCCACGGAGGTGCTTCGGCCTTGCCGGCAGATCGGGCGGCCTCGGGCTGACCGACGTTGCCGAGCGCCATCCAGCGCATGCCGTACCGATTGCTGACGTTGAACTCGGCCTCGAGGTCCGGGAAGGATTCCTGGAGGACCGCTTCGAGCAGGTCATGGTCGCGGACCCGGATGGCGTCCAGCTGGCGCGTGTGGACGTCGATCATGTGACGGCCGTCGCTTTCCTCGTAGCTCAGGGCGGCGCGCAGCGGGCTGAGCTCGCGATAGATGCCCGCCATCGCGCGCTGCAGGATCTGATTGCCCGCCGCATGGGCGATCCGACGGTGGAACATACGATCGGCCTGCTGGATCATCTTCGGATCGGCGATGTGCGCCTCCATCACCGCGATGCTGCTGGCGATGCGGTCAAGTTCCTCGTCGGAGGCGTTTTCCGCCGCGAGGTGGTAGACGAGCGGCTCCAGCAGCCGGCGGGTCGCGATCAGCTCGGCCGCGTGATGCACTTCGAGCTCGATATTCCTGCCGAGGATGTCGACCGGGATCATCGCTGAGGCGACGAAGACACCGCCGGACTGACCGGCCTTGATGCTGATGACCCCCGAGATCTCGAGAATGCGCAGGGCCTGCCGGAGCGTGGGCCGCGAAACCTCCAGCAGCCTCGTCATTTCACGCTCGTTGGGTAGGCGGTCGCCCTCGCCGAGCCCTTGCGCGTCGATCGCCTCGATGATGCGCTCGATCACCGTCTCGAAGGTCCGGTGCATCTTGATGGGGGAGAAAAGCGGCGACGTTTGAACGGGGACAACCTCAGTCTCGGACCGCGCCGGGGCGGCTTTCCTGCGATGAGCAGTCAAGGCCGCGCCTCGCTGGCGCTTTCGGACAGCAGCGTTCCGAGTTCTGCGGCATGCTGAAGTCGGGAGACCACGATATCGGCCTGAAACGCTTGGTCGAGCCCCGTACGGTAGGCCGTCATGGCGGTCGCGAGATACTGGTCAGCCGCAAACTTGATTGAGCCGTTGAGGACGATCAGCGCAGGGTGGTAGAAGCGCGAGACGAGTTGCAGAGTCGCTCCCAGGTAGCGCGAGAAGATCGCAATGGTCGCCCGCGCAGATGCGTCTTTCTCCTTGCCTCGTCTAAAGACCGTGATGGCGTCCGCGTCCTCGCCGCTGAGTTGCCGGTACACGTCACGGATACCACGGCCACACACGGTGCGGTCGAGCGAGCGGTACTCGCCGAACTCTTCGACCCAGATCGGCTGCTCCGAGATCAGCCCGGCCGCGAAACGACCGCGCAGCACACCGCGGTCGAAAAAGCCGACTCCGATGCCGGTACCGATGTTGACCATCGCGAACGACGCCACGCTGCGGCCCACCCCGAGGCGGGCTTCGGCCAGGGTCATAGCGTGGATGTCGTCGTCCACCACGACCGGACAGGCCAGCGTTTCGCTCAGGAAGACCCCGAGCGGGAAATCCACCCGCCCGCCCATCAGCGAACTGTAGACCGCCGTGCCACGGTCGAGCACCCCGTTGAGGCTCACACCGATGCGGGCGCAGGCCGGCGGACGGATGGAGCGGATAAGACTGGCGAGGTCGGCGGCAAAGGCCGTGGTGCCGCGCCGCAGTAGGGCGGTCGGGGTGCGGCCCAAAGCGCGAACCGCCATGTCAGCATCGACACTGCAGGCCTGAATCTTAGTTCCGCCAATGTCCATCGCGAGCATCGCGGTCATGACCTCACGCGATAGGCGATCGGCGCGACGTCCGCATCGTCGTCGGCATGCAGGGAGTCAACTGGTCCAAAGGTGGTGCCGACGCTACCAAAGTAGACGATGTGCCACTTGTCGTCCCGATCGAGCACCGGCACGCCGTGGTATGGCAGGACATGCGACCAGGTGTTGACCGGCAGCACGGCCAAGTTCTCGGGCTTGGGCGACACCGTCAGCTTCAGCGCATGGGGCCGCAGATCGAACAGGTAACCAGTGGCATCACGCAGCGCGAGCAGCGAGCGATAGGCAAAGAACTGGCGGTGGGCGACCTTGTCGATGTAGTCGCGGACATAGCGCAGCGCGGAATCGGTTTGTGCGGGGTCGTAGGCCTTGGCCAGCACGGCCGGATCGTAGTCGAAGGTCGGCACAGAGGTCCGCGACGCCGCTACCGTCGTCTCGTAGGCGGCGCGCACCGCCACGTCGCCCTGGTGCCAGAGTTCGCGCATCCGTTCCTGCTCATGAATCCATCGCGCCTCGAAATTGGGAATGGCAGTGACCATGTCGTTGAGGCTGTGAAAGACGATGCGCTCGGGATCGAGGCCTGCGATCCTGGCGATCGGCGCAATGCCGGCTCTGTAAGCGTGGATACGGGCGGGATCGACGCCCTGGCAGCGGCCCAGGATTCCCTCTTCCAGAATGGTCAGTCGTGCGCCTGGCCGGTAGACGGTTCGAATTATATCGAGGAGGCCCTGGAACCGACGCAGCATCAGGGCCTCGCCGAGGTCGGGCGCCTGCCGCTGGGTCTTGAGCGGGTTCGGCACCTTGTAGGGAAACGCCATCGCGACGAACTCGATCGGCTCGCCCTGGTCGATGAAATGGCCCAGCCGGTCGAGCCACAGTTCCCGGTTCGCCGGAAGGAAGCACGGATCGCCGAACAGCACCTCCGGGTGGGAGAACACCGACAGGACGCGCTCGGCCGCAGATCCGTCGGTCGCCGCCGAGGGAGGCGCATCGTTGTGGCGCAGCAGGTCGGTCAGGGCCTCTGTCCCGAGTTCTCGTCTGGCAACGACCTGCGGCGGCGCGAAGGAGGAAGGGAGCGGCGCGTTGACGTAGATATAGGGGCTGGACATGATGGCCTTCACTGGCTGACCTGACGGATACGCGCCAGGAATGCGGCTGTGCGTGGGTTAGCCGAATGCCGGATGACGTCGTCCGCCGTTCCGGACTCCTCGACCCGGCCCGCATCGATGAAGTGCACCGTGTCGGCAACCTCGGCCGCGAAGCTGATCTCGTGTGTAACGATCATCATGGTCATCCCGTCGCGCATGAGATCGCGCATGACGGCGAGCACCTCGCCCACGAGTTCCGGGTCGAGCGCGGATGTCGGCTCGTCGAACAGCACGATCCGGGGATTCGCGGCCACCGCTCGGGCGATCGCCACCCGCTGCTGCTGTCCGCCCGAAAGTTGAGCAGGATGGGCCCCGGCGCGATCGGCCAGTCCGACTCGGTCCAGCAGGGCCATGCCGTGTTCGTAGGCCGCGCGTTGCGGCACGCCTTGCACTAGCCGCAGGCCCGAGGTGACGTTGTCGAGCGCAGTCATGTTGGGAAAGAGGTTGAACCGTTGGAACACCATCCCGATACGCGAACGACGGGCGGCCGTGGTACAGGTGCTTGCCTCGATCCAGTGGTCGCGTTTCCACTCGGCGCCGACCAGATAATCGTCCACCCAGAGCTCGCCGCCTTCGTAGGTTTCGAGGCTGTTGACACAGCGCAGCAGCGTGCTTTTTCCCGAGCCCGACGGACCGATAACGAAGGCGGCCTCGCCACGGCGAACCTCCAGATCGATCCCCCTGAGTACCCTGTGCTCGCCGTAGGATTTCTCCAGCCCGCGCATGCGGACCACGATGTCCAGCGGCCCACCAGACGCAGATGCACTGGTCAAGTGATGCTTTTCCGGCGCCGCGGCACCCTTACCGTCGAAGTCATGCCGCGAGCCAGATAGGCTTCCAATCGCGACTGCCCAAACGAGGCGACCGAGACAAGCAGCAGATACCAGAGCGAGCCGACGATCAGCATCTCGATGACATAGAACGTCTGCGATGAGATGCTTTGAACCGTGCCCATGATCTCCTTGGTTCCGATCACATAGACCAACGATGTCGCCTTCATGAGATCGATGGCCAGGTTTCCGGCCGTCGGCAGGATGACGCGTAGCGCCTGGGGTAGCACGATCGTCCTTAGGGCGCGTCCGGGCGTCATCCCGATCGACAGCGCAGCCTCGGTCTGGCCGGTATCGACCGCCAGCAACCCGCCCCGGATGATCTCACACATGAAGGCGCTGACATTGAGCAGCAGGCCAAGCAACGCCGCGGTTGTGGGCGTGATGAGCGCGTTGGTCGAAATCGACAGGCCGGGCAAGTTGAGCGACGGTAAGAACAGGCCGAGATTGAACCAGAAGACGATCTGAACCAGCAAGGGCGTGCCGCGGAAGAACCAGATATAGCCGACCGCGATCGCCTGCAGCACCACGTTCTTTGAAATCCGCATCGCGGCCAGGATGGTGCCGAGGATCATCGACCCGAGCAGCGAGACGATCGTGAGCATGAGCGTCGTGCCGACGCCTCGCAGCATGGCGGGGGCGAAGAAGTATTGCGCGACGACTTGCCAGTGCAACTGGCCGCTGCCGACCACCACCTCAATGACCCCGAGCACCACAATCGCGGCGCCCGTTGCCGTGATGACCGTAAGGATCCGAGCGCCGGGTCTTCGGTGAATGACCCGGGACCCCACGATCTGGGGTGGGCGACGATCGGCCGGCACGGAGACCATCCGACTGTTTCTAGAATAGCGGTGCGTTGATCAAGATATGGGGCATTGCTCCATCGCCAACGTTCCATTTCTCCATGATGCGCTTGTAGCTACCGTCGATCACCATTGCCTCCATGGCGCCACTCAGGGCCGCGAGCAGATCAGCCTTGCTCTTCGAGAAGGCGATGCCCTGGTTGGCCGGTGCGAAAAGCGGGATGGGCGAGAGTTCGAGCTTGGTCTGCACGCCCTCGGTGGCTGTCCTGAGCGTATAGTTGCTCACCCCGAAGGTGTTCATGGTGGCGTCCGCTTGTCCGCTGGCGACCGCGAGGTAAGGGCCGGTTGCGTCGGCGGTCTCGCTCAGTGACACCGGCGTCTTGCACCAGGCGTTCAGCTTGGTGACAAGGTCGGGAAACAGCGAGCCGGTGACAATGGAAACGCGCTTCCCGCAGAGGTCCTCCATCGCCTTAATTCCAAGCGGATTGCCCTTCGGAACGATAACGCCGGAGCCCTCGCGCGAGTAGGCGATGAAATTCACCACCTTCTCCCGGGCGATCGTGTCGGCCATGGCGCTGACGTAAAGATCGTAACGTCCTGACTGGACACCGGGGATGCCGGCCGTGAACTGCACGTCGCTCCACGTCACGGTAAGGCCGAGCCGCTTGGCCGCCTCGTTGAGGAGATCGACATCGACCCCTGCCACTTTGCTGGTCGCGGCATCAACAAAACTCCAGGGCGCGTTGCCGTCCGAAGTGGCCGCGTTGAGTCTTCCAGCGGCTTTAGTGTCGGCCGGCAGGCGAGACATGTCAGCTACCGATGCCGTCGGCGGGGTCTGGGCCAACGCCGCACCGGTTCCGACCACGATGGCCGCGACGATGCCCAACGCTGCCACGAGGTGATCGTATCTGGTCTTGGATGTCATGACGCTCTCCAGTTCGTTGAGGGCTCGCATACAAAAGGGTAACTCTTTTTCACTTTATCCCGCAAGCGGCCTTGTTGCAGCGATCCGGCGATTGGCGGTGCGAGCGGCCCGGGGTAGGAGAGCCGCAGCCCTCTGACCTGGGATGCCCTGTGCCGCTCAAAGCCAATGCCGACCGTCGCCACCGGATCCCCAGGCAGAGGTTCAGGGTCACGAACTGACGTGAGTATGACGCGAGCCTGCGCCAGCGTGGGAGCCTGACGGTCTGGTTCACCGAGGAGGCGATCGCGGCGTGGATGGCCGCGCCCCGGACGACCCGGGGCGGGCAGACGACCTACTCGGCCCTGGCAATCCTGACGGCACTGTCGCTCAAGGCCGTGTTCCGGCTGGCCCTGTCAAACGGAGGGTCTGATCGGCTCCGTTATAGGCCTGCTCGAGCTCGACCTCGCCGTCCCCGACCACAGCACGCTGAGCCGCCGGGCCGCGACGCTGGACGTGCCGCGGCCCCGTTCCAGCGCCGGTGCCGAGCTCCTGCATCTGCTGGTGGATAGCACCGGGCTGAAGCTGTGCGGGGCCGGCGAGTGGCTGAACGAGAAACATGGCACCAAGGTGCGCCGATCCTGGCGGAAGCTGCACCTCGGCCTGGACGCTGGCACCGGACGGATCGTCGCGTCCATGCTGACCACCAGGGACGTGGACGACGGCTCGCAGGTGGGCGCCTTGCTCGACCAGGTCGAGGGCCCGCTCGCCTCCTTCACCGGCGACGGAGCCTATGACCAGGAGGGTGTCGCCACCAGCATCGGCGTCCGCCACCCGGACGCTGCCATCATCGTGCCGCCGCGCTCGAATGCGGTGCTGAGCGACACGGACGAGACCGCGCCCACGCAGCGCGACAGCCACCTTCGGGGCATCGCCGAGCACGGCCGCATGGCTTGGCAGGCGGCGTCCGGCTACACCAGGCGTGCCCGGGCCGAGACGGCCATGTCGCGCTACAAGCAGGTGATCGGCGACGGACTGCGTTCGCACACCGACGAACGCCGGGGGACCGAAGTCGAGGTCACCGTCCATATCCTCAACCGCATGCTGGAACTGGGACGCCCGAACTCCGTCCGTATCTCCTGAAGCTCGATCAGGGCTGAGGGCAACGCGTCCATCGCGCCGAACCATGCAACAACGCCCTCGACGACGCTGGCCATCGCCGCCGCGGCACTCGGGGAGGCGTAGGCCACCCCCCTCCCTCGATCGACCGCCCTGTCGGCGTCCCGCCCCCGGATAGAGCTTGCCCGTGCCGCGATGGCGTATGATTGACGGTCCGGCTGTCCCGACTATGGTCAGAAAGGGGGTCGCTTTCGCCGCTTACGTCGATGACCCGCGCACTGTCGCCGTGAAACGGGCGATTGGAGCCCTGGTCGCGTCGGAATGCCGAGGGAGCGCTTCGGTGATCATCCACATCAACGGCTGGCCGGGCACGGGCAAGCACACAGTGGGACGAATCGTGGCATGCCACCTCGGTGCCCGCTTCGTCCATAACCACGTCCTGCATGACGTGGCGATCGTCTGCGCCGGCTACGATGACCCGGGTCGGTGGCCGCTGTACGACGAGGTACGGGAGGCAGCTTATAGGACCTTGCTGAACCGGCCGGCCGAAGAGACCTTCGTCATGACCAATGCTCTATGCACGAACTCACCCCGTGAACGGGCGGTCTGGAACCATGTCGTCGACCTCGCCATCGCTCGCCGATTGCCGCTCGTACCGGTGGTGCTCGAAGCCTCATCGGCCGAGAACGAGCGCCGCGTCGCGAGCCCCGACCGCCAGGGCCGCAAGCTGACGGACCCGGGCGGCTTGCGGTCCATGAGGGAGACCGACACCATACAACGTCCGCTCGTGCCGGAACTTCTGGTCCTCGACACGACCGAGATCACCGCCGAAGAGGCGGCCTCCGCCGTCATGCGCCACGTGGTGGGACAGCGTAAAGCCGGCCCTCTCCCGCCTGCGCGAGAGTGCCACCGGAGGCTGGCGTCCATCCGCGGTTTGCGTCCAGATGCGTAAGTCCATCGCTTCCTGACACCCGGGCGAGGGCGGTCGTGCGGTCCATCTCCTCATGCATCAGGAGGGCTGCCGAGCAAGTGGCATGGCGAGCGGAAGCGACTTTGCGCCCGCCGTCGACCGCGGGCCGCATCCGAGGCGTGTCGCGGGGTGCGCGGACCGTGAGTGCGAGGGAACGCGAGAATGCAGGACGCCTAGAACCGGGGGAGGATCACATCGACGCGGATCGACCCGCAATGAGGCCTGCGGAACGGGCGCAGCCGGCGCTCGATCAGCGGCGCGTAGGCCAGCACCCAGCGGTTCACCGTGCTGTGATCGACCTCGAGACCGCGCTCGAGCAGCAGCTCCTCAATGTCGCGGTAGCTCAGCGGGTAACGCAGATACCACGAGACCGCCTGGACAATCAGCCCGGCCTCGAAATGGCGACCCTTGAAGTCGTCCTTCGACCGGCTCTTCAGCTTGGCGGCGATGGCGGACAGGATCATGGATGCCTCCGGGCGGGAGGCGGTAAGCTCGGTCGGCGTGGCTACGAACCGTCAACGCCGAAAGTTTGCGACAGGCCCTGCGACAGCACTTCGGCGGCTTCGCCAGGGGCGTCGCCCGTGGCCTGTCGGTCCGCCACGACCACGGGAGCCAGTACATGTCGCGTGCCTTCCAGGAGGAGATCACCTTCCTGGGCGCCGAAAGCTCGCCGGCCTTCGTGCTGGCGCCGGAGGGCAACGGCTGTGCCGAGCGCTTCATCAGGACCTTGAAGGAGAACCTGCTCTGGGTGAAAACCTTCGACACCGTCGAGGAACTGCGCCGGGCGCTGCTCGCCTTCAAGGACACCTACAACACGACCTGGCTGATCGGACAGCTCGGGCATCGCACGCCAGCCGCCCGACAGGACCACCTGCTTTCACCCGCGGCTCTGGCTGCGTAGGATCCAGATCGGTGTCTCAGTATCCGGGGCCGGTACACGATCGCTGGGCCGACCTCGGTCCTGATGCGTTTGACGAGACCATCCCACCGTGTAATGTGTACGGACAAATAAAGGAACGATGAACGGGAGGGTGGTATTGCGATATCAGGGCGGGACCGTGCTCGAAGCGGATGCGGACGACGCTGCGCTGCTCGCCACCATCGACCGGTGGCTCGAGCGGGATGTACGGCCGGTCGTCAAGCAGTTCGATCATGCCGACGAGTGGCCGGCCTCCATCGTGGCGCAGATGCAGGAGTTCGGACTGTTTGGCGCCACCATCGGCCAGGACTACGGCGGCCTGGGGCTGTCGGCCAGCACCTACGCCAAGCTCGTCATGCGCATCTCCGCCGTGTGGATGGCGATCACCGGCATCTTCAACTCGCACCTGATTGCCGCACTAGCCATCGAGAAGTTCGGCACCGAGGATCAGAAGGCCCGTTGGCTGCCGCGAATGGCAAGCGGCGAGATCCGGGCCGGGCTGGCGCTGACCGAGCCCGACGCGGGTACCGACCTGCAGGGGCTCCGCATGACGGCCCGCCGGACGGACGGCGGCTACCTCCTCAACGGCACCAAGACCTGGATCTCCAACGGCATCAAGGGCTCGGTGTTCGCCGTCCTGGTCAAGACCGACCCGCAGGCCGATCCCCGCCACCGCGGCATGAGCCTGTTCATCTGCGAGAAGCGCGACGGTTTCACGGTCGGGCGCAAGCTCGAGAAGCTTGGCTACAAATCGATCGACTCGGCCGAACTCGTCTTCGACGACTACCGGGCCTCGGCGGACGATCTCATCGGCGGGGTGGAAGGCCAGGGGTTCTACCAGGTCACCGGCGGCCTGGAGCTTGGTCGCATCAACGTGGCCGCCCGCGGGGTCGGCATTGCCGACGGGGCGCTTCAGCTCGCGCTGAGCTATGCCAAGACGCGCAAGACCTTCGGCAAGCCCATCTGCGAGCACCAGGCGATCCAGCTCAAGCTCGGCGAGATGGCGACGCGCGCCCGTGCCGCGCGCCTGCTCACCCTGGACGCCGCTGCCACCTTCGACCGCGGCGAGCGCTGCGATCTGGAGGCGGGCATAGCAAAGTTCTTCTCCTCCGAGGCCGCGCTCGAGAACAGCACGGAATCGATGCGCATCCATGGCGCTTATGGCTACTCCAAGGAATACGACATCGAGCGGCTGTACCGGGATGCCCCGCTCACATGCATCGGCGAGGGTACCAACGAGATGCAGCGTATCATCATCGCCAAGCAGTTGGTCAAGCGGGGGCTGGCGTGAAGCCGCTGCAGGGCGTCCGCGTCATCACCCTGGAACAGTTCGGGGCCGCCCCATACGGCACGATGTTCCTGGCCGACCTCGGCGCGGAGGTCATCAAGGTCGAGAGCAAGGCGACCGGCGGCGACGCCGCACGCTATGGCCGGCCTTTCATGCTCGGCGAGGCGGACAGCCAGTATTTTCAGGGCTTCAACACCGGTAAGCGCAGCGTGGTGCTCGACCTGAAGAGCCCGGAGGGCCGCGCGCAGTTCGAGGAACTGGTTGAGACCGCGGACGCGGTGGTCAATAACCTGCGCGGCGATCAGCCGGGCAAGCTCGGGCTGGACTATGCCTCCTTGAAAGCTATCCGGCCGAGCGTAGTGTGCCTGCACATCTCGGCCTTCGGCCGCGACAACGAGCGGGCCTCCCGGCCCGGCTACGACTTCATCCTGCAGGCCGAAACCGGCCTGATGAGCCTTACGGGCGAGCCCGACGGCGCGCCGGCCCGCTTCGGCCCCTCGATCGTCGACTACATGACCGGCATGACCGCCATGACCGGGTTGCTGGCCTGCCTGATGGCGGCCCGTCAGACCGGCCAGGGCTGCGACCTCGACACCTCGCTGTTCGAGGTGGGGCTGCACCAGCTCAATTACGCCGCCACCTGGTACCTGAACGAAGGCAAGATGTCGACGCGCCTTTCGCGAAGCGCCCACTTCGCCGCGAGCCCCGTGCAGACCGCCCGGGCGGCGGACGGCTGGGTCTTCGTGATGTGCATGACGGACAAGTTCTGGGCGGCCCTGGCGTCCGCGGTCGAACGCCCCGCCTGGCTGACCGATCCGCGCTTCGCCACCAACGACCTGCGTCACGCCAACCGGGCCGCGCTGACTGGCGAGCTCGACGCGGTATTCAGCGCCGACACCATGGATAGCTGGGTTGCCCGCCTGGGCGGGACAGTGCCGATCGGTCCGGTCTACGACGTGGCTCAGGCCCTCGACAGCCCGTTCGTCGAACGCATCGGCATGGTGCGGACCGTGCCGCACGCGACCCGGCCGGACTTCCGGCTGTTGGCCAACCCGCTCCGCATCGGTGGGCAGCGGCTGGAGCAGACCTCATGCGCGGCGCTCGGCGCCGACAACGCCGCCCTGTTCGGGGCCGCCGAGACGCGGCTCGAGGAGAAGCGGAGGGTCGGGTGAAGCTCCAGGGCCTCCGTGTCGTCGACCTCTCGGTCTTCCTGCCCGGTCCCTATCTGACGCTCGCGCTCGCCGACCACGGCGCTGAAGTGATAAAGGTGGAACAGCCGGACGGGGGCGACCCCGGACGGGCCATCGGCCTTAGGGACGGGCCCAGCACCGTCTTCTTCCGCAACCTCAACCGCGGCAAGCAGAGCGTGGTGCTCGACCTCAAGAGCCCCGGGGGACGCGAGGCGCTGCTCCGCCTGTGCGACACGGCGGACGTGTTCGTCGAGTCGTTTCGCCCGGGCGTCATGGCGCGGCTCAGCATCGGTCACGAGACCCTCCGGGGGCGGAACCCGCGCCTCGTCTACTGCTCGGTCTCGGCCTTCGGGCAGACGGGACCCTACCGAGACCGCCCCGCCCACGATCTCGGCGTTGAGGCCCTGAGCGGGGTGTTGAGCTTGACGGGCGACACTGACGGCCGGCCCGTGCTTCCGCCGATCCCTGTCGCCGATCTCGTGGCGGGCCTGCAGGGCCTCGCCGGCGTCCTGATGGCGCTGCTACGGCGGGAGCGCACGGGGCTTGGAGACTATCTCGACATCTCGATGCAGGACTGTCTCGTGGCGGCCCTGCCCAACGTGGTCGGACCCACCTTCGCAGAAGGCCGCGAGCCGGCGTCCGGCCTGGAACGTACGAACGGGGGCGCCGCCCTCTACCGCCTGTACCGCACCGCGGACGGCCGGACCCTCGCGCTCGCCGGGCAAGAGTTGAAGTTCGCCCGCACCCTGCTCGAGGCGCTCGGGCGGCCCGACCTCGTGGCCACGTGCGAACGAGGTCCGGGAGCCCACCAGGCGCCCGTAATCACGTTTCTGGAATCCACCTTCGCGAGCCGCCCGCTGGCCGCGTGGCTGGACCTGCTGGGCGGCCTCGACCTCTGCTACGCGCCCGTCAACGGGCTGGGGGAGGCCCTGGACGACCCGCAGCTCCTGGCCCGCGGGACGGTATTGACCGACGCGGGTGGGCGTCGCCACATCGCTCCGGCGATCCGCTTCGCCGCCGAGCCCTCCACGCCGAGCCTGCAGGAACCGCGGCTCGGCGAGCATCAATCCCGCATTTAGACGAGGACGCGCCCATGGTCGGAGTCATGCAGCAGGTCGGCCCGCAGCGTTACCGGGAATGCTATGGCCGATACCTCGAGGATTTCGAGGTCGGCGACGTCTATGAACATCGGCCGGGCCGCAGCATCACCGAGACCGACAACATTTGGTTCACGTTGCTGACCATGAACACGCACCCGCTCCACTTCAACAACGCCTACGCGGCCAAGACGGAATTCGGTAAACCGCTGGTGAACAGCTGCCTCACCCTGGCGATCGTGGTCGGCATGAGCGTCAGCGACGTGAGCCAGAAGGCCATTGGCAACCTGGGCTGGGATAATGTGCGACTGACCGCGCCCGTCTTCGTCGGCGACACCCTCTACGCGGAGACGGAGGTGCTGGCGAAGCGCCCCTCCCAGAAGCGCCCGACCCAAGGAGTTGTGACCGTCAAGACAACCGGCAAGAAGCAGGACGGCACGGTCTTCATGACGTTCGAGCGCACGGTGCTGATCCCGATGCGGGGGCATGCGGTGGACGACGAGCACGGGACCGCCTGAGGTCGGCAACCGCGGTGAAACCGGGAGGATGGAACGGACACGCTGAGCCTTATCGAGGAGGTATTCGGCCCGCTCGGGGGCCGCACGCTGCTGGATGTCGGCTGCGGCAGCGGCACGCTGTGCGCTGCGCTCGCCCGGCGCGGCGCCCGAATGACCGGGCTTGACCCGGCCCCCGAGGCGATCGCCTCCGCACAGCGGCGGTACGCCGGTCTCCGCTTCGTGCGTGGCTCCGCCGAGTCGTTGCCGTTTCCCGACGGCCATTTGGAAGGCGCGGTGTTCCTGAACGCGCTGCACCATGTGGGGCGGATGGAAGAGGCGCTCGCCGAGGCCACGCGGGTGGTGGTTCCCGGCCGGCCGATCCTCGTCGTGGAGCCCCTGGCCCGCGGCTCGTTCTTCGACGCGCTTCTCCCCGTCGAGGACGAGAGCGACATCCGGCACGCGGCACAGGCGGCTCTGGCGACGGTAATCGCGAGCGGCTCGCTAGAATGCGTGCGGGAGGTCGAGTACGAGCGCGCTGATGCGTTCGCGGATTGCGACGCGTTCCTGGCCCGGGTGGTGGCCGCGGACGCGCGCCGCGCCGCGCAGATCGAAACGAAAAGGGCCATGATCGAGGCCGTCTTCGGCCGGCACGCGACCTGTGACGACCGCGGGCGCTTCGCGTTGGTGCAGCCGCTGCGGGGGCACGTCCTGCGGCGTCCGGAGCCGTGAGACATCCGGACGTATTGCATTCGGATCGCGTTCTGGCAAGGTCCGGCCATGACTAAGACACGCCCGCGCGTCCGCGACGGCTTCTCCGGCGCCTCGGATGCGCCGATATACCAACAGATCGTGAGCACGATCCGGGGGGAGATCGAGGCCGGCACGCTGATCGCGGGCGGGCTGCTGCCGACGGAAGGCGCGATGTGCGAGCGCTTCGCCGTCAGCCGGCACACGGTTCGCGAGGCGCTACGCACGCTGCGGGAGGACGGCCTGATCGAATCAAGGCAGGGTGCGGGCAGCCGCGTTCTGCCCCCCTCTTCCAAGCCCATCTACACCTACGCCATTACTTCGATCGAAGAGCTGCTGCAATACGCCACCGAGGCGCGCTACCAGATCGCCAAGACGGCGATCGTGGTGGCAGACGAGGCCCTGGCGGACCGGCTCGGCTGCCGCGTCGGGGCGCGTTGGCTGCGTGTGGAGGGTTTCCGAAGCACGGCGGACGAACCGACGCCCGTGTGCTGGACGGAGGTGTTCGTCGCCTCGGACTACGCCGGAATCGGAGTGCTGCTCGGCCGCCGCACCGGAACGATCTACTCCTTCATCGAGGACATGTACGGCGTCCGGATCGAACGGGTGGAGCAGACCCTCGAGGCGGGGCAGATGCCGGCGGACGCCGCCGGGGAGCTTGCCGTCGATCCCGGCAGCCAGGCCATGCTGCTCCGCCGCAAGTACATGCTCGCGGACGGCGTCGCCGTCCTGGTGGTGTTCAACTACCACGATCCGCTGCGCCTCAAGCTGTCCTGGACGCTGAAGCGCGATGGATAGCTGACCCGGCCCGCCCCGGCGGCCGACTGCTCGATATTCGTCCGGTCAAATTCGCTTGACCGGACCTTCAGTTCGGGGTTCACTCTCCTCAATTAAGACAGTTCCTGAGGAAGCGACATGAAGGCGTGGACTCTGGTCGAAACCGGCCGTCCGCTCGAGTGCATCGACGCGACGACCCCGGAGCCGACCGGCAACGAGGTGCTGGTCGAGGTCACCCATTGCGGCGTGTGCCATTCGGACCTCTACATGATCGACGGCTTCTACAGCCTCGGCGGCGGCCGCAGGCTGAGCCTAAAGGACCGGGGCATGTCGCTCCCCCTGGTAATGGGCCACGAGGTGGTCGGCCGGGTGGTGAAGTTCGGCCCGGACGCCACCGGCGTCGCGGTCGGCGACCTTCGCCTCGTCTTTCCTTGGGCCGGGTGCGGCGAGTGCGCCCGCTGCCGGGCCGGCCGGGAGAACATGTGCCTGCAGCCGCGCACCATCGGAGTGCTGCGGGCGGGCGGCTACGGCTCGCACGTCATCGCGGCCCGGCCGGAGCACCTCATCGACCTCGAGGGCGTCGACCCCGCGGTCGCGGCCACCTATGCGTGCTCGGGCGTCACGGTCTATTCCGCCATCAAGAAGGCCATGCCGATGGAGCCGGACGAGCCGATCGTGGTGTTCGGCGCCGGCGGGCTCGGCATCAACGCCATCATGATCCTGCGCGCGCTCGGCCATCGCGCCATCGTGGTGGTCGACATCGACGAAGCGAAGCTGCGCGACGCCTGCGCGGCCGGCGCCTCCGCCACGGTGGACGGCAATGCCGAGGGTCTGACCGAGCTCATCGTGGAGGCTGCCGGCCATCCGGTCGATGCCGTGATCGACCTCGTGAATTCCACTCAGACCACGACGGCTGCGATGGCGGCCCTGGCCAAGGGCGGCAAGCTCATCCTTGTGGGCCTCTACGGCGGCGACCTACGGATCGACCTGCCCCTCGTCCCGCTGCGGGCCGTGTCCATCATAGGCAGCTACACCGGCAATCTCGCCGAACTTCGCGAACTGATCCAGCTCGCCAAGGCCGGCAAACTCACGCCGCTTCCCGTCGCGACCCGTCCCCACTCGCAGCCCAACGAGGCCCTCGCAGAGCTCCGGGGCGGCAAGGTGACTGGCCGCCTCGTGCTGCAGAGCTGACGCCGTGGTCGCCCGCTCCCCTCCGGAAGCCGGCCTAATGGCGGACGTCGCCCAGACCCGCGTTGCCCTCGCCAAGGCGCCGACTCGCCGGGGCGGCCTGCTCAACCAGGAGCGCATTGTCCTCGGTCTCGCGGTGCTGCTGTTCGCGCTTTTCTCGGCCACGCTGCCCGGCTTCCTGACCACGCAGAACATCATCACGCTGCTGCGCAGCGTCTCGGTGCTGGCGATCCTCGGGATCGGCATGGTGGTGGTGGTGCTCGGGCGAGGAATCGACCTGTCCATGATCGCCAACATGGCCATCTCGGTGGCCTGGGCGTTCTTCCTGGCCAATCACGGCACGCCGGTGCCGCTCGCCTTGGCGATCGGGTTCGGTTTCGCGGTCGCGATGGGAGCCCTGACCGGCTTCATCGTGGCCTATGCGGAAGTGCCGCCGCTGTTCGCCACCCTGGCGATGGGCACCTTCATCTACGGGTTCGGCCGCTCGCACCTCGTGAAGACCACCGAGACGGCCTTCCTGCCGCCGGGCATGGGCGCGGTCGCGCGGCTCGGTCAGGGCACGGTCTTCCATGTCCCGATCCCCATCATCGCGGCCGCGGTGCTCAGCCTGACGGCCTACCTGTTCCTGCGCACTACAAAATATGGCCGCTACGTTTACGCTATCGGCGACAACATCGCGGCCGCCCGCATCGGCGGCACGCCGGTCCGGCCGATCCTGGTGCTGCAATATGTGATCTCGGGCGCCATCGCGTTCCTGGCGGGCCTGATCACCGCCACGGCCGTGTCGGAAATGAACACCCGCATCGTCAACTCCACCATGATCTACGACGTGATCCTGGTGGTGGTGCTGGGCGGCGTCGGCCTCAGTGGGGGCCGCGGCGGCGTGCGCAACGTCATTGTGGGCACGCTGCTGATCGGCACCCTGATCGACGGCATGACCATCATGGACCTGCAGTACACGGTCCAGAACGTCATCAAGAGCCTCATCCTGCTGTTCGCCATCATCGCCGACAGCCTCATCAACCCGCGCGACGAACAGACTTCCCAGCAGGGGGACATCTGACGAACAACAAGCGTGGGATTTCAAAACAACCGGGAGGAACGACGATGAAGTGGACAAGAACGGTTCTGGCCGCCGCGGCGCTGGCCTGGTGTGGCCATGCGGCAGTCGCCCAGGAGGGGATCGACGACCCGACGCGGGCCCAGTTCTACGACAGCTTCAAGGGCAAGACGATTGCCTACCTGCCCATCGCGATGGGCTTCGACATGTCTCAGGCCTGGTACGCCCAAGTGAAGCAGGCGGCGGACGACCTCGGCATGAAGGTCGAAATGCGCGATCCGAATTGGAACACCGACGCCATGGCGCAGGCCTTCACCGATCTGATCGCCACCAAGCCGGCCGTCATCGTCACGCAGAACCCCGACTTCTCTTCCTTCGCCAAGCTGCTCAAGCAGGCCCAGAAGGCCGGCATCTACGTGATCCAGGTCAACATGAAGTCGGTGGTCCCCACCGAGGCCTATGTGGGCCCCGATTTCGTGGGCATGGGCGAGATGACCGGCAACATGGCGGTCAAGCAGTGCGGTGCGGGGTCCGGCGGCTCGGGCAAGGTCGCCATCGTGCAGGGCGCCATCACGGGCGGGGTCAGCGTCCTTCAGTTGAAGGGCATCATGAACGTCTTCAAGGAGCACCCCGAGATCAAGGTCGTCTCCAGCCAGGCGGCGAACTGGGATGCCACCAAGGCCCGCGCCATCGCCGACTCGGTGCTGCAGCAGAATGAGGATCTCTGCGCCATCGTGGGCGTGTGGGACGGCGAGGACACCGGCGTCGGCGCCGCGGTCCAGCAGGCCGGCAAGGTGGGCAAGGTCGCCATCTTCACTACCGGCGGCGGCGCCACCAGCCAATGCGATAATGTCGACAAAGGCATCTTTACGGCCGCGGTGAACTACGACGCGGTGCCACCTTCAGCCGCATTGCGATCTCGCGCACGGTCAGGCCCTTGCCGACCATCCCGCGTGCGCGCGTCAGCTTGTCATCGGTAACGACGGGCTTGCGCCCGCCCTTGCGGTCCCGCACCGCCGCGGCGGTCAGGCCGGCACGGGTGCGTTCCCCGATCAGGTCGCGCTCGAACTGGCCGAGGGCGCCGAAAATATGGAAAATGAGCCGCCCACCCGGCGTGGTGGTGTCGATGGCCTCGGTCAGCGAGCGGAACCCGACGCCACGCTGGGACAGCGCCGTAACGGTCTCGATCAGGTGGGGCAGCGAACGCCCGAGCCGGTCCAGCTTCCAGACCACCAGCACCTCACCGTCCCGCACATAGTCGAGGGCCGCCTGTAGCCCGGTGCGGTCGGTGCGGGCGCCGGAGGCGCGGTCCTCGAACACCTTGACGCACCCGGCCGCGGCCAGGGCGTCGAGTTGGAGGGACAGATCCTGGTCTAGCGTGCTCACCCGCGCGTAGCCGACGTTCGCCAAGGTAGCCCCTGTCCGTTTTCCCGTCCGGCAACCAGTGTGTCCGTTTTCTCGTGTCTATACCAGGATTGGCGGACTCATCTGGGGTGGCCGGTCATGGTTCGTTTGACGGACAGGCACGCTGTGCGGCAGCGCTGGCAATGCCGCACCCTTGGACAGCGTCTCAAGCCGGCTCCGGCGAAGGCGCTGGCACCCGGCGGAAGCGGGCGCAGCTGCGTTGCGAGCGGCTGTTCCGGAACCAGACCCACTGCCAGAGTCAGGCGCGCTCGATGCGCGCGGCGTAGCAGCCGCGCTTGGCGTAGTGCGCGTGAAGGTACTGCACTTCGGGATTGGCAAAGAAGCGCTCGATCACGCCTTCCAGCTCGCGCCCGTCCACGAGGTCGGCATCCACCATCTCGTGGCCGCCGTCGAAGGCGCGCAGCGAGATCGGCCGTACGCGCAGAGGCTCCGGCACTTCATCCACGCTCTCGTAAGCCCGATCCGCTCCTTCGCGGACGAAGATGGCATGGCTCGCACGATAGGGGGTTTCGGCTGGCTGATGAGTGTAGTTCAGCAGCAACAGGCACTCACCCTGCTCCGCGTCGCGGACCTCGACGCGATCCGGGAAGCCGGGCTTTGCATCTGCGACGTAGCGCTTGGCCCCATGAGCGGCGAGTTCGGCGTCGGTCAGGCCGTACAAGTGGCGGAAGAGTGCGGGGTCCAGGCCGGTGATGCGGAAGGACATGAGATGCTCCGGGTTCGAGTAGTTAGGAGCCTGATTATGGATGACGCTGACCAAGCGGGCATCCCGGTCCTTGCTTTCTAATCCAAAGGCTGTTGACGGCTAGCCCGCGGTTGTCGAGATCCGGGATTCAGCGGCGAGCGCCGGAGTGTGCTTACGTGTAGCGGCGCGCAATCGTGAACAGTCCGACGCGCATATGTGCACGGCCATAGCCGAGTGACCGTTTGGGCTTCGGCTTCGTTTGACGGACAGCCGCTCAGGGACGCGAGATCGAGCTCGACGAGCTCAAGGCCACCTCTTGATGATGCGTCCGCGCCGACTTGGGGTAGGTTGAGGATACGTGTAAAAAGTGGTCACAAGACGTTCTCGAAGGGGAGTGGCTGCGGGTTGAGCGGCTCCGGCAGGTTGTCCATGTCGAGCGCGTATCGGCCGAAGCGCAGGATATGACGGCGCATGTAGGGGCTGAGGGAGGCGACCAGGGCGGGCGTGACCGGATGCCCGTCGGCGGCCATGCCGGTCAGGACGCGCGTCAGGTCGTCGACGTTGGACAGCATGACGGCGTTGGCGACCAGGCTGGCGTATTTGAGCTGCTTTTCCTGCTCGACGGGGTCGCCGCTCTTGATCACCGGGCCGCCGAACGACACCCAGTCCAGGAAGTCGTTGTAGGCTTCGACCTTGGTGGTTTCGGCGCGGATGGTGCGCCGGACTTCGGTGCTGGAGAAGAAGCGCAGCAGGAACAGGGTGCGCTCGACGCGGCCAAGCTCCCGGAAGGCGCGGTACATCCGGCTGCGGCGGCTGTAGGTGCCGAGCTTGCGCAGCAGAGGGCAGCGCGATGGTTGTTCGCTCAGCAACGCTAAGAGCGAACGAATGAAGAACGCACTCTATTCAGGCCGCTCGGCGTGCGCCCCGGCCGACATTGAGCGCCCGTCGTCCGGGCGGGATGGCGGAGGCACGATCCCACAGGAAGTCGCCCGAGAAGGCGATGTGCTCCCATCCCACCGGCGAGGTATGGGCAACGAGGTCGTCAGGTGCGCTCTCACCGATGGCGCGCAGGTGGGCCACGGCATCAGCCATGTAGGTCGAGTTCCATCACACGATGGCGGCGATCACCAGATTCAACCCCGACGCGCGGTATTGCTGAGCCTCGTGGGTGCGGTCCGCGATGCGGCCCTGGCGAAACGTGCAGATCGCCCCCGTCAACGCGTGTCGTTGCTCGCCCTTGTTCAGCCCCGCCTGGCAGCGCCGGCGAAGGTCCGGGTTCTCCAGCCGGTCCAGCATGAACAGGGTCCGCTCCACCTTGCCCACCTCCTGCAGGGCGAGATGGAGTTGGTTCTGCCGCTCATAGGCGGCGAGCTTCTTCAGCACGGTCGAGGGCGCCACGTGGCCGGAATGGACGGATGCCACCAAGCGGATGATGTCGGTCCAGTGCTCCCGGACGATGTCGGTCCTGACCCGCTTGCCCAGAAGCGGCATCAGGACCGGGTAGGTTGACGCCGCGGCGATCGACACAAGGCGTCGGTCAGGGAAGTCCCGAAGTCGCGGGCAGAACCGGAAGCCCAGCATGGTGCAGAGGGCGAACACGTGGTCGGTGGCGCCGCCCGTGTCGGTGTAGTGCTCGGCGATCGGCAGGGCCGAGCCGTGGTGGAGCAGGCCATCCAGCACGTAGGGCGCCTCGTGCATCGCCGCGGAGATCACGCGCACGTGGTAGGGCCCGTGCTGGTCGGAGACGTGGGTGTAGAAGCTGAAGCCCGGGTCGACACCGTACCGGGCGTTCACCTCGCCGGCCACGTCACCTCGCTTGCCCGAGCGGAAAAACTGTCCATCGGAGCTGGACGTGGTGCCGTCGCCCCAAACGGCGGCGATCGGCAGCGCATGGTGCGCGTCGATGATCCGGGCGAGGGCGGCCTTGTAGGTATCGTCGCGAAGGTAGGCGTCGGCCGTCCACACCAGCTGGTCACGGGTGACGCCCTGGCTGGCCTCGGCCATGCGAGCGAGGCCCAGGTTGGTGGCATTGGCGAGGATGGCGGCCAGCAACGCATTCTCGTTCGGGCAGGGCTCGCCGGTCCGAAGATTGGTGAAGGCGGACAGGAAGCCGGTGCCCCGCGCCACCTCATACAAGAGGTCGGTCACCCGGATGCGCGGCATCAGCGCGTCGAGTCTGTCCGCGAGCGCATCGGCCTCAGGCGGGGTCGCCGTCCGGATCGGACTGATGTGCAGTCGGCCGTCACGCAGTTCCACCCCTTCCAGGCGCCCCCGCTGGAGACGGTTCGAGAAGCGCCTCAGCCGCCAATCCAACTCGCGCTCGCGCACGTCGAGCCAGGCGTCGGCCGTGGCCGGCAGGTTCAGGCCGCAGGCGATCGGCTCCGCCTCCTTCGACGACACCATATAGCTGTCGAAATGGCGATATCCGGATGAGCGCTCGACCCACACGTCGCCGGAGCGGAGCTTATTGCGCAGGTGGGCCAGGACCGCGGTCTCGTACATCTTCCGGTCGACCCGGCCCTCGGCATCCGCCACGAGGCCGCGCCATTCCTTCTTGAAGGGCATAGGCGCGTCGCCCGGCATCTCGCGTCGTCGGCCGGCGTACATGTCGCGCATGAGGATGACGGCGGCGACCGTCTTGTCGCCGGTCCGCGCCGCCTTGAACTCGATTGCCTCCAGGAGTGCGGGCAGGAACTTGCGGAAGCTCGCATGCCGGTCGGCTGCCCGGACGAGCGGGTCGGTCACGGCCGCGTCGGCGATCTCGGTCAGCTGTTCCCGGACCTGCAAGAGCTTGGCCCAGCCGACGGCCTCGTCCAGGGCCTTCATCGGATCGCGTTTGGCCTTTGTCGCCTCGCTCAGGGCATCGATCGTGCCCCGGAACATCAGCATGAGGCGGCCGACGTCGCGCGCGGAGGTCGAGAAGCTGCGAGCCTGCGCGTTCTTTCCTCGGGTGAACGCCTGACCGATCAGCCGGTCGGCCATCGCGAGCGCGGCATCGATCAGGCGCGCTTCCAGTTCGATCAGCAGCGCCACGACGGTCGCACGGCGGCGGGCGGCTGTGTAGCGCTCGATCAGGTAGGTGGGTGACAGCCTTCCCTCGCGCGCCAGCCCGCGCAATCTGTCGGGATGGACCGACGTCTCCGCACCAGGCGGTATGCCGATCTCACGCACGACAGCCAGCTTGGCCAGGATCGCCCGCACGTTGTCGGGCTTGGGCGCGGTCGGGATGCTCCGCAGCCCGGTGAGACGTGTCGACTCCGTCGTAGGGTCGATCGCGACGAGGCCGTCAAGGTTCGCGATCTGGTCCGGGTCGAGGCCGGCGAGCAGGGCTTCATAGCTTCGCTTGCGGGCCCTCGCGCGCCCGGCGATGCCGGCGCGCTCGATCGTCGACGGGGATGGCAGGACGATCGCCGCACCTCGCAGTGCGCCGATGATGGCCATGACGATCACCTCGCCCTTGTCCGTGGCCCATGCCGCGGTTGCCGCGGCGTCGATCATGAGCACCAGATCGGCCCGCGTAGCTGGGCGCAGCCCGAGAGCCGCGGCGACGTCACCGGCGTGGTCCGTCATGGTCTGCTCGCGGGCGGCGTAGCCGTCGAACCCCGATGCGGGCAGCTCCAGCTGCTCGGCGATGAAGCCGACGAGGGGCGTCAGGTCGATGCCTGGCTGGGCGAGCATCTGGCTGAGCATCAGTCCGGGGTGGCGCATGACGGCGAGATGGACCGCAAAGCCAAGCCGGTTGCGGTCTTCACGCCGTCGTTGGATCAAGGCCAGGTCACCTGGCTCGAAGCTGTAGCACCGGGCCAAGGCGTCGCGTCCGACCGGGATGCCGAAAAGCTTGGCGCGCTCGTCGGCGTTCAGGAGGTCACGTCGTCCCATCATCGTCCCTCGATCGTCCACAGAAGGTCGGGACTGATCATGGACAGTAAGGCGTAAAGGGACGTAGTTTGTGGACGGGTTCGAGGGCCTTCTCACGTGTCCGGCGGCTCCGTCCAGAGAACGACCGTTTGGGAGACGGCACAGCCATGGGGGACGTGCTCGGCTACGCCCGCGTCAGCACCGGCGATCAGGATGTCACCGGCCAGACGATGCGGCTCGAGCAGGCCGGCGCCATCCGGGTGTTCACCGACGTGCGCTCGGGCAAATCGATGGACCGCCCGGGCTTGGCCGGGCTCCTGGCCTACTCCCGCAACGGCGACACCCTGGCCGTCGTGCGCCTCGACCGACTGGGCCGCTCCCTCGCGGAGCTTCTCTCCACTGTCGAGCAGCTGAAGGGCCGCGGGGTGGCGCTTCTCAGCCTGGAGGAGAAGATCGACACCTCCTCGGCGGCGGGCGAACTCGTCTTCCACGTCTTCGGCGCCATCGCCCACTTCGAGCGGCGGCTGATCGCCGAGCGCACCAAAGACGGGATCGCGGCGGCGCGGGCGCGCGGCAAGGTCCCGGGTCGCCAGCCCGTCGACGCCGACAAGGTTCAGGCCGCGCTGAAGCTGGTCCAGGCCGGCCTCTCGCCCACTAAAGCGGCCAGCCAACTCGGGCTTGGCCGATCGACGGTGTACCGCGAGGTCGCCGCCTCCGGCATCAGCCGGAGCGCATAGCGGACGTCGCCAATATGGCGGAAGGTGGAAGCCGAGATTGGCGACGCGGTCAGGTCCGCCGGGCTCTCGGCCGGTGTGGGGTCACAGCGCCTCGCGGACCATCTCCTCACTCTTGAGCCAGAGCGCCTCCGCACGTTCAGGAGCCAATGCGTAGCTGCGGACGCCGAAGGACAGGGTTGGATCGTCGACCACGTCGGCGACGTGACAGTCCTCGCAGTAGCCCGCACCGACCTCGTCGGCGGGAGCGACGAAGCCCGCCCAGAGCGGCGTGGCTGCGCCCTGCGCGACCGTCTTCCACGTGAAGGCGGACGCGGCCGAGGGCTGGGCTTCGATCAGCTTGCGGGTCGTTTCGGTCAGGACCGCGCCCGGGTGGACCGCCGTGGCTCGGATGGTCCGGGCTTTGTGGCGCCGGTCGAACTCGACGGCGAAGAGGATGGTCGCCGTCTTGGACCGGCGGTAGGCCGTGAGCGGGTCGTAGGGCGTCTGCTCAAAGTTCGGATCGTTCAGATCAACATCAGCGCCGCGATGGCCGGCCGAGGAGACCATGACGAGCCGGCCGCCGGGTTTGAACAGGCTGGCGATGCGGTTCACCAGGACGAAGTGGCCGAGGTGGTTGGTCCCGAACTGCGTCTCGAACCCGTCTGCGGTCACCCCTTTGGGGGTCGCCATCACGCCGGCGTTAGCGATGACGACGTCGAACCGCTCACCCATCCCCAGCAAAGCGTCGGCGCAGGCCCGTACGCTCGCCAGGGACGCGAGATCGAGCTCGACGAGCTCAAGGCCACCTCTTGATGATGCGTCCGCGCCGACTTGTGCCGTTGCGGCTCGCGCCTTGCCAAGATCGCGCGCGGCGCCGACGACCCAAGCCCCGTGGGCGGCGAGGACGCGAGCGCTCTCCAGCCCGATCCCAGCCGAAACGCCGGTCACCAAAATCCGGAAGCCGGTGAGATCGACGCCTTGCAAAACCGCGTCTGCGGTGGACGGCGCTCCGAATATGCTGGCCATCATTCTCCTCCAGGTATCACGCGGGACCTTCTCGCCAGCTCTGGCTGCGTCCAGTCCTCGCATATCCTCTGAGGGTCAAGACGGCCGCAAGGGCCGCTCCGACTAACGGACGTTCGGTACTCACCAGCCTCTCAGCCGGCGTTCACGGTTCAGTCCGCCTTAGCGTTGCTCAGCGCGCACTGGTCGCGCTGCCCTCTATACGAAACGTCAGGCGCTGGAGGTGCTTACCGGGCTGGCGGCGAAGTTGATTTCCGACTTCACGAATGCGCTCGCGCACACCGAGTTGGACGACGCCGTGAAGCCGCTCTCGTGGACGCATCCGAGCGAGCGCGGCGCGTAGCACAAGCTCCCACGGTTCGGGTTTTTAGGAGAGAGAATGACAACCACTAGCCACCCGCCAGCTTCAAAAAGGACAGCCGCGGATCAACCGTTGACGGCACAACCTCGAACGCGAGGGACGCGGTGCTGACATGGCCAGGCTCTACAATGTCAGCCAACCGACGGTGTCGCGTATCGTCGCGCAACATCGAATGCAACTGGAAGGACGCTAGAAGTTCGTTTGCCGATGGATAATCGTGCCTTAGTAAGTGACCTTTTCTCCATTCAGGATGACTGCCATGCGCGCACTGTCTCCCTCGTCGATCCGACCGCCCTTGGCGCGCTATAGCCATGGAATCGCTGTACCGCCGAGCCACCGGCTGGTGTTCGTTGCGGGGCAACTCGGCATCGGTCGTGACGAGAGAATCCCCGTCGATAGCGAAGCGCAGGCCGATCTCTGCTTCGCAAACATTGCGGCGATCCTGGCCGAAGATGCGATGACGATGGCGAATATCGTCCGCCTCAGTGTCTATGTGACGGGCCGGGAACACATGGAGGGCTACAGGCGGTCACGCGACCAGCAATTTCCGGGAACACCACCGACAACGACGCTGATAGTGGTGGCCGGCTTAGTGAGACCGGAGTTCTTGATCGAGATTGAGGCCATCGCGGCGGCTCCCGAGCGCGAATGATTTGCGCCGCATGTATGCGGCGGCGCCTTTTCGCCATCTTGATGCTCTAAGTTACTGGGAGAGTCTGCAAACTCGGGGAAGACGTTCAACGCAGCAAGATTTACTTAGGGAGCTTACAACTCTTATTTGCCGGACAAACGCTCCTTAAATCGCGGCCACGCAAAGCTGATGCTACGTTAGCACCAGAAATCTGCTCCTTAACCGATCGCCCGTCTCGCCGCATCGGATGCGGGGCTTAGAGCCTGACTCAAAAGCCCCTTTACGCCAGTTACCGCAGAGGGGAAACCGGAGTTGGATCGGGCAGCGCTTACCTCTACGGACCACCCCTTTTGAGACATGCTCTTAGCGTGCAGTTTTGGACAAATCGTGCGGCGACCCCTACTGCGGCCCGGCTTATCGGCCAAGGTACACAGGTGGCCGCTTTTCCACAAAGGCCGCCACACCCTCCAGCGCGTCGTAGGTCGGGACGATACGGGCGAAGGCCGCCTCCTCAATCGCAAGCCCATCATCAATCGCCGCGTCCATGCCACGGTGGATCGCCATCAGGGCCGCGGCCAATGTCAGCGGCGGCTTCGTGGCAAGCTCTGCGGCCAGCATCATCGCGGCATCGAGTAGATCGGCACCGGGCACGACGCGGTTGACTAGGCCAAGCCGGGCAGCCTCGGCCGCGTCAAAGGTCCGGCCTGTCAGGATCAGCTCAATGGCAGCCTTGCGGCCGACGTTGCGTGGCAGGCGCTGCGTGCCCCCGAATGTCGGGATGATGCCGATGTTGACCTCCGCCTTGGAGAACACCGCCGTATCTGCCGCAAGAGCAATGTGGGTGGATTCTACAAGCTCGCACCCGCCGCCGAAGGCGAGGCCGTTCACCGCGGCGATCACCGGCTTGGAAAAGGACTCCACGCGCCGGGTCATGCGGTGCCCGGGTCGCATGAAGTGCGCCACCGCTTCGGCGGGACCAGCCTCCATGTGGCGCTGAAAAGCGACGATGTCCGCCCCGGCACTGAACGCACGGCCCGCGCCCGTGATGACCACCGCACGCACGGCTGGGTCCAACTCGATCCGGTTGAGGGCGCCCATGATGGCGTCCAGCAGTTCGTTGCCTAGCGCGTTGAGCTTGCTAGGCCGGTTGAGCGTCAGCAGCGCCACCTTCCCCTCGATCGTCATGGTCAAGACCTCATCCATAGTACGATTCCCTCGCGATCTCGCAGGCAGGGCTGCACGCTAGACAACGTCGCTGAGCATGTATATTCACTGGTCGGTATACATCGGAGGCGTTCCTTGGAGGCTACGACAAGCGAGCGGATCATCGCCGCAGCCAGCAAGCTGTTCTACGGTGAGGGTATCAGGGGCGTGAGCATGGACGCCGTGGCCGACAAGGCCGGGGTCACGAAACGGACGCTCTACTACCACTTCAAGAGCAAGGACGACCTGGTTGCCGCCTACCTGCATGGCCGCGACCAGCCCAACCTTGTCCTGTTTGAGCAGTGGTTCACCGGCGCCGAAGGAGGGGTGGCGGAGAAGACCCGCGGCATCTTCACCAACCTCGCCAAGTCTGCCCGGCATCCGAAGTGGAAGGGGTGCGGCTTCCTCCGTACCACGGCGGAACTTGCGAGCACGCCCGGGCACCCCGCAGTGAAGGTGGGCGCGGCCCATAAGAAGAAGTTCGAGACCTGGATGCAGGCCCAATTCGAGGCGGCGGGCATCAAGAATGGATTGCCGTTGGCCCGCCAGGTCATGCTGCTGATGGACGGGTCGTTTGCCGTCACGCTCCTCCACCGAGACCCCTCCTACATGGAAACCGCTGGTGAGGCGGCTTGCGCCCTGGTGAAGGCTGCGCTGTTCCCCGGCTCCAGGATCTTAGCATGACGGCACTGACTATCTGACTCGGCGCGGAGGATCGAAGCGAATGCCTTTTCATGACGTTGTAAGAGCCACCTGCCACTGCAAGGCGGTCCGTTTAGAGGTCAAGCTCACCGACGGCCTGAACACGGCCCGGCGATGCACGTGCTCGCTTTGCCGAATGCGCGGAGCAGTCGCGGTTTCGGCTGAGCGGGACGGAGTTCGGATCATCTCCGGCGAGGGATTTCTCAAAGAATATCGGTTCAACACGGGCGTCGCGAAGCACTACTTCTGCTCGATCTGCGGCGTCTACACTCACCACCAGCGGCGTTCGAATCCACACCAGTTTGGCGTCAACGCGGCCTGCATCGAAGGTGTGAGCCCGTTCGACTTTCACGAGGTGCCGGTTAACGACGGCGTTCGACACCCAAGCGATATGGGCCCCGGCGCTAAGCCGCATCTTGCGGGTGTGCTGCGGTTCGAGCCGTTCAACGACCATAAGTGACCAGAGGGCCACATTCGCACTTATCCGGCGCCCTGATCACCCGCCAACTCCTTGATTAACTTCCGGCATTCGCTGCACCAGTGGTACTGCGCCATTATTCCAGGGCGGCTCCGGAAGGAAGCAACTAACCAATTCGTCCACCACAGCGCGCACTTTCGGGCTCATGTGCCGCGTCTGGGGCCAAACGGCATGAATGGGAAAGCCCTGCGTCCGGGCGTTCGGTAGAACGCTCACCAGCCGGCCATCGCGCAAATGGCTGTCGATCAACCAGGTCGAGAGGAGCGCGAGACCGTTTCCGGCGAGCACGGCGTCCAGAATGGCATCACTATGATTGAAGGAAAAACGCCCAGCGACCGCCTTGATGACTGGCTCGCCTTTCGGCCCGAGAAATATCCAGGGTGAGGATCGTCCACCGCGTCCGAAGGAGATGCACTGATGATCCGCAAGGTCGTCGAGCGAAACTGGACAACCGTGGTCGGCCAAGTAGATTGGGCTAGCACACACGATTGACCGCTGGACACCTAGACGGCGGGTAACAAGGGCGGCGCTGTCGACTAACTCGCCAATGCGGATGACAAGGTCGATCGCTTCCTCGATTGGATCAACTCTCCGGTCGGTCAACGAAATTTCCATGGAGAGGTCGGGATAGCGCGCGCCGATGTCGAGCAACACCGGCAGGACCCAGCGGCGGCCGAACACGACGGGTAGATCGACGCGCAGTCGCCCGCGCGGCTGACGGCGATGGGAGGTCAGCTCCGCCTCGGCGTTTTCGAGTTCGGCGAGCGCCCGCACACAGCTTTCATAAAATGCCTGGCCCTCCGCTGTCAGGCTGAAATGGCGCGTGGTCCGGTTTAACAGCGGATGCCGAGCCTGTCCTCCAGCCGGGAAACGCTTTTCGCGACGCCGGACTTCGACACACCTAGGCGCTCGGCGGCGCGCGTGAAGCCGCCGGCCTCGGCAGCCTGGACGAACGAGGTAATCCCTTTCAGGTGCTCGGAAGCAATCATCGGCGAGCCATTGACGAATTTTTGTCAACTCTCTTTGCCGTCTTACACGCTTTCTCTCCATACCATTCGTCAATATCGTCTGCTCCGACGCATGCGGAAAGGCCGGTCGGCCGCATTCGACGGAGCTGATCATTTCGCGACCTTCCATCAATGCAATAGGCGAAGCGGCGTCTTCGACCCATGAGTCGGCCAGGGCGCTGATCTGGCTTCTCGCCATCGGGGCCGGCGTCGGCGTGGCAAATGTCTATTATATTCAGCCCGTCCTTCCTCTGGTGCGCGAGACGTTCAGAGCGGACGCGGAGCAGGCCAGTTTCGTCCCCGCGCTGACGCAGGCAGGTTATGCGGCGGGAATGCTACTCCTGGCCCCGCTCGGCGACCTTGTCGATCGCAAGCGTCTCATAGTTGCCAAGGCCTTTGTGCTAACCATCGCGCTGATTACCTCAGCCTTCGCACCCAGCCTGCAGCTTCTGACGCTGACGGGTGTCGTGGTTGGGTGTCTCGGCAGTGTTGGGCAAGATTTCGTACCCGTCGCAGCGCACCTCGCGGCCGACGAGCAACGAGGACGCACCGTCGGTATCGTCACGATGGGCCTGCTGACCGGCATCCTGCTCTCGCGCACTCTAGGCGGCATCGTCGGTGATCTCTTCGGGTGGCGGGCAATCTATTGGCTTGCCGCGGGAATGGTCGCACTCGTCGGAGGGACGGTCTGGCGAGTGCTTCCATCCTTCCCGGCGACGGCGACCGGCACCTATCGCGATCTGCTGCGGAGCCTGGCCACGCTGACGAAGCAGCATCCAGCATTGCGAAAGGCGATCGTCACGCAGGCTCTGCTTGCCATCTCGCTCGGCGCTTTCTGGTCAACCCTTGCACTGATGCTGGCGGAGCCGCCGTTCCGGCTTGGGGCTGGGACGGCAGGTGCTTTTGGGCTTGCTGGCGCGGCCGGTGCGTTCGGCGCGCCGCTGTTCGGCTACATCGCAGACCGCAGAGGGCCGGACATCGCGATTCGTTTTGGCTGTTGGCTGGTCATCCTGGCATTTGGTGCAATGGTGCTCCTGCCCGGCTTGCTCGCGGTGTTGGTCGCCGGCGCGATCTTATTCGATCTCGGCGTCATGGCCGGGCTCGTCTCTCACCAGGCCATCGTCAACGCGATCGATCCGACGGCACGCAGCCGCCTGAATAGCCTGCTGATGACCTCCGCCATGATCGGCATGGCCCTTGGTGCAGCCCTTGGTGGCTGGGCGTGGAGCCACCATGGCTGGACGGGCGTCTGCCTCGTCGGCGCCGGGGCTGGCACCGTGGCCTTGCTGCGATCCCTCTTGCCGCCGTCGAACTGAGGAGTGCTTGCTTGACCCCCCATGTCACTGCAACACCGGAGCCGCATCGCTACCCCGCCGAAGCGGGAGAGCCGCTAACAGTGCTGTTCTCATTCCTATCTCGAGCCGACTCGACGCCGCTCAATCAGCGTCGCCGCGGCGAGGGCCATGTGCTGGACAACCAGGGCTACGTCATCCCCGATCCAGCCGCGGATCCCGGCGGGAACGCCTTCGAGACGGATCCGAACCTCAACTTCGAGAAATGGGGTGAATACTGGCGCAAGGTCCATGGCGTCCGCTTCCTCCATGCAGAGGATGTCGATGACCACAGCGTCGAACGGCTCCTGCGCTATGATCAAATCCACCGCGTCGCGGCCGGTCCAACGAGCCTAACACCACCCCCTTACAATCCTCCGGTTGACGGCGAAGGGCGACTGTTTACAACGATCATTGGCCATGTCGAGCCTTACCATCGTCCGAGCTGGGATGGCGTCGCCTACCTCGCCTTTGCAAGCTTCGACGATGTCGCGGCGGTCCTCGGAACCGAGCGTATTCGAACCAAGATACTGCCCGAGGATCGAACCATCTTCCGCGATCTCGCTCCGGTGCTCGCCCGCCAGTTCATCATGCTGCCTAGCGTGACGGGGAACGATGCTGTCACGCTGGTAAAGACGCATGTACGCCGGCCCGACCTGGATCGGTCCGCCTTTCAGCGACAATGGCTTGGTGAGCATGCCGAACTAGTCCTGGCCCAGGCCGACACGAAGCGTCTCGTGAAGCGTTACGTGCAGCTCCACAACGTCGGCCCGACCGTTGAGGGCAAGCCGTTCTTTCATCCCGAGACGAGCCGGATCGACGGCGTGACGCTGATGTCGTTTGCCACCATGAGGGACGTGGAGGCATTTTTGATGTCAGAGAGCCACGCGGTTATCGCTGCCGACGAACAGTCGATTTCGACCGCGGAAGCCGGGGACTATTGGTCCGGACTGAACTTCAGCATCGTCGACCGACTTCCTCCGGAAAAGGCTTCGAAAGCGTGACCCAGCCGGATTGCTTCCGTCAACCAGGTCTGGCGGGCGGCTCTTGGCGCTCAAACCCGTCGGCGTGAATGATCGTATTGGTCGAACTGCGATGACCTCCCGAGACGCACGGATATCGAGTGCCTACGCCTATCCTTCAGCGAGCTGGGACAGGCCTGATTGTCATCGAACACCGCTGTTCTTTTCCGACTTTCTGCGCGGCATCGAAACAGGTTTTGAGTTCGCCATCGGTAGCGCGCACCATCGTGTAATCCGCGACGAAGCCGTTCCATTTCTCCGGGTTGGCCCGGCTCATAAGCCCCATGCCGGCATTCCAACGATCCTCCCCGAGCGCCGAGGCAGAAAGATCGTCCGGCAGGTTTCCGAACGGCACCATGCGGGCGATCGGAAACACGAGCAGTGGAAACGCCAGCAGGCCCACCGCAACGCCGATCGCGGCGATGCGGATGATCCACGCCCGCTGCTTCTCGCGCGTGTGGGTGTGGCCTATTGCTCCGTGCAGGGCATGCGCGGCGTCGAGCACCTCGCGCGTGGCCCGCTCGAGGTCGCCCCGGGCTGGACGCAGGCTCGCGTCGTAGACGCGGGCGATCTCCCGTCGCGCCACTTCGGCCGAAACCGTCGCACCCGTGTGCGTCTCGATTACCTCGATGCGCGACGCGATCGCGTCGAGGCTCTTGGCCAGCGAGCCGGGGTCACGCCATAGAACGGGCAGGATAGCACGGTAGCTTCTCGGGATTGGCGTACTCCCTGGTGGCAACAACCAGTGATAATTATGGCGTCCGGTTCCGCTTCACGATCTCTGCGACGGTGTTCTTGCTGAGCCCCACCTCGCGCCCGATCAGCCTGTAGCTCCGGCCCTGTGCCACGAGGGCGAGAACCTTGGGGGCGCGACAGCTCCGTCACCAGAACCGCATCGATCTCGCGTCGCTGCGCCAGCACCTTGCGCCGCTCGGCGCGGTCGAGCTTCACGCCCGAGGCTGTTTCCTTGTAGGTGCCGACGATGTCGTACCCCGCCCGCTCGGCGAAGGTGGCGAGATCCCTTTCCTGGCGGCTGCAGGACTGATCGGTGGTCGAGACCCGGCAGTAGAGCGCCGCGCGCTGTCCCAATTGAACCCTCCCCGCCGTGCGGCCCGCAAACCCCTGTTTCCGCACGGGTCGGAGCCGTAGCAGATAGGGTATACCCTAAGTGGGACACCTGCTATGCCGAGACGCCGCGCGCTCACCGAAGCGCAACTCGAGACCCTGCTTGCTCTCCCAGCGACGGAGCCCGACCTCATCCGCCATTGGACCTTGGACCCGACCGATCTGGCCGCGGTCGGGCGCC
>JAABUT010000933.1_pt1 | contig 38693 bp, 31 predicted proteins | sample 5559281 | NCBI WGS metagenome assembly JAABUT01 (sample SAMN10711880, study PRJNA513359) | rock metagenome | isolation source: Antarctica rocks | place: Antarctica: Victoria Land, Ricker Hills nord | collected 2016-01-04 | reverse complement strand
ATTTGAAAGTTGTACGATGACAACTCTTTCGATCATCTAATCTGTCTTCGATTTAGAACTTTCGTGATCGTAAAGTATAGCAGATTCTTATGATCTGTATATACTTGAATCTGATGTCTAGATTCTTTCAGATACACTCTTCATTGTTTGAAAGAGTCGACAATAGCTAACAGCTTCTTGTCGTGTATCTCATAGTTCAATTCAGCGCCTGTAAGCTTTCTACTGTGAAATGCAATGAGATGCAGACGTTTCTTGTCGTCTGATTGACTGATACATGCTTCAATAGCTTCGTCTGATGCGTTCATCTCGAGCGTAATGAGTTTTTCTGGTTCAAACATGATCAGTACTGACTGAGAGATGAACAATTTCTTCAGCTTTTTGAAAGCTTCTTCTGCTTTCTCAGTTCACACGAACGATATGTTCTTTTTTGTAAGATTCGTAAGTGACGAGACGATTCTGAAGTATCTCTCTATAAAGCGTCTATAGAAGTTCGCGAATTCTAGAAAGAATTGAACTTCGATCTTTGACTTTGACGTCGATCAAGTCGTAACAGCTTCTATCTTCTTTGAGTTCATTCTTAGACTCTGAGACGTGACTATGAATTTCAAAAACTGTACACTCTGTACATGAAATTCACTTTTTCCTGACTTGATGCGTAGATCAGCTTTCTTCAAAGTCTGTAGAATCTTCTTAACATGTTGTACATGTTCTTTCTTCGTCTTTGAGTATACTAATATATCATTCAGATATACTATGACGAATTGATCTAGATAACGTCGTAGCACGTTATTCACAAAGATCTGAAACGTGACTGAAGCATTGATTAAGTCGAAAGACATGATCAAATACTCGTAATGTTCTAGTCGAGTGCAAAAGACTGTCTTTCATTCGTCTTCTTCTTTAATTCGTATTCGATTGAATGTCTCGAGTATATCGAATTTCGTAAATCACTGTGCACTCTGCAATCTATTCTGCAGTTCTGCTATGAGCGATAACGAATAGCTGTTTTTAATCGTGATGTTGTTTAGTGCTCTATAGTCGACACATAGTCTTAGACTTTCATTCGATTTTGAAACAAACAGAATTGAGTATTCTGCTGACGACTGTGATTCTCTAATGAATTCTTTTCGCATGTTCTCTTTCAGATATTGTCGCAAAGCATCAAGCTTTTCTGTCAACAATGAGTAAATGAACTGTTTCGTGAATTTCTTGTCGTCAACGAGCTTAATCTCGTGATTTCACGATTGATGTTTGAGTAGTGCCTTCTGATCACTTTCTTTCTCAAACAGAATCTTGTATTTCTGATATTCTTTAGAAATGATAGCGATAGCGAAATTCTTCGAATGATCGCTCTGAATCTCTCTGCTTCATAACATCTGTGCATCACTGATTTCTTTGAACTCTTTGCGCATTTCTTCGCTCGTCATGATGAATATCTTCACATCTTGTGAGTTTTCAATATCGAGTGTAATCGCATCGTTCTCGTACCTAGAAATGCAATTGTCTCATTGACTCAATCAATCATTGAATTGATCGTACGAAGTCATGATATGCTCAGAACTATATCACTGCCTGACTGCTTCGTAACATCTAAACGTAACTTCTTTCAATGTCGTTCGATTCTCAAATGAATGAGTCGAGTTTCTTGATCTATTAGTTCGTTATTGTACTTCATGAGTGTTTCATCGAAGTTTCGCAGATTGTAAGATTCTTTCTTCTTCTGCGTAGATATTTGCGTTTCTTTAGCAAATTCTGAAAATATGTAATTCTCTGTGCAGTCGCTGTCTATGAATAGTCGTGCTGCGTGATCATTAACTTTGACTCAGACTCGTAACTGCGACGAGTCACTGATGAAGACAAATATGCTTTCGATTTTCGATCTTCGACTAGACTTCTTCGATGATCTGTCGATCGAAGAGTCTTCTAGTTTTTTGAACTAGAAGCTCTTTCTTTCAGTACTTGTTCTATGTACTGAAATCGATTCGAATTGATCTTCTTAAGTGAATATTTCTTCGAATCACACAGATCAAACCTCTCTCTAGTGACTTCTGTCATCTGTCTAAGCTCTCTGAATATGTGATCTTCATCAGAAAGTACATATTCTTCTTGCTTGATGAACTTGACTCTCGTGAATGACTTTTTCATGACTATGTCACGATATCGAATGTCTTTGCGCGATGCGATCGACTCATCTTGCATAGTGTCATAGATAGCTTGATGTATATCATTCTTGATCTGTTGCATTCGCTGTGAAAAATCTTTCTCTTTCTGCTTAAAGAGAGTGTACAATTCGTTGTACATGCTTATAAAGCTTGCTTGACTTGTAAGCTTTCTGAGATCTTCTTTTACTTCAAGACGATCTTCTTCTTGCTCGAGAGCATCTTCTGCTGCGATAGTGAATGCTCGTAGAGTTTCGCTAAGTCGATTTTCTTCTTCGACTGCTTGATGAATAGCTTCTTCAGTGCTGTTCGACCTGTTCGAGTCATATGCTTCGCTGTCGAGAATCTTCGATTTCGCGATCATAGTGAACGAGCTTTCATCACTATTCTCATCGTGCGCTTCTGATTGACGATGAGTTGCTGCGTAAGAACGATTCTTACGCGAGAGTTTCAAGTATCATTCAGAATCTTTCTTATTGCTCAGATGAGTGCAACAGTTGTTCTCGTAACACGCTGTTCACGACAATGCTTGATGCTTGTTTTTCTGATCTTCTTTCGTTGCTGCGAAAGATCTGTCTTGCTTGTCATAAGACTTTGACTTGTTCTTGTACTTGTTCTGAGTACAATCTTTGAAGTAATGATTCAGCTTTTCACAAGTATAACATGTCTTGCTTTGTTGAACTGTTTTATCGCGAGCGTTCGTCGATATTTTTCGAGTTGCGTCTAACTTCATAGATTGAGAATCATAGTATGACTGTCGTCGTTTCTTCTTGAACTTTCGACTCAATACTACTGACATTGTCGATTCTTTACCTTTTTTCAGGCGTCTCTCGTACTGTCTGTTATCGATGATTATCGCTCTGATTATCATCTTCTGCAAGTCAGCGAATCTATCGATTCTAGCGATTTCATTCTTGACTTTCTCTCGTAGTCTCTGATAGAACTGACTGATGAGAGTCGCATCGTTTCATTTTGTATTCATCGCGATATGCTGAAAGCTGATCGAATAAGTCGCTGCGAAGATTTTCTGCCGCAGGTTGTACAACTGTCGTTTCGCTGTACGCTTCTTGTCAATGTCTTCAAATACTCTTCTTAGACGTTTCTCAAACGTCTGAGAGTCACGAAATATCGTGTTGATTTCTTCTTCTCGTTTCTCTGATTTCTTCTGCAGATAATTCGTTAGATAATGATGAAATCATGTGAATGCATTATCTCTTAGATAGATGAATGCAAAGAGTACTTTGTTCTCGATGAACTTGAACTGAAATGAGTGTCGTTTGATGTATAGCTCTATCTGTACTAGATATGCTTCGAGTTTATTTCGATCGTCGTGATACAAGTTTGATGTTGAGATCTTGATCTTATCTGCGCTGAAGATGCTTGCTTCTTGACTGAGCGTGACTCGTTCTGACTGACTAGACATGACTGAAAGAAATGAATGTCTCTGATATCTTGTGAAAGAGTGATGCTCAAAGTGTAATGATTGTTTCTTTAACAACACAAGATATATACAGAGATCAAACAGTAATCACTATTACTAGACTTGAGGTCTGAAGATAGCTGAGACAATAATATGTATTGACTACTTACATGAGTTGAGCACGAAGCTTCTATCTAAGAGAACGATCATCGTTATATAAACATAGAAGATTCGTGCAATCATCTGAATCGCTGAGTGACTCTGTTGACTCAGACTCTGAATCATGAGAATCGCTTCATGATTTCAATGATTTCACATAATGAATCATTAGCACGTGATCATGATCTTTACTAGCTCAGAGTTCATCATGCTGTGAACTACGCTCTATTCGTCGTAGTTTCTATCTCAATTTGAGCTGTGTTCTAACATTTGAAGACTTCAATTTTCAAAGAAAAGTGTTGAAATTTCAGATGTGATTTGATTGATAGTCTTTGCATTCATTCAACGTCACGTTCATTCGACGCTAGTGAATTTAGAAAATTCAGAGTATTTGACGTTTCTCTCATCTTTTTCTTTCTTTGAAGTTTCTACTAGATAGCTTCAACCTCATATATCAAAATGTCTCATATGATCTTGTATTTCAACACATTGAACTCAAAGAGTTCATTGAATCTGCAGAGCTTGAAGACAGCAAAGAGTTCAAGAATTGCAAGAATGTGCAATTATATCTAGATGTTTCTGAATATCTGAACGATTTATTTCTATAGATTTTGAATGCTTGTTTCATCTGCTGTTGTCATTTGAAACAGATGCATCTTCAAAGTTCATGATTTTCATTGCAGTTAGTGCAACATCTTTTATTCAAAGACATCATGCATTTCTTGATGTGATGTTTGTCTGTGCACTTGATGCAGCGTTGATTCTTCTTGCAGAATCTGATCATGTGATCAAATTTCTGACATCTGAAGCACTATGTGATGCAACAGTTCTTCTTGAACAGTTCACATGCACATTCATAATATGCATTTAGCATACTCACGTTCATCAGTTGATTCATCATTGCTTCGATTGCTATCTTCACGATGAGCAATGAATGAGTCTTTTCGCTCTTTGCTACTTTCTTGAGTCAGACTATTCTTAGAATCTTCAGATTCTTATGAAGTTTCGCGTTATTCTTTATCAGCTTTCTAATGACTTTCTTCTGATTACTTATGTTGATTGTAGTGCGTACTTCATGTGTCAGCACTGCGAAAATTCGTCGCGATATGCACGTCAAGTTCATAATTTCTTTTGCTCATTCTTGAGTCTTTTTCAGATTTGCTCATGCATCTGAGCTGACTGCGTGAAGAAAGATGTTTTCACTACTCAGCTTGTGAAGAGACATGATCAGATCTCGTTGACTCGTTGACACGTCTGCTATTCTCTGAAGAATCTGCTTGATGATCTTCTTCTGCATCTTCTTTATTTCTTCTCTGTCTGCTATCTTTATCATGACTTTGCATCTTTTGCAAAGCGACGACAATTTCTCTCAGAGACGTTGCTTTCTCGTTGATAATTCTTCTCTTGTCACGTTTGCTCATGACATGATTTTCAATGAAAGACGCGTATTTCTCTGCATTTGTAACTGCTTGCTTAGCAGTTGAACTGATGTCTTCAGTTTCTGCATGTTCTTCGCAATGAATGTATTCTGAGTCATGTGATGTTTTTCTTCTGAATCAAGTCGAAGATGATGCATCAGCTTCAGTGCTATTTCTTTTCATGAGTAATCTTTGCTCATTTCTTTCTTTAATGTTGATGTCTTTATTAGTAGATTAATAATATCAGCTATCTTCTCTTCATCATTGCGTAAGCATTGCAATCTCACGTCACTGTTTTCTTGCAACATGTCAACGTTGCATGCAATCATCTTCAAACTTGCATTGCTGCAACTCATGCAATTCATCGTCGTTTGATCATTCTCTAGATTCGCTCTGTCTTGCATGTAATGCTCTTTTTCAAGATTTGTTATGTGTATATTGTGATTGTTTTTTTCATTTCTACAATCATAAAATTGAATTAATCAATGAAGAAATGTCTTCTTGAAGCAGATTATATCAGATGTTCAATTACAAGCTTCAGAAAATAAAGAAGTATCTGATTAAACATTTGAACAAAGAATTCATTTTCTTCAGCTTTGCATCATATGTCTCGCTCATTTTATTCATTGAAAAGAAAGACGATAGTCTGCGTTTCTGCATCAATTACAGAAAGCTCAATGCTTTAATCAAATGAGATCATTATTCTTTGTCATTGATAGACAAGACTTTCACTCATATACAAGAAAGCAAATATCTGACTCAATTAAACATCATTGTCATGTTTAATAAACTACACATGCACTCAGATAATGAAAATTTGACTATCTTTATTATCTTCTTCGACTCATACAAATATCATGTAATGCTTTTCAAATTAATCAATGAATCAACATTCTATCAACATTATATAAATGATGTATTGTTTGAATATCTACATCAGTTTTGTCAGATCTATTTAAATGACATTATCATTTACAGCAAGATCTTGAAGAAACACAAGCAACATGTATGATTGATCTTGAATAAACTACAAGAAGCTGATCTACAGATAAACATCAATAAATGCAAGTTTCATGTTCAGAAAATCATCTTTTTAGAACTTTTGATGTCAATCAAGAAACTTAAGACGAATTCACGAAAGATGCAAGCAGTTGTTAATTGATTTACATTCAATAATCTCACTCAGATGCAGTTCTTCATTGACTTCTGCAATTTCTATTGATGCTTCATCAAGAACTTTTCGAAGATTGTTCATTCAATGATTTAACTCACTCAAAAGAAAATCATATTTAAATGAAATGAAGTCTGTCAGATCATCTTCAATCATATGAAGAGATGTATGATTGAGACTTCTATACTACGTTACTTTGATCAAACTCGTAAGACTATTCTTGAAATCAACTCATTCAACTACGTCAATGATGAAATTCTCTTTCAATATGATGATAAAGAAGTACTACATTTAATTGTCTTTTATAGCAAGAACAAGTTTTTTGCTGAATGCAACTACAAAATATATGATAAAGAATTTCTGATCATCATTTGAGCATTTGAACACTGACGACTTGAATTGAAGCTAACTGACATTTTTATCAAGATGTTCATTGATCATCAAGCACTTATTTCGTTGATGAAAGATAAAGAGTTGAGCAGACATCAAATGCGTTAAGTTCAGAAGCTTGCTGATTTCAACTTTAGAATAATGTATTGCTTTGACAAACAAAACATCAAGATCAATGCATTAACTCGTCAAGCTGACGTCGTGCTCAGAGATTCAAAAGATGAGTGCATTCATTATTAACAAATCACTATTCTGACTTCAAATTGAATGAAAATTGCTGATCTAGAGAAGAACATCAGTGAATCAATCTATAAACAGATTCTTAAGACTAATCAGATTGACGAGAATTGTATGCTACTTCGCGAAGCAATAGCGAGAGATGAAACACAATATGAAGATATCAAATTGAAGAATTATCAAACTCAAAATGAAATCTTGTATCATGATAGTCAGCTATGAGTCTCATTCAATGAGCTTTTACAAATGAATCTGATTCATGAGATACATGATCAATCGTTAATTGATCATTCTGAAATTCTTAGAACAGTGAAAATCATAAAGCGAAGTTACTATTAATCTTCTATGCAAAAAACGATAGATCAATATATTTGAAACTGCTATGTATGTTAACGTTCAAAGACATCAAGAAATAAATCAAATAACTTGTTTCAACTTCTATTTATATCTGAACAGCGATGACAAAACATAGTCATGAACTTCATTATTAATTTATCTGATTCGTACAACTACAACGATATTCTGACTGTCATTTGTGTTACGAGCGTATCAAGATCAATAAGACTGAACAAGACTGAAGCTCTAATTAATTCGCAGTGCACGCTAGCAAGTATTTTGCGTAATGATTAGAACTAGTCAATGATCTAGTCAAGATCTGACTCAGGTTTGACTCAAATATTGTTACGATTCTAGCTACGCATCTATGTTGATAGCTATGTTGATGACTATGTTGATGACTATGTTTCTGACTATCGTTAATCGCTCGTCACTAGACTATTGAGTTGTTTCAAAGTCAACTCTATTCAGAGTTAGCTTATATTCTTCTGAGTCATATAGATAGTCAATTCTTCTCTTCTAGATACTTTTCTTTCTTAGCATTTATATACTCGTTACATTACACTCATATGACTCGCTCTATGCTGATCTCTAACATTATATAAATGCTTCTTCGTTACAGGCGAAGTGAAATAATCTGCATCGACTTGCTCTGCTCAATTCACACGACTATTGACTTTGATTTAGTCGACTCGCGATCGTGCAGACACTCACTCTTCTCTCTTGTGCGCTGATCAGCGAGGTGAAATAAACGATCGAAATCATTCGACTAGGTCAAAGATCAGCGAATACATCGCTCATTCAAATTCGCAAGAAATTCTTCAAGTTTGATGAGCACTCAAACGAGATCAATCATAGAACTGTGTGAAGTCTCTATCTCAAAGAGCAATCAAAGAGATCAGTCTAGAACTGCGTGAAGTCTCTATCTCGAGAAGCAAACTCTCAGTGAGTCTGCTACAATGACATCTTTCGTTAATGCGATGATCTTCTCATCGCTCTACCTATCAGTGAATCGATTTGCCTATCAGTTCACGTGCAACTAGTGAGTCTGCTTCAATGACATCTATTCTCAATGCAATAATCTATTCGCTCTCATCGTTCTACTCATCAGTGAATCTGATCATACATTCACGTGCAACTAGTGAGTCTGCTACAATGACGAGCTCAAAGTCGATCTCTTCAATGAGCAAGTCGACTAGTGAGTCTGCTTCAATGACACGATCATCTTCAATAACAAGCAAATTCATGAGCTTGTTTCTATATCGAAATCTCAACAGTGAGCCTGCTACAAAGACGCGTTCGATATTGATCTCGTCATTGAGTCAGTCACTCGATAGTTAGTCTGCTTGAACGACACTCAAAGTGAGTCTGCTACAAAGACGAACAATGATTGATCTCTTGATTGAGTCAATCAATGAATGAAACAAGTTTTACTATGTAGTAGATCTGAATCAGCAGTGAGTCTGCTTCAATGACACGATCACAATCGATCTCTTTGATGAGCTAGTCGATTCTCTTCTAGTGAGTCTGCTTCAATGACATCAGTCAATAGTCAATCTCTTCGCTGAGCAAGTCGATTTCTTCCTACATAGCTAGTCTGCTACAATAGACATTTCGATTCTACACAAGACTAAGAAAATACATTCATGCAAACATGAATCGTTGAAGAGAGAAAGTACTGTTACGATTCTAGCTACGCATCTATGTTGATAGCTATGTTGATGACTATGTTGATGACTATGTTTCTGACTATCGTCGATCGCTCGTCACTAGACTATCGAGTTGTTTCGAAGTCAACTCTATTCAGAATTAGCTTATGTTCTTCTGAGTCATATAGATAGTCGATTCTTCTTTTCTAGATACTTTTCTTTCTTAGCATTTATATACTCGTTACATTACATTCATATGACTCGCTCTATGCTGATCTCTAACAAATATGACTCAACACTTTTTTTCTTTCTCAACACTCTTTTCTTTTCTCAACACTCTTTTCTTTCATCAACATCTTGTTCATTGTTAGAAATCAATCTAGAGCGAGTCATAAAAGTGTCATTTAACTAATAGATAAATGCTAAGAAAGAAAAGTATCTACAGAAAAGAACTCGATTCTTATATGTATGTTTCTCAGCTCTGTGCTAGACTCGATTGAGTTGACGTCTTACACATATGATGCAGAGTTTCAATGATATCATCTCTAGATCAGATTCTCGCTAGACTCAATTAGAATGAAATCAGGCGAAGACTAGGCGAAGAATAGACGAAGACTAGAATCGTAACATTACTCTTCTTTCTTGACTATTCATGTTTGCATGAATGTTGTTTCTTAGTGCGCTTTTCTTGAATATTTGATATGAAAGTCGTCAATCATCTCTTGAGCGTTCATAAATTCGTCGTCATCAGCGTTATATCAGTTGAGATTGTTGTCATAGTTCTTTCATTTGACTCGATATTGAAGTCGTCTTCTATAGCGTCGAGAGTTCAGTATATCATCGATTTTTCATTCGTCTTCATCGTTTATCACTATTGATCTCGAAGATTCATTCTTTTGATCAGACAGAGAATCATTGACGGCAGAACGAAGAAGCTCTGAATGAAATACGTCATGTATATGCATAGTCTCTGATAGTTTCAACTTATAGAATGAGTCAACAGACTCAGTGATCTGAAATGAGTCGAGCATCTTGTCATTCAATTTTTTGAAAGATCTCGCTGTAACAATGTTTCATTTGTTCAGAAACATCTTTGATTCAATCTTGTAATTGATTTTCTTTCTATGCTTATTAGCTTGATTCATCATTTGTTCTCGTGTTTTGATCAGAGCTTCACGAGCGAAGGTCAAAGTCTTGTTCATTTGTTCAGATATATTTCTGACTCGATCAATCTGCAAGCGTTCGTGAGTGCTTTCATACTCGATGATGTCAGAGTCGAAGCTCATATGAGAATGAAAGCTCTTGTTCATGAAGAAGAAGATCAAGAAGATGATTGATGACAAGACGTTATTGTCGACAAACTTGATCATGAGTAGTCACTTAGATCAGTCGTTCTGCATATACAAACAGAAGAATCAAAGATATCGCTTGACGTTCTGATTGACTCGTTCGCTTTGATCGTCGATCTGAGAATGATAGACGATGAACAATCGAAGAAAAATGCTCAGTCGTTTGCAAAGAGACTTTTATAGTATAGAGGTGAATTGCGAACCTCGATCAGATACTATGAAGCTTGATAGATCATGAGTTCGATATACTCATTGAATCAGCATTTCAGCTGTCTTTTCAGCTGTGATATCTTCATCATCAGTGATGCAAGAGATATAATGCCTTTCTTTTGACAATCTGCAGATGACAGTCAGAATAGCGTTGTAATTGTACGAATCAGATAGATCAATAATGAAGTTCATTGCTATGTCTTGTCATCGCTGTTCAGATATAGATAGAGATTGAAGCAAGTCGTTTGATTTATTTCTTGATGTCTTTGAACGTTGACATACGTAGCAGTTTTGAATATATCGATCTATCGTATTTCGCATGAATGATCAATAGTAGTTTCGCTTTATGATCTTCACTGTTCTAAGAATTTCAGAATGATCAATCGACGATTGATCGTGTATCTCACGAATCAGATTCATTTGTAGAAGTTCGTTGAACGAGACTCATAGCTGACTATCATGATACAAGATTTCATTCTGAGTTCGACAATTCTTCAATTTGATATCTTCATATTATGTCTCGTCTCTTGCTATTGCTTCGCGAAGTAGCGTACAATTCTCATCGATTTCATTAGTTTCAAGAACCTGTTTATAGATTAATTGATCGTTATTCTTCTTTAGATCAGCGATCTTCATTCGATTCAATGTCAGAATAGTAGTTCTTTGATATTGAACGCGTTCATCATCGAAACTTCTAGACATGAAGTCAGCTCGATGAATTAATGCATTGATCTTAATGTTCTGTTTGTCAGATCGATACATTATCTTGAAGTTGAAGTCAGCTAACTTCTGAACTCAGCGCATCTGACGTCTGCTCAGCTCTTTATCTTTCATCAATGAAATAAGCGCTTGATGATTGATGAACATCTTGATAGAAATGTCAGTTAGCTTCAGTTCGAGTCGTCAGTGTTCAAAAGCTCGAATTATGATCAGCAGTTTCTTATCATATATTTCGTAGTTGCATTCAGCAGAAGATATGTTCTTGCTATAAAAGGCAATTGAATGTAGAACATCTTCGTCATCATATTGAAACAGAACTTCATCGTTGACGTAGTCGAATGAGTCAATTTCAAGAATGAAATCGTGAGTCTGATCAAAGTGACGAAGTATAGAAGTCTCAGTCATACATCTCTTCATGTGATTGAATGCAGTTTGACAGACTTCGTTTCATTCAAATATGATCTTCTTTTGAGTGAGTCAAATCATTGAACGAACAATCTTCGAAAAGTTCTTGATGAAGCGTTGATAGAAATTGCAGAAGTCAATGAAGAACTGCATCTGAGTGAGATTATTGAGTGTAGATCAATCAACGACTGCTTGCATCTTTCGTGAATTCATCTTAAGTTTCTCGATTGACATTAAAAGTTCTAAAAAGATGGTTTTCTGAACATGAAACTTGCATTTATCAATGTCTATCTGTAGATCAGCTTCTCGTAGTCTATTCAGAATCAATCGTACATGTCGCTTGTGTTTTTTCAAGATCTTGCTGTAAATGATAATGTCATCTAAATAGATCTGACAAAACTGATGTAGATATTCAAACAACACGTCGTTCATATAGTGTTGATAGAACGTCGATTCGTTGATTAATTCGAAGAACATTACATGATATTTGTATGAGTCGAAAAAGATAATGAAGATAGTCAAATCTTCGCTATCTGAATGCATGCGTAGCTTGTTGAACGCAGCAATGATGTTCAATCGAGTCAGATACTTGCTTTCTTGTATATGAGCGAGAGTCTCGTCTATCAATGACAAAGAGTAGTGATCTCGTTTGATCAAAGCATTGAGCTTTCTGTAATCGACGCAGAAACGCAGACTTTCGTCTTTCTTTTCAGCGAACAAGATGAACGAGACGTATGATGCGAAGCTGAAGAAAATGAATTCTTTGTTCAGATGTTTGATCAGATACTTCTTTATCTTCTGAAGCTTGTGATTGAACATCTGATATAGTCTACTTCGTGAAGACGTTTCTTCATCGATCAACTCAATTTTGTGATCGTAGAAACGATGCAATGATAGCTGATCGATCATTGCTCGATCGAAAACATCTAGATAGTCGTGATATTCAGAGAGAAGCTTGATCTTGACTTGCTTGAGAGTCTTGACGTGTGAAAGCTCATGTAGATTCACTTTTTCGAGCTTATTCTCAGCTGTAGTTATGAGTCAATCAATTTTCAAGACGATAACAGCAAAGATCTTGACGTCTGATTGTTTGACTAACATTCTATAGACTGCTGTCTCTATCATTGATATGTTCATTGAACTGAAAGCTGATTTCAGACTAAACGTTGATTTAGAGTTGACGCTAAGCGAAACTGCGTCGCGCGATTTTGACTGTTCAATTAGTTTAACTGACTTCTCATTGAACTGACGAGAAGAGAGTGATTTTTGACTGAGTTGAGATGTAACGAAAGTGAAAGATCTCTTCAGTATATGAATAGAAGTCAAGCTCTTTCGTTTCGTGATTGATTTATTGCTTGAGAGTAAAGCAATCGATTTCTGACTAGTAGAATTGAAATTCGAAAATCGAAGAAAATCGATTCGCATATCAATTACTAGATCGATTTTATTCATTCATGTTTTTTCAAGAATCATTTGATGTTGATCTAATCGAGTGATCAACATAGAAGCAGTGTCAATCGTATGATCTTGAACAGTCAGGTTCGAATAGATGGCATGAGTAATGAGTTTCTTAGCATAATGATCGTCAAATTCTCGAATTGACTTCGCTTTGATCAAAGTCAGAGACTCGATTTGCAACTGGTCACAAACAATCTGCGCAGTCACTTCATCAATGAATGAATAGTCAGCAGCTTCGATGTCAATCAATGACTTCAATGAGTAACTAATTTCATTGCTAGAAAGTACACATTCAGTAATCAAAGATTCAGAAGCAAAAGAATCATCTGACATGCTCATCGTTGAAGAAATTAACACATCTTTCATCGCGTCTTTGATGAAAGTCTCTAGTTTTTTGCCTCGCTATCTTCGAAAGAAGACATTTTCTCATTCTCTTTATTCTTCGAAATGATGATTTCATGTAGGCGAGAAATGAAAGCTCAAGAAGCAGAAGTGTCAATCTTGTTCTGAGAACAGTTCTTGAATAAGTGATCTGAGATCTTGCAGATATAGCAGACGATAGACGATCTGACTAACTCAGAGATAGAAAAAAATAGTCGACTTGACATATTTGATTATCGAAGTCGTCACTGCTGACAATGAAGTAGCAACGCATTTATCAGGTACGACAGTGACTTTGACGATGACAGTGCGAAGCTGACTGCGTAGCTGATAGTTGACTCGTTGTTTATTATTCACATCTTGAAGAAAGATTCTTAAGCGAGTGAGCGAAGTAAAATTCTCTGAACAGACTGATAGAGCGTTCTGCAAGCGATTATTGATTTTATTCTGAAGATCGTTCATCAGAATGCGATCATCGTAGTCTAGATAGCTGAATAGCTTCATAAAGTTGAAGTAGAAGACATTAAAAGACTTATCTGTTTATCTCAGAGCGTTGTACTTGCGACGACACTTTCGATTTCTATTCAGTTCATCATATATTTCTTTCAGATGCTCAAATAGCTCGTAGATTGAGATGTAAGAATGCGAAGCATCATGACAACATCAAGCGAAGATATGTTCAGCAGCATCATCTTCTAGTCTAGATATCACATAGACAATACAGATATTCTCATTATTAAAGTGATTGATATTTGTCTGAAGCTTGTCATTCATCTTAACTCTTCAGCTATTTCATGTTGATTCATCTTCATCAATGAATACAGATGAGTTCAAAAACTTGAAAGACTTGTGATGATCATTATCAAATAAAGTGAACGAGTCACGTTGAGTATGATTCTCGATAGATTGACGAAGTAGAGATTTCATAGAAACTTGAGATTCAGTAGATTGACAAGATCGAGACTGATTCGCTGAACACTGTTTCTTTTTTAGACTCAAGACTTTCTCTCATAGTTTGATGATAGTCTCTTCTTGAGTGTCTATTGTCATTTGATTGATTTCTAGCTCATCAAGTCTCTTGATGTGATCGACTTGAACATTGATTCATTGCTCATTGAGTTTCAAAGTCATGTTTCATTGATCTCTTAGCTCGATCAGCATCTTGATGATCTCGTCTGACTGATCGATAGCTCATTGACGAAGTTGTTGACTCGTGTTGATGTCTCATGAAATAGCGACATTCTGAGATTCAGCTGAGACATCAAAAGAAATAATGAAAACGCGTCTGCTAGCAGTGCTTCTAAGCAGACGAGCTGTTCGTGACTCGACTGATTCGAAGTCGCGTGTCATTGTGAGAAAGATAGATAGATAGATTTGATTGTGATAAAGCTGAGTGATTGATTTGATAAATTTGAGTAAATTTGAGTAAATTTGAAGATGTGTTTTGATGAAAGTAATTCAAAGAATTTCTTGCGAATTTTCTGAATAGAAGTAGATTATTTCGTATCGTCTACACGTCGATAGCAGAATAGTTGATTAGCATTTATCTACTGTTAGAAATCGATCTAAAGCGAGTCATAGAAATGTCATTTAACTAATAGATAAATGCTAAGAAAGAAAAGTATCTACAGAAAAGAACTCGATTCTTATATGTGTGTTTCTCAGCTCTGTGCTAGACTCGATTAAGTTGACGTCTTACACATATGATGCAGAGTCTCAATGATATCACTTCTAGATCAGATTCTCGCTAGACTCGATTAGAATAAAATCAGACGAAGGCTAGATGAAGAATAGACAAAGACTAGAATTGTAACATTCATCTACATCATCTTCTTTCTGTGTCACAAACACATTTCTTTCAAGTTTAGTGCAGTCTCTGAACATTACATAAATAAAAGCTTTTGTATCAATCTTCTTCTGTATTCTTAATATTCAGTTATAGCTATCTTTAAAGATCAAGCACTATCAATTCTGATCTTCATTGATTGTATCATCTAGACACGATTCTGACATTATATTAAGAATTCATTAATCACATGATACTAATCTCATTACTCATTTAATCAACTCATACAGACGAATCGAGTCTAAAGAAATTTGTTTATCTGATGATTCAATCTTGAAAGACAAGAACAACATCAGAAGATTTATAAAATCAATGAGAACATATGATCATTGAATTGCTAGAAGATCTATCGCTCATTCAGTATGCATTCATTTAAAATCGATTAATAAAATCTATAATAAAGAATCTTCGTGAATTGCTAGAGAATCAAATCGATCAAGAGAATTATGATAAAGAATCTTCGTGAATTGCTTCAAGATCAATCACTTTCAGAAACATCTTCTTTGTTGAATAAACATACATCTTTCTTTTTCAAATTATTAAGCATCGTCATTCATTCAATCTTCTTTCAAACAACTCTCATCTTTTTCACTATGACATCTAAGAACACATCTGATAAAGATAAAGCTTTCGTTGATCTCTCACAATAAACATGTTCACAAGCTCTTTCTTCTATCATCGACTCACAACACGCTTCTTCATTCATTGCTTTCAACAAATCAAACGCTGAAATCATCATACTCAATGATATGAAAGTATGAAAGAAACGTATCTATGCTCTTAATAGAAAAACAGATCGTCTTGTTGAAATGAAACAACGAGACAAGAGCGAAATTCAACAGTTGAAAGCAAAACTACAAATTCTCACTGCTATCACAGTCAATGTAATCATCACTGCTTTCTTGATTGTCATCTACTTTGAACGATCTAAATATTACAAAATACTCAATTCTTCAATGTTCACTGATGAAAAGAATTCTACTTGAAAGAACTGATCTCTTGACATACAAGAGAAGTTAGCAATTAACGTTGACATCTTCTCAAATGAACTCTACAAGCTGAGCTACATAAACTCTTGACTAGCAGATGATGTCATCGAAATCATTCAAGTCAGACGTGATCTCAACTGTGACAATTTCTATCTGACTGTCAATGAACTTCTAAAGAAACTAGCTCAATTATTTCATGACTCTGATAAGAAAGACAACTATCGTAGAAAATATATTAATCTCATTCAAGAATCAAAGAAATTCAGCAATTTCTTTAATCAGTTTCAACAACTATACATCTATCTAAAGTATTAGAAGAACGTACTAGTCGTCTATTTAAAAGATAAAATAAACTCTCGTCTTTGAATCTTTTGAACAACTCAGATGAAGTCGCTCATCAAGCTATCAGATATTCGAAACTATCTGATTCGCTTAAACAATGAACATAGAGCAGTTCAAAAGATCAAGAACAAACTACTTAAATGTGATGATTCAAAGATCATCATTTCTAGAGCAACTATTGCTGTTCAGTCTTCAACTTTGAAGTCTGACTGATCAAAGTCACACAGCGCAGTTTTGACTAGCGTCAAGAATGCAGACGTTCTAGTTGAAATCTGTTTTGTATGTCACAAATCAGATCATAGTTTCAGAGAATGCTTGAATTGATTTATCAAAGTCAATGCAGTTGACGAGAACTACAATCGTTTCAAACTCAATACTGAATCAGAGTTCAAGTCAAAAAAACTAGTCATCTCTTCAACAATCATTGAAGTGAAGATTATATCTTTGTACAATCTAGACGAAATTCTATTGAAAGATAATTACTTTGATAAGTTGTTTCTGATTGATGCTCTTCTCATCTCGCAGAATGAATCATTCAGTCTTTGCTCTTTGATAGACAGTGATTCAGCCGTTTATACGATCATACATATCAATCTAGTCGATAGAGTATGTAAAGAGCTGAAAATTCAATCTATATCACTGACAAAAGAGAAGTTAATAAAAGAATATGATGAAAAGATATCTAAGAAGACTATCATTCATAAAATTCTATCAAATCTCATCATTGAAAGTCATAAGAAATTGACTGTTTCTATGTTGATAGCTGACATCAATCATCACGAAGTCATATTAGGAAAATCATGAATGAACAAAAATGAAATATTACTGAATATGCAAATCGACGTCATCGTTTTTTTGAATCAATTAAATACTTTTATTTCGATTTTTTTGATTTCTTTCAATTCAAAGCACTCAAGTTGATCATGATCAACTTCGTCTACTTCTATCTTTCAGTCAAAGATTTCTAGAATGCTCAAACAATCTGTTTTAACTACGATTCAGAAAGAGTCATTCTTAATTTGAAGCATAAACGTTGCTTCGTTCAAAACACTGTTGAATCGCTTAAAGAAGAATCAGACTGAAGTATTTGCTCTATTCATGAAGAATATCAATAGAGAAATTGCGTATAACACTCAGTGCAATTTGAACGCTCTGAACGTCTCTTTCGTTGAGAAAACTACTCAGAATTTGAAAGCTATTAAAGTCAAGCTGTCATCAAAATATCATGAGTTTCTAGATGTTTTTGATCGAGCTCAATTGAATAAACTACTCTTTCATCACTTCTACGATCATAAAATTGAACTCATCAGTGATTCAACGCTTTCTCGCCGTCAAGTTTATTAAATGTTCTCTGTCAAACTTCTGAAAGTAAAGAAGTACTTAAACAAGAACTTGTCGAAGAAATTCATCACTTTCAGTCAGACTTTCTATTTCTTTCTCGTTTTATTCGCTCTTAAAGCAAATGAAGATCTTTGATTCTGCGTGAATTATCGAAAGCTAAATATTATTTTCAAAAGAAATAGATATTCTCTATCGTTGATAGACGAGATCATTGATAAAATAGTGAGTTGCAAGCATCTGATTAGATTGAACATCATATCAGCGTTCAACAAACTTCAAATGCATCTCAATAGCAAGAATTATATCATCTTTATCACTGCTTTAAAAGCATATAAATACAAGATGTTATCATTCAAACTGACTAATGAATCGATCTCTTTTCAGCAATATATGAATGACATTCTATGAGACTTTCTGAACGACTTTTACCAAGTTTATCTAGATGACATTCTCATCTATAGCAAAATGAGAAAGAAACATAAAGATCACGTCAAACTAGTATTGAGTCGACTACGTGAAGCTGAACTGCAGATGAATATTTGAAAGTGCAAATTCAATGTAGAAGAGACAGTCTTTCTAGAAGTCATTGTATCAGAACAAGATCTTCACATGAATTCAAGTAAGATGATCATCATAGTCAACTGAACTACTTCAATCAATTTGAAAGAAATTCAGAACTTCGTGAGATTTGTGAACTTTTATCGTTATTTCATTAGAGACTTCTTCAAACTAGTCAAATCATTCGTTCAATTAACTAGAAAAGATACGTCTTTTGTTTGAAACGAAGTCTGCATTCAAGCTTTCAGAAATCTGAAGAAACAGATCAGTTTCGCTTCAGTTCTTTGTCATTTCGATCTCAAACGTCAGACTATTTTGAAAATTGATGCATTGAACTATGTAAAAGATGAAATACTGTCTCAGTATGATGATGAGAATGTACTTCACTCGATGATCTTCTACAGCAAAAGCATGATTCTTGCTGAAATCAACTATCATATCTATAACAAGAAATTGCTGATCATTATTCGCTGTTTCAAACATTGATGACTTGAGCTGAAATGTATTGAATTACTCATTCAAATATTCATTGATCATCAAGCTCTGAAGATCTTCATGAAAAACAAACAGCTGAGTCGACGTCAAATCAACTATCTGAACATTCTATCAAAGTTCAATTTTCAGATCATTTTTAGATCAGGCAAAATGAACACTAAAGTTGATGCGTTAACTCGAATATCTTTAGCAAACGTCTCTGAATCAGCTAAACGATTTGAAGATCGCTTTCAAACTATTCTTACCTCTGATAAAGTCAATATTCTACCTATTGACTTGAAATCAAGCGCAAATTCGAAATCAGAAGTCAATCTCTATCAGAGAGTACAATTAGTCAATCAAATAAATGAGTTCTGCAGCGAATATAGGCAAGCTATGAACGAAAACAAGCTCAAATTTCATATCACTAAACTGAAGAACTGCGAAATCATTGACGACGTTCTATTTAGAAAAGATTTACTATGAATCTCTGAGAACATGCATACGAAATTACTACAAGAAGTGCATAATCAATCTTCAATCTCTCACTTCGACAATAAATGAACTATTGATCTAGTTCAGCGTTTCTACTATTGATCAGATCATTGAGCTACTATTCAATGATACATTCAAAACTGTCATGCTTGTCAGCGAAGCAAAGTCTCTAGAGATAGCATCAATGAACTTCATCATTCTCTTTCGATTTCACAGAAACGCTGAAAAGATATAGCTATGAACTTCATCACTGAACTATTTCTGTCAGAAGACTATAACATCATTTGCATAATCATATGTCATCTCATCAAAGAACGTCACTATGTTCTCTGTCATTGAAAAGATGATGACATCTCAATCGAAGAAACAGTCTGAATTATGCTATGAAATGTTTATTGACTGCATGATCTACTCAGTTCTATTGTTTTGAATAGAGACTCTCAATTCGTATTCATCATGTGAAAGAGTCTTTGTAAGCGACTACGAATTATTGTTAGTCTATTCACTGCTTATCATTCTGAGATCGATGATCAAACAGAGCGAGTCAATCAAGACGTTGAACGCAAACTCAGAATCTACTGTAATTACATGCAGAACGATTGAGCTAAATGAATATCTATGATTGAGTTCAGTGACAATGTCAATACGTTCTCAATCATCTCAATGATTCTCTTCTACTTCAATAAAGAATTTCACTCTTGAATGAGTTTCAATTCAGATACAACTGACTACAAAACAACTTGTGAACGACTTGAAGCTAGAAAAGCAGACGATATTGTCATTCAAATGAAAGAGCTACTGAACTTTGATCATCAACAATTGAAAAAGACTAATCTGATCATCGAAGCTCAAATCAATAAACATAAACGAGATGTCATTTATAAGATAAATGATCAGATCTGACTATCTTTCAGAAACGTCAAAATCACAAGATCATGCAAGAATTTGAAAGATAAACAGCTAGATCTTTATCAAGTCACTGCTAAAGTGAGTATCTTCTATCATCTTCATCTATCAGTCAGCATGAAGCATCTGCATTCGATGTTCAGCTCAAAGTTACTACGATCATATTCAGAAGATCTTCTATCAGAACAACATTCAGAATCATTTAGATCAATCACTATCAAAGATGATGAACACTGAAAGATAAACGATATATTGAACTTCAGACGCTATCGAGATCGAGTACAGTACAAAGTCAAATGAAAAGATCTAGATAGAAACGACGAATGATACTATGTCAATAAAGGGAAATTCGATGACTCAGAGAAAGTTTTGAACGAATTTCATAAGCTATACTCAAGCAAATCGCGCTAAATATCGGAATAACTATCAACAAAAGCAAGCAAAGAAACTACATTCATGCAAACATGAATTTTCGAAAAGAAAAGTAATGTTACGAGCATATCAAGGTCGATAAGACTGAATAAGGCTGAAGTTCTAATCAATTCGCAGTGCATGCTAACGAGTACTCTGTGTAATGATTAGAACTAGTCAATGATTTAGTCGAGATCTGATTCAGATTTGACTCAGATATGACTCAACATTCTTTTTCTTTCTCAACACTCTTTTCTTTTCTCAACACTCTTTTCTTTCATCAACATCTTGTTCATTTACATCATCTTCTTTCTGTGTCACAAACACATTTCTTTTAAGTCTAGCGTAGTCTCTGAACATTACATAAATAGAAGCTTTTGTATCAATCTTCTTCTGTATTTTTAATATTCAGTTATAGCTATCTCTAAAGATCAAGCACTATCAATTCTGACCTTCATTGATTGTATCATCTAGACATGATTCTGACAATTTGCAGATTGTTAAAAGAAAGACATTATATTTCTTGCATCATTGATGATGAAGATATCACAGTCGAAAAAACAGTTGAAATGTTGCTTCAATGAGTATATTGAACTCATGATTTATCAAGCTTCATTGTATTTAATCAAGATTCTCAGTTCATCTTCATTCTTTGAAAGTTTCTTTGCAAACGACTGAGCATTTCTCTTTGATTGTTCATCATTTATCACTCTCAGATTGATGATCAAAGCGAATGAGTCAATCAGAACGTCAAACGATATCTTTGATTCTTCTGTTTATATATGCAGAACAACTGATTTAAGTAACTACTCATGATTGAGTTTGTTGACAATAACGTCTTGTCATCAGTCATTTTCTTGATTTTCTTCTTCATGAACAAGAGCTTTCATTCTCATATGAGCTTCAACTCTGACATCATCGAGTATGAAAGCACTCACGAACGCTTGCAGATTGATCGAGTCAGAAATATATCTGAACAAATGAACAAGACTTTGACCTTCGCTCGTGAAGCTCTGATCAAAACACGAGAACAAATGATGAATCAAGCTAATAAGCATAGAAAGAAAATCAATTACAAGATCAAATCAAAGATGTTTCTGAATGAATGAAACATCATTACAGCGAGACTCTTCAAAAAATTGAATGACAAGATGCTTGATTCTTTTCAGATCATTGATTTTGTTGACTCATTTTATAAATTGAAACTACTCAAGACTATGCATATACATGATGTATTTTATTCAGAGCTTCTTTGTTTCATCATTAATGATTCTCTATCTGATCAGAAGAATGAATTTTCAAGATCAATAGTGATAAATGATGAAGATGAATGAAAAATCGACAATATATTGAACTCTCGACGATATTGAAGACAACTTTAATATCAAGTCAAATGAAAAAGCTATGACAACAATTTCAATTGATATAACGCTAACAACGACAAATTTATGAACGCTCAAGAAATGATTGATGACTTTCATATCAAATATTCAAGAAAAGCGCGCTAAGAAATAACATTCATGCAAACATGAATAGTTAAGAAAGAAAAGTAATGTTACGATTTTAGTCTTCATTTATTCTTCGTCTAATCTTCATCTGATTTCATTCTAATTAAGTCTAGTGAGAATCTGATCTAGTCATGTTGTCATCGAGACTCTGCATCATATGTGTAAGACGTCAATCTCATTGAGTTTAACATAAAGCTGAGAAACACATATATAAGAATTGAGTTCTTTTCTGTAGATACTTTTCTTTCTTAACATTTATTTATTAGTTAAATGACATCTTTATGACTCGCTTTAAATTAATTTCTAACAATTTCTTACTTACTCATCATTAAGAAAATAGTACTTCTGAATGTCTTCATTCAAGAAAATGCAAAGATACAATCAAGATGTAAATAACATACTTTCTTCTTCATAATGATTTTAACAAGTGATAGCATCACAATAGTGCAATATCACAAAGATCAATGAAATCAACGATGAAAAAAGTACAGAAAACACGTTGCAGATGTTAATGCAATCTCAGCACAAAGATTGCATCTGAGCAATAAGATGATAAAGATGCATAATGATTTTCAGAAAGCAAAAAGCATTCTTGTAATATACATTAAAATTGAACGCATAAATTTGAATGTTTATCTGCACTTTAAAAACGTTTCAGACATGAATAGCTTATAATATAACTGCAAATAAAGTCATCAAATGACAAAGCATGTATTCATGCATTGCTCAAATTGATTGCATTTGTAATCAAGAATGTTACAAGATGCTAACTTTTTAAACTATTGAATAATTATCATCATTATGAAGAATCTTAAAGCAATAGTGAAGATGATGATGAAAACAAAGTTCTTAAAGCAATTTAAAGTGACTAGAACATTCATTTTCTAACATGCAATCAACGTAAACAAATTTAATACATAGTTTCAAAACTCACTGTCTCAACTGCGTGAAGCAGTCATATAAACTGCAAGTGATTTTCTATCTTAGAAAGTTTTATTCACTTGATACAAATAGCATAAAGTTTCTTATGAGTTAATTTAATCAATGTCATAAGAATGTATGAATTTATTATTATTATTATTCAATGTGATAATCAAGAGTGAGTCTTATTGATTGAGTATATATTTATGAATGAAAGAGTCTTAAAGTAATGAATTATCTTTAAAGAAAAAGTATAGCAAAACTCAAAAGATTTAATATGAAGTACTTAAAGAAGATTATATTGCTGTGAGTAAGAATGATTGAATCAACAATGAATTAAATATAGTTTGAATTCAAAAATGCTTTGATTCAGAAACTAAAATCTGTCAGAAAGATGAATATCAAATGTTATTAATTAATGATCATACTTTTCATATCACTACTTAAATGATTGACTATTGCGTCAGTCAGAAGATCATTTTACTGTGTCTTTTAATTCACATCACTCATTTACTTCAATCACTTAATGTTGAGATCTTTGCTTCATTAACTACTGCATACAAGTTTCATGTTCAGTGAATTACTTAACTTAAGATCAGTTACTCAATTAATAAAATGAACTTTCTAAAGATATATTAATAAACTCAACATGAAGTAATTACATCACTGAATATCAGAAAGTCATGAACAGTTATAAAACTTCTTTCATTCAGCTCAGCATTAGTACTTCAGCACTTTTCTTCTAAGAAATTGAATCAATCACAGCAATACAACATAATCATTCATTCAACTACGTCTGTCAATGTTACAGTCACATATATTAATCTTAAAAATGATTTAGAAGTTGTTTTAACATTTATAAATATTTCACAAGTACAGCAGCTTATTAAATAAACAATAAAAGAAATGATTTCTAGTCAGATTCTTAAAAAGATGAATAAAGCAGTAATACAAACAATGATGAAATTAACTATTTAAAATGTCATTAATCAAAAACTTCTTGAACTTAATAAAAGAAAGAAGTAAAAGATTAATTGAATTAAGAGTAAACTGATTGCATCAAGTTAAGTACTTAAGTTCAAGTCGAGTACTCAACTCAAAAAGTGTTGAGTTGAGTTGAATTTTTTTGAAAAAAGTGTTGAATTGAATTGAGAAGTTGAATTCAAGAACTCAGATTGAGTTAAGAAGCTTAACTCAACAACTCGACTTGAAAACTCAACTTGACTCAACAAGATATTAAATAGATGTAAATAGCTTGATTGAACAGTTTACATGATTCTTCTTCATGACTTTCTATCATGTTTTCCCGTCATGACTCTTTATCAAAGTCAAATGATCTTCATGTTTTTTCTTCATGTTTCTCTTCATGACTTTCTTCATGTTTCTTTCTATGTTTTTCTTCATGTTTTTCTTCATGTTTCTCATCATGACTTTCTTCATGTTTCTCTCTATGTTTCTCTCTATGTTTTTCTCTATGTTTTTCTCTATGTTTCTCGTCATGACTCTCTATTAAACGCTCTTCATGTTTTTCTTCATAACTCTCTATTAAAAGATAATGCAAAAGTCAAAAATCGAAAAAATTTCTATATTTAGCTCTCTTGATGTCAAGCTTGAATTCTTAATGAGTTGAATTGAGTTGCATTAAGTTGAAAATATGAGCAATTCGACTCAATCTCAATTTGAGTTCAAAATATCAACTCAAAACTCAACTTGATGATCAGTTTAATTAAGAATAATTATAATACTGTAAGAATCATGAATTAAAAAATTGTTAATGAAATAAAAGAGAATCAATAAACAAAGATATGATAAAAGAAGATTAATTCTTTACTACATTTAAATTCTGAGCTATTTACTTCAAAATTTTCTATTTGAAAATGAGTTGTTGTAACTTCAGCTCAATAAACAAAGATGTGAAATAGAAAGATTAATAATTTACTACGTTTAAATCTTAAGCTTTTCACTTTGACATTAAGCTTTAAACAAAAGAAGAAGAAGCAGTTGATAGTTAAGTTACAAGTCAGACAGCAGAAGCAGAAGCAGAAGCAAAAGCAGAAGCAGAAGCAGAAGTAATTAATAGTTAAGTTATAAATCAGACAGCTGAAGCAGAAGCAGAAGCTGTCATAATTCTAGTCTTGTCAGACTCAGTCTTTTAGTCTTGTCAGATTTATTCTCGCTTCGTCATCTTGACTAGTTTCTATTGAGTCTAGCGTTGACTGAGAAACACACATATGTAGTTAGCTTCTTTTCTGTAACTATCTTTCTTTCTTAGCATTTATCTTCTAGTTAAATGACATCTTTATCTGACTCGCTCTAAGCAGATCTTTAACATTAGATAAATGCTCATTAACTACTCTGCTATCAATGAATAGATGATATGAAACAATCTATTCAGTAAGAAAAATTTGCAAGAGATTTTTCAAATTTGCATCATCATGATTTTAAATCGCAAGAAATTCTTTGATTCTACATTCATTTTCATCATTTTATTTGCAAGAAATTCTTTGAATAAAGCATTCAATTATTATTTGAAATTTACAAGAAATTCTTTGAATTTTCACTCATCAAAAAACATTAATTCAAAACATTAATCTCTCATTTACTCTTATCTCAACAACTTCTATCTTCTTTCATCATGATACACAACATTGAGTCAGTTGAGTCTTGAACAACTCATTTGCTTAGAAGCACTGTCAATAGAAGAGTTTCACTTTTACTCATTGATGCTTCAGTTGAAGCTGAGAAAGCTGTCATCACATGAAACATAAACATTGAAGAACAACTGTTTCATTGAATCAGCAATCAACTCAACGAAGTCATCAATATGCTGAATAAGCTTCAAAGTCAGCAAGACTTGATTCTACAACTCAATGAACACTGACTTCTCATACAAGACAATCATAAAAAGAAAGTGAAACAACTAAAAGTTGCTTTTGATAAAAATGATGAGCTAGAGAAAAAGATCAGTCAGCTACAAGATGAGCAATTGAACTTCAGAGCGAAACAACGTCAAGCTGATTGATTTATGCTTCATCAAGATACTCAGTCAGCTGAGCAACAAGTCAATCAGAAAGAAGCTTTTACGATTTCAGTTTTGATTCGTCGCTCTGAAGTTGAATGAAGCTCGACTTTTGAAGCTCATTCTCAACGAGAATTTTCTACTCTATCTGAAAATGAAAATGATCATCACAAGTTCATTAAGCTTTTGAATTCACTCATTTTCATCGAAACAGATGATTTTATTTGAGAGACATGAAACATCAAAATAGCTGACAAGCTCAATGTCAATGCGAATCATTACTCTACTGAAAAGATTCATATTATCTATGTGATTTTCAGACTAAAAGACGATGCTGATCAGCAAATTTATGCAAAGCATCGTGTTGATGCTTTCTCACTCTATCAATCACTATCAGAGCTACTGAAACATTTGAAAGAAATTTACAAAGATCAGAATCTGATTCAAAAGTGTTATCATGAATACATCATTCTGAAGCAGCTCAACAAGTCTTTCAGCTCTTTCTATTCAGAATTCACTAGAATATTCAGCTTTCTGAACTATGATGATATCACTTTGATGAACAACATTCAAAATAAAATCAATAATCATCTTCAGAATGTATTGTCAGTTTGCTTCATAAAGTTTAGCTCACTTGATAAGCTCAAGATCTTTCTTCAAGATGTAAATAATAAACAATGAGTTAATTATCAGCTACGTGATGAGCAACAAACAGTCAAATTGATAGCAGCTTTGAAAAAACGTTTTGTTTCTTCGTCAACATCAACTTCAGTCTCAACTACTAGTTATGTTCAACTCGCTACTTTTTTCATTCTTGAATCTGAATGATCAAGAATGTCAATCATCTGCTTCAACTGCAAAGTATTGAGTCATCTTTCAAAGAACTGCTTTCAGCTGAAGACTAGTACTTCAACATTTCGTGCATTCATCTCTTGTCTCAATGAGATCATCATGTCAAAAGAAGAGAAGAAATTATTTACAGAGAAATTGAAGAATGAGACAAAAAACTAGTGACTTTCATCAAAGATGCAATGAAAGATGTGTTAATTTCTTCAACAATGAGCAGCTCAACTGATTTTTTGCTTCGAAATCTTTGACTACTGAATGTGTACTATTTAGCAATGAAATTAGTTACTCATTAAAGTCATTGATTGATATTGAAGCAGCTGACTATTCGTTCATTGATGAATTAATCGCGCAGAATGTTTGTGATTATTTGCAAATTGAATCTTTATCTTTAATCAAGCTCAAATCAATAAGAAAATTCAATAATCATTATGCAAAAAAGCTCATTACTCATGCAATTTATTTGAATCTAACTGTTCAAGATCATATGAAACGTTTCATCTTTATGCTGATTACTCGATTGAGTCAGCATCAGATGATTCTCGAAAAAACATGAATGAATAAGATCGAGATAACGATTGATATGAGAAACGATCGCCTTCAATTTTCTGATTCAAAGACTCATATTGATGCTAGCTCAACCCTTCTTTCTGTCATCAAGAAAATCGCGATAGAACAGAAAAGTTTGATCTCTACTCAAATACTAAAGAGATCTATTTCTTCTGTTGTCACTCGACTCAGCGAGAAGTCATCTTCATTCAGTAAAATCGTGAAACCATCTAATTCAGTCAACTTCGCTTCGCCTTTCGATTCAATGAACATAGCAATGATAAAGGCTGCAGCATATAGATCACTAGTCAAACGGTCGAATGTGACTACTTTCGCGATCATCATCACGAAAATCGATCGACTTCTAAAAACAGCTAGAAATAAATTCGAAGATGTAGATCTACAAGAGCTTTCACACGAAGAGATCTTGAAAGAAGTCAAAGCTAAGCTTTCTTCGAAATATCATGACTATCTAGACGTGTTTGACTGAGCTATGACTGATCAACTACCCTCTCATCGCTTCTACGATCACAAAATCGAGTTGACAGGCGAGAAAACGTCTTCTCGAAGTCGTCTCTATCATATGTCTGATTACAAGCTTCAAAAGATGAAGAATTATCTGATTAAGCATCTGAATAAAGACTTCATATTTTCTAGCTCAGCTTCATACACTTCGCTCATACTATTCATCAAAAAGAAAGACAATAGCTTGTATTTCTGTATAAACTACAGAAAGCTCAATGCTTTGATTAAATGAAATCGCTATCTCTTATTGCTAATAGACGAAACTCTCGCTTGTATTCAAGATAGCAAGTATTTGACTTGATTAAACATCATTGTCATCTTCAACAAACTGCGTATGCATTTAAGCAGCGAAGATTTGACTATCTTTATCATTTTTTTTAATTTCTACAAATATCACGTGATGTTTTTTGAATTAATCAACGACTCGACTTTCTATCAACACTATATGAACGACGTGCTATTTGATTATCTTCATCAGTTTTGTCAGATTTATCTAAATAACATTATCATTTACAGCAAAACACTGAAGAAGCATAAGTGACATGTATGATTAGTTCTACATAGATTACAAGAGACTGATCTTCAGATGAATATAAATAAATGCAAGTTTCATGTTCAGAAAATCTTCTTTCTGAGACTATTACTATTCATCGAAGAACTAAAGATGAATCTCAGAAAAGTATAAGCAGTAGTTAAATGATCTACTTCTACAAACCTCACTCAGATGCAGTTCTTCGTCAACTTTTGCAATTTCTATCAACATTTTATAAAGAACTTTTCGAAGATTGTTCGTTTTCTGATTTAACTAACTCAAAAAGAGATGATATTTGAATGAGATCAAGCTTGTCAAATGATCTTTGATCATATGAAGAAATGAATGACTGAAGTCTTTATTCTTCGTCATTTTGATCAGAATAGAAAGACTATTCTTGAAATAAACACATTCAACTACGTTAATGATAACATACTTTCTCAGTATGATAATGAAGAAACATTGCATTCAATGATTTACTACAGCAAGAATCTGAGTCTCGCTGAGTGCAATTATGAAATCTATGACAAGAAATTACTAGCAATCATTCATGTCTTTAAGCATTGATGATCTGAGCTGAAATTGACTGAGTTACTCATTAAGATGTTCACTGATCATCAAGTTTTAACATCATTAATGAAAGATAAAGAGCTAAGTAGACATTAAATGCGCTGAGTACAAAAGCTCGTTGACTTCAACTTCAAAATCATGTATTGCTCAAATAAACAAAACATCAAAGTCAATGCATTAACTTGTTGAGTCAATTCAGTTTCTAGAAGTCTCAAGAATGAATGATGTTGCTATCAGCAAACTACAATTCTTACGTTGAATTGAATGAAAATCGTTGATTTAAAGAAGAACATTAATGAATCAATTTATAAACAGATTCTTGAGACTAATGAAATCAACGAGAATTGTACGCTACTTCGCGAAGCAATAGCAAAAGATGAAGCTCAATACGAAGATATTAAATTAAGAGATTGTTAAGTTCAGAACGAAATACTATATCAAAGTGATCTTTTATGAGTTCTCTTCAATGAGCATCTTCAAATGAAGTTAATTCAAGAAGTTCATGATCAATCTTTTATTGATCATTTCGAAATTCTCAGAACAATGAAGATCATAAGAAGATACTACTATTGATCTTCAATTCAAAAGACAATAGATTGATATATTCAAAACTGCTACATTTGTCAGCGATCAAAGACTTCTCAAAATAAATTCAATGAACTACTACATTCTTTATTCATACTTGAACAGTGATGAAAGAACATAGTTATGAATTTCATCATTGACTTATCTCTTTCAGAAGACAAAAACATCATACTAACAGTGATATGTAAACTGACAAAGAAACGACATTATATTTCTTGCTTCACTGATGATGAGAAAATCACAGCAGAAAAAACAGCTGAGCTAATGCTTCAGTGAATATATCAAATACATGATTTACTTGATTTCATTGTTTCAAATTGAGACTCTCAATTTACCTTCATTTTATGAAAGTCGCTTTGCAAAAGACTAGACATTAATCTTTGACTCTTCACAATTTATCATTCTCAGATCAATGATCAAAGTGAATGAATCAATCAGAATGTCAAAAGATATCTTCAATTCTTCTGTTTGTACATGCAGAATGACTGAGCTAAGCTACTACTTATGATTGAGTTCATTGACAATAATGCTCTGTTCTCAATCATCTTCTTGATTTCTTTCTTTCTAAACAAAGACTTTTATTCTCATATGAGCTTTGAACTCAATGTCATTGAATATGAAAGTTTTCGAAAACGCTTGCAGACGATTAAAGTCAAGAATATATCTGAACATATGAACAAAACACTGAAGTTTGCTTGCAAGTCGCTAGTCAAAACATGAAAACAAATGATGAAACAAGTCAATAAGCATAGAAAAAAAGTTATTTACAAGATCAAATTAAAGATGTTTCTGAATGAAAGAAACATCATTACAGCGAGATCTTTCAAGAAGCTAGATGATAAAATGCTTGATTCTTTCATCAATCTAGATCTCATCAACTCTTCATATAAACTGAAATTATCAGAGTCTATGCATGTTCATGATGTATTTCATTCTGATCTGCTTCGTTCTGTCGTCAACGATCTTTTGTCTGATTAAAAGAATGAATTCTCAGATTCAATAGTGATAAACGACGAAGACGAGTGAAAAATCGACGATATATTGAATTCTCATCGATATCAAAGACAACTTCAGTATAGAGTCAAATGAAATGACTATGACAATGATCTCAATTGATACAACGCTGATGACGATGAATTTATGAATGCTCAGAAGATCATTGACAATTTTCATATTCAATACTTGAACAAATTGCGCTAATTGACAATTCAATCAATCACAATTTAGATTGAGCAATTAATCAAGTTGAGCAGAAAATACATTTATGTGAACATGAATCATTGAAGAAAGAAAGTAATGTCACGATTATAGTCTTGTCAGACTCAGTCTTCTAATCTTGTCAGATTTATTCTCGCTTCGTCATCTTGACTAGTCTCTATTGAGTCTAGCGTCGACTGAGAAATACACATATGTAGTCAGCTTCTTTTCTGTAGCTATCTTTCTTTCTTAGCATTTATCTTCTAGTTAAATGACATCTTTATCTGACTCGCTCTAGACAAATCTCTAACAGAAGCAAAAGCAAAGAAATAACAAAATATTTACAACTGATTAATCAAAGTGAGACATGTGTATCAAAAAAGTCTTAAAAAGATCATATTAACTACATAGTTCATCATTTAAAGCAATAAAAGATGAAATGTGAAATTTTAGCTTTATAAAACTGTTTGACTGCTAGATTTAATGATGAAGTGTAGATCTGATCATTGACTAAAGATGTGTGTTTCTACAGCAGAGACTATCTATGTTTTGTGTGTCGCAACTGACGCTAGCCTCAATCAGACTATCGAGCATTGCAACAACTATGTTTCTAATTAGAAACTATGTTTCTAATTGAACGACTACTCTTCTTGCTTCTATCACAGCTTCTACTGCAGCTTCTATTGCTTCAACACTTCTACTCAATAGAAGCTACACACTTCTACATACTCATTATTGAACGAAAGTCTCTGAATGTCTTAGAGGTCAGAATCTTCGTCAGATCGTCGACTGTCATCGAGATTGTTGAAATGAACTTAACCAGTAGAATTTCTCGTTCAATGAAACTTCGAATTCAATGTCATTTAGACTCAATATGCTTCGTCTTTCTATGAAACTTCGAGTTCTCGCCTAGAGCAATTGCACCCTTGTTGTCAGCTCAGACCAGAGTGAGAATCTCGAAGCTGAGCAGTCTCAGATTCATCATTATGTAGCGAAGTCACAGAGCTTTCTTTTTGATCTCGCTTAGAGTCATGTATTCAGCTTCACATGTAGACATAGCAGAAGTCGTCTGTCGCTTGACACTTCAGAATATTGATTCTTCAGCTAGTAGAAATAGTCAGGCCTCAGTTGAGCATCTGTCATCGACTGCATCATTGTAGTCTGCATCTGAATATCTCACTACTTCAAGTTCGATTGACCCTTCAAAATTAATGCTCACTTTCAGAGTATTTTTGATATATTTAAATATTCATGTGATCAGAGCGACATGAGTCTGATTTGAATTGCTGCAATATCGACTAGTCACTGACAGAGCAAAGGCAATATCTGATCTAGTAGTCATCATGACATACATCAGTGAGTCAATCGAGATCTCATATCAGTAAATGATATCTTCATCTGCTTGTTTCGTTGACGACAATATCGAGTTAGAAATCGAAGCTTTCATTGATGTAGCTACTGAGACACAGTTTCGCATGCCAAATTTTCCTAGAACTGTTTCCAGATAGATTGTTTGTAGTAGAGTGAGTGTTCTTCTTCTTCTATCACGTCGAATCTTCATGTCTAGATAGTGCGAAGCCGAGCCTAGATCTGTCATTTTGAATGTACTCTTGAGCTCAGTCTTAACCTTGTCTATACGACTCATATCAGCTTCAATAATGAGCAGATCATCGACGTATATTGCAATGAACATCTTCTTGTCTTCTGAAACAAACAAACTCTTGTCTGACTCGATTTCGTGAAAGTCTAGCTTGTTTAGAAAGCTTCGTATCATGACTGATCAGACTCTAGAAGCTTGTTTTAGATCATACAGTGCTTTTCTGAGTCTGCAGATCAAGTCGAGATCAATGACAAAATCATGTGACTGCTTCACATAGATCAGCTCATTCAGAAATTCGTATAGAAAGGCGATGACGACGTTCATCTGTTCAATATGCAAGTCACGAGTTGCTGCTATATCAAACATCATTCTGAAGATAGCTGACTTCACTACTTCTGATCAGATTTCGTTGTAGTCAATCTCATATTGCTGTTTGTATTCATGAACTACTCAGCGAGCTTTGTACTTCAGAATGTTCTCATCAAGCTCGTACTTAATCTTGAATATTCAGCGATCGATCAGCGATTTGCTTCTGTCATTTGATGAAGTTATCAGTTCTCAGATTTCATTTTCAATTAAGAAGTTCACTTCAGCCTTCATGACTTTCATTCAAAGCAATCAGTCTGACGACGCTCTAGCTTTCTTGTACGTCTTCGACTCGTCATGTGCTAGTTCTAGACTCAATGTCTCATCAGAGGTCAAGACGTGTAGAACTCTCATCATGTGAACGTGTGATTTTGCTACTTTTCCAGATCTAAATGTGAGAATTAGAGCTTCTGACTCGATAAATATGACGCTAACCTTATTTGCACTAGAGTCTTCGTTTAATTTCTTGTAATCAGGTCGAACATCGAATTTTGAACTTCTGATTACTCATGTGCTTGCTGAAACAACATTCTTTTCTTTTGACTTTGATTGAGCTCTTACCTTCTTCTGTTTCTTCTGTTGTTGTTGTTGTTTCTGAGCTGTTTCATTCTTCGTGACTTTGCTGACTGACTTATCAGTCGAAGGTCGCATGACTCTCTGCGGTATGACATGTTCTGAAGACTCGAAGGTATGAAGAAGAAGATCGAATTTCTCATTATTCTTCTCTTCTTCTATATTCTTCGATGCCTCAGCTTCTACTAAAGCCGTCGCATCGTTGAAAATGAAAGTAGAATATCGCGATTTCTCGAGAGAATTCTCAATAGTCAAGTCATTCACAATAACAGTTGTTTCATCGAACAGACTGTCATCTTCTTCGTTTTAGATCTCGCCTAGTTCTTCGTCAAAGAAACTATCGTAGATGTTCAGCTCGTCAAATTTGACGTCTCAAGAAACATGAATCTTTCTATTCACTGAATTGTAGATTCGTCACTGATTCATCCCTTCGTAGCCGATCATTATGCCTTGTCAGAAGCGACTATCGAGCTTGTGATGATCTGTGATCTTTGAAACATGAATTCAAGCTCTGCATTCGAGCGCTCGTAAATTTGATACGTCTGGTTGAAATTTATTGCCAGTTTGAAAGAGAGTGACTTCGTCGACTTTCGAACATTTATTTTTGATGTAAGCGACTGCTTTTACTAGCTCGAGTCACAGAGCTTTTGATAGCTTCTTTTCTTTCAATATTGACCGTACTGAAGTCATGAGAGTATACATTGAATGTTCAGCCTTTTCATTTTGCTGAGAGATATAGAGAGCAGAAGGTTTCAGCTTAATCTCAGTCTCTTTGCATCAATTCTTTCATTTGTGACCTCTGAACTCATCTTCTTCATCTACTCGAAGTCGCTTAACTTTCATATTGATCTGCTTTTTCATTAGAGTTTTAAACTCTATGAGCTTGTGATGCGCCTCGCTCTTCAGTTTCAATGAATAGACAAAGATCAATAGAGAGAAGTCATTCTTGATCAGTAGAAAATATGAATAACCATCTATTCAGACGATTGACAGTGAATCTTTCAGATTCAGATGTAGTAGCTTCAAAATTTTGATGGCACGAGTCATTGAAGAGCGAGAAATTTCAGCTTGTTGACGTTCGATCATGCAAAATCCACATATTTCCTCAGGCGACGACGACGTCTTTAATTCCTTCATTCTCTTAACAAGGTTTCTCATCTTTAGCATATTTCGATGATTCAGATGTGCAGTTCTACCATGTCAGACAGCTGAATCGAGTGACTTCTTGATGAGAGTCATGACTTTCTGCCCTTCTTCTCGAATGTCATACAGCTCATAGCAGTCAATCAGCTTGTCAATATATTCGATAACATTATTGTCGATCATCAGTCTAGGCTGAACATGATGAAAAAACACATCTAGCTTTCGTTTTGACAGAGCGTTCATGCTCATGTAATTATGCTTCATCTCGAAAACATGAATGACTTCTTTGAGCAGCAACTTCACCTCGATGACAGCGAGATTGATTTCAACGCTTTCTTTATCGCAGAACATCACTATCTGATCAGTGATCGTCTGTACAGCCTTCGTGTGCTGCTTGTACGTTGAATCAATAAATCTGAATCGATTATTGCAGATATGAGTAGTGCATTCGGAATTCAAAATTCAGTCGACAAATTTCGTGTTCTCAGTAGAGCTGACTTGAGCAATCGTGTTTCTGATCATATCAATGATCTGTTTTCGTTCGCCTTGACTCTGTGACGTCGATGATCTTGATTTCAAACAGTTTCTTCGAACGTGCTCTGTCTTATGACATTCATAGCACTTCATTCTGTCATGATGACATTGTTTCTTCTCGTGATTGTGAAAACAGACATTGCAATATGATTCAGTACTTGAGTCATTGTTCTTTCAGGAACTGAATCGATCAAAACCTTCTCGACCTTCTCGATCTCAACCTCTATATTCTTCTCTTTCACTGTGCATAGCAGCTAAAGTGATTGTGCCCTTCATTCGATTTTCCTTCTCCTTCAAGCTCTGAAGTAGTTCATCGAGCTCTGAAAGCGCCTTTTTCTTCCTGACTAATTCGTTGAGAACAGTCACGTATGTGTCAAACTCACTACTCATGAAATTGATGATCTTGATCGTCACATACTCTTCTATAGTGATCTCTTGATTCTTTATTTCTTTCAAAATGAAGCGCATCTTTCTACCAAAATCTGAAACGTCAATCGAGTTCGCATAGCTCGTCTCTTTCAATCGATTTAATAAGGCTCACTTGAAGGCTCATTCGTGTGACGTATATCGCTTTCTAAGCGACTCTCATGTTGTCTTTGCATCTCATTCAGATTTAAATTTCATCTGAACAGCTCTGATGCACATTGCTTCAATTTTACCCATCATCTTTTCGTTGTTGATATTTCATTTTTCTATGACTTCTTCGCGTTTCTCAATTCTTACTTCTTCGTTCTTCTCAAGTATAGCCTTCTTTTGTTCTTTCGTATATGAAAGTGGTCGAATTCGATCATCATTGACTAATTTCATCAATTCAACCTGCCTAAGAGCAAACGTCATTTCACGTGCTCATTCTTTGTAGTTGTCACTCTTCTTCAGCTTAGAAAACGTGCGTGCCTCATCTTTCTTGACCATCTTTGATGACTTGATTCAGAAGAAAGATATTGTTTTGCTGAAAGTCGATACTAACACAGTTTCTCGAGAAAGACTAACGACGACAGCGATGTCGAATTGCTTATTCAAGCTGGCAATAGTCAGATCTACTGCTTGGTTGCACAGTCAACGCTTTCGATACTCATAATCTGATGAAGTGTAGATCTGATCATTGACTAAAGATGTGTGTTTCTACAGCAGAGACTATCTATGTTTTGTGTGTCGCAACTGACGCTAGCCTCAATCAGGGTAGCGAGCATTGCAACAACTATGTTTCTAATTAGAAACTATGTTTCTAATTGAACGACTACTTCTCTTACTTCTATCACAGCTTCTACTGCAGCTTCTATTGCTTCAACATTTAATCAATTGCTAAATGAATTCTTCTAGATAATAACTAAGGTTTGATACAAGATGCAGCTGATAAAAAGTTGAAAAAGTTAAGTTAAAGATTGAAAAAGATTCTTGACATTAAGTTGAGTTTTAAAAATGACACATGTCTTGCATATTCAAAATCTGATGTCAAATTGAAAAAGTCTTAAACTTTATGCAAAGCATATGTCAAGAGCATAAAGCAAAATCATAAATAAATTTACATTTGATTATCAAAGTTTCGTCTGTGCATATACGCAGCATCAACTAAGTATAAAGAAACATTAATGAATGATATTGACTTTGAAAATTGAGTGAATGAAAGAATGAATTAACTAAATGATTTGAAGATGAGTGTTGCACTTTGCATATATCATGCATATACTAAGAAGAAACTCAGCTTGCTTAAGATTGCAAATGTTAAGAAAAGTGATGATGCAACATCTGCAGTTTGAAAAGTGAACTAAATTATTGAGTTTAACTAAAGAAACATTTGTCGCTTAAAGCGAGATAAAGTCGAGATTTTAGCTGAACTCATCTGAATGTGATCAGATTTTATGAATAAAATCTGCAATCATTTCATATGTTGTTGAACTGAATCTGCGTTTGTTCATATGTCATTGAACTGAATCGCGCTTTTATTGCTTTCATCACTTTCGTTTCTTTCATCACATTCAGCCTACTACTCATCTATCTACTTGCTCATTTACTCACTCATCTACTCGCTCATTTACTTATTTATCTACTTGCTCATCTACTTTTCATTCTACTCACTCATCTACTCGTCACTCTACTCGCTCATTTACTCTTCACTCTACTCACTTATTTACTTATCACTTTACTCGCTCATCTACTCTTCATTCTACTCGTCTAGCTACTTGTCACTTTACTCGCTCATTTACTTTTCATCTACTCTTCACTTTACTCATCTAGCTACTCATCACTCTACTCACTCATCTACTCTTCACTCTACTCGTCACTCTACTCGCTCATCTACTTTTCACTCTACTCATCTAGCTACTTGCTCATTTACTCGTCATTCTACTTTCTATTAAACTTTCTATCAAATGCTCTATCAAACACTCTATTAAATGCGTTAATTAAGTGCACAAAACACGTCAAACAATGCTTCAAACAATGCTTTCTACTGAGCTTTTCACTGATCTTTCTACTGATCTTTCAATCAATCTTTCTATTGATCTTTCTACTAGTGAGCTTTCTACTGATCTTTTGATTGAGTCATCTAGTAAGCTTTCTACTGATCTTTTGATCGAGTCATCTAGTGAGCTTTCTATTGATCTTTCAATCAAGTCATCTAGTGAGCTTTCTACTGATCTTTTGATTGAGTCATTTAGTGAGCTTTCTACTGATCTTTCGATCGAGTCATTTAGTGAGCTTTCTACTGATCTTTCTATCAATCTTTCTATCAATCTTTCTATCAACTTTTCTATCAATCTTTCTATCAATCTTTCTATTGATCTTTCTATTGAGCTATTAACTGAACTTTCTATCAAACACTCTATCAAACATTCTACATGCTTCAAAATACGCGTCGATCAAATGCATAACATGAATCAAACAATGCTTTCTACATGACTTTCTACATGACTTTCTACATAACTTTCTACTCAGCATTCTTCATGATTCTCTATCAAGCACTCTTCATGTTTTTCTATCAAGCATTCTCGCTGATCTTTCTACTGATTTTTTGATCAAGTCATCTAGTGAGCTTTCTACTGATCTTTCTATTGATCTTTCTACTAGTAAGCTTTCTACTGATCTTTTGATCAAGTTATTTACTGATCTTTTTACTACATGACTTTCTACATGACTTTCTACATGACTCTCTTCATGACTTTCTACATGACTTTTCATCAAGCTTCGAATTGCTTCGCAATCAAGAATTAAATTTGTTTTCTATCAAGCTTCAAACACGACTCTATCAATCATTCTACATAACTTTCTACCTCTTTAGTTTACTCATTAACTTTCTCATTAACTTTCTCATTAACTTTCTCATTAACTTTCTCATTAACTTTCTCATTAACTTTCTCATTAACTTTCTCATTAACTTTCTCATTAACTTTCTCATTAACTTT
>JAABUT010000932.1_pt1 | contig 38698 bp, 37 predicted proteins | sample 5559281 | NCBI WGS metagenome assembly JAABUT01 (sample SAMN10711880, study PRJNA513359) | rock metagenome | isolation source: Antarctica rocks | place: Antarctica: Victoria Land, Ricker Hills nord | collected 2016-01-04 | reverse complement strand
TATTGCCGGATATCATTTTCATTTTTTATCGGCCGATAAAGTTTTCGGCGGCCACGTGGTTGATTTGATTGCTGAGGATATTACCGTGGAAGTTGACCTGTTAAACAGTTATTCGATGGAGATGCCAAAAACTGCCGTTTTTAATAATTTCAACTTTGAAAAAGACCGAAAGGAAGATATCAAAAGCGTGGAGAACGGTAAAAAGCAATAGCATTCAATGCCAAATGGCACTGGTTTGCAGTAAATAATTAACTCTACTGGGCGGGGGTGCTTTTGATAAAACTTTGCTTTTGGATTTGATCCACGAGGGTGAACTGGAAAACTCCGGCCATTTAACCCTGGTTTGGGCACGAATGATATGCAATCTTTCACTACTTCAATCTTAGATTTTTATGTAGGAAAATTTCATATCCCAATATTGGAAGTTGCTGTTTTAGATTTATCTGCTATCAATATCGCTTACCAAAATTTAGAAATTGCACCTATTTTAGGCGTTTTGGGCGGAGATATTTTGATGGAATATCAAGCAATTATCAATTATGAAAATTGTAGAATGGTTTTGAAAAGTGCGGAATAATCAAGTCTCACCTTTAAATAAAGTAGCATAAGTTTTTTAGGTGATAAAAGAAGTATTAAGGGTTTTAAATGGATTAAAAATCCCAAGATCAAAGGACTGGATTGCAAATCCGAACCAATGGATTTAGCACCACAAAAATCAGTAATTTATTGGGAACCTACTTTCCCCCTAAAATAAGTTTAAACAACTTCAAGGGCATAAATTATAGATTGCAAATAAATCACATTATCATTACTATCTGATGAAGTTTAAGGCTCTAAAATGATCTTTCCTACGGGCCTTTCCTTTTCCAGCATTGTTTGTGCTTTAGCAGCCTCTTTTAAAGGAAATATTTTAGCTATGATAGGTTTAATTTTTCTTTCACCAAGAAGTTTAAACATAGTTGCGATGTCTTCGTTTACCCCCGTTGTTTTCGTTAAAAGTTTATAGTGTTTACCACTCGGGGTCAGTTTTAACAGCAGGTAGGGAATTAGCGATTTGATCAGTTTAAGGATAGGGTTACCTTCTCCAGCCACCGTTGAAGATGCACCGAACCAAATCAGTGTTCCCTTCGCATTCAGTACCTTATCAGAGTGAAATAAATGTGTACCGGAGATTGGATCGAATACCGCATCTACGCCTTTACCGGTAAGTCTTTTAATTTCCTTTACAAAATCTTTCCTAGTGTAATCTATTGGTATACCACCTTCTTTTTCCACGATGGGAATTTTAGCAGTCGAAACCGTACCATAGATTTTAATACCATAAATTTTTGCAAGTTGCAATACCGCCGTACCGACTCCGCCAGCAGCTCCGTGCATTAAAGCACTATCACCTGCCTTCAGTCCCGCCATTTTAATCAGCAATTCATAGGCGGTAGTATAATTTAGTATCGCGACTACCGCTTCGGCAGGTGGCAAGTAGTCAGGAACTGCAACCAGCTTACTCTCAAGGAGGCAAATATAGGTCGTGTATCCACCTGTTCCACAATAAGAACCTACATAATCTCCGGCCTTAAACTTCGTTGCGCCTGGACCCGTAGCCACAATATTTCCGACTATGTCATAGCCCGGTGTGACAGGAAACTTAAATCCTGGTATTACACCAACTCTTAACAGGACATCGCCATAGGCTACGCCGACTGCGGAAACCTTAATGAGCACTTCATTGGCTCCGGCTACCGGTATAGGTTCTTCAATCAGCTTCAGGCTATCAATGCCGCCCGGCTTGGTATAGATAATGCGGTTATTCGTTGTCATTGCTTTTGAGTAAGAAAAGATAATTGGATTTATTTAACCCGGTTATAAGACATGGTTTTTCCAAATGTAGGTAAGCCAATATAGCCCTTAATTTTAAGCTGGTCATTTTCCCCTAATTTGATTATGCAGCTCCAGGTTTTGCCACCCTTAACATCATATATCTTACCGTCTTTCCATTCGCCATCCTGATACGTTAAGCCCGTAAGCACAACCAAGTCTTTTACACTTCGGTTACGAAGATTTTTATCTGTATTGTTGGAATCTTTTTTCACCGTTATACCATCTGCTTCATACATAGTATCATACCAAATCAATTTACCACAGAACTGATTACCCTGTTTGTAGATTTCTATTTTGTGATCCTTGGCTTCACTTTGCCATGTACCGATAATTTTATCGGATGGTAAACTACCTTGTCCAAATGACCTAGTCGAGGCCGATGATAAAAGCAGCAACAGGAGTATGATTGTATTTTTCATAAGTATCATTTATTTGAACCAAAAGTAGGTACATTTGGTAATGAATTTACAGTAGTAAACTAAAGGTTAGCGGTAACTTTTAGGTTAGCACAATTTTATAATGAATTTATATCAACAAAATTGTATCCCTTCCGATCAGGAATGTGCATCTGTATTAATGGCTGTTGGTGATGCACTCTATTCAATTGGCGGCAAATGGAAGCTTAGGGTACTTATTGCTTTATCCACCGGCGCTAAAAGATTTAATGATCTTCAGAGGACTATCCCCAAAATATCTGCCCGTGTGCTTTCCAATGAACTGAAAGAACTGGAAATGAACGGATTTGTTAAAAGAAATGTTCAGGCTGCGGCAACGCCGGTAATTGTAGAATATGAACTTACAGATTACAGCCATACTTTAAATGATGTGGTCAGCGCTTTAACTACTTGGGGAACAATGCACCGGGAAAGAATAAAAACAATGAAAAAATGAAATCAGAGGTTTTAACAGGATGAGATTTGGATAACTATTGTTCCTCGCCTACTTATAGCCTGTTTAATTTAGTGTCCGCCTTTGTTGGTGTTATTCACCAACAAATAGTTGTCATGAACATAGTGAGTTAGAAAATCCCAATTTGAGTTTCTGGATATACTTAAAAATGTTTTAAAGACCGGGCTTTTTTAATTTAAAGTTCTTTTATAATGGTTATATGTCGAATGCAGGAAAGGTTTGCAGGTGAAGAACAACTGCAAAGACGGAATTACTTAAAATATTGACAGGGCAAAGCACAAAGCCATTCATACACGACAAATTAATTGACCTGGCAAAAGAAAAATTATTTGCTACCAACTTATCGGTAAGTGAAATTGCCTACGAATTGGGCTTTGAACATCCGCAGTCATTTAGTAAATTATTCAAGACAAAAGTTAACCTTTCGCCATTAGAGTTCAGACAGTCGTTCAATTGAAAAGCCAATACCGCTAGCATTACAAACAAATTTTTACGCTTTCATTAGTTGCTGGCACGTTAAAATGTATCACAACTTCCAACTTTTGTATAATTACCCGGTAAGATTGCCCTGCTAATTTTGTCTCATTAATTTAAATAAATAAAATAATGAAAAAGACAATTTTAATTACGGGTGCATCCCGTGGGTTTGGCAAAATTTGGGCAGAAGCCTTTTTAAAACGTGGCGACAATGTAATAGCTACATCAAGAAATGCAGAACATCTGCAAGGTCTTGCAGACAAATATGGCGAGGCGTTTTTACCTATTCAATTAGACATTACAAGCAAAGCCAATTGTATTGCAGCAGTGAATAAAGCCAGGCAGCATTTTGGAAAAATTGATGTTGTAATAAACAACGCAGGATATTCTTTATTTGGCACTATTGAAGAAAACAGTGAAAAGGAAGCAAGAGATTTATTTGAAGCAAATATGTTTGGCACACTTTGGATGACTCAGGCAATCCTTCCTGTTTTTAGAGAACAAGGAACAGGACATATTATTCAACTGTCAAGTGTTTTAGGCGTAAATTCTTTACCAACTATGGGCTTGTATTCTGCCACCAAATATGCTGTTGAGGGATTTAGTGAAGCGTTGCAAATGGAAGTAAAAGATTTTGGCATCAATGTAACTTTAATCGAACCAAACTCATTTAAAACAGACTTCTTTGGCTCATCAGCAATTGAAAGTACGACATTAGATGCTTATACAAAAGTAACGGCTGATTTTAGGGCCGGAGATGGACTAAAACCTGAAAACATTGGCGACCCAAATGCTACTGTGAACGCTATTTTGAGCTTAGTTGATGCTGAAAATCCGCCACTACGTTTATTCTTAGGAAAGTTGGCTTATCCCTGGACACAATATACTTATAGCGAAAAATTAGCTTCCTGGGAAGCGTGGAAAGAAGTGTCAGTAAAAGCTCACGGTGAATAAAAAATGATAATTTAGAAAAAATGAGCAGTAATTACAAATTCTACGTTTTAACAACGTGGATTTTGTAATTTTAAATCCAAAGTAATATGAAACATTATAGAACTATTTCTCAATTGCATCAAAGCAGCGGTTATCCTGCGCCGGAAAACCCGATGCTTAGCTTGCTTACTTGTAATGAATTAAGCAAGTGTTCTATCGGTGAAAATAAATTTACCAGTGATTTTTACATGATTGCCCTCAAAAAAATAAAGTCAGGTAATTTTTTATATGGCAAAACAAAATATGACCATGACAATGGTTCTATGTCGTTTGTAAAACCACGGCAGGCAATGGAAATCAGTAATGTGGAAATGGCAGAAAAAGCAATGATTATTTTTATTCACGAAGATTATTTTTTAGGGCACAACCTTCACACAGACATAAAAAAGTTTGGGTTTTTTGATTACGAAACTAACGAAGCATTGCATTTAGCGCCATTAGAAGAGCAGATCATTTGGGAACTATACGATAAAATTAACCGGGAATATAAAAATAATTCTGATGAGTTTAGTAAAGATATCATCCTTACGCATATTGACTCTATTTTAAAATATGCACAACGTTTTTACAAAAGACAGTTTATCAACCGGAAGGTGATATCAGGTTCAATGGTGTCTAAGTTCAGCGATATTTTATCTTCCTATTTTGAAAGTGGCTTATTACAACAAAAAGGATTACCTACTGTAACTTACCTGGCTTCTCAGCTTAACCTTTCTTCTCGATATTTAAGTGATTTATTAAAGCAGGAAACAGGCAAAACTACATTGGAACATATTCATATTTTTTTAATTGACGAAGCTAAAAATTTATTGATGAGCACCGACAATACTATTGCCGAAACAGCTTATCAATTAGGATTTGAGAACCCACCTTATTTTTCAAGACTATTTAAAAAGGAAACAGGTATAACACCTACTGAATACAAAGAACAGTTTTTGAATTGATTGACATACTAACAAAAGGCACTAACCGCCAACAAGTGTTTGCAAAAGTACTAAATGAGCATTGGGAATTCTATTGAACTTGAGTGATGAATTGACATTTGTGCTTCGATTTTCTACCAGCTGGTTGTTAAAAGAAGTGATCCAACGCCACCTACGAGAAATCCCTAATCCCAAGTTATTCCCAGTTTCAGCTACAATAAATCTTTGAGCTGTGGATTTCCAATCCATACCAACTCATATGTTTAATAAGTTTAAAATATAAGATTAGTAACAACAACAGCAGCAAGAAAAAAATTTTAAAAAGCATACAATTATCGTCGTTACTTCTTTTACCACAAATATTTCAGCCTAAAACAAAAAATCCTGCTCAATCACGAATAGGGTTTTGATACTTCTTTTAGCACTATATTTTATACATCAATCTTCGCGTATTTCGCATTCTTCTCGATAAACTCGCGGCGCAACCTCATCCCTGCTGGTCGGGTTTTGTAACCCCGTCCTTTGAGCTATGGATTTCCAATCCAATAAGATAAAAATCCAATAAGATAAATTTATAAAATAATCTCAAAATACAAGACTAGTAATAACGGCATTAGCAAGAAAAAATGATTTTAAAAAAAGCGTAGAATAACCACTGATACTTCTTTTACCACATAAATTTCAACAAAAACAAAAAACCATGACCTTGAACTCCCGGTCGTACTGCTTTCTCGTTTTTGACATATTGCTAAAGTTAAGTCTTTCCCTTAACTCAATGTCCATTCAAATGTAGCAACTCCAATATACAAGCGCTTTCGGACACTGAAATTTATTGCGTGAGTTACAACCAGTTGAATACTCTTTTAATTGAGGATGCGGAATGGATGAAGCTTGGCAAATATGTTTCTGAACTTTTCTACATCAGAAAATGTGAAAGGGAAACATCGTTGCTAAAAAATTCAGCCTCGGAGCACCTCGATCTATTTTTAGCCAGCTTCCTTGGTATTGAACAAAAGGTTTCACAATATCATATCGCATCTTATCTCGATATCAAACCTGAAACATTAAGTAGGATCAAAGTCCTTGGCAATACCAGAAAGTCATGATCCATTTAAATAGGATTGCCCAATAGTGGTAATCTACATGTCCGCCATCCTTAGCTATTAGAAAATGGGGATTATTTCATAATCGTATCATTAAATTTAATGTAATAGTTAAAATGCAACAAATTTGGATTGTTTATATAAAGTATAACACTATCTTTGTACTGTAATAATTATTAGTACAGTATGAATAATATTCAATTCGCCACAGCCGTTCATATTTTAACCATGCTGGCAAGGACCGGGGAGAATTTAGCCTCCCCTTACATTGCCGGTAGTATTAATGTTAACGCTGCTATGGTAAGGAAATCATTAAGCACACTGGCAACCCATGGGCTCGTAACAACCAGGGAAGGCAAAGGCGGAGGAGCATCACTTTCTAAGCCGGCTGATCAGATCATGCTTTCAGATATTTACCGCGCGGTTAATGATTCAGCTTTGCTTGGAAGGTTCAATAGCCCCAATCCGGAATGCAATACCGGCAAACAGATCAACGGGCATTTACAGACCTTATACAAAAGGGCCGATGACGCTCTAATAGATAAGTTAAGCACGATCACGCTGGCTGATTTTTGTAAAAATTTTAAATAACAATTTTTTTTACCAAAACTGTAATAAAATCATATACAGTATAATTTTAACTTAATTCATTAATATGAAAGTAGTATTAGTAGGAGCATCCGGTTTCGTAGGAAAAGCAGTATTGAAAGAGTTGCTGAAGACAGGGCATGAAGTAATAGCATTTGTCCGTGACTCAAGAAATCTGGAACTTCAAAATGCATTGACCATTACAGAAGGTGACGTAAACAATGCAGCGGAATTTGCAAATGCGATTAAGGGAAATGATGCCGTCATCAGTGCATTTAACGCTGGTTGGACTAATCCCAACCTTTATGAAGATTTCTTGAAAGGCTCTAACGCAATACAAGCAGGAGTAAAAAAGTCAGGCGTTAAACGCTTGTTGGTTGTAGGTGGTGCAGGCAGTTTATTCATTAATGGCAAACAACTGGTTGACTCACCTGAATTCCCTGCCCAATATAAAGCCGGAGCGACAGCTGCAAGAGATTACCTCAATGAACTAAAAAAAGAGACAGAATTGGACTGGGTTTTCATTAGCCCTGCTATGGAAATGCATCCGGGCACGTCGGGCATACGTCGGGGAAAGTATCGTACGGGCAGTGATAATCCTGTGTTTGATCAATCTGGAAGAAGTATCATCTCGGTCGAGGATCTTGCAGTAGTTGTAGTGGATGAACTGGAACAACCGAAGCATCACCGGGAACGTTTTACAGCGGCTTATTAAGTTGATGATCTGTCAGATTAATCGCATGAGTAAAAGGCGTTACTATATACTGGTGATGGTGTTAGGGGCTTTAACAGCCCTTGCACCCTTTTCCATTGATACTTACCTGCCGGGGTTTCCTGCTATCGCCAAAAGCTTTGGTATCAATACCGGCAGGGTAACACAGAGTCTTTCCAGTTTCTTTTTGGGAATCGCGCTGGGACAACTGCTTTATGGCCCTTTACTGGACAGGTTCGGCCGCAAGAAACCGCTCTATGCCGGATTGATGCTATACCTGACCGCTTCGGCCGGCTGTTATTTTGCACCAGTTATCGAAGCGCTCATTGTATTCCGTTTCATCCAGGCCATCGGAAGCTGTGCAGCCGGTGTTGTTGCCATGGCCATGGTTCGTGACCTTTTCCCGGTTGAGGAAAACGCCAAGATCTTTTCTTTATTAATGCTGGTTTTAGGCGCTTCGCCTATGATCGCTCCAACGATCGGAAGTTTCATTACAGCAGCTTTTGGCTGGCGGGCTATTTTTATTGCGTTGTCTCTTTTATCGCTGATCACTTTGATAGCCGTATATGCGATCCTCCCGGAATCAGGGCAACCGGATAAATCACATCCTCTCGGAATCAAAGCTATATCAAGAAGTTATTGGCAGGTGCTCAAAGTGCCGCAATTTACGACCTATGCCATCGGTGGTGGCATTGCATTGTCAGGCTTGTTCGCTTACATAGCCGATTCCCCTACCATATTTATGGAAGGCTATGGCATTTCTAACCTCACTTATGGGTTGATCTTTGCCATAGTTACCCTTGGCTTCGTAGGCTTCAGCCAGTTTAACAGGTTATTCGCTAAATATTTCAAAGCTGGGCAAATCGTATTTGGGGCGGTGGCATGTATGGTTGTGGTTAGTCTACTACTGCTTTTGGGCTTAAGCCAAGGTTGGTTTGGAATTATCGGCACGGCAACACTTATATTTCTTGTTCTCGGCTGTATCGGCATCGTCAACCCCAATGCCGCCGCGCTTTCTATGGCTCCATTTGAACACAATGCCGGATCAGCCGCGTCCCTTTACGGGTTCATACAGTGGGGAATTGCTGGATTGGTGTCCGTTTTGATCAGTTCCTTCAAAAGCAGGACTGCTATTCCACTGGCAGGCATAATGGCTGTTGCGGCTATCATGGCGCTGATCATTTTGTACATCGGCGACAGAGCCATTAATAAACAAATTAAACTTAACAATTAAATAAAACAGAAATCATGAATTATAACACCGTAAGAATGCGCCGTTTGGGTTGGGCCGGCGTTGAGATCGAATGCGACAACGAAACCCTCTTAATTGATTACATTCAGGACAAATCGCCGATCTTACCGGTACTGCGCAGTCCTGATGAACCGTTCCCTGCCTCTTCACGACCTGGCGGCGCATCAGCAGCGCTCCTTACGCATCTCCACGCCGACCATGCTGACGCAAACGCAATAGCAGCGGCATTACGCGATGGGGCGCCGGTGTTCCGGCCGGCAGCTGCAACCGGGACTATAGATGATACTGAACTGACCGCTTTCGGGGAGAGAAAATTCGACAGGCACAACCTCGCGACGGAAATTGTTGGGGTTTGGGAGGTAAGGACCTTCGGCCCATTCCGAATATCCACCGCACCGGCTGTCGATGGTTTTGGGGATCTGCAGTATAGCTGGATAGTGGAATGCGGTGAGAAGCGGGTCATTCATGCCGGCGATACCTTATTCCACGGCTATTGGTGGCGGATCGCTAACCGGTTTGGACCGTTCGACGTTGCGTTCCTGCCAATCAATGCCCCGGTATGCATCTGGCCGCATCTTCAGCCTCCGAGCTTGATTGAAGCTGTGATGTCCCCGGAGGAAGCGGCCAACGCAGCGAGTATTTTAAAAGCACGGTCGGTGGTACCGATTCATTATGGCTCACTAAACAAAGTGCCGATCTATGTGGAAACATCACACCCTGTTGAGCGTCTTCTCAAACAGTCAGATAGTTTAAAAATTCCGGTGATGGTTCAGGAGCCGGGCGAATGGTTTGAGCTTAAATGAAATGTCCCTGCTGGTCGGGTTTTGTAACCCCGTCCTTTGAGCTATGGATTTCCAATCCAATAAGATAAATTTATAAAATAATCTCAAAATACAAGATTAGTAATAACGGCATTAGCAAGAAAAAATGATTTTAAAAAAAGCGTAGAATAACCACTGATACTTCTTTTACCACCCAAATTTCAGTATAAACAAAAAACCCTGTCCAATCCAGAACAGGGTTTCAATACTTCTTTTAGCACTATAAATTAAACATCGATCTTTGCATATTTCGCATTTTTTTCGATGAATTCGCGGCGTGGTGCCACTTCATCACCCATCAGCATGGAAAAAGTATGGTCGCAGCCTGCGGCATTGTCAATCGTAACCTGGCGCAGCGTGCGTGTGCTTGGGTTCATTGTAGTGTCCCATAATTGTTCGGCATTCATCTCGCCCAAACCTTTGTAGCGTTGCACGTGCACACTGTCTTCTCTGCCGCCACCTTTTAAACGCTGAATGGCCGCATCACGTTGCTCATCGTCCCAGCAATACTGAAATTCTTTACCTTTTTTAACTTGATACAACGGCGGCGCGGCGATATACACATAACCGAATTCTACCAGTTCTTTCATATATCGGAAAAAGAAAGTTAAAATTAAAGTGGTAATGTGCGATCCGTCCACGTCTGCATCCGTCATGATCACAATTTTGTGGTAACGCAACTTTACAATGTTTAAAGCTTTATCATCCTCCGGTGTGCCGATGCTGACACCGAGTGCGGTAAACATGTTCTTGATCTCCTCATTCTCGTAGATCTTGTATTCCATCGCTTTCTCCACATTCAGGATTTTACCCCGTAAAGGAAGTATCGCCTGGAAATGACGGTTGCGGCCTTGCTTCGCTGTACCACCAGCCGAATCGCCCTCCACCAGAAACAACTCGCATTTTCCGGGATCGCTGTCGGCACAATCAGCCAGTTTTCCTGGCAAACCAGTGCCGCTCATCACGTTTTTGCGCTGAACCATTTCGCGCGCTTTCCGGGCAGCGGAACGTGCGGTTGCAGCCAAAATCACTTTATTTACGATCAAACGCGCTTCTTTCGGGTTTTCTTCCAGGTAATTTCCCAGGATTTCTCCAACCGACATATCTACCGCGCCCATCACCTCATTGTTGCCCAATTTGGTTTTGGTTTGGCCTTCAAACTGTGGTTCCTGTACTTTTACAGAGATAACGGCAGTCAGTCCTTCCCGAAAATCATCACCGGTAATTTCAATTTTTACGTTTTTTAACAAGCCGGATTTATCAGCATAAGCCTTTAAAGTACGCGTTAAACCCCGGCGGAAACCAGCCACGTGCGTTCCGCCTTCAATCGTATTGATATTGTTGACATAAGAATGCACATTTTCGGTGTAAGTTTCGTTGTATTGTAATGCCAGCTCAACCGGGATGCCTTGTTTATTGCCATCCACATAAATTGGTTCCGGGATGATGGAATTACGCGTACCATCTAAATATTTTACAAACTCTTTTAAACCGCCTTCAGAATAAAATTCTTCAAAAGGATGTAAACCTGCTTCGTCCGTTTCACGCTCATCCGTGATCGTAAGCCGGATACCTTTATTCAGGTAAGCCAGTTCCCGGAGGCGCGTAGCAATTGTTTCGTATTTATAATCTGTGGTTAGGGTAAAGATTTCAGGATCCGGGGTAAAAATAACCGTTGTACCGCGTTTTTCCGTCTCACCGATTTCTTTTACCGGATACATTGGCCTTCCCTGTTCATATTCCTGGGTGAAAATTTTTCCTTCCCGATAAACCAATGCTTTTAGGTGTGTAGAAAGAGCATTCACGCAACTCACGCCTACACCGTGCAAACCGCCGGAAACTTTGTAAGTATCTTTATCAAACTTGCCACCGGCATGCAAAACCGTCATCACCACTTCCAGCGCAGACCGTTGTTCTTTTTGATGAAAACCTGTCGGGATGCCACGGCCATTATCCGTCACGGAGATTGAATTACCTTCCAAAATCGTCACCTTAATCGTATCGCAATAGCCGGCAAGTGCCTCATCTATAGAGTTATCCACCACTTCATAAACCAAGTGGTGCAAACCCTTTACGCCGGTATCGCCGATATACATAGACGGCCGTTTCCTTACTGCTTCCAAACCTTCCAGTACCTGGATATTATCCGCAGAATAATTGGACCTGTCTTCTACTAATTCTTTTGTTTCGCTCATAATCTGTATCAAACATTAACCTTCGAAAATACGATTTTTAGCTGATAAAAACAGCATTTATTCGGCTAAAGCAAACGCATCCGGGCATGATTTTTAAAAGATTAGGATACTTGTTTTGAAAGATTATCTTTGTCAAAATTTTTTAAAAAACATGAAAAAAACGGTATCCCAACTAACTTTAGGAATAGCTGTTGCCGTACTGGCAGTTGCCTGTAACCAAAAGCCGCAAACCACCACTCCAACTGCTGAAAAAAGTACCGTTGCCGTATCGTCAAAAGCAGAAATCGTATATGTTAATTCTGATTCTTTGCTGAGCAAATACGATTATTTTAAAGATATGAGCAGCCGTTTGGAAGAAAAAGGCAAAAGGGCACAGGTAGATGTTGCTTCCAAAGGACAAGCGTTTCAGCGTGAAGTTGCCGAATATCAGAAAGGTGCCGCTACTTTAAGTGCCGATCAGCGTGCTGCAACAGAGCAGCGTTTGGCGCGCAAGCAACAGGAATTGCAAACATACAACCAAAATGCAAGCGCACAAATCCAGCAGGAACAAGGCGCAGAAAACACCAAATTGTATGACAAAATTGCTGATTTTTTGAAAGGCTATGCGAAAGAAAAAGGTTATAAACTGATCCTGACTTATTCTAAAGCCAACCCAACGGTTTTGTTTGGAGATGAAAGCCTGAACGTAACCAGCGATGTGGTGAAAATGCTGAACGACAACTATAAAAAAGATAAAAAATAGTTAACTTATACCAATTAAAAACTTGAGTTTTAACCCCGGCCCAACCGGGGTTTTTTAATGCCTAAAAAAATGGATGAGCAACAAAATCATGAAAAATTTATGCGGATGGCCATACAGCTTTCCGAGCAAAATGTAGAACAGCGGTTGGGCGGCCCGTTTGGGGCAGTAATTGTAAAAGATGGTATGGTTGTGGCCAGAAGTGCAAACCGTGTTGTACCGCAAAAAGATCCGACGGCACATGCAGAAATTGCAGTTATCCGTTTGGCTTGCAAGGAGTTGGATACACATAACCTGGAAGGCTGCGTAATTTATACCAGTTGCGAACCTTGCCCGATGTGTTTGGGTGCAATCTATTGGGCACATCTGGATCATATTTATTACGCCAATACCAAAGCTGATGCCGCCGCTATTGGTTTTGATGATAAGTTGATTTATGACGAAATGAACTTGCCTTTAGCCGAGCGAAAACTACCAGCTTCGCAACTGCTGCGTGAGGAAGCGCAGGTGCCTTTCAAAAATTGGCTGACTTCTGAACAAAACACTAAATATTAGATTAATACAGGATACTGTTTTTATCGGCATAAAAACAGTATCCTGTATTATTTTGGCTGATCAAAAAAACCATCCTGCAAATCATCAATTTCGCGTCGGTCTTTTTTAGTTGGCCGGCCCGCGCCCTGGTCTCTGCGGATCATCGGCGATTCAAAGACGGATTTGTAGCCGTAAGTTTGTTCAACCGGTGTTAAATCTTCATAAAATAAAACTGCTGTTTTAGCATCAGTCCGGTTTTCCAGCAAACCGGTTACTTTTAAAACCTTTTTTTCTATCCCTTTGCTTACCTGGTAAGTTTCGCCTACGCGCACCTCGTGGGATGGTTTTATGTTCTGGCCGTCCAGTTTTACTTTTCCGGCTTTGCAAGCATCTGCAGCCAGGGTTCGTGTTTTGAATATCCTGATCGACCATAAATATTTATCAATACGCAACTTCTCTTTTTCAGGCATTTTTGCTAAAATCTTCAATTAAAAACGATCAAAAAGCTTACTTGTTTAAACTAATACCAAGTACAAGTTTTTAAAAACCCATCAAACAATTCATTCAATTTTAAATACTACTAATTTTTTTGAAAAAAATTTGATGATTTTCTAAAAATAAAAGCATAGTCGTAAAAATTAGTGTCTTACTCTGCAAAGAATATAATAATATCAATGTAACAATTATTTTATTTTGCAAATTTTAATATTAATTAAACAATAGATAGATTTGTGAACCAAAATACTTGCAACTAATCCTATTGTTGGAAGTATAACCTACGAAAATACCTGCTTACTTAGTATATTTTGAAGTATGAAAAATTCTGTCTTTACTTATAATGACGAACTGATTAAAATATCAGTCAAAAATCAAATTGAAAATGCTGATAAAAGTATTGAAGCTGATGTGATTATTGATGATGAAGACAGCTACAAAATATGCAAAAGAGACGGAGTTAGTGTACCGGTTAATAAAAATTGTGCTATCGCTCCTTCCCTTTTAGCACTGATCAATAAGTGCATTTAGGCTAATTTCTGCTTCTAAGTTTCTCCGTTTCGTAATACTTCTTTTACAATGATTTTTTTGGGTTTACGCTGATTTCCCTGACCGGAATTACTTTGTTTATACTTTCAGGATTTAAACTCTTGTTTTATTATGTTTGTGATAACGGGTGATAGGTTTAAACTCTACTTAACCTATTGAAAATTAGCAACATAAAAAAAACAAATATACTGATATGTACACAGACGTAAAAACCCTGATTGAAGATGCCTGGATTGACCGTACTTTGCTCGGTTCTAAAGAACATGTAATAGCAATTGAAAGCGTAATTGACGACCTGGATAAAGGTATTTTGCGTGTGGCAGAACTGATTACCGGCCGCTGGCATACGAATGACTGGATAAAAAAAGCCGTTATTATGTATTTTCCCATCCGCGAGATGACCGAAATTAAAGTTGGCCCTTTTGTTTTTTATGATAAAATGAAGCTTAAAACCAATTATAAAGATGCAGGAGTGCGCGTGGTTCCGATTGGCCTGGCGCGTTATGGTGCTTACTTGGCCAAAGGTGTGATTATGATGCCATCGTATGTAAATATTGGTGCTTATGTGGATGAAGGTACGATGGTAGACACCTGGGCCACAGTTGGTTCCTGCGCACAGATTGGTAAAAACGTGCATTTGAGCGGTGGTGTTGGCATTGGCGGCGTGCTGGAACCGATCCAGGCGGCACCGGTAATTATTGAAGATAATTGCTTCATCGGTTCGCGCGCTATCGTTGTAGAAGGCGTGCATATAGAGCACGAAGCAGTTTTGGGTGCCAACGTTGTGCTTACTGCTTCAACCAAAATTATTGATGTCAGCAAAGATACGCCCACAGAATACAAAAGCTTCGTGCCGGCACGTTCTGTCGTGATTCCCGGCTCGTACACCAAAAAATTCCCTGCCGGGGAATATCAGGTGCCCTGCGCCTTGATTATCGGCAGAAGAAAAGAATCTACCGACAAAAAAACCTCTTTAAACAATGCTTTAAGAGAGCATAATGTAGCGGTTTAGTTTTTGAGGCGAAAGGTGAAAGGATGAAAGGTAAAGCTGATGGCTGATAACTCAAAGCTAACTGCTTCTTTAAAAATTGGATTTGATGCCAAGCGTGCTTTTCTGAACAAAACCGGATTGGGAAGTTATAGCCGCGGCCTGATCAAAATTTTGGCTGCGTACTTTCCCGAAAACGATTATCATTTATATACTCCAAAAGTTGGAACCGGCATTAATTCAGGCTTTTTTGGTGATGCAAAAAATATCAAAATTCATCTGCCCGAAAACCCTGCTTTTAAATCTTTGTGGCGAAGCAAAAGTATGGTGCAGGATTTGGTTCGGGATGGAATTGAGTTGTATCATGGACTAAGTCAGGAACTCCCGATCGGCATCAAAAAAACCGGCATAAAAACAGTAGTGACCATTCATGATCTGATCTACCTGAAATATCCTGAATATTTTAGCTTGATCAACCGAAAAATTTATGAATGGAAAGCCAGAAAAGCCTGTGAAACTGCCGATTTGGTGATTGCCGTGAGCGAGCAAACCAAAATTGATCTGGTGAAATATTTCAACTTAAACCCTCAGAAAATAAAAGTCGTTTATCAGGGATGCGATCCGGCTTTTCGTCAACCTGAAAATGAGGTGGTAAAAGAAGCAATCCGAAAAAAATACCAGCTTCCGCAACGATTTATATTGAATGTCGGCACGATTGAAACCCGTAAAAACCTGTTGCTGACTGTAAAAGCGATGAAAAATTTGCCTGCAGATATTTCGCTGGTTGTGGTTGGCAGGGAAACTAAATATGCATTGGTCATCAAAAATTACCTGATAAAAGAAGCATTGCAAAATCGTGTGCTGTTTTTATCAGGTGTTTTTTTTGAGGATTTGCCGGCTATTTATCAGTTGGCCAGCGTTTTTGTTTACCCTTCGCGCTATGAAGGTTTTGGGATTCCGATCCTGGAAGCCTTATCTTCCGGCACACCGGTTGTGGCGGTCACAGGTTCTTGTTTGGAAGAAGCAGGCGGCCCGGATAGTTTTTATGTTGATCCGGACGATGCGGTTTCTTTATCAAAAATAATCAATTTAATCCTTGAAAATCAATCACTTCAACAAAAAATGAAAACAAAAGGCATGGAATATGCGCTTCGTTTTGAAGAAGAAAACATCGCTGAAAATTTGATGAGCATTTACCAGCAAGCCTTAAAAAATGCTTAGAGAGGAAGTTGCAAAAGCACTTAAAATAGTGCAGGACGGTGGTATTATTTTGTATCCAACCGACACGATTTGGGGGATTGGCTGCGATGCGACAAATACGGAAGCGGTTCAAAAAATATACCGGCTGAAGCAGCGCGACGAAAGTAAAAGCATGCTGATTTTGCTGGATAACGACAATAAAATTACCGCTTATGTGCGTGAAGTGCCCGAACTGGTTTACGATCTGATCGAGTTTGCTGAAAATCCGCTGACTTTGATTTTATCCGGTGCGCGAAATATTTCTCCGGCTTTGATCAGTTCGGATGGCAGCGTAGGTATTCGCGTGGCCAAACATCCGTTTTGCGAGCAGCTGATCCAGCGGTTGCGCAAACCGCTGGTTTCTACTTCAGCCAATGTTAGCGGCCAGCCTTCACCCAAAAACTTCCCGGATATTTCGGATGAAATTTTGAATGGTGTGGATTATGTAGTGGATTTAGAACAGCATGATCTCCGGCAAAAAAAACAATCTACCATTATGAAACTGGAAGCAAACGGCCGTTTCAACTTTATCAGACGATAATTATCTTTACTTTTGTGCCCTTAAAAAAAGCATTGCCATTTTGCCCATGCTTCTTTTACCGGCATAAAATCAGTATCCGTTCAAAACCATGAAACAACATCTTCAACATCCTGTGTTTGGTGTGATTGCGCAAATGGCAGCCAGCATGAATGTGAAGGCGTTTGTAATTGGCGGCTACGTACGTGATCTGTTTTTAAATCGGCCATCGCAAGATATCGACATTGTGGTGCTGGGCAACGGGATAGATTTTGCCGAAGCCATTGCCCAAAAATTAAAAGTAAAAGTAGCTGTCTTCAAGAACTTTGGTACAGCAAGTCTGAAATATCAGAACCTGCACCTGGAGTTTGTTGGGGCGAGAAAAGAATCTTATCGCACCGAATCACGGAAACCGATTGTGGAAGACGGCACGCTGGAAGACGACCAAAACCGCCGCGATTTTACGATTAATGCAATGGCGATCAGCTTAAATACAGAGAATTTTGGTGAATTGCTCGATCCTTTTAACGGTGTGGCCGATCTGAAAAAAAAACTGATCCGTACACCTTTGGGTCCTGCCATTACTTTTTCTGATGATCCGTTGCGGATGATGCGGGCTATCCGTTTTGCAGCGCAATTAAATTTTCAAATTGATCCGGCAGCTTTAGAAGCGATCAAAAACAACCGCGAACGCATCAAAATCGTTTCCCAGGAACGGATTACGGATGAACTGAACAAGATCATTGCTTCGCCAAAACCATCAATCGGTTTACTTAATTTGTTTGAAACCGGCCTGCTGCAAATCATTTTCCCGCAGTTGAACGCGATGTGCGGAATTGAATACATCAGCGGTAAAGGCCACAAAGACAATTTTTACCATACGCTGCAAGTGCTGGATAATATTGCCGAAAACACACAGGATTTATGGTTGCGCTGGGCCGCTGTTATGCACGATATTGGCAAACCTGTTACAAAACGTTTTGAAGTTGGCCACGGCTGGACTTTTCATGGACATGAAGATAAAGGTGCACGAATGGTTCCGAAAATTTTTGCCCAGCTGAAACTTCCGCTGAATGAAAAGCTGAAATTGGTGCAAAAATTAGTACAACTGCACATGCGGCCTATTGTTTTGGCACAGGAAATAGTGACAGATTCTGCCCTGCGCCGCCTGATTTTTGATGCCGGTGAAGACATTGAAGGATTGTTGCTGCTTTGCAATGCGGACGTAACTACCAAAAATGAATACAAAATAAAAAAGTACCGCAACAACTTTGAGCTGGTAAAACAAAAACTGAAGGCTGTGGAAGAACGCGACCAGATACGCAACTGGCAGCCACCGGTAAGCGGGGAAGATATTATGCAAACCTTTGGCATTCAGGCCGGAAGAGAAGTCGGGCTGATTAAAAGCAGTATCCGCGAAGCTATTTTGGAAGGGGAAATTTTCAATTCGAGACCCGAGGCTTTGAAGCTGATGATCCGAAAAGGAGAAGATATTGGCTTAAAAGTTGTGGTGAAAATTTTAGAATAAATTATTTATAAAAAAATATATACTGATGGCAGTTTACAGGTTTAAGGTGGTTTTTGAAGACTATGACGACATTGTCAGGGAAATTGAAATTCAATCTAAACAGACATTTGAAGATTTTCACCGCATTATCCAGCAATCTACCGGTTATAATGTTGAGGCATCCTCCTCTTTTTATGTTAGCAATGATTTTTGGATCAAAGGTGATGAAATTGCTTTTATGCCTTCCGCCAAAAAAATTGAACGCGGTGTGGCTTTGATGGAGAAATCAAAACTGAGCAACTTTATAGATGATCCGCACCAAAAATTCTACTATACTTACAATTTTGACCGGCCTTATGATTTTCATGTTGAGCTGACTAAAATTTTGCTGGACGATATTACCGCAACCGTTTATCCCAGAATTGTCCGTTCGGGTGGCGATGCGCCTAAGCCATTTGGTGCAATTGCAGCTATCCCGGCGGTGGACGAGCCTGGAGAAGATTTTGATTTTTTGCACGAAGAAGGTTTAAACCCCGAGGATGCAAGCGGTTTTACAGAGCTGGATGACACAGAAGATATACCCGCAGCAGATGATGAAACGGATGAGTTTGTAGAAGAATTTGGCGATAATGATCATGCCGAAGACGAACACGGCGCAAAAGATGAATACTGATGCTGTTTTTATCGGGTATAATTTGGTTTGATCTTTGAGCAGCCAAGCTAACAAAATGCTGATTGCTGTGTGCGGACCTACTGCAGCCGGAAAAACAGCATTGGCTATCCAGCTTGCCCAATATTTTAAAACTGAAATAATTTCTGCGGATTCACGTCAGTTTTACCAAGAAACAAATGCGGGCACAGCCAAACCTTCCGATCAGGAATTGAACTTGGCCAGACATCATTTTATCAATTCCCATTCTGTTTCGGAACGATTTTCGGTTGCTAATTTTGAAAAAGCAGCAATCGAGAAAATAAACCAACTGTTTCAAACACAATCAGTTGTAATTGTAGTTGGCGGTTCTGGTTTATATTTGCAAGCTATTTATCAAGGTTTTGACGAAATGCCGGATATAGATTTTCAGGAAAGAGAAAAGTGGAACCGGCTTCATCAGGAAAATGGACTGGAATATCTGCAAACGCAGTTAAAAATACTTGATCCGGAGTATTACAACCAGGTTGACCTGCAAAATCCGCAGCGCATTATTCGGGCTTTAGAAGTTTCATCGTCGGGAAAGCCTTTTTCTTCATTATTCACCAAAACCAAAAAACAACGCAACTTTAGTATTATCAAAGTTGGAATCAATCCTGCAAGAAACGTTTTATATGACCGGATCAACCAGCGCGTAGATTTGATGGTAGAAAATGGGTTGATAAAAGAAGCACAGGAACTCCTTCCCTATCAACAACTAAACGCTTTAAATACAGTTGGCTACAAAGAACTTTTTGATGCTTTCAACCAAAATACACCGATAAAAGAAGCAATTGAAAAGATCAAACAAAATACACGGCGGTTTGCAAAACGGCAGGTTACCTGGTTTAAAAAAGATCAGGAGATAAAGTGGTTTGATGTTCCTGACTTGGATTCAGTATTGGATTATATTTTGCCATTTATTGGATAAATTAGCGGCTTTCCAAGTGCTGATAAAGTGAAATATATTGTGCTACGATCTTATCTTTAGAAAAACGTTTTGTGTTTTCAAAGCCTTTTTTTACCAGGTCATTTCGTAGAGTTGCATTGTTTATCAACTCTAAAATTCCGCTTTGGATAGAAGCAACTTGGAACGGATCAACCAGCAACGCCGCATTGCCAGCCACTTCCGGCATGGCAGAACAATTGGAAGTAAGTACGGGCAAACCGCAAGCTTGTGCTTCCAAAATCGGCATACCAAAACCTTCTATTGTAGAAACAAAAGTCAGCAAATCTGCTTTTGCATATTCCTGATACAATTCTGCTTCTGTTAAATCTATTTTGTTTATATAGTTGATTTTAAATTTTTGCAAGTTTGATTTTTGCAATTCATTCAACTTTCCAACTATAATTAAAGTACAAGTAATGTTGAAAAGTGCTTCAGCCAAACGATCTATGTTTTTATTAAAAGCTGTCCCGATCTGTAAAATGTTGGGTTGAATATAATTAAACCTTCGATCGGATACAGGTTTATACATTTCTGAAATGAAGTTTGGAATCACAACAATTTTCTGCGGATCTACTTTGGTATAATTTAACAAATCTGTTTTAGTTGCTTCAGATATAACCGTAACCCGATGCGCAAACTTAACCGGCAAAATAATATATAACCATTTCAGGATACTTCTTTTAGCACCTATATTTTGGTGCATAAAAGCCAGATCGTGGATGGTCAAAACACGCCACTTAAACCAGGCTCCCAAAATTGCATAATGCACATCACCGGTTACATGTACAATTTTTTGTTGTAATCGGAAAATGAAAATAATATTAATAATCCGTTTAAAAAAAGAATTACTAAAATACGGAAGGACTGTTTTTTCAATACTTAACAAATTTTTTAAAGACGCTAATAATTGGTCAAAAATAAATTCAATACTATAAGTATGTAAAAACTGCTTTCGATATATTAAGATAACTTTCATTTTTTTTGCTTCAATCATTCGTATTTCATGGTTATAAAAGAAGTATCACAATTACATAACCTATTTCTTTACTTTAAAGATATTTATAATGCTGTAGCTATTATTATAATTGGAAAAAGAAATTTACTTTTAAGCGCGATATTAAGTTTTATGATCAGCATTAAGCGAAATATTATTTGTAGCTAAAATAGCTTAAATTTGTCTGATGATCTAATTATAAAATTTGAAACAATATCTAAAAAATGCTTATCAAAAGCTAAGGGAAACCAATATTATAACAAATTTTTTAAATTTAAGTAGTATTCAAATTTCCAATACATTATTACTAATTCTTATTATCCCAATTATTACACGCATTATTGGTATCGAAGAGTTTGGGATTATTATGTTTGCAAGCCGGTTTTCACAACTTGCAGGTGCAGTTGTTAATTATGGTACAAATCAATCCGGTATTAGAGACATTGCTGCAAACATAAAAAATCCAGATAAATTAAGTAATGTATTTTACAACACATTTTGGATAAGAATAATTATCTTTTTTATCTTTATGTTATTTTTAATCATATTAAAAGCATTCAATATCAAATACTATTCCTATTTATTACTTTCTGTGCCAATGGTTTTGGCAGAAGTTTTAAATCCGCTGTTCTTTTTTATCGGAACTGAAAGATTGAAAGTTTTCAATATTATCAACCTGGTATCTAATGTTGTTTCTATTTTATTGTTGATACTATTTGTAAAAAGCCCTCAAGAATCCGGCTGGGTCAATTTTATTTTAGGCGGTGTAAATGTTTTTATTTACCTTGGATTATTAATTTATGCAAAATCACAATTTAAGCTATTGTTTTATCTGCCTTTCAAAGATGAACTGATCAAGATCGGAAAGGATAACTTCTATATTACGATCAACAATATCTCTGTGCAATTACAGCAATCTATTATGATATTTGCTTTGACCAAGTGGGAAAATACTTTGCTGCTTGGTGCTTATTCCTTGTGCGACAGGATAATCGGGCAATGTCGAAACCTCCTCATCACTATCTCTAATGCAGTATATCCAAGTACGGTTCAACTTTATCAAAAAAGTGTGGGTTTATGGAATATTTACCGAAAAAAAACAAAGTATTTAGTTGCAAGTATATTCTTTTTAGGGTCAATTTTACTTTATTTTTTAGCTGATTTCATCATCTATACGCTTACAAAGCAACACAATACAATTGCGATTGTGATTTTAAAAACAATGGCAATTGTGCCAACTATATCAGCATTAAATTTTTTAAACGTACTCGACTTACTTTTAAAAAACAAGACCATTTATATTTTTAGAATTGCAATTATACTATTAGTCATATCGGTATTGTCAGCTTTTGCTTTATTAAGTTCAGGGCATCTGATGTTTATCGGAACTTTTACTTTAATTGTTGAAACAAGCGGTTGGTTAATGTATGAGTATTTTGTAAAAAAAACCACTATACAAAATGGTTAAATTGGTTGCTGTAATCTTGGTTAATTGGAATACACCTATCCATACAGCTACTTGTATTTCTTCCTTAAAAAATCATTGTAATAATCAATTGTTTGATATTATTGTTGCTGATAATGGTTCAACAGATGATTCTTTAAACTTGCTAAAAAATCAGTTTCCTGATCTGGTTTTTATTGATAATAAAGAAAACCTTGGTTTTGCAGAAGGCAACAATCGAGGATTAATTTTTTCAATAAAACAAAGTTATACTTTTTCAATGCTGATCAATACAGACACCAAAGTAGATGAAGATATTGTATCCAAACTTAGCTCCCATTTAAACAATCATCCGGAAGCTGCTGCTGTACAACCTTGCATCTTTTGGATGCATAAAAGAAGCATTTGGAATGGCGAAGGTAGCTTTAACCAAGTGCTGGGCATTACTTCATCTGACACTACATTATCCAATCAAAATTCTTTAAACAATTATAAAAAAGCAGAATGGCTGACAGGATGTTGCATGTTGATCAGGAATGAAGCTTTGATAAAAAGTGGCCTTTTCAACAAAAAGTTCTTTTTATATTATGAAGATGTAGAACTATCTTTTAGATTACGCGCCAATGGTTATGACTTGCATTATTTACCATCCTGCAAATTGTATCACGAAGCCGGGGTTTCTGCCAAAATATCTGCACCCAAAAAAGAAGGTTTTTTAAATCCCGTCATCCATTATTACATCTGCAGAAATCATTTATGGATTTTAAGAAAATATGGAAATCCTATTTTCTACCCCATAAACATTGTTTACAATACTTTTTATTACGGTTCCTTGTTGATATATTTCACGCTTCGCGGACGTAAAGAAAAAGCCCAATATTTAGTTAAAGGTTTAAAAGAAGGGTTTTTCACACCAAAAAACTTAATTTGGGATGAAAATAATTTATATAAATATAAATAGCCTGTTTAAATTTCTATCACAAAAATTTATAATGCTTCTTTTATGCCTATAAATTCTGTTTTTAAATGTTGTTCCAATGAGAAAAGTACAATGAACCAATGATTTTTGTGCGATAAAAGAAGTATAGAAAATAGATTAAACAAATCTTAAACAGGCTCTAAAAATGTTCATATTTCCACTAATTTATATCACTTCTTTTATCATCGCTTTAAGAGAAGTTATTAAAGGGAATAGATCAGGCGTGTTGATATTCCTGATTTTTGGTTTGTCTATTTACACTACCGCAATGTCTGTTGCGTTTACTTTGGGTTTAAAAGATTTAATTCCGTTTTTTCAATTTTTTAAAGAACTGCTAATATTGTGTACCCTTTTGTTAAACATTTTTAGTTTAAAATCCCGACCCAGATTTCATTTAATAGATTATACAATTTTTGCGTTTTTAATTTATACAATCTTTTATGCCATTTTACCTATTGGCGGGCAAAGTTTCGGTCAGCGGCTGATCGCTTTAAAAAGCACTTCTTTTTTTGTAATGGTTTACTTTACAGGGCGATTATTGGATGTTAAAACCATTTATGTTGGCAAGTATTTCAACTATTTAATTTTGCTGACTATTGCAGCCGGAGCAGTCGTTATTGCAGAAGTATTATTAAACCGGCAATTACAAACTTTAACAGGATATGCAGATTACACTTATTACTTTTTTAATTTTGAACCAAGCGGAAATTTTGGTTTAAGCTGGACTTTTGAATCTGAAGGTGGCTATAAACGTTTTGCAAGCTTTTTTGCAAACCCATTAGAACATGCAGCTGCCACCCTGCTCGCCTTGGCTGCAATTGCTGCTTTATACACCAGTGATGACAATAAATTTAAAATCAATAGTATGGGTGTACTTGCGTTTGGTGCTTCTTTTATCTCTATAATTTTTGCCATCTCCCGTGCCCCGCTTGCAAGTTATTTTTTAATTATTTATGTATATGCTTTAATCACAAAAAAGAAATTAATTACCAATACCATTCATGGGATTATTGGAATTGTTATAGTTTATTTAATATATTTATTTACAAGGTTTGAAAACAACAACACCGGGATTGTAGAAGTATTGATGAACACAATTGATTTTAGTAATCCGTCAAGCGTTGGGCATTTGGTAGAATGGGTGCAAGGAATTATGGCGATGATTGAACAGCCCTTAGGTTTAGGATTAGGCTCTTCGGGTAGAGTCGGAGGAACTTTAGGTGAAAACGTGGGTGGAGAAAACCAGTTTATAATTATTGGTGTACAAGTTGGGGTTATTGCTTTATTTTTATACTTAACAATCTATGTATTATTTATAAAAACAGGTTTAAAATGGATCAACCAATTAAAAGGAAAAGAAAGAAAAATTTGCATGATGGTTTTACTTTTGAAAATTGGATTCTTCATCCCTTTGTTAACTTCAGAAGTTGAATCATCTTCTTATATTTCATATATGAACTGGTTTTTATCAGGCTTGTTCATCAGTATAATTATGCTGCCAAAAACAGCATCAAGCCATCCTGCAAATGTTTATTGAAAAGCTGATCCGAAAATTAAAGAATGATCCGAATTACAATTGGGAAAGCTCTTATTCTACAAGAGATTTGCTGAGTATTACTTCTATCAGATTTTTGCAAATTTTAAGAGGATTATATTTAAAACCATTTTTAAAAAAGTCATCTGGTTTACTTTTTATCGGAAGAGATGTAAAAGTTCGGCACGCTTATCAATTCAGTGCAGGAAAAAATCTGATTTTGGAAGATCACGTCAATATAAATGCACTTTCGGCACAAGGTATAATTTTTGGCGATCATGTTTCTATTGCAAGAGATTCTATTTTATTCTGCACCGGAGTGATCGCTCAAAAAGGAACAGGGATTATAATCGGCGACAGAACGGGTATCAGCGCGCGCGCATATTTAGCCGGCCAAGGCGGCATTACGATTGGCAACGATGTGATTATTGGGCCAAATGTGCAAGTGTTTTCAGAAAACCATAATTTTTCCAACTTAGATGTAACTATTAAAGAACAGGGCGTTTCTAAACATGCTGTTTTTATCGGTAATAATTGCTGGATTGGCGGAGGTGTTACGATTTTGGGCGGATTAACAATTGCCGATGGTTGCGTAATTGCAGCCGGTAGCGTTGTTACCAAATCAGTTCCTGAAAATTCAATCGTTGCCGGTGTACCTGCAGTAGTGATCAAAAGCAGGAAAGAAAATTAATTAAGACAAACTATTGAGTTTATGCGTATTTTTCAAAATAGATATTTGCCTGATCGTAAAATCAAATACAATACATGTAATTTGTTGTTACGATGAAGACTGCAATTATAACAGGAATTACGGGGCAAGATGGTGCATATCTTTCCCAATTATTGATACATGAAAATTATAAAGTTGTTGGCCTGACCAGAAGTTATAACAATTTAAATATTTCGAGTTTTAAATATTTAAACCTTGTCAATAAAATTAAGATAGAAGAATGCGATTTATTAGATTTTTCAAGCATTATAAAAATCCTTTTAAAATATAAGCCTGATGAGTTTTATAATTTAGCTGCCCAAAGTTCTGTAAGCGTTTCATTTGAGCAGCCCATCGGAACAATAAATTATAACACCCAATCTGTACTGAATATATTAGAAAGCATTAGGTTATTAAAGCTTGATACTAAAATGTACCAGGCATCTAGCAGTGAAATGTTCGGATATGTAAAATCCTTGCCTGTAAATGAAACAACACCCTTGCATCCGCTAAGCCCTTATGCTATTTCCAAGGCTTCAGGTTATTGGATCGGTATAAACTACCGGGAATCGTATGGGGTGCATTGCGTAAACGGTATTCTTTTCAACCATGAGTCCTATTTACGAAGCCCAAACTTTTTCATTAAAAAGGTTATAAAAACTTCATTGGACATTAAGAACAACCATGCCAATGTATTAAGTGTAGGTAATATTGATATCAAAAGGGATTTTGGTTTTGCAGCCGATTATGTAAAGGCTATATGGCTTTCACTGCAGCATAACAAAGCAAATGATTATTTGATATGCTCAGGAAAATCAGTCTTTTTGAGGGACATTATTTATTATGTTTTTGAGTATTTTGGGATAAAAAAGGAAAAACTTGTTGAAGATCCTGCATTGTTCAGGCCAACAGATATTAAAGATATGTATGGCGATAACACCAAAGCCAAAACTTTATTAAAATGGGAATACAACAAATCTTTTTTTGATGTATTAGACATATTGATCCAAGAAGAAATAAACAATTACAATACAAAGTTTGCATAACTACAGGCCTGTTTATATATCTCTATTAGAGAAAATTATAATGCTTCTTTTATGCCTGTAATTTTATAGTTGCAGTTACAAGTCCCATAAAAAGCATAAATATAAATTTGACAATTTCAAAAGACTTTAAATAACACATCAGATTTATATATACAAACTTGGCTGCAATTATCGAAAACCGACATGATTTATCAATCAGTAAAAAATTAAAATATGACAAAACTACTAACCATTGGAGTAGATGTGCGTGATCTTAAAGTAGCTAAAACAGGTATTAAAACTTACTTAGAAGAATTATGCAGGGAGTTCAAAAAAATGGATAGTAAAGATATTCAATTTCATTTTCTGGATACTTCTATTCCAATTTACACAGGCAGAAATAAATTGTTGAAATTGGTTGAACATGCAAGATATCAAATATGGAAACAAATTGTGTTACCTCTTAAAGCCTGGTCTAAGAAATGCGATATTGTTTTTTGTGTTGATAATTGCGTTCCGTTTATACATTTGGGCTATAAAACCATCCATTCAATCCATGATGCGTTTTGTTTTGAATCACCGGAACAGTATGGAAAATTGTGGTTATGGGTTTATAAAAACACAACTGTACCAGGAGCAAAAAGATGTCCATACGTTATTACAGCAACTTCCCACGGAAAAAAGCAGATTGCACATTTTATGGGAATCTCAACCGACAAATTAATAGTAGTGCCCGACGGCCCTAAAAGAATAAACTATCAGAAAAATGCTAATGGGCAGGTTCAGGTTATAAAATCTTTTAATGTTGCCCCATCCAATTACATCTTACATGTGGGATCAATGTTTAAAAGAAAAAATATTATTGCTTTAATTTATGCCTTCAACATGATAAAAAAAACTGGTTATCCTGATTTAAAATTAGTACTTGCAGGCCCGTTACCGATTAATAAATTGGAAAATGACCATGAATTAATTTTAGAGGCTATCGAAAACAACGGACTTAAATCTGAAGTGATCATAACAGGTTATTTAACCGATCAGGAAGTAGGGCAATTGTATGAAAATGCACTGATATATGTTTTTCCATCCATAAATGAGGGCTTTGGTTTACCCATACTGGAAGCTTTTGAATACAATTTACCTGTGCTTGTTGCTAACAATACTTGCTTACCGGAAGTAGGCGGTGATGCCGTTTTAACATTTGATCCGTTTGATTTGGACGACATTTTTTATGCCATAAAAACAGTATTGGATCATCCGGAATTGCAAAAAGAATTGATTGTAAAAGGACAAGAAAGGTTAAAAGATTTTTCCTGGCAAAAAACAGCATTACAAATAGTGGAGGTATTTAAGAAAGCTGTTTAAGAGCCTGTTTAAATTTATATCAGAAAAATTTATAATGCTTCTTTTATGCCTATAAATTTTGTGTTTGCATTTTATACCGATAAAAGAAGCATGGGTTTTCCTGTTTTTGTAGGCGATAAAAGAAGCATAGAAAATAAATTGAACAAAATTTAAACAGCCTCTAACTATTTAAAAAAACTTCTACATGTTCATCTGAAACTTTTTCCCAGTTAAAAACACTTAATGCACGTTGCTGTGCTTGTTTTGCAAGAGATAACATTTCCGGATAATGCGTTTCACAATAATTAATTTCTTCGGTTAAAGATGCAATATCACCTTTTTTAAACATGCGTGCCGTGTTCAAAACAGCGTATTCATTTTCTTCAATATTGCTTACAATTAAAGGCACGTTTAAACCCATCACAGTTAATACAATTGGCGAAAGCCCTTCTACATCAGAAGGCTGGATGTAGCAATAAGCATTGCAGATCAGCGTATTTACTTCATTACCATAAAGATAACCCGGAAACAACACCTGGCTGTTAGCCAGGTCCTGTAATTGTTTCTCATAAGAAGATGGGTTTGGCGAACCACCAATCAGCACTAATTTTTTGTTTGTGTCAGAATTTATAAACGCCGGAATCAAATAATGCAGTCCTTTGTCTGGTATAAAGCGGCCTATAAATAAATAATATTCCCCTTTTTGAAGATTGTTTTTTTGCAGGACATCTTTATCTTCTTCATAGGCTTCAATTTCGCTTCCGAAAGGAATAAACCGGAACTGCTTACCAAATTTATCTTCAAAAAGCTTTTTGGCAATTACATTATCAAATATAACTTCATTGGGCAAATGCGCAGTAATAAAAGCGGAGAACCTTAGGTACAATTTGCCGTACCAGGGCCATTTATCACGTTTCCAATCTACACCATCCTGGCTGATAAATACTTTTTTTCCAAACAAGCGTAACGGCAATGCCCAGATGCTGTTCCCGCCGTTTTGAATGTGCACAACATCAGCAGTATTATGAAAAATAATATCGAAAGTGCTGCGAAAGGAATGCCACAAAGTATCAAAACCTTTTTTACTAACAGTTTTGATGGTTTTGATTTTTACGCCTTTATATTCATTTATATTTACAAATACATCCTTATATCTTCTGTTGTAAGCAATAACCTGGTGGCCTCTTACAACCAATCTTGGAAACAATTCAATAGCAAATTTATCTGCTCCGGCAGCACCTTTTGCAGGAGGGATTGACCGGAAACCAAAAGCAGCGATACGCATGGTTTAAGAATAGGATCAGGAAGTAATATTGTAGTCTCTTACAGAAGAAATTTTTCCGGTTAAATAATCCGAATAATAATCATCGATATATTCTTTCAATGCAATTTTCCAATCCCGCATAATATTCATATTCCTAAGCTCAAGCTTCCTATTGATCAGCCTTTCCGACGTTGGCCGGGGCGCAAAGTAGGTATCTTTAAAATAACTGGAGGTTACTTCATGAAAAGTAACTTCATGTTCCATACCTAATATTTTTACTAATTCCTGGGCAACTTCGGTCCTGCTCGTTTCACCGTTGCAAACCAAATTATACAAGCCCCAATACTCTTTTTCGATCAGCAATTTTACGTTTTTTGCAAAATCAACGGTAAAAGTAGGTGTGCCGTCTTTGTCATTTACAATATGCAAATCCCGGTTTCCGTTTGCCAGTTGCTTGATAATTTTGTTGATAAATTTCTTGTCTTTATCCGGTCCGCCGCCCATCATCCATCCTGCACGGCAAATGATGTATCTTTTTGCATTTTCGCGGACATATCGCTCGCCCATATATTTAGAACGGGCATAATGGCCAAGCGGGTTTGGCTCGTCCCAATCATCATAAAAATCTTTTTTACCATCAAAAATTCCAGCCGTACTAATGTATAACAATGGAATATTTAAATTATTGGCGATAAAAACAGCATTTTCTACGGACGTAGTGTTGGTAAGGTAAGTATCTTCCAGGTTGCGCTCGCAAAACTCCAAATCAGTGTAGGCACCTAAATGAAAAAGGTAATCCGGGTTAAAACCTTCTACTTCTTTCTTGTATTTTTCAAAATTCCTGAAGTCCAAAAAGCTCAGCCATTTTTCATTTACATCTTTATCGGTACACTTAATTTCGTATTCATCTTTAAAAATGCGGTAAAAAGCTTCACCCAACATTCCACCCGCGCCTGCAATGTAAATTTTCTTCTTCATAAGTACGTTAATGCTATCATGGTTGGCCCGGCAGTTGTTACGTTGAGGTTAGGCTATTTTTGCAGCTGTGCCTCATCCCCAAAAGTAACTTTTTTTGATACAAACCAGCATATTTTTTAAAACACAGTTAATTTAATTAGTTGGAGCTTTTATCAGTTCTTTTAATTTCAAATCGTAATATTTGGAAATATCAGGTAATGAACACCATACTTCTTTTACACCTATAAATTTGTATTGTTGTATTCATCTTAAAAAAAGAAAAAGCCAATCCGGTTTTTATCTTTGTAAAAGAAGCATCCTGTTGCTTAACCTACTTTTTATCAACATAATTATATAAATATTGTGATTTATACGGGCATCTTTAACTTTTGTTTATTTTATTTTAACTGAAAAAATGAATGATCTTCTTTAGTAATTAAAAAGTTAACTGAATGAATATATCAGTTGTCAAGCGGAAGTGGTATCTGCGCAAATCTTTCTTTAAATGTGAGCGAAATTTAGAAAGGCTTTTATCAAATGTCAAAATATATTTTTCGCTCATATTCCGTTTTTCATCAGTGCCCTTTCAATTACATTATCAAAATTTAATATTTAACTTTGGCCTATTTCCTCTTATAACTTTGAAGGTTCTGTTATTAATTATTAGAAATGAAAGTAGCATTTATTACAAGATTAAATTTATATAAAATAGCCGGAGGCGACACCGTACAAATAGAGCAGACAGCACGAAAGTTGATTAACCTGGGTGTTGAAGTAGATATACTGAGATCAGTAGATGTGATACCTTATGAAAAATATGATCTTCTTCATTTTTTTGGGATCCCACGCCCTGCAGATATGATTTACCATAGTAAACGGGCTAAAATACCGTTTGTGGTATCAACCATATATTGTACTTATGGCGATTATTATAAATACAACAGGAAAGGAATAGGTGCTATTTTCGCGCATTTATCATCAGATAGTATGGAATATTTTAAAACTATTGCCCGCTGGCTTGTAGGAAAAGATCATCGCCCAAACGTAAAATATTTTTTAACCGGTCAGCGCAAAACGATCATTGAAGTACTGGAAACAGCAAATTTTGTCCTTCCTAACTCACAATCAGAACTAAACCGGCTAAAGGAAACCTATACCGGCAACGTTAAATCTGTGGTTGTGACCAATGGCATTAACCCGGAAAAATTTCCATATAACCCTGATATACAGAAAGATAACAGACTTGTGATTTGTGTGGGCCGTATCGAGAACCGAAAAAATCAGCTAAACCTTATTAAAGCTTTAAATAATACGAAATATAAACTTGTACTTATTGGTGCCCCTTCAGCCAATCAACTTGATTATTACCAACAATGCATTGCAACAGCGGCACCCAATATAACTTTTCTGAACAGAGTACCGCACGAAGATTTGGTGAAATATTATCAATTAGCTAAAGTACATGTGCTGGCCAGCTGGTTTGAAACAACCGGATTAAGTTCATTGGAAGCTGCAATAATGCGCTGTAACCTTGTAATAACTGAAAAAGGAGACACGAGGGAATATTTTGGAAATGATGCCTTTTACTGCGATCCTGAAAATCCGGATAGTATTAAAGCAGCAGTAGAACGGGCAAGTGAAGCGATATTTAATGAACATCTTGCAGAAAAAATTTATACTTCACATACTTGGAAAAAAGCTGCAGAACAAACTTTATCAGCATACGAGTTATTGGGGATTGTTAAACAGTAAGGCAACCGGATTCAATCTCCGGTACTGTTTTTACAGGCATAAAAGAAGTATTGGTAAATATGCGTTCCCAACAAATTGCTGCTTTTGGTGATGGGTTTAGACCATTATAAAGTTTTAGATTTGCACCTTTAAATTAATATCAATTTTTACATGCACCTTAAATTCTTAGTATATATACTTTTTATTGCTTTAATTACTTTTTCAACACGAACCCAGGCTCAAGAATTATCTGTGAGCAATATTCAAAACGTTAAAGTAAGCCAGTTGAGCGATGAACAAATCACTCAGGCCTGGAAAAAATTACAGGATTCCGGAGTTTCTGAGCAGGACGCATATAAAATCTTGGCTCAAAAAGGAATGGCACCCGGTGAAGTAGAAGAATTGAAAAACCGGATAACGCTGTTGGGCTTGAATAAAAAGGTGGTAAACAAAGCATCTTCCTCATCGGAAAAACAAAAGATGGATTTTTCAAGGGTTGTTAATGATACCGTTATTGTCCCGAAATCAATTAAGCCCCAACCCGCTTCTGCTGCCCTGCCGGTACTTAATGTTTATGGTACAGATTTTTTTAATCAAACCGCAATTAAATTTGAACCAAACTTTAGCGTGGCAACCCCAAAAGGTTATGTTTTAGGGCCTGGCGATGAAGTGATTGTACTTTTAACTGGCTTAAACGAAAGCAGTGTACGGTCCAAGATCAGCCCGGATGGGAACCTGCAAATTCCATATGCAGGAATTATTTACGTAAACGGTTTTACAATTGAGCAGGCCACAACTTTAATCAAGGGTAAGATGACGAGAATTTATCCGGCATTAAGTTCCGGGCAAACCCATTTAACCGTAAACTTAGGAAGTACACGAAGTATCAAAATCACAATTGTTGGTGAAGTAAAAACGCCTGGTTCCTATACATTGTCTTCGTTATCTACTTTATTTAACGCATTATACAATTCTGGCGGCCCAACTTTTAATGGCTCATTAAGACGTATTGAGTTGATCAGAAACAATAAAGTTTATAAAATAGTTGATTTTTATACGTTTTTGCAGCAGGGATTACTGGATGGTAATATTCGGCTGGAAGATCAGGACGTGATCCGGATCCCGGTTTATAAAAAACGGGTCGGTATAACCGGAGAAGTAAAAAGGCCGGCTATTTATGAATTAAAAGAAAACGATCAATTAGAGGATCTGATCAATTTTGCAGGCGGCTACACAGATGTTGCTTACAAAGGTATTGCAAAAGTAGATCAGATAAACAAATTAGAACGTGAGGTAAAAGATGTACCGGCCAACTTGTTCTCAAATTTCATTCCGCATAATGGTGATTTGGTGCAAATCGGAGCTATTACCAATCGCTATACCAACAGGGTAATTTTGGAAGGTGCAGTATACAGACCCGGAATTTACGAACTTACCGCTGGTTTTACTTTAGCTTCTCTTATAAAAATCGCCCAGGGATTAAAACCAGAGGCTTATACAGAACGCGGACTGATCAAAAGAACACTTCCAAACCTGGAAAAAACTTCTATTTCTTTTAAACCTGATGATATTCTGAATGGTAAAAATGACATTCCGTTGCTACGCGAAGATTCTGTTTTAATATTGAGCAGAAGTGTATTTACCCCGGATCAAAAAATTACAGTTAATGGTTATGTGCGTAACCCAGCAGTTTTTACCTATCGTAAAGGAATAAGTTTAGCAGATGCAATTGTTATGGCAGGCGGATTTGATGCGGAAGCGGCGGATCATCATGTGGAGGTATCCCGGATCATCAAAAATCAATCTGACAGTGTAGCAAATAAATTGGTTACCACTTTTGTGGTGGATATGGATAATAAATCAAGCAGCAACCAAGAAACTTTACTGGAGCCAATGGATTACATTTACATTCCGCGTTTAGTCAACTATAGGCCGTTGGGCAATGTTAGTGTTAAAGGCGAAGTGTTGTTTCCGGGTGATTATGCTGTGCAAACAAGAAATGAATCTGTAAATGAATTTTTGAAAAGAGCAGGAGGGATTACGCCTTATGGATCGCTTGAAAATGCACAGGTTTATAGAAAAGGGATACGCTTAAGCTTGGATTTCAACAGTGTAAATTATGGTCAAAAAAATCAAAAAAGTACAATTTTATTACCTGGTGACAGTGTTTATATCCCGCGGGTAATCTCTTATGTAGAGGTTTCTGGTGCAGTTAATAATCCGCAGTACGTAAGTTATGATAATCATCGTTTTAAATATTATACCAATGCGGCAGGCGGCATCAAAGAAAATGCACGGTTAAAAGGAGCATATGTAAAGTATCCAAATGGCTTGAACAAACCTGTCAGACGATTTTTGTTTTTCCGAAATTATCCTTCTATCCAGCCCGGAAGCAAAATTATAGTCCCGGAGAAAACCGCTGAGAGTAAATTTAAAGTAGGTTTTGGTGATTTGGCAGTTATTGTTGCCCCTGTTCTTACTGCTTTAGTCAGTTTATTTGCGATTTTACACAAGTAATGATGAACCAAGAAAACACCACCTATCCTTATGAACCGGAATTTTCTTTTAAAAAGTTATTGAACGATCGTATCAATGATATCAAGTATGTTTTTCACTTTAAAAAAACTTTAAGCACAGTTCTAATTATGGGTGCGTTAGCCGGCGCGCTAACTGCCTGGTATTGGGAACCTACTTACACAGCAAGGTTAACTTTTGTAGTAGATGATTCAAAATCTGGTGGTAGTGCGGGTGGATTAGCTTCTTTAGCTGGCCAGTTTGGATTTAATTTAGACGGTTTAGGTGGTGCCAGCGGTGTATTGGCAGGTGATAATGTGCAGGAACTCATAAAAAGTCATAAACTTATCAAGCAAACTTTACTAACTGCTTATGACAGTTCGCAAACGCTTGCAGATCGATATGCAGCTGTTAATCATTTAAATAAGAAGTGGTTGAAATATAGTTCAGACGGAAAAATTATCCGTTTTCCTTCAGGTATCCGCAATACCAGGGTTCAGGATAGCTTGCTGCATGAAATGATAAACCTTATTTTATCAGGAGAATTCGGCATAGCAAAAACTGATAAAAAGTTAGGCTTTTTTGAAATAAATACGACTATGAAGGACGAAAAGTTAGCTCAGCTTTTTTGTATTCGGATGATCAAGCAATCCACAGATTTTTTTATCAGTACCAAAACCAAAAGGTTAAGAAATAATGTAAATCGGTTGCAACATCGTGCAGATAGTATTGGCTTAATCCTAAACCGTAAAACGTATGCTGCATCTGCTGCTAATCAAAGCCTTTTAGACCTGAACCCGGCTTACACAACTGCAAATGCGGATGTTGAGGTGAAGCAACGGGACAAAATAGTGTTGACTACAATTTTTTCTGAAACGGTAAAAAATCTGGAATCCAGTAAAACCATGCTTGCCCAGGAAACCCCAACCGTTCAAATTGTGGATGAACCCGAACTCCCGTTGAAGAAAAACAGGTTAAAGTATTCTGTGGGAATATTTATTGGAATATTGTTGTCTGGCATTGTATTCGGCTTTTATGCTTTGCTGACCAGGAAAAAGTTAAAATCTAAAGGTTAAGAGCGTGTTTAAATTTTACTGAATTTATTTTCTATGCTTCTTTTATCACCTAAAAACGTAAAATTTCCATGCTTTTTCTATTTGTATAGAATGTAAAAGAAATTTACAGGCATAAAAGAAGCACTGTTAAAGTTGCTGGTATAAATTTAAACAGGCTCTAAATTACTTATGTAAAATTTATAGTGCTAAAAGAAGTATCAGGAAAAAATTTAAAATCTGAAGGTTACACCAAGCTCACCATGAAAATTATAAACATCATTATGCGGGATATAATATTGACCGGGCGTATAATCTTTCAAAATCCATTCGTAATTTAAAGATTTGATTTCCTGTAGTTTTGCGTTGAAGATCAGATTTTTGTAATTCCACTCTCCGTTTAACGCAAAAGCAAAATCCACCCAATTCCTGCTGTTGCCATTGATGTCAGGAAAAGCCGTCCGGTAAAAATCAATATTGTGTTCGTAGCGTTCTAAGCCTATGCCTAATTTTTTTAACCCGGAAATCCAACTAACATCCATAGACTGGAGGTTGCCGCCCGAACCTGTTCCGGCACCAAGAATTTGCCCTTGATTGGTATGACCGTCTGTCACACCACTATGGATGTAATATCCGCTTGCGTCCCTTACAATTCGGTCTGGGGTTTGTGACAGTTGGGTAATTTCCGCACTAAACAAGATATGTTGATTTTTATAAGAGGAAAAAGGAAGTATTTTCCTCAGGCCAAATAGGTAGGCACGGGAATGGTCAGGTGAACCTATAAAATCCCTTAAATTGTATGAGTTGTCGTTTAGGCTATATTCAAAATAAACTTCTGCTTGTGCTTTCGTAAAAAGCCATCGGCTGTATACCGACGTGTATTGATCACGCGGGAAAGGGTCTCCATTGATACCGGCGAGTACTTTTTGATAAGAAATGAAGAAAGGCACATATCCGCTAAAACCCTTTACGTCCGCTTCATAAGCATCGAATGTCCTGGTCAGCCCAAGCGTAAGACCAGGAACCCACTTAGGATGATAATTGATATTGAAGCCCGTAAAATAACGCCAATCGTCCCTTTTCGGAACAAATAAATTTGTTCCATCTGCTAAAGACGTGATTAAAAGCGGAGGATAACCGGAATGATCTAAGCGGCCTGCCAAAACCTGACCTTCAAAATAACCAATATAAGTTTTTATTGGCCTTACTGTATTGATGGTTATGTGCTTGAAGCCAGGCGCATTGTTACTTAAAATCAGCGCATTCTGAATCCCTGGCCCCCACCAAACATTTTCATTTGATATTCCAAAAGAAACCGGACCAAGGGTGATCCGGACACTGCTTTGACCCCAAAATACTTTATTGTATGAACCATTGCCATAGTGCTCGGGCCAATCTATTAAATTATGATAGGCGTAGTAGTTGATTAAATCCTGACCGGAATGGCCGGAAGCAAAACCATTAAACGCCGGATTTGCTGCATAAACAAATTCCGGCCTTAACTGAATGCTTAACGGCCCGAATTTTGCAAAAAAACCACCGCTTACCATTGTTTGATAACCTTTGGCAGGTATCATGGCACCATCATTCCAGCCATAAGGATGATTGGAAGTATACTGTTGCTGCCAGGTTAAAGGTAAAACTTGAAATAAGCCAAGGCCTTTTGCAAAAGAAACCGGGCCGGTTGATATCCAATGATTGTTTTTTAAAGTGCTATCAGGATCATAAACATCAACATTTTTTTTGGTGGAAGAAGGAAAAAAAGGACGAACAGTAAAGGAAATGTTTGAATCTACTTTCCCCAATAACTGCGTCCTTCTATAATAATCATCCAAAACAGGCGTACCAACAGGGAGCGATTGCGCACTTGCTTTCCTGCTTGTTATTATACAAGTAAAAGCAACCACAATTATGATCGTAAAAAATATCTTTCTCATTTTTAAAAGCATGTTTACTTTTTTAGTATAAAGTAATACTTCTTTTATACACAAAAAATCAGTAGCTACTCTGTTAACAACAACCCGGTGGAAAATACAATCTCAATTTTACTGGCATAAAAGAAGTATGACATTCACACTTTAAAATCTATAAGTAACACCTGCCTGAATTTGTAAATTAAACTGATTAATCTGATTTTCAAAAGTAATATCATTACCATTTTTCTTTAACGCCCACTGATAATCTAATGATTGGACCCCTGTAATTTTAGCATTAAAAATAAGGTTTTTATAATTCCATTCTCCATTTGCAGCTACGCTCAAATCCACCCAATGTTGTGAATAATTTTGACTATCCGAAAATGCGTAATAATAAAAATCATTATTATGAACATATCTTTCGATCTGTATGCCTAACCTTTTTAACCCTTTTACCCAACTTACATCCAAAGATTGCAAGTTAGCCCCCGGCCCGATCCCGGCTCCTAAAGATTCTCCCCGATTGGTATAACCCTGGCGGATACTTTTGCTGACATACCATTCATAACCCTGCTTAATCTTGTCAATAGAATTTTCCTGAAGCTGTGTAACTTCAACACCAATCAAGATATTTTCATTTTTAGATTTACGAAATGGCAACATTTTGCGTAGCCCCCAAATATAAGCGCGCGATTGATTGGGTGATAATAAGGCTTGTGTAAAATCATTTGTAGAATTATTATGGCCAAATTCAAAATAAACTTCAGCATGTTCCTTCGCCCAAAGCCAGCGCATAAATACTGAATTCCGTTGATCCTGCTTATTAATTGCTTGGTCCGGTGCTGATACTGTTTTTATCGATGAAAAAATGGGCAAATAATCTTTGATACCACTTAAATCTTTTCCATAGGTTTGCGAACTTTGATCAAATCCTACAAACAATCCCGCCACCCATTTAGGTTGCCAGGTAATGATTAACCCGGCAAGATATCGCCAGTTGTTTGGTTTGGGAACGTATAAATCGGTGCGAAAAAAACTATGGCCAGGTTCTAAAGGCGGAAATCCGGAGTTCTCTAACCGCCCTGCAATAAGTTGTCCTTCAAAAGAACCAACAGGTGTGTTTAAAGGTCGTAATGTGTTTAAAGTGATGTGCTTAAAACCAGGTGCAGAATTACTCATCAG
>JAABUT010000931.1_pt1 | contig 38704 bp, 39 predicted proteins | sample 5559281 | NCBI WGS metagenome assembly JAABUT01 (sample SAMN10711880, study PRJNA513359) | rock metagenome | isolation source: Antarctica rocks | place: Antarctica: Victoria Land, Ricker Hills nord | collected 2016-01-04 | reverse complement strand
CCCAGCGAGGACGACGCGCGCGACCTCGCCGACCTCCTGCGCACCGAGGCCCCCGAGGGCGCGAAGCTCGAAGTGCAGGGCAACGGCCAGTCCTGGTGGTCCACGCTGCACCCCTTCGCGGTGTTCGGCGGCCTCGGCGGCTAGCCCTCCCCCCGGAATCCAAGCGCGGCGCGGCTGACCTCGTGGCTCGCGATCACGCGGTCCACGAGGCCGTACTCCACGGACTGCTCGGCGGTGAAGTACCGGTCGCGGTCCATGTCGTCGTGGACCCACTCGACGGTCTGCCCGGTGTGCCGGGCGTAGATCGCGTCGACGTGTCCGCGCAGCTCGAGCGCCTCCCGGGCGTGGATCTCGATGTCTGACGCCTGTCCCTGGTAGCCACCGCTCGGCTGGTGGATGGGATGCGGGCGTTCGGCAGCGCCATGCGCTTCCCGGCCGCGCCGCCCGCGAGCAGGAGCGAGCCCATGCTCACGCGATGGCATCGTCCACGAGGGGTAGGGTCGCCCACCGGACTGTGATCCGCGCCGTCGCCGAGCGCCACGCCGAGCAGGAGCGTCTCATCGGCGAGGCGCGTACCTACGTCGAGCGCCTGGCCCGGCGGATGCCGGTCGTCGCGGCCGGGGTGGCGGGCTCGGTGGCCCGCGGGGACTTCAACCTGTGGAGCGATGTCGACGTGGTCGTCGTGGCCGAGAACCTGCCCCAACGCGTGCCCGAGCGGCTCGAGCTGCTCTGGCGCGACAAGCTGGGTGCCGTGCAGCCCGTCGGCTTCACGCCGGACGAGCTGCGCACCGAGCGTGCCCGGCGCAACCCCCTGGTGCGCGAGCTCGCCGCCCGTGGGGTCATCCTGCTCGGCGAGCCGCGGCTGCGGGAGCTGCTGACCTAGCTGGTCAGGATCGGCTCGAGCTCGGCCTCGAGCTTCTTCTTCGGGTAGGCGCCGATGACCTTCTTCGCCTCCTGCCCGTTCTTGAAGAGGATGAGCGTGGGGATCGACAGGACCTGGTACTGCGCGGCGGTCTGCTGGTTCTCGTCCACGTTGAGCTTCACGACGCGGACGTCGTCACGCTCGGAGGCGAGCTCCTCGAGGACGGGCGCGACCATGCGGCACGGCCCGCACCACGGGGCCCAGAAGTCGACGAGCACGGGCTGGGCGTTCTCGATGACCTCCGCCTGGAAATTCGCGTCGGTGACCTCGGTGACGTTGCCTGCCATGGGAATCCTCTCGCCGTTGGTACTTCAGAAAGTATAGCGGGCAGGGGCCGGCTACCTACCATCGTCAGCGATGCCCGCGCGCACCAACGGGGAGATCTCCGCGGCCTTCGACGAGCTCGCCGACCTCTACGAGCTCGACGGCGCGGTCATCCATCGCGTGCTCGCCTACCGGACGGCGGCGAAGACGGTCCGCGAGGCCCCGCGCTCGGTCGCCGACCTCACTCTCGCAGGCCGTGTGAAGGAGCTCCCGGGCATCGGCGCGACGCTCGAGGAGAAGATCCGCGCGCTGCTCGACACCGGCACGATTCCGGCCGCAGAGAAGCTGCGCGCCAAGTACCCGACCGGCCTCGTGGCGCTCACGAACCTTCCCGGCCTGGGTCCGAAGAAGGTGCGCCGGCTGTGGGACGAGCTCGGGGTCGACTCCCTGGAGACGCTGCACCGGACCGCCGAGGAGGGGCGGATCCGCTCGCTGCGCGGCTTCGGCGCCTCCACGGAGGAGGCCGTGCTCGCCGCGCTCGCCGCGGACGACGCCGGCGAGCGCCGCACCCGTGTCCTCCTCTCGCGCGCCCTGCAGGTCGGCCAGCCCATCGTCGACGCCCTGCGCGCCCGCGGCGCGCGCGCGGAGCTCGGCGGCTCCGCCCGCCGCTGGGCCGATTCGGTCAAGGACCTCGACGTCATCGCCGCCGCCGAGGATCCGGCCGCGCTCGTGGCGACCCTCGCGGGCCTCGACGTCATCGAGCGTGTCGTCTCCGCCGGCGAGAACGGGGCTCGCGCGATCACCCACACCGGCATGTCCGTCGACCTCAAGGTCGTGGCGCCCGAGCAGTTCGGCAACCTCCTCCAGCACTTCACCGGCTCCGCCGCCCACAACATCGCCCTGCGCGACGAGGCCGTCCGCCGAGGGTTCCACGTCTCCGAGTACGGCCTCGGGGACCCCGACGGCAAGGTGCACCAGTGCGCGACCGAGGAGGAGGTCTACGCCCTGCTCGGGATGAGCTGGATCCCGCCCGAGCTGCGCGAGGACCGCGGCGAGCTCGAGGCCGCCGCCCGCGACGAGCTGCCCGACCTCATCGAGGTGGACGACCTCCGCGGCGAGCTGCACTGCCACACCGTCCTCTCCGACGGACGGGGCACGATCGACGAGATGGCCGCCGCCGCCCGCGCCCGCGGGCTCGAGTACCTGTGCTTCACCGACCACTCGGCCTCCCACGGCTTCGGCAACGCGGTGTCCGCCGGAGAGCTCGCCGCCCAGATCGCCCGGGTGCGGGAGGCCGACGCGCGGCACGAGGGGATCGCGCTGCTCGTGGGCTCGGAGGTGAACATCGGGCTGGACGGCGGGCTCGACTACCCCGACGAGCTCCTGGCCGAGCTCGACTGGGTCATGGCCTCGGTCCACACCTCGTTCGGCCAGGACCAGACTGCGCGGATCGTCCGGGCCATGGAGCACCCGTACGTCGACTGCATCGGCCACCTCACCGGGCGGAAGATCGAGACCCGCCCGCCCTACCAGGTCGACGTCGAGCAGGTCATCGGCGCCGCGGCGCGGACTCACACGATGCTCGAGATCAACTCCGCGCCGGACCGTCGCGACGTCAACGACCTGCACGCCCGGGCGGCCGCGGCGGCGGGCGTGCCGATCGTCGTCAACACGGACGCCCACGCCGTCGGCTACTTCGACTTCGCCCGCTACGGGATCGCCACCGCCCGCCGCGGCTGGCTCACCGCGGGACAGGTCGCGAACACGCGCCCGTGGGCGGAGCTCGCGCCGCTGGGCAAGCGCGCCCGCGGTGCTGGGGGTGGGGGGCGGGGCCCTATTCCCGGTCGATGAAGACCGACGTCGCCTTCACGGCGGCCGTCGCCCGCATTCCCGCGGCGAGCCCGAGCTCCTCCACGGCGTCGCGGGTCACCGCGGCGACGATCCGGAACGGCCCCGCCTCGAGCTCCACGAGCGCCATCACCCCGTCGACCTCCACCGAGCGCACCACGCCGGGAAAGCGGTTGCGCACCGAGAGCGCGTGCCCCGCGGGCTCGCGCGCGGGCCGCGCGGAGAGCCGCTCGACCTCCGCGACGGGGATCCGGCGCCGGTTGCGCTCGTCCCGGTGGGTCTCGAGCTTCCCCGCGCGGTCCCACCGGCGCAGGGTGTCGGCGCTGACGCCCAGCGCCCGGGCGGCGTCACCGAGGGAGAGGTCCCTAGGGTGCGCGGTCATGGCCGACTATTCCGCGAAGCAGATCGATGACATGGAGACGTTCTACCGGGGCCTGTTCCGCAAGGCCCGCTCCGAGATCGGGGCGAGCGCCTTCGGGTTGGGCATCGTCGAGCTCGCGCCCGGCGCCGACAACCATCCCGACCACGACCACGCCGGCGGCCAGGAGGAGGTCTTCCTCGTGCTGCGCGGCTTCGGGACGATGACCATCGACGGCGAGGAGGTCGAGCTCACGCCGGAGACCGTGGTGCGGGTCGGGCCGGACGCCAAGCGCAAGATCACCCCCGGCGCGGAGGGCATGCGCCTCGTGGCGATCGGCGGCACGCCCGGCCAGGCCTACGACCCGCCGGCCTACACCGAGGTCGGCGCCCCCGACCCGGCCGGCTGACCGGCACCCTCCGGAAGGTCGGCGCCCTCGTCAAGGTGCTCTGAGCACGGTGCGCTTGCCCTCGAGCTCGAACGCCGTGGCCTTGAAGCCGGGTGTCCGCACGAGCTCGATGGGCTCGTAGAAGCGCGTGGGCTGCAGGTAGAAGCGCACGCCGTCGCGGTCCTCGATCGCGGTGACCGCGGCCTCCTGCCGGCGCCACGTCAGGGCCCAGATGATCGGGAAGCCCGCCGCGATCCCCGGCACCTGGGGGGCGAAGAAGGCGAACGCGCCGGCGACGACGACGACGACGAAGAGCGGCCCGAGACGGTTGACGAGCATCCCCCCGGCGCGGGCGTCGGGTAGAGAGGACTGCGTCCGGGCGGCGGCGAGCAGGCGCGTGATGGGCGGGTTCACGGAGGCGCGGCGCCCGAGCCAGAGGCCGACCGCCCCCGCCACCGCCCACCAGGCGGCCGCGAGGAGCACCAGGGTGGGCGTGTCGTCCTGCCCGGATCCGAACACGCAGACGGCGGCCAGCACGGAGGCGGCCGCCGCGCAGATCATCACGGTGGCCTTGAGGAAGTCCGTGAAGCGCATCCTGGGAGTGAGTGTCGCTAGTCCTCGGCGAGCAGGGCCGCGAGCAGCTCGTGGACGCCCTCGATCCCGGGCACGGTGACGTCGGCCGCCTCGGCGATCTCCGGCGGCCCCTCGTCGGAGATGACGCCGACGCGCACGATCTGCGCGAGGCGCCCTGCGTCGCGCAGCTCGGCCAGGCCGCGGAAGGCGTCGAGGTCCGTGCGGTCGTCGCCCGCGTACAGGGCCCGCTCGACCGCCGGCTCCGAGGACAGCAGGGAGACGATCCCGGCCCCCTTGTCCATCCGGACGGGCGGGCGGACCTCGAGCACCTTGCGCCCCCGGTGCACGACGAGGCCCTCGGCTTCCGCGCGCTCGGCGACGGCGTCCACCGCCCGCCGGGCCGCGTCCTCGTCGGGCGCGCCGCGCCAGTGGAAGGCCGCGATGGGCCCCTTGTCCTCGCGGCGGACGCGGAGCTTGCGCAGCTCGGGGGAGTCCTGGTCGCGGCCGAACTCGGCGACGCGCAGCGCCTCGCGCTCCACCGCGGGCTCCAGGCGTGGCTGACCCCACCCCGCCCGCAGGAGCTCGGTGCCGTGGGTCCCGAGGTAGTGGATCGAGCCGATGGAGACGATCCGCCGGGCGTCGGAGGCGCGGCGGCCACTCACGCAGGCCACGAGCCCGTAGCGGCGGGCGATGTCCACGAGCAGGCGCCGGGTGCGGTCGGGGACGTGCGCCTCGTCGGCGTGGCGCACGATCGGCGCGAGGGTCCCGTCGACGTCGAGCAGGATCGCGGAACGCTCCGGCGCCTTGCGGATCGGGGCGAGGGCGTCGGCGAGGGTGGCGCCTCCGAGCACGCTCCTAGGATGCCACTCACGTGGGCTCCCGCCGGTTGAGACTCGGGGTGATCGCCACGGCCGCCGGGGTGTTCTCGGGGCTCTTCGGCGTGGGAGGCGGGACGATCATGGTCCCCCTGCTCGTGCTCTGGCTCGGCTACCCGGACCGGGTCGCCACCGGCACGTCGCTGGCGGCCATCGTCCTCGTCGCCGCGGTGGCCGGGGTCGCCCAGGCCGCCTACGGGAACGTGGACTGGTTGCGCGGCGCGCTCGTGGGCGGCCCCGCGGTCCTCGGCGTCCTCGCCGGCACGGCGCTGCAGCAGCGGGTGCGGGGGGAGACCGTCTCGCTCCTGTTCGCCGGCTTCCTCGTGCTCGTCGCCGTCCGGTTGTTGCTCGAGTGACCACGGCGGCCCTCCTCGGCGTGGCGGCGGGCTTCGTGTCCGGGATGTTCGGCGTGGGCGGCGGAATCCTGTTCGTCCCCGCCCTGACCCTGGCCGCCGGGCTCGGTCAGGTGCAGGCCGAGGCGACGTCCCTCGTGGCGATCGTCCCGGTGGCCGCGGTGGGAGCGTGGCGCCAGCACGGCTACGGGAACGTCCGGGTGCGTGACGCGGCGGTGCTCGGCGTGCTGTCCGTGCTCGGCGGCCTGGCCGGGGTGGCGCTGTCCAACGTGTTGCCCGAGCGCGCGCTGCGGATCGGGTTCGCGCTGCTCGTCCTCGTCATCGCCGCCCAGCTCGCGCGCAGCGCGCTGGGGCGCAAGACTGCGGAGCCATGAGCATCGGGAAGGGTGACGGCCGGGGAGCGCACATCCCCGCGGTGGACGCGCCGGGGGTGGAGGGCTGAGCTTCACGCTCACACCGCAGGGCCCGTTCTCGCTCGCGCGGGCGGCGGCGTTCGGCTTCGGGCCGCGCGAGGGCCGGGAGGAGGGCGTGATGCGCCTGGCCTTCTGCGTCGACGGCGGTGAGCGGCTCGCGGGTGTCGTCCTGCGCGAGGAGGAGGGCGGCGCGGTCGTGGGGGAGGTCTCCGGCGACGCCGATCCCGACCGCGTCGCCGCCCAGGTCACGCGGATCCTCTCGCTGGACGTCGACGCGCGGCCATGGGCGGAGCTCGGGGAGCGCGACGAGGTGCTCGGGCGTCTCCAGGCCGCCCACGACGGCCTGCGCCCGGTGCTCTTCCACTCGCCCTACGAGGCCGCCTGCTGGGCCGTGCTCGCCCTGCGGCGCAACCGGCGCCAGGCGATGGGGATCCGCGAGCGGATTGGCTCCGAGCTCGGCGGGGTGCTCACGCTCGCGGGCGAGCAGAGGGTGGCGTGGCCGGGCCCGGAGGCGCTGCTGGCCGGCCTGGAGCCGGGGCCGGGGGTCGACGAGGAGCGGGTCCGGCGGCTGCGGGGGATGGCCGAGGCGGCGCTCGACGGCACGCTCGACCCCGCTCGGCTGCGCATGCTGGGCCCCGACGAGGCCTACCAGCAGGTCGTGGCCCTCCGCGGCCTCGGGCCGTTCTACGCCCAGCTCGTCACCGTCCGCGCCGTGGGCTTCACCGACGTGCTGCCCGAGGAGCCGCGCGCCCGGGCCGCGGCCGCCCAGGCCTACGGGCTACCGGAGACCCCCGAGGGCGACGCGTGGCGCGAGCTCGCCGAGCGCTGGCGCCCGTGGCGCACGTGGGCCGTCGTGCTGCTGCGGGTGGGCGCCGGCTAGCGGATGCCCACGCAGACGGCGACGAGGGTCCCCCGCTTGGGCGCGCCGGCCCGCAGGATGCCGGTCCCGGCCGCGCACTCCCGGGGCTGGACCGTCGCCTGGCGCGATGCCGCGCTCGCGGTGCTCGTCGCCCGGCTGGTCTCCTGGGGCGCCGCCGCGTGGGGGCATGGCGACCCGTTCGCCGCGGCGACACAGCGCTGGGACGCCCAGCACCTGCACGGGATCGCCGTCGGCGGCTACCCGGACCAGCTGCGGGAGGCGTGGGCGTTCTGGCCGGGCTACCCGGTGCTGGTCGCCGCGTTCGGCGGGAGCTGGACCGTCGGCGTGCTCGTCTCGCTGCTGTGCTCGGTGGCGGCGCTCGCGCTGCTGCGCCGGCTCGCCGAGGAGGAGCTCGGGGCGGGGGCCGCGCGTCGTGCAGTGTGGCTCGTGGCGCTGTTCCCGGCGGCGTGGGCGTTCGGGTCCTTCTACACCGAGAGCCTCTTCCTGCTCGAGACGGTGGGCGCGGTGTACGCGGCGCGACGGGGCCGCTGGGCGCTCGCCGGGGTCGCGGGGGCCGCGGCGGCGCTCACGCGGAGCACCGGCGTGCTCCTGGTCCTCGCGCTGGGCTGGGAGGCGTGGCGCCAGCGGGCGGCGTGGCGTGCGGCCTGGCTGGCGCTCGTGCCCGCGGCCCCGTTCACGTTCCTGGCCGTCGCCCAGATCCAGGCCGGGGACTGGCTCGCGCCCGCGCACGTGGGAAGGATCTGGGGCCGCGGGTGGCACGGACCGCTCGCGGCGGTGCCCGAGGCCTTCGATCAGGCGCGGGAGGCGCTCGGCGGGACGCTGCCCGTGAGCTTCGAGCCGGCATGGATGGTGGTGGGCCAGCTCGCGCTCGTGCTCGGCGCCGGGGTCGCGCTCGTCGGCGTCCTGCGGCGGCTGCCGCTGGGCTGGGGGCTCTACGCGGGCGCCGCGCTCGCCGTCCCGCTCTCTGAGCCCTGGCCCGAGCACCCGCTCATGTCGGTTCCCCGGTATGTCGCCGTGCTGTTTCCCCTGCACCTGTGGCTCGCCGCGCGGACCGGACGGCGGGCGGTGCTCGTCGTGGCGCTCGCGGTGTCGGTCGCCGGTCTCGCGCTCCTCTCGGCGCGCTTCGGGGGGTGGCAGTGGGCCGGCTGACGGCCGGTGCACTGCTCGGCGCCGTCATCGCCGGTCTCGTCGGCTACGCGGGCTGGGTCGAGCCGCGGCGCTTCGTCGTGCGCGAGCGGACCCTGCGCCCTCCCGGCTGGCCGGCGGCGCTCGACGGCCTGCGGGTCGCGGTCCTCTCCGACCTCCATGCGGGCGGGCCGCACGTCGACGCCGCGCGCGTGCGACAGGTCGCGCGGGATCTCTCGTCCCGGCGGCCGGATCTCGCGCTGCTCCTCGGCGACTACGTCGACCGCGAGGTGCTCTTCGGCGGGCGCGAGGAGCCCGAGGCGGTCGCCCAGGCCCTCACCGCGCTCGAGGCGCCGCTCGGCCGCGTCGCCGTCCTCGGCAACCATGACTGGGCCCAGGAGGGCGAGCGGATGCGGGCGGCCCTGCGCAGCGCGGGCACCCACGTGCTCGAGAACGCCGCGCTGGACGTCGGGCGGGGGCTGTGGGTGGCGGGAACCGGGGACGAGCGCGAGCGGCGGGCCGACGCCCTCGTCGCCCTGCTCGACGTTCCCGAGGACGCGCCGGTCCTCCTGCTCACGCACGACCCGGACGTCTTCCCCCGGGTTCCCGCGCACGTGTCGCTCACTCTGGCCGGGCACCTCCACGGCGGCCAGGTCGATCTCCCGGGGTTGCGCCGGCGCTTCATCCCCTCGCGGTTCGGCGAGCGGTATCTCCGTGGGCTCGTGGAGGAGGACGGGCGGCTTCTGTTCGTGACGAGCGGCCTCGGGCAGGCCGGCCTTCCCCTCCGCCTGCGCTGTCCCCCGGAGGCGTGGATCCTCGAGCTGCGCTCGGCACACTGAGGCGTCGTGCGACGGGCCGCCCTGCTCACCTGCCTCCTCCTCCTGGCCCTCCCCGCGGGCGCGGCCGCCCGGGTGCTCGTGGTCGGCGACTCCCTGGAGGTCGGGACGGCCCCCTACCTCCGCGGTCAGCTCCGGGGGATCGCCGCCCTCGCGGTGGACGCGCGCGTGAGCCGCCCGAGCGGTGAGGGGCTGCGCGTTCTGCGCGCGAAGCTCTCGCCCGCCGACGATGTCGTGGTGTTCGACCTCGGCACGAACGACGGCAGCCCGGCGGTCCTGGGCGCCGACCTCGCGTCCGCCGCGTCCGCCGTGGGCAATCGGTGCCTCGTGGTCTCGAGCATCGTGCGCCCGGGGCTCGGCGGTCCGCTCACCGGCGTGGTCGACTCCTTCGCCTCGGCCCACCCGAACGTCCAGGTCGTGCCGTGGCGCGAGACGGTCGCGGGCTCCCGCGGGGTCATCCGCGGCGACGGCGTCCACGCGACCCCCCGCGGCTACGCGCTGCGGGCGAAGCTCGTCGCCGAGACGATCCAGAGCTGCCTCTCGGGCGGTGGCACGAACGTTCCCGGCCTCGACGCCCCCGCGCCCCAGCCGTCGCTGGCACCGCCGGACACGAAGTTCACGCCCCTTCCGATCCCGCAGCCTCCGAAGCCGCACAAACGCCTCCCCTCCGGATTCCGCGCGGGGGCCTACGACCGCTACGTCCCCCTGCTCGGAACCCTCGCGGTCGGCGCTGTCCTCGCCCCTCCGGACGACAACCTGCAGATCGTCACGCGCTGAGAAGCCGCGCTCGATGACTTTGGTGGTGCGTCAGCTCGGGCGGCGCGATCATGCGAAGGCGGGCCGGGACCGAGCGCTCGCACCCGCCCCGACGAGGCTCTGCAGGGACGGCGCTCCCGAGGCGCGTAGTTTCCGGGACAAGCCGGCGTTGATGCTTCTTGGCCACAGAGGGCCGCCGTACACGAATGCGGTGTAGGCCTCCAACAGCGTGGCCCCGGCAAGCACGCGTTCCCAGGCATCTTCTGCCGTTTCGATGCCTCCCACCGACACGAGGACGAGGTCGTTCCCCGCGCGGGCGTAGAGGCGCTCGAGCACTTCCAACGCACGCCTCTGCAGCGGACGACCGGAGATTCCGCCCGAGAGCAGGAACCCGCTACCTGCCCCGAGCGTCACCCCGTCACGGCTGAGCGTCGTGTTGGTCGCAACTATGCCGTCCAGCTTGAGCTCGAGAGCCAGATCAGCGATGTCGTCGATCTCGGTGTCGCTCAGATCAGGCCCGATTTTCAGCAGGGTGGGAACCACGAGATCCAGGGCCTGCAATTCTGCTCGGACGGCACCAACGAGCTGGCGAAGGAGTCCAACCTCTTGCAGGGCGGCGAGCCCAGGTGTGTTCGGAGAGCTCACGTTGAGCACCAGATAGTCACTATTGGCCGCGAGCCCACGAACCGTTCGTCGGTAGTCGTCGCTGGCACCGCCAAGGGCTGTCTCCCGCGACCTTCCGACGTTTGCGCCGACCACGAGCGCGCCTGTGCGCCGCGCGAGCCTCCGCGAAGCCTCCTCGGCCCCCGGATTGGGAAAACCCAGCCGGTTGACCAGTCCGCGCTCCCGGAGCAGCCGGGCGACGCGCGGGCGAGGGTTCGCTTCTTGGGGCCGCCCCGTGATCGTCCCCACCTCGACGAAGCCGAACCCGAGCGCCCCCAGGCTCTCGAACCAGCTCGCGCACTTGTCGACGCCGGCTGCGGCGCCCAGCGGAGACCTGAAGGTGTGGCCGAGGGCCTTGATGTGAAGCCCCGGATCGCGCGGCCGGAGGGCGACGCCCAGGCAGCCGCCGAGCCGCAGCGGGCCATGAATAAAGGCGAGAGCGCGCGATGCGAGCGCGTGCGCGCGTTCAGCGTCCATGCGCTGCAGGACCAGCCAGAAGATGAGGCGGTAGATCACGTCTGGGAAGCGGAAGATGGGCCGCGCGGGCCGCAGACGCCGGACGCCGAGCCACTCGGAGCCTACTTCGGGCCGGTGGTTGCGTCGGGACATGCTTTCGCAGCCGTCGCTCCGGTCTGGTCAAGGCAGGAGCCGCTCCAGCCGGTTCTCATAGACCCCATAGACGTAGGGTCCGCGCTTGCGTGCTGTCTGGAGAATGCGGTAGCGGTTGTTGACCAGCCACTCGGCCTGGGTGACGCCGGTGAGGTTCCCGCGCGTGACGCAGAAGACTCTGGCGGCGGAGTCGAGGATCGCCGCTCGCTCCGCTGGGTTCGAGCGGACGCGATCGTCCTTGAGCAGGATGATCCACCCTCTGGCGGTCACCTCCGGAATCCACGTCTCGTCGGCGAGGTCCTCACCGAGGTTCGGGTAGACGTCGGCCATCGCGTGCGCGGTCAATCCGACGCGGCGGAGCGCCTCGGGCACGATCCGGCTTCCGAGGCTGCGATCGACGAAGAACTCAGGCGGCGGTTCGTCCGGCCGAGCGCGTCTCGACACGAAGCACGTCCTCGATGTCCTCGGCGGGGACCCGGAAGTCCTCGGCGAGCGAGTCGATGGACTCGCCGGCGTTGAAGCGATCCACGATGTCCTGGACGCGCGCGCCGCCGCTCTGAACTAGCGGACGCCCGAACGCCATTCGCGGGTCGACGATGACGGTCGCGTGCCCGTAATCGGGCAGCTCCAGTCGGTCGGCCCACCCGTCGGCGCCGTAATGGATCCGCTTCAGGTAGCTCTCGATCATCTGGCGGAACAGCCGCTGCCCGCTCCGCACGACGGTGAGGTCGTTCTCGTCGTCTGCGTAGTGGTAGAGGACCTCTGCGCCGTCGGTGTAAAGGTTGCGCGAGGCGAGCGCGTGATCGAGGCCGATGGTGCTCTTCAGCTCGCGCACCGCCGGCCTGATGCGCTGCAGGGGCAGCCCCACCTTGCGGAGCGAGAGCAGGACGTACGCCTCCGCGAAACCGATGAACGGCAGGACGGGCTGGCGCCCGCGCGTCTCGAACGACGTGATGACGGGTTCGCGGTCCCCGCGCGGATGAGCCCAGTCGCGCAGTGTGCGCTCACTGCCGCCGAGGAACTTCGCCGCGTCGCCGAAGCTGAAGATCGGCCACCTCGTGCGGGGGTCGTCTGGGTGGAGTGCTCGCTTTGTCGCCGTCGCAGTCACCTCGTCAGCGAGAGTACGCGACTTCCCCTATAGGGCAGGCCACGGCTCTGCTTGTGCTCAGCGTGGATTGGGCTCGGGTGTTCTTCGCCATCGAGCTCCTGGAGCGAGTGCGTACGGGCCTCAGGCCACCGGATCGGGTTGAGTCGCTGGCTCGGGCTCTTCGTCAGTGACGAAGTAGTCAAGATCAACGCGTTTGAGGTCGTACGCCTTCATGATCGTGACTCCCACCCCATAATCGATCATCAGGCGGGCAAGTTCTCGTCCCTCGATGAGGATGATTCGAGGACTGACGCCTTCCGCGTACTGAAGCGCCTCCTTGCTGTAGGTCGAGGTCGTTATGAAGATGCCCTTGGATGCGTGCTGCCCATGCAGCGCGCCGTAGAACTTCTGGATCTCCGGGCGCCCAACGACGTTCTGCCACTTCTTCGCTTGGACGTATATGAGGTCGAGACCGAGCTCGTCCTCACGGATGACGCCGTCAACGCCCTCGTCCCCACTCTTCCCCAGTCGCGTGCTGGAATCTCCGTTCCGGCCGCCATATCCCATTGCTCGAAGCACGTCGAGGACGAGCTGCTCGAAGAACTCGGGCGACTGGTCGTGAACCCTATCCAGCAGCTCGGCCACGAGAGCGCTCCGCAACTCTCGGTAGGCGCTGTCGACGCGCTCCTCGGGAGTCTGGTCGTCCGCCTCCGCATGGCCATTGCCGACCTCGCCCTCGGGGGCCTTCGGCGCTGACTGGCGGAAATCGTGGAACTCCTGGAACTGAGCGAGGACCTTAAGGTCGACTCGGTCCGGATGCTTCTCGACGATCTCTCGACCTCGTTCCGAGATTCGATACGAGCCTCGATTTGGACGCTCGACAAGCCCTGTTCGGAGTAGGTAAGTGGTCGCCCAACCGATCCGGTTCTGGAAGGTCTTCGCGCGTCCACTGGGAATCCTCTCCTCGAGCTCCTGCGGCGTCAGATCGAAGTGCTCCGCCAAGTCTGCCCGGATGGACTTGATGGACCGCTCGGTCCCGTTGTCGAGCACCATGAGGACCGGACGCATGAGCGACTGGAAGTCGGGAACCGCCACGCCGTGAGGCTATCTTCAAGTCCTGATTCGGGAGGAATGGAGAGCGTTCGCATGGCGCGCGATAACAAGCTCACGAAGTCGATCGGAGAGCACTTCACGTGCGCTGCGCTCGCCCAGGAGGGCTGGGCGGCCTCCCTCACGCGCGACGGCCTCGCCCGCACTGATGCCTTGGCGGTGCACACGGAGTCGCGGAGGATGATCGAGGTACAGGTCAAGACGTCCACGACGTTCGCCCGGCCCTCCTGGCTCCTCGGAGAGGTTCGTCCCGCCGAAAGCAACCGGGAGTGGTACGTCCTTGTCGCACTCGGCGCGTCGGTAAGGGACCGGCCGCGTTGTTTCGTCGTCCCACGCGATCATGTGGCCGCTGGGGTATGGATCCGCCACATGGCATGGCTCACTGACCCCGGAGTCCCGGCGGGCAAGCGCAATACCCCGCTCACGAGGTCACGTGCAGGCGCAGAAGTCTGGACGGGCTATGAGGAGCGGTGGGAGGCGCTGAACGAGGAGAACGCGCAGGACGAGGTTCGGCTCCCGGAGTGGATGCGCGACGCGGCACGCGAGGACCGCATTGGTCTACCGGCCAATCACCCGTGGACCCGATCGCTGGAGCTTTTGGATTGGCTCGGCGCCGAGCTAGGCCGCCGCACGCGCAACGGGTCAGCAACGACTGCCGACTAACTGCTTCTCTTGATGGCGGTTGTGTTGCGGCCTTGCCGCTGAGGCGCGTAGCTGCGGATGTCTTGCCACTGGAGTAGCGGAGGGCGTGCTCAACGACCCCGAACTGGCGGTTTCCGCGATTTGCGATTTCCGCAGCTGCAGGCACGAAGCGGCGAAGGAATCGAACCTTCCAAGCGCCGGGTTGCGACGCCCTGCCGGTTTTGAAGACCGGATGGGCCACCAGACCCCTGCCGCTCCGCGGGCGAATCTACGACCCTCGCGACCTCGTTCATCAGCGGCGGCGGGCCACCCCGTCGGTTGACCTGAACAACTGCACGAGTCTTCAGCTAACCTCCACGGCATGAGCCATGGCGGCGAGAGCCGGGCACCCGACGAGCTGGACGAGCCGTTCATCAGCGTGCTCGCGGACACGATGCAGGCGCTTGCGGCGCCGAGTCGGATCCGGATCCTCGGCCGTCTGCATGCCGGGCCGTGTGCGGTGAATGCCCTGGCCGCCGCGGTCGCCATGGAGCCCTCGGCCGTGTCGCACCAGCTCCGGCTTCTCCGGCACCTCGGGCTGGTGACCGGTCACCGGGACGGGCGGAGCGTTGTCTACTCGCTCCATGACGAGCACGTCGGTCAGCTCCTCGAGGAGGCGATCTCCCACGTCGAGCATCTCCGTTCTCGCCGCGATGCGAAGGTCGGAGCCGAGCCCCTGGCGGTCCCGGCATGAGCGCGACGACGGACCCTCATGACCACGACCATTCCCACGGCCTCGTGCACGACTCGATCAAGCGTTCACGCGAGGGCGTGCGGGCGGTGCTCGTGTCCCTCGCGGTCCTCGGGCTCGCGGCGATCGCGCAGACGCTGGTGTTCGTGCTCTCGGGCAGCGTCGCGCTGCTGGCCGACCTCATCCACAACTTCGGAGACGCCCTCACGGCGGTGCCGCTCGGCATCGCGTTCCTCGTGCGCTCCGAACGCGCGGAGCGGGGCGCCGGCCTCGCCGTGGTCGCCGCCATCTTCGTCAGCGCCTGCGTGGCGGGCGCCGAGGCCGTCTCCCGGCTCGTGCATCCCAGCGCGCCCGACCATCTCGTCGCGCTCGCGGCGGCGGGTGCGCTCGGCTACCTCGGCAACTTCATCGCCGCCCGGGTGCGCACCCGCGCCGGCGAACGCCTGGACAGCCCCGCGCTCGTCGCCGACGGTCATCACGCACGCGCCGACGCCTACGTGTCGCTGGCCGTGATCGCCTCCGCCGTGGTCGTGGCGATCGGGCTGCCCATCGCGGACCCGCTCATCGGTCTCCTCATCACCTTCGTGATCCTGCGGATCACCTGGCAGTCCTGGGCCACCGTCCGCGGGCGGCCCTCCATCCCCTCGCACCCGCACCCCGGATGAACGACCTCCTCAGGACGGCGGTGTCGTTCCCGGGGAGGATCCGCTGAGGGCGCCGGCTACCGCGGCGTCCAGCGCGTTGGCGCGGTGAAGGGCGACGGCCTCGGGCGAGCGCGGGTCGGCGCCGTGGTGGGCGAGCACGCGAGTCCTCGCGACGGGTCCGGCCGCGACGGCCAACCGGTGGGGAACCGTTAACGGAGCGTTCATCCCCCGCTCGCCGACCGGAAACCTCGGCGGCGCACCATCGCGGCATGGGCCGCGCTGCGACCAAGCTACCTCCTGGCGGGACCGAGACGCGCACCGTGTGTCCCTACTGCGGCGTGGGCTGCGGCCTCGTCGCGAGGACCGAGGCCGGCCGGCTGCGCTCGGTCGAGGGTGATCCGATCTACCCGGTCAACCGGGGGCGCACGTGCCGAAAGCCGCTCGAGCTACCGGCCGCCGTCCACGCCGGCGACCGTGCGCAGACGCCGCTGCTGCGCGAGCGACGCGACGCGCGCTTCCATCGCTCGGAGTGGGACGCGATCATGCCCGAGCTCGCCGGCCGGCTGCGCGCGATCGTCGACGAGCACGGCCCCGACGCGGTGGCCTTCTACCTGTCGGGCCAGCTGCTGACCGAGGACTACTACGCGGCCGTCAAGCTGGCGAAGGGGTTCCTCGGCACCAACAACGTCGACTCGAACTCGCGTCTCTGCATGGCCTCCGCGGTGGCCGGCTACCACGGCGCCTTCGGCTCCGACGGCCCGCCGCCGGCCTACGCCGACATCGAGCAGGCCGACTGCTTTCTGCTGCTCGGCACCAACACGGCCGCCTGCCATCCGATCGTCTGGGCGCGCATCCAGGACCGCCGGCGCGAGGGGGCGACGGTGATCTGCGCCGACCCGCGGCGCACCGCCACCGCCCGCGCGAGCGACCTGCACCTGCCGGTGCAATGCGGCACCGACCTCGCCCTCCTGTGCGCGATGCTCGGCGTGCTCGACCGCGAAGATCTCGTCGACCGCGACTTCGTCGCGCGGCACACGAGCGGCTGGGAGGAGGCCCTCGCGGTCGCGCACGAATGGACCCCGGAGCGCGCCCAGGAGGTCTGCGGCGTGCCCGCCGCCGACATCGAGGCCGCCACACGGCGCTTCGCGGCGGGGCGCTCGCTCGCGCTGTGGTCGATGGGGGCCAATCAGTCGAGCGCCGGCACGCTCAAGAACCGGGCGCTGATCAACCTCTGCCTCGCCGCCGGCCAGCTCGGCAAGCCGGGCTGCGGGCCGTTCTCGCTCACCGGCCAGCCCAACGCGATGGGTGGCCGCGAGTCCGGGGGCGCGGCTCAGACGCTGCCCGGCTACCGCCTCGTGGAATCCGCGGCGGACCGCGCCGAGATGACCCGCCGGTGGGACCTCCCGGACGACGTGCCGGGGATCTCGCCCCGTCCGGGCCTCACCGCCGTGGACCTCTTCCGGGCGCTCGAGGCAGGCGAGGTCAAGGCGGTCTGGATCGTGGCGACCAATCCCGTCGTCTCGATGCCCGAGGCGGCGCGCGCGCGTGCCGCGCTCGAGCGGGCGGAGCTCGTGGTGGTCCAGGACGCCTACCACCCCACCGAGACCAGCGCGCTCGCCCACGTCGTCCTGCCTGCGGCCGCCTGGCTCGAGAAGGACGGCACGATGACGAACTCCGAGCGCCGCGCCGCCCTCATGCGCAAGGCGCTCGACCCGCCCGGAGAGGCGCTGCCCGACTGGCGCATCTTCCAGCGCCTGGCGCGCGAGCTCGGCTTCGGTGAGCACTTCGACTGGGCCAGCGCCTCAGAGGTCTTCGACGAGCTGGCGGCGCTCACGAGCGGGCGCGTCTGCGACCAGAGCGGCCTCAGCCACGAGCTGCTCGCGCGCCATGGGGGGATCCAGTGGCCCTTCCCGGCAGCGGGCCGGTCCGCGCCCGGTGACGACGAGACCGCACGTCAACGCGGGCGGAGAGCGCGCGGTGCCCCGGAGCTCCGCGAGCTCGACGACGAGCCCCGTCGCCTCTACGAGGGCGGGCGCTTCCCGACGCCCGACGGCCGGGCGCGCTTCGCCCCCACCCCGCACGCGGACCCCGCCGAGATGCCCGACGGCGAGTTTCCCCTGACCCTGACCACCGGCCGGGTGGCGAACCACTGGCACACGCTCACCCGCACGGGCAAGTCGGATGTGCTGCGCTCGGACTCCCCCGACCCGTTTCTCGAGCTCCACCCCGACGACGCCGAGCAGGCCGGTGTCGAGGACGGCGAGCAGGTGCGGCTCGTCTCTCGCCGGGGTGAGGCGAGCCTGCGCGCCGTGCTCGACCCCTCGCTTCCGCGGGGCACCTGCTTTGCGCCGATGCACTGGGGCGCGCTGCACGCCCCGGCCGGCTCGGGCTGGGCCAACACGACCACGAGCCCGGCGCAGGACCCGACATCGAGCCAGCCGGAGCTCAAGGCCGCCGCCGTCCGCGTCGAGTCGGTGGCCGACCGCCCGCAGCACCGGCGTCCGTCCTCGACCGAGGCGGGGATGACGAAAGTGCGGCGCCACGGCGCCGGGCGGCGTCGCCTGGTGGTGGTGGGCACCGGCATGTCCGGGCTGCGCGTCGCCGAGGAGGTACTCGACCGCAGCCCCACCGCCTTCGCGGTGACGATGCTCGGCGAGGAGCCCGGCCGCACCTACAACCGCATCATGCTCTCCAAGGTGCTGGCGCGCACCGCCGGCCCCGAGGACATCGAGCTGCGGCCGCGCTCTTGGTACAGCTCGCGCGACGTCGACCTGCGCGGCGGCTCCGCGGCTCAGCGGGTGGACCTCGAGCGGCGGCGGGTGATCGGCGCCGACGGCGAGGTCCACCCGTTCGACGCGCTCGTCCTCGCCACCGGCTCGCGGCCGTTCGTGCCGCCGATCCCGGGAGCCGAGCGCCCCCACGTCCACGCCTTCCGGACGGCCGCGGACGCGCGGGCCATCGCCACGGCGGCCGACCGCGCGCAGCGCGCCGTGGTGGTCGGCGGCGGCCTGCTCGGGCTCGAGGCGGCGGCCGGCCTGCTCGCCCACGACCTCGAGGTCACGGTGGTCGAGGTGGCCGATCGGCTGATGCCCCAGCAGCTCGACCACGGCGGGGCACGCACGCTGGGGCGCGCACTGGCCGAGCTCGGCGTCAGCGCGCTGGTCGGCCGCCGTGTGGAGGAGATCGCCGACAGTGAGGTCGTGCTCGACGGAGGCGAGGCCGTACCCGCGGACATCGTCGTCATGGCGGCCGGGGTGCGGGCCGAGACCTCGCTCGCCGCGGAGGCCGGGATCGCGGTCCGGCGGGGCATCCTCGTCGATGACGAGTTGCGCACCGACGCACCGGGGGTCTGGGCCGTCGGCGAGTGCGCCGAGCACCGGGGCGAGGTCTACGGGCTGTGGGCGCCGCTCGCCGAGCAGGCGCGGGCGGCCGGCGCAGCGGTCGTCGGCGACCCCGGCGGCTTCGCGGGCGGAGCGACCGCCACGACCCTGAAGATCGCCGGCGTGGACCTGTTCACCGGCGGACCTGCCGGAGCCGCGGGCGATCAGGACGAGCTCCTCTACCACGACAGCCGCAGCGGCGTCTATCGCAAGCTCGTGGTGGAGGGCCGGCGGCTGGTCGGCGCCCTCGTCGTGGGCGACGCGCGGAGCTCGCGGCGGCTGACCGAGCTGCTGCGGACCGGCGCCGACGTGCCGCCGGGGGTGATCGCCCCGGAGGCGACGGGCGAGGACGGCGCCGGCGAGCCCCCCGACGAGGCGAGCATCCTCTGCTCCTGCAACCGCAAGACGCGCGGCGAGGTGCTGGGCGCGATCCGGGGCGAGGGGCTCGCGACGCTCGCCGAGGTGGCCGCCGCGACCAGCGCCAGCACCGGCTGCGGCTCATGCGCGGTCGAGGTCGAGGAGCTGCTCGCCGGTCATTCATCGGGTCGTAACACGCAGGTCAACGGCCAGAAACCTGAAAGCGTCACCATCGAATAGGCATGGTGCGCAACGGCCACAAACGTTCAAGCCGGACGAGCGGTGAGCCGATCGTGGTCGTCGGCGGCGGCATCGCCGGCCAGACGCTCTGCGAGATGCTGCGCGAGCGCGACCCACACGTGCCGATCGTGCTCGTCGCCGCCGAGGAGCATCCCCCCTACGACCGCGTCAACCTCGCCGAGCTCCTGGTCGGCGACGGCGGCCTCGAGGCCCTGCGCCTGCGCCCGGACGAGTGGTACGCCGATCAGCGCATCGAGCTGCGGCTCGGAAACCGGGTCGAGAGCCTCGACACCATCGCGCGGCGGGTCGAGCTCGAGGACGGCTCCGGCATGACCTACCGGGCGCTGGCGATCGCCACCGGCTCGCAGCCGCTGATGCCGCCGATACCCGGCATCGATATCGGCGGCGTCCTCCCCTACCGCTACCCATCCGACACCAGCGCGATCGCCGCCGCGGCCGAGTCCGCCGAGCACGCGGCGGTGATCGGCGGCGGGCTCCTGGGCCTCGAGGCGGCCCGCGGCATCCAGGCGCGGGGTTGTCCCGTGACCGTGGTGCACCTGAGGGACCGGCTGATGGAGCGCCAGCTCGACGCGAGCGCCGCGGGACTCCTCGCTCCCGCGATGGAGGAGCTCGGCATCGACGTCCAGCTCGAGCGCCAGACCGAGGAGATCTTCGGCAACGGTCGCGTCGAGGGGCTGCGCTTCGCGGGCGGCGACGAGCTGCGCGTCGACCTCGTGGTCGTGAGCATCGGCATCCGGCCGGAGGTGACGCTCGCCGATCTGGCCGGCATCGACTGCAACCGGGGGGTGATCGTCGATGACCGCATGCGCACCTCCGAGAGCGAGATCGTGGCCGTCGGCGAATGCGCCGAGCACCGGGGCACGGTTTACGGCATCGTCGCCCCGATCTACGAGCAGGTGAGGGTCGCCGCCGACACCCTGCTCGGCCGTGCGGGTGAGGACTACAAGGGGTCGGTGCCCTGGACCAAGCTCAAGGTCGCCGAGGTGGACCTGGTCGCGGTCGGCAACGTCCAGGGCGACGGCGGCGCGTCGACGCTCGACCCCGCGACCCGGACCTACCGCAAGCTGGCCACCCGCGGCGGGCGCGCCTGCGGGGCGATCCTGCTCGGCAACACGCGCGGCACCGAGGGCCTGCTCGAGGCCGTCCGCGCGGGCGAGCCGATCGCGGACCCGCTCACCCGCCTCGCCGAGTCGGCCGCGGCGGGCCCGGAGGACCTCCCCGACGAGGCACAGGTGTGCGACTGCAACGGCGTCTGCAAGGGCGAGATCGTCGCCGCAGTTCGCGAGCAGGGCCTCACGACCAAGCACGAGGTGATGGCGGTCACCCGGGCCGGGACGGGCTGCGGCAGTTGCAAGCCGCTGGTCGCCGAGCTCGTGCAGGTCGCCGGGGGTGGCGGCGAGGAGTCCCGCTACCTCTGCGCCTGTCGCCGGCAGACCCGCGAGCACCTCGCCGCCGAGATCTCCGAGCACGGCTACGCGGCGGTCAGCGAGGTCTCGGAGGCCTGCGGTACGGGGCGCGACTGCGGCCTGTGCAAGCCGGCGCTCGCCTACCTCGTCTCCGAGATCAACGACAACCGCCACCGCGAGGAGCGCGGCGCGCGCCACATCAACGACCGCGTGCACGCGAACATCCAGAACGACGGCACCTTCTCGGTCGTGCCGCGGATGCGCGGCGGGGTCACGACCCCGGACCAGTTGCGCCGCATCGCCGACGCCGCGGAGCGCTACGACGTCCGGATGGTCAAGGTCACCGGTGCCCAGCGGATCGACCTGCTGGGCGTCAAGAAGGAGGACCTGCCCTCCGTCTGGCGCGACATCGGCATGCCCTCGGGGCATGCGTACGCCAAGGCGCTGAGGCACGTCAAGAGCTGCGTGGGCACCGACTTCTGCCGCTTCGGCATCGGTGACTCGACCGCGCTGGCCATCGCGATGGAGGAGCGCTGGGAGGGCCTCCACACGCCGGCCAAGGTCAAGTGCGGCGTCTCGGGCTGCCCGCGCAACTGCGCCGAGGCCACGGTCAAGGACATCGGCGTCGTGGCCGTCGAGGGCGGCTGGCAGGTGGTCGTCGGGGGCGCCGCCGGCGCGACGGTGCGCAAGGCCGACACCCTGACCACCGCCGAGACTCAAGAGCAGGCGCTCGAAGCCGCCACGGCCTTCCTGCAGTACTACCGCGAGCACGGCGAGTACAAGGAGCGCACGTACGACTTCGTACCGCGCATCGGGCTCGAGCGCATCCGCGAGGAGGTCCTCGACGAAGCCGCGGGCGCCCGCCTGCGCGAGCGCTTCCGCCTGGCCAAGGCGGCCGCCGCGGCGCGTGACCCGTGGCTCGAGCGCGACGCGCCCTACCACCCGCGCCAGTTCAGCGAGCTGGGCGCGGTCGACGGCCACGACGCCGAGGTGAACGAGCCCGAGCTCGCGGTCGTGGGCCCCCCCGAGGGCGCCGAGCGGTGAGGGCCTCCGCCGGACTCGAGGAGATCCGCGCCTGCGCCGTCGACGACGTGCCCCTCCAGGAGGGCCGGGTGATCACGGTCCACGGGCGGCCGATCGCCCTCTTCCGGGCGTCGTCGGGGTGGTTCGCCCTCGATAACACCTGCACCCACCAGGGCGGTCCGCTTGCCAACGGGATCCTCTCGGAGGAGTCCGTCGCCTGCCCGCTGCACGAGCGGCGCTTCGAGCTCTCGACCGGCCGGCCCCTCGACCACGACTGCGGGGCGGTGGCGAGCTACCCGGTCGAGGTCCGCGACGGGACGGTGTTCCTGGGCGTGCCGGTCGTGCGCGGCGAGGGCGACGCGGCGTGAACTCACAGCCGCGCTTCCTCCAGGGCGCCTTCTCCTTCGAGGGGCGTGGCCTGACCGAGCCCGTCGCGCTGGACGGTGGCCTGGCCTACACGGTCCCGTCCGACCGGCGCGCGCAGCTCGTCTACTTCCGCGGCGGCAACTCCAGCGCCGAGCTGATCTACGCGCTGCTCGCACGCGACGGCGAGCCGATGCGCTACTTCCCGATCGGCGCGCGGGCGGCCTGCCACGTCCCCCTGCGGGTGGTCGAGGACCTGGCGCCCGACACCGAGCTCGCCGTCCTTCTCGCCGCACCCGAGCAGGTGACCGGCACGCTCGTGGTCGACATCGGGATCATCGAGAGCTGAAGCCACTCACCGACGCGTGCTACACCGACGCGTGGGCGAAGCTCGGCACCGCCCGCACCGCGAAGGATCGACGTAGGTAGAAGAACCACGTCATGGCCGCGAACACGCAGTAGGACCCGAGAAAGACCCACAGCGCCGGTATCGACCAGTCGGCCTGCGCCTGGGCGATCGCGAGCTTGTCGTGAGGCGTCTGAGCGGCCGCGACCGCCGCCGACACGCCGAGGCTCGCCTGGCGCAGGACCACCTGGATCAGGAAGCCGCCGAACGCCCCGATCGCCCCTGCGATCCCGATCACCGCGGCCGCCCGGCGCTTGAACGCGATCCGGGTCTCCTCGAGGTCGAGGCCCTTCTCGCTCGCCTCCTTGCGGCCCAGCTCGGCGAAGATGCTCGGGATCATCCGGTAGGTCGAGCCGTTGCCCATCCCGGCGAGCAGGAAGATCGCCATGAAGGAGGCGAAGAACACCGCGAAGCTGCGCTGGTTGACTCCGACGATCGCCGTCGCCGTGAAGACGACCATGCCGAGGAACACGCCGAGCGTCACCTTGGCGCCTCCGACGCGGTCCGACAGCCAGCCTCCGAAGGGCCGCGCGGCCGAGCCGATGAGCGCGCCCATGAAGCCCAGACCGGCCAGGTAGGTGGCGATGAACGGGTGGCCGCCCAGGAACTCGGGGAACGTGTTCTTGATCACCAGCGGCAGCGCGAACGAGTAGCCGATGAACGATCCGAAGGTGCCGATGTAGAGGATCGACATGACCCAGGTCTGGCTGTGGCGCAGGGATGCCGCGTAGGACTTGGCGTCCGAGCTGGCCTGGGTGAGGCTGTCCATGTAGAGCCAGGCGCCGGCCGCGGCGATGACGATCAGGGGCAGCCACATCAGGCCGGCGTAGGCCAGATGCACGTCGTGCTGGGGCAGCTTCACGGCCACCGTCGGCACCCCGACGATGAGCACCAGCGGCACCAGCAGCTGCGCGACCGCCACGCCGAGGTTGCCGCCGGCGGCGTTGAGCCCGAGCGCGAGGCCCTTGCTCCCCTCGGGATAGAAGAAGGAGATGTTGGCCATCGAGGAGGAGAAGTTGCCGCCGCCGACGCCGGCCGTCGCGGCGCACGCCAGCAGGACCCAGAACTGGGTGTCGTGGCCCTGTCCGGCCAGCCATCCGCTCGGGACGACGGTGGCCAGCAGCAGGGTGGGGATCAAGAGCAGCGAGGCGCTGGTCGCGGTCCATGCGCGCCCGCCGAACCTCGGCACGGCGAACGTGTAGGGGATGCGTAGCGTCGAGCCGATCAGGTTGGGCACGGCGATGAGCCAGAACTGCTCCGACAGTGAGACCGCGATGCCGACGTTGGCGAGGTTGATCACGATGATCGTCCACAGCACCCAGATGCTGAAGCCGATGTGCTCCGCGAAGATCGAGAAGGCGAGGTTCTTGCGCGCGATGCGCTTCCCCGTGCTCTCCCAGAACTCCTCGTTCTCGGGCTCCCAACGGTCGATCCAGCGTCCCCTGCTCAGGCGTCCCCCCGCCGTCCCTGTCTGCGCGCTCGCGCTCACCTGGTCTGACCTCCGTAGCTGGCTGGTCGGCTGGCGCGGAACCTAGGAGGGGCGCGTTACCGCCTCATGAGGACGGTGTGTCGAGGCGGTGACGTGAGGGTTGCCGTTCCGTGACCGGCCCCGGCCCCGGCCGACCGGCGATGACGGCGCGGCTCAGCCGACCATTGCGTCGAGCGCGGCCGCCGCGCTGCCGTCGCGGAGCGCGGCGCGGCCGCGCTCGAGCCCGGCGCGCGGGTCCTCGCACAGCCCGGCGGCATAGAGGCGCAGGCCGGCGCTGAGCGCGACCGCCTGCTCGACCGCGCCGTCGAGGTTCCCCGCCAGCACCTCCCGCGTGGCCGTCGCCGAGGCCTCCACTCCGCCCTCTGATCCGAGGCGCTGGCCGAGCTGCTCCGGCAGCTCGAGCGGCCCCTCGGCCGCGAACGCGACCGGCCGCCCGGGGCGCACCACGTCCGATCCCTCGATCCCCCGCACGGTCACGGCGCGCGCGGCTCCCAACCGATCCAGCGCACCGAGAATGCGCTCGGAGTAGGGGCTGTGGGTGAAGCCGATCACGAACCGCCGCGCGCCGAAGAAGGCCTGCAGCCGCTCGGCGGCGTGAAGGGGGCCCCGAACGCCGATGTCGTCGCGGATGCGCCGCAGCCGCTCCCACCAGGGCATGACGGCGGGCGCGTAGACCAGCGTGGCGCCGGCGCGTTCGAGCATGCTCGCGGACTGCGCGGCCGAGGGCGCCGCCGGCCCTCCCAGCCGGGCGAGCACGTCGGCCTGGGTCACCCCGCGCTTGGGCCCCAGGGTCGGGCCGCAGTGCATGACGACCGCGGCCCCGCACGCGGCCGCCGTCGCGGCGGCGGCGACGGACAGGTGCGGCGCCGAGACCACGCCGTCATAGCCTCCGCAGCAGGCCACCAGCGGGCGTCCCCCGACGTCGGCCTCGAGCGTCCCCGACGCATCGCGCACCGCCTGCGCGAAGCCCGCCAACTCGCCGGGGCACTCCCCCTTCAGGCGCATGGCGATCAGGAAGGCGCCGGCCTGCGCGTCGCTGGTCTCGCCCGCCAGCAGCGCGGCCATCGCGTCGCGGGCCTCGTCGAAGGTGAGGTCGCGGCTGCCGCGCGCGCCGGTCCCGACGAGCTTGATCGTGGCCGCGAAGCCCGCGTAGGTGGAGCGCCCGCGCTCGGTCACAGCTCGAACCGGTAGCCGACGCTGCGCACCGTCTTGATCCGTGCTGCGTGCTCGCGCCCGAGCTTGGCGCGCACCCGGCGCACGTGCACGTCCACCGTGCGCGCGCCGCCGTAGTAGTCGTAGCCCCACACGGCCGACAGCAGCGACTCGCGCGAGAAGGCCCGGCCGGGGTTGGTGACCAGGAACTTCAGCAGCTCGTACTCCATGTAGGCGAAGCTCACGGGCTCGCCGGCGATCGCGACCTGGTAGGTCGCGACGTTCAGCTCCAGCGTGCCGGCCCGCACCACGTCGCCGTCCCCCGAGCGGTCTGCCCGCCGGCGCACCCGCTTGACGCGCGCGGCGAGCTCCTCGGGCGCGAACGGGCACACGAGCAGCTCGTGTGCGCCCTCGAGCGAGGCCGCCGAGGAGAGGTGCTCGGGATCGACCGCGGCCACGAGCGGCACCTCGCGCAGGTCCTCGTGGCCGCCGAGGCGCTCGACGAGCGCGCCGGGCGGGTCGTCCTGCGCCCGGGCGGCGACGACCACGAGCCCGGGGCGGCGCGCGACGGCGCCCTCGTCATCGCCGGCGGGCACCAGGGAGCCGTTGACGCTCACGCGCCGCGGGCTGAACCCGAGCTGTGCGAGGCCGCGCGCCAGCTCGCTCGCCAGCTCGCGATCCTGAGCGTAGATCCAGGCGTCAGCCAACGGACTCAGAGGAGCCGCAGCAGGTGCGAGCGCTCGAACTCGGTAACCGTGCGGCGGAAGTCCTCCCACTCGCGGCGCTTGTTGCGCAGGAACGCGTCGCAGATCGTCTCACCGAGCGTCTCGCGGGCGAGATCGGAGCGGTCGAAGAGGTCGGTCGCCTCGCGTAGATCCCGGGGCAGGAGGGCCGCCCCGTCGAGCGGTCCGCCGTTGCTCTCGGCAGGTAGCTGGTAGCCCCGCTCGATGCCGCGCAGCCCGGCGGCGAGGATCAGTGCGAAGGCGAGGTAGGGGTTGCATGCCGCGTCGGGCGAGCGCAACTCGATCCGCGCCGCGACCTCCTTGGCCGGCCGGCTCGAGGGTATGCGCACCAGCGACCCGTTTCCGTGACGGGCCCACTCGACCGCCTCGGGCGCCTCGAAGCCCGCCGCGAGCCGCTTGTAGGAGTTGACCCACTGGTTGGTGACCGCCGTGAGCTCGGGGGCGTGGGCGAGCACGCCGGCGAGGAACGCCTTGCCGGTCGGCGACAGCGGCTCACGCGGGTCGGGGCTCCAGAAGGCGTTCCCGTCGTGGTCGAACAGCGAGCAGTGCAGGTGCATCCCCGACCCGGCTGCCCCCTCGAGCGGCTTGGGCATGAAGGTGGCGTAGACCCCGAGCTCGTGCGCGACCTCCTTGACCGCGAGCCGGAAGGTCATCACGGAGTCGGCCATCGACAGTGCGTCGGTGTGGCTGAGGTCCATCTCGTGCTGCGAGGGCGCCACCTCGTGGTGGGAGGCCTTGACCGGGATCCCCATCTGCTCGACGTGCTCGATCGTCCGGCGGCGGAAGTCGCTGCCCATGTCGAGGGGGGTGAGGTCGAAGTAGGCGCCGTCGTCGAGCGGTCGGGGCTCCTCCCCCTCACCGGGCTCGGCGAAGAGGAAGAACTCGATCTCCGGGCCGACCTGGAACGTGTAGCCGACGTCCGCCGCCTGGCCCAGCACCCGTCGCAGTACGTGGCGCGAGTCGGCCGGGTAGGGCGCGCCGTCGGGCAGCCGCACGTCGCAGAACATGCGCGCGACCACTGAGTCCCGCCGCCAGGGAAGCACCTGGAAGCTCGCCGGGTCGGGGTGCGCGATCGCATCGCGCTCGCGCAGACGCGTGCTGCCCTCGAGCGACGAGCCGTCGAGCGAGATCCCCTCCTCGAGGGCCACCTCGAGCTCCGAGACCGGGATGGCGGAGCTCTTGAGCAGGCCGAGCACGTCGACGAACCAGAGCCGCACGAAGCGGATCCCGCGCTCGGAGACGGTGCGCAGCACGTACTCGTCGCGGTGGGCGGCAGGGGCGACCGCTGGCGCGTCGGCGTCCACGTCGCTGACGGTAGGCGGCGCGGGGGCTGGGGCCTATGTGCCGTTGGGCGGAAGTGACCTGGACCGCTGGGAGAAGTGGACGGTGGCGCTCATGACGGCGCAACCACCGTAAGGCCGAGGGCGTCGGCGGCCACGGTCATCCTCGCGTCGTAGGTGACCACGCGGGCGAGGCTGCCGCCCAGCTGCTGGGCGGTCGCCAGGTGGATCGCATCCAGGGACCGCAGCTCAGGCGGTGGGAGCCGGGCGGCGACGTCGAGGACACGGTCGCTCACTCGTATGAGGTCGACCCGGGCGAGCACCTGCCTCCCGCGACGGACGGCCACGGCGCCGAGCGGCGAGAGCGCCCTCCCCACCTCGGTCCTGGCCAGGGCGCTCGAGACGAGCGGTCGGCGTGTACGGAGATACGCGCGTAGGGCGGCCGACTCCCGCTCGACCACCGCCAGCTTCACGACCGCCGATGAGTCGACATACGTCGCCCGTTCAGCGCTCATCGCGCCGCAGACGCGCCAACACCAGCGACGGCGCCTCCTGCCCTCCCTCGAGCCGAAGGGGCTCGGGAAGGTCGTCAAGGTCGCCCTCAGCCGAGTGCACCTGCCCGGCGTCACGCAAGCGCGCGAGCTCGTCGCCCTGCGGCACGGGTCCCAGGAGCGCGACCGGGCGACCGCGATCGGTGATCTCGATCGTCTCACCGTGCTGGACTTGACGCAGTAGCTCACTCGCACGCTGTCGCAGTTCCCGGACCCCCACCCTCGTCATGTGCTATTTGTAGCACGTCCGAGGTCCGCGGCGCATCACAAGTTGCGACGCCCGTGCCGGTTTTGAAGACCAGACGGGCCACCAGGCCCCTGCCGCTCCGCGGGCGAATCTACGACCATCCCCTCGCACCCGCACCCCGGATGAACGACCTCCTCCTCAGGACGGCGGTGTCGTTCCCGGGGAGGATCCGCTGAGGGCGCCGGCTACCGCGGCGTCCAGCGCGTTGGCGCGGTGGAGGGCGACGGCCTCGGGCGAGCGCGGGTCGGCGCCGTGGTGGGCGAGCACGCAGTGCAGCAGGGCGGTCCGGCGCACCGGATCGAGGTCGCCCGCCACCTCCGAGAGGATCTCCTGCCCCAGCGCGAGGTGGCCGAGCAGGCGCCCCGCCTCGCTCACGGCGATCTCCGCACCGTAGGTGAACTCGCGCGTCCTGCCGATGTCGTGCACGAGCGCGGCGCAGAGCAGGAGATCGCGCTCGAGCCGGGGCCGGATCTCCACGACCTCGAGGCAGAGCTGCGCCACCGCCACGGTGTGCTCGAGCAGCCCGCCGAGGTAGGCGTGGTGCCCGGCGCGGGTGGCGGGCGCGCGGCGGACCTCGGCCCACAGCCCGGCGGTCTGGCGCACCCGGCCCAGCACGCGGGCGAAGCCGGGGTCGGTGACCTCGCGGGCGAGGTGCTCCCAGAAGCCCTCGAGCTCCCCCAGGTCCCGGTAGGCGACCGGGAGGAAGGCGGCGGGGTCGGCCTCGTCCCCGTGCGCCCGCGCGATCCCCTCCACGTCGAGCTGGAGCTCCTCGCGGAAGCGCTCCACGCGTCCGCGCACGCGGACGAGGTCGCCGCGCTCGAATCGCCCGGCGAGCTGGTCCGCGTCCCGGAAAGCCCGTCCGGAGATGGCGCCCGTCCGATCGCGCAGCATCAGCGCGAGATAGGGCGAGCCCGTCCGGGTCATCCGGCGCTCCTTGCCCACGCAGGCGAAGACGCCCTCGACCGGATCGCCGGGCCGCAGTGCGGAGACCGTGGGCACGCGGACGATCATGCGGCGCCCGCCGGACGGCGCTACCGTCGGTCCATGGCCACGCCGTTGCAGTGGCACCGTCGCCCCGACGGGCTCCGCGCCCCCGCTCTCGTCTGCGCCTTCAAGGGGTGGAACGACGCGGCCGACGCCGCCTCCACGGCCCTGACGTTCATCGGCGGCCAGCTCGGCGCCGAGCGCTTCGCCACGATCGACTCCGAGGAGTTCTTCGACTTCCAGGCCACCCGGCCCCAGGTCTCCTTCACCGAGGGCCGCACGCGCGAGATCACCTGGCCGGAGATCGAGCTCTACGAGGTCAGGGTCCCGCGCGCGCCGCGCGACCTGGTCCTGCTCGCCGGCATCGAGCCGTCCATGCGCTGGCGCACGTTCTGCTCGGAGATCACCGACCTCGCCGAGGCGCTCGGCGCCGAGCTGGTCGTGACCCTCGGCGCGCTGCTCGCCGACGTCCCCCACTCGCGGCCGATCTCCATCACCGGGCTCGCCTCCAACACGGACCTCGTGCAGCAGCTCGGCCTCGCCACCTCGAGCTACGAGGGCCCGACGGGGATCGTCGGCGTGCTCCACGCCGCGTGCGAGCAGGCCGGCCTGCCGAGCGCGAGCCTCTGGGCCGCCGTGCCCCACTACATCGCCGCCACCCCGAATCCCAAGGCGGCGCTCGCCCTCGTCCGGCGCCTCGAGCAGCTCGTCGGCGTCTCGGTCGACGCCTCCTCGCTCGAGGAGGCCGCGGGCGAGTACGAGCGCCAGGTCGATCGCGCCGTGCAGTCCGATCCGGACATCCAGGCCTTCGTGGAGCGCCTGGAGGTCGCGGCAGGGGAAGAGGAGGAGCGCGAGGACCTCGGCCCGCTGCCGAGCGGCGACACGCTGGCCCGGGAGTTCCAGCGCTTCCTGCGCCAGCGCGGCCGGCCGGAGTAGATCCCGCCTCCCACCCCCCAACGCCCGCAACTCCCGCCCCCCGGTGTGTTCGGAGGGCCATGCGCAAACTTCTCATCATCCTCGCCGCGCTCACGACCCTCGTGGTCGCCGGCCCGGCTCTCGCCGCCAAGATCAGAGCGGCACGAGCACCGTCACCCTCTCGGAGGGCGCCTCCACCGCACTCACCGCCCACGGGATCGTGGTCACGCCGATCGCGCCCGCCACCGCGACGCTGAAGCTCACGAAGTACGCCGCGCGCCAGCTGAACAAGCTCGCGGGGACGGACTTCGCCAAGGCCGGCGACCTGCTCGGCACCGGCAAGGTCGTGGTGTCGGACTCCGCGACCCCGACCGCTCCGGCTCCCCCGGTCGCCGGCTAGCGCTCGGCGGCCGGGCACGCGATGCGGAAGTCGCAGCGCGAGCACACGGAGAAGGAGGGCGTCGGCTCGAATCCCTGCGAGCCGATGCCCTCCGCCACCTCCATGACCGTGTCGGCGATCCACCCGCCATCGCTCGGCGGCACCCGGACCCGGGTGTCGTCGAGCACGTAGTAGTACGAGCCCTGGGCGCCGTCGAGGCTCCACGCCTCCCGGGCGCCCACCGCGTACAGGGAGAGCTGCACGTCGTCGCGGAGCTCGGCCGCGCTCTTCGGCCGTCCCGTCTTGTAGTCGATGAGCTCGTAGCCGCCGTCGTGCAGCCGGTCGATGCGGTCGACCCGACCGCGCAGCAGGTGCGGCCCCATCCGGAAGGAGAAGGAGCGCTCGAACCAGACCGGCTCGCCCTCCTGCTCGGAGGCGAAGCGCTCCGCGTACCGGGTGAGCGAGTCGCGCGCCTTCTGATAGAGCTGGCGCTCCTCCTCGGAGTCCCCGAAGCCGCTACGCCGCCATGCGGTGTCGAGCAGGCCGAGGAGCTCCGCGAGATTGTGTCCCTGTCCGACGTGGAAGCGCTCGAGCGCCTGGTGGACGACGATCCCGAAGCGCTGGTGGATCGTCGGCTCGGCGGGGATCCGGAAGACCCGGGCGAACTTGTACTTCAGCGGGCACGTGAGGTAGGCGTCGATGTCGGAGGCCGACAGGACGAGGCCATCGCCCCGCCGGGGGAGGAACGGCTCCAGGGAGGGCTCGGCCCGGGCGACGGTGGCGGCCGCGCGGCGCAGGGCGTCGGCCTCCTCGCCCGCGAGCAGGTCGTCGAGCGAGGAGGAGAGCAGGATCTCCCTCTGCTCGGAGGTGACGGCCACGAGCAGGCGCGCGTTGATCTGCGGGAGCGCCTCGGCCACCGCCTGGGTGCTCGAGCGCTCGATCAGCGCGGCGAGCTTGACGACTTCGAGGAAGCGCACGACGGCATGGGAGATGTCGAGATCCGTGTCGAACCGCATCTCCCCGAGGCGGGAGCCCGTCCGGGCGATGGACCCGAGCAGCTCGTCGCGCAGCGCGCGGTAGGCGGCGTGCAGAGACTCCGTGGGGCCGAACAGCTCCTCAGCGCGGTCCTCCCACTCGGCTCCCAGCGCGGCGCGCGCCTCCTCGGCGAAGGGCGACGGGGGCTGCGCGGTCCCCCGGGGGGAGGCCGAGGGCCAGGCGAGGACGACGCGCCTGCGCGCACGCGTCATGGCCACGAACAGGACGCGCCGCATCGAGGCGAGGTGGGCGTCCCGGAGATCGGTCCCGCCCGTGACCGCTTCACGCAGCAGCTCGTCGGGGACCGGCTCGAAGTCCTCCTCGCGCGGCGCGCCGGGCATCCGCGCCGCGTGGAGCCCGAGCACGTAGACGTGGTCCCACTCCCCGGCCTTCGCGGCGCGCAGCGCGAGCACGCGGACGCCGGCGGCGCGCGCGCGCGCGGGCTCACCGGGCACGTCCTCCTCGCGCAGACCGGCGTCGGCCACCGCGGCGACGTAGGCGGCGAACTCGCGCGCGGTGGAGCGTGGCGCCCGCCGGGCGTAGGCGGAGGCGAGCTCGGCGAGGCGCCCCACGTCCTGGAGCTGCTCGACGACGTCGGGTCGGGCGGAGAACACGAGCTGGCGGCGCAGACCGAGGCGCTCGATCAACCGGAAGACGAAGAGGTCGGGCCGGGCGGTGTCGAGCACGGCGGCGAGCGAACGGTGCAGGCGGAGGAACTCCTGCACCCGGTCGCGGGCCTCGGGCGGGAGTTGGGGGGACTCGAGCGCGGCCGCGAGCCCGGCGACGAGGTCGAGCTTGCGCCGGCGGGCGATCTGCGTGCACCGGGCGAGGTCGGCGGAGGAGAGGGCGACGGGTGGGCGGGCCAGCGCGCGGACGACGGCGCCCGCGTCGCCCGGGTCGGCGAGCAGGCGCAGCCAGGCCAGGAGGTCGCGGACCTCGGCGCGACGCAGAAAGGCGGCGCCGCCCACGAGCCGGTGGGGGACGGCCCGCTCCTCGAGCGCGACGGAGACGGCCTGGCCCTCGGAGTCGAGGGAGCGGACGAGGATCGCGATGTCCTCGGGCGCGACGCCCTCCCGGGCCACGAGCCGCTCGACGTCGGCGGCCACGGCCTGGGCCTGTGCGCGCTCGTTCGCGCAGCGCCAGAAGGCGACCTCGCCGCCGGGCGTGCCCGCGGGCTCGGAGTCCGAGCGGAGGACCGCGGCCGCGGCGCGCAGCACGGTCTCCGGGCAGCGCAGCGACGGCGTGAGCCCGATCTCGGTGACGCGCGGCAGCGCGGCGCGCAGGTCGTCGAGGTTCTTGTCCGCCGTGCCGCGGAAGCGCCGGATGGCCTGGTCGGGGTCGCCGGCCACGACGATCTCGCCGCGCTCGGAGGCGAGCAGGCGGACGAGCACGCCGGCGGTGGAGCCCAGGTCCTGGACGTCGTCGACGAGGAGGTGGCAGAAGCGGCCGGCGACCCGCGCGCGGACCTGGGGCGAGTCGCGCAGGACTCCCACGGCGCGCAGGAGGACGTCGCCGCCGTCGAGGGCCCCCGCCGCGGCGAGCATCCGGTCGTGCGCGGCGTAGACCGCGGCGAGCTCGCGCTCGCGGGCGGCGCGGGCCCGGCCGACGTCGTCGTCCTCCGGGAGCACGGCGGCCCACTCCGCGTACTCGGCCTGCGTGATCCCCTCCTCCTTGAGTGCGTCGATCCGCCGCACGAACGAGGCCACGAGCGCGGCCACGTCCCCGCGGAAGTCGTGGTGGCGGACGGTGAGCTCGTCGATGCGGTCGAGGAGCATGGCGACGCGGTCGGCGGGGGCCACGGGATGAGCGAAGGGATCGACGCCGGCCTCGAGTGCCTCGCCGGCCACCAGGTTCCACGCGAAGGCGGAGAGCTCGTGGACGTGGAGCTCCTCGTAGGCGCGCTCGCCCAACGCGTTCTCCACCTGCGCGCGCAGGGAGGCGGCCGCGGCGGGCGAGGCGGAGAGCACGAGGATCGCCTCGGGCGCGATCCCTGCGGCGACGAGATGCGCGAAGCGGGCGACGAGCGCGCGGGTCTTTCCGGTGCCCGCGCCGCCCGACACGATCAGCGGCCCGGTCGGGTGCTCGGCGACCTCGAGTTGAGCCGGCGTCGGGGCGGCGAGCGGATCGGCCACGTCAACGTGGGAGGATAAGAGGGACATGGAGCCCTGGTACCAGGCCTGCCGCACCGTCGCCGGTCGCCTCGAGCGCGCGCTCGCGGACCTCGCGCCGGCCGAGCGACGGCGCGAGATCGGCGCCGGTGAGGGCGGCGACACGACGGTCGCGGTCGACGAGCTCGCCGAGGATCTCGTGTTCGCCGAGCTCGAGCGCCTGCACCAGGCCGGGGAGCGCTTCACGGTCGTCTCCGAGGAGCGCGGCGAGGTGGACTTCGGTGGGGATGGGGTCCGGGTCGTCGTCGACCCGATCGACGGCTCGCTCAACGCCAAGCGCGGGCTGCCCGCCTTCTCGTTGTCAGTGGCGGTGGCCGACGGGCCGACGCTGGAGGATGTGGTCTTCGGGTTCGTCCACGACTTCGGTTGGGGGGAGGAGTGGGTCGCCACCCGGGGGAAGGGCGCGTCCCGGGACGGCGAGCGCCTCGACCCGGCGGCCGGGGAGCACCGCTGCGACGACGGGCGCCTGGAGATCCTCGCGGTGGAGTCCGCCGATCCGCGCTGGGTCGCCGCGTCGCTGGACGGCCTGCTCGACTCGGCGCACCGGCTGCGCGCGTTCGGTTCGATCGCCCTCTCGCTCGTGCAGGTCGCCGCCGCGCGCGTCGACGGGATGGTGTCCCTGCGCAACGCCCGCTCCTTCGATGTGGCCGCGGCCCAGCTCGTCGTCCGGGAGGCGGGAGGTCACGTCTCCTTCCCCCGTTGCGACGGGCCACTGGACTGCCCGCTCGACCTCGAGCCCCGCTCGCCGGTGGTCGCCGCCCGAACTCCCGAGTCCCTGGCCCGCCTGACGGGCATACCCACGTGATGGTCGACTGGCTCGTAGCCGAGAAGCTCGCCGCACTCATCGCCGGCACGCCCGAGGGGCGCCGCCCACGGGCGGACCTCGCCGAGCTCGCGCGGGACTCCGAGCAGCGGGTCGTGGCCTACACGGGCCTCGAGCCGCGCTCGCCCCTGCCGCCGCCCGAGGGGATCGAGCGCCCCGAGTGGGTGCGGGCGAACCTGGCGGGGATGCAGCAGCTGCTCGATCCCGTGCTCGACAAGGCCGGGGGGAAGGGGCCGCTGGCGCCCGCGCTGCGCCTGGCCGCGGGGGCGATCGTCAGCGCGGAGGTGGGGATCATCCTCGGGCTCATGGCCCAGCGGGTCCTCGGCCAGTACGAGCTCGTGCTGCTCGAGGAGGCCGAGCGCCGGCCGCCGCGGCTGCTGTTCGTCATGCCGAACCTGGGCGAGGCGGTGGGCAACCTCGACGTGCCCGAGGACGAGTTCGTCCGCTGGGTCGCGCTGCACGAGGTCACGCACGCGGTCCAGTTCTCCGGGGTGCCCTGGCTCCAGGACCACCTCGCGGGGCTCGTGCGCACCCTGCTCGACCACATGGAGCTGCGCGTGGACGCGGGGCGGGTGGCGCGCTTCCCGGCGCTGACCGACCTGAAGCGGGCGGCGGACCACGTGCGCCGCGGGGACCTCATCGGGCTCGTGGCACGACCCGAGGAGCGCGCGACCCTCGACCGGCTGCAGGTCGTCATGTCGGTCGTGGAGGGCCACGCCGAGCACGTGATGGACGCGGTGGGGGTGGACGTCCTGCCCTCGCTGGACCGGCTGCGCGGCGCGCTCGAGCGCCGGCGGAGCTCGGCGACGGGTGCGGCGAAGCTGCTCTGGCGGTTGCTCGGCCTCGAGATGAAGATGCGCCAGTACCAGCAGGGCAAGGCGTTCTGCGACGCCGTGGTCGCGCAGGGCGGGATCGAACGGCTGAACGTCGTCTGGTCCTCGCCCGAGGCGATGCCCACCGGGGACGAGCTCGAGCGCCCCGCGGCGTGGCTCGCGCGGACCGCCGCCGCGGCGTGATCACCGCTTCTTCACGAACCTGTGTTCGATTGAGGTAACTCTTCCGAGCGGAGGGTTTACGTACGGGTGTTCGGTGCTACGCTTCCATCGAACACAGGATCCGTTCTAAGTTCCTTAGAGGGAGAAACCCATGGCCGAGACCACCGGCACCACCCGCAAGAGCACCCCCGCGCGCAAGGCCCCGGCGGCCAAGCGGACCTCCACCGCCCGTCGTCATACCACGCGCACCAAGAGCAGCACCGCGTCCAAGCGCGGCGCCGCCACCACCGCCAACCGCCGCACGCAGGCCCGTGCCCGCCAGGCCGAGTGCAGGGCCGGGACGCGTCTCGACCAGGCCCAGGCCGTCGCCGAGCGCGCCGTGCTGGTCCAGGTCGGCGCCGCCCTCGAGGCCCGCGACCGCGTCGTCTCCACCGTGAACGGGGTCGTCGAGCTCACCAGCAACCGCACCGCCGCCGAGCGGCAGATCAAGAAGCTCGAGAAGCGTGGCGCCACCGCCCGCACCCGTGTCGAGCGCGAGGTCAAGGGCCTGCGTCGCAACGTGACGGCCAACGCCGGCCTCGTGGCCGCGCAGGTCGAGAACGTCGTCCAGACCGGCCTCACCGCCGGCGCGAAGATCGTCGCCGGCGCCTCGGACCGGGTCGCCTCGGTGGCTATCTAGAATCAAGGGGTGCCCATGGCCAGCGAGACCGAGATCCGCGAGGCGCTCCGCGCCGTCATCGACCCCGAGCTCCGACGGGACATCGTCGAGCTCGACATGGTCCGCTCGGTCATGCCGCACCCCAACGGCGTGGTCGACGTCAAGGTCTCGCTCACCACGCCCGGCTGCCCGATCCGCTCGCACTTCCAGACGGGGGTGGCGAACGCCGTCAAGGCGCTCGACGGCGTCACGCACGTCAACGTCTCCTTCGACGTCCTGGACGAGACGCAGAAGACCGCGCTGAAGAAGAAGCTCGGGCGCAACGGCCTGCCCGAGGGCGCCCTCGCCCAGGTCGGCACGATCATCTGCGTCGGCTCGGGGAAGGGCGGCGTGGGCAAGTCCACCCTGACCGCCAACCTGGCCGCGGCGCTCGCCGCCGACGGCAAGACCGTGGGCGTGCTCGACGCGGACGTGTGGGGCTACTCGCAGCCCCGGATGCTCGGCACGGGCTCGGATCGGCCGAAGGTCAACGGCTCGCGCAAGATCATCCCGCGCGAGGGCGCCGCGGGCATCAAGGTGATGTCCATCGGGTTCTTCCTCGAGGAGGACGCCGCGGTGGTGTGGCGCGGGCCCATGCTCCACAAGGCCCTCCAGCAGTTCCTCGAGGACGTGGACTGGGGCAAGCTCGACTTCCTGCTCGTGGACCTGCCGCCGGGCACGGGCGACGTCTCCATGACGCTCGCCCAGCTTCTGCCCCAGGCCAAGTTCCTCATCGTCACGACGCCGCAGGCCGCCGCGCAGAAGGTCGCGCGCCGGTCGGCGGAGATGGCGACCAAGGTGAAGCTCGAGATCTGCGGCGTGGTCGAGAACATGAGCGGCTTCGTGACGCCCGACGGCCAGCGCTTCCCGATCTTCGGTGCCGGCGGCGGGGAGCTGCTGGCCGACGAGCTCGACGTGCCGCTGCTCGGCACGGTGCCGCTGACGATGCCGCTGCGCGAGCACTCCGACGCCGGCACGCCGCTGGTGCTGTCCGACCCGGACGACCCGGCTGCGCAGGCGATCCGCCAGGCCGCCCGGGGGCTCGTGGCCCTGGCGCCGATCGAGCTGCCGGTCCTGCAGGCCCCCGCGCCCGCCGCGGCGCCCCAGCCCGCGGGCATGTCGTTGCCCATGGCGGGCTGAGCGTCCTTCAGCGCGGCTCCGCGCTGTCTCCGTCGCGGTCTGCCCCGTCCTCGAACTCTTGTGAAGGGTCTGGACTACCCGGAGCCACGGCGCGCTCGTTCGGAGTTCGCCGGCGAGCCGCTCAAGGTTTCGCGAAGATCCGTCGATGATGTCAGCGCGCAGTACCTGGTGAGGAATCCCTTTCCTAGTGATGACGGGTTGGAGACGCCTCTGAGATGCGCCGAACCGCGGGCGGTACCCCTCGAGGATTCCGTCGCCGGGGGTCCGTCGCGCCCTACTGAGAGGTCCTCCAGTGCGTTCCAACACGCGTTTTCAGCCCTGCTTTTCCCCCACTCGCAGCGGTAAGACCTGGAACGTTGTGGCGCCGGGGGCCGCAGCCGACGTCCGCCGCCGTGCCTTCGGTGGCCGTTCCGGTCTGAAGGGGCTTGCGGTCGTCATCCCGCTCATCCTCGCTATGGGTGCGATCAAGCCCGTCGTGACCAGTGCTGCTACGCCGAAGGCCGCCGCCGACGCAGCGGCCGGTTCGATCCCCCCCGCGCCCGCGCCCCCGGCCTCGACGCTCCCCGCCATGAACACGTCGTCGCTGCCCGCCGAGTCGGCGGCCCCCGCGGTCGCCGGGACTCCGCTGCCCGCCGAGTCGGCGGCCCCCGCGGTCGCCGGGACTCCGCTGCCCGCCGAGTCGGCGGCCCCCGCGGTCGCCGGGACTCCGCTGCCCGCCGATTCGCCAAACCCCGCGGTCGCCGGGAGTCCGTCGCCCGCCGATTCGCCAAACCCCGCGGTCGCCGGGAGTCCGTCGCCCGCCGATTCGCCAAACCCCGCGGTCGCCGGGAGTCCGTCGCCCGCCAATTCGACAACCCCCGCCGTCGCCGGCTCGCGGCTCCCCCCGGTCTCCGGTTCGAGCTCACCGAGGATCGGGATCGTCCTCAAGCCCGCGCACCAGGTCGCGCCGAAGCCCCGCTTCACGGTTGCCCCGAAGCCCCGGGTCAGGGTCGTTCCGAAGCGCAGCATCAGGGTCGCTTCGCCTCACGCCCAAACCTCAGCTCGGGGGCGCTCGGCCCCCAGGGCGGCGTCCGCGGTGACCCCAGGCGGCGTGGACCAGTGCAACGCCACGGGCTCGGTCGGGGGCGACACGATTACCTGCACGGTCACGATCACCAACGACTTCGTCTACAACCCGGCCACGCCCGGTCAGCCGACCGGCGCGGCCACGGTCGTCACGACCATCTCGTGCACCGGGTCGGCCGTCTGCCCCACCGGGGGGACCACGACCTCGACGACCCCGGTGACGGTGATCACCCAGTGCGACAACGCCGGCCTCGGCGGAGCCAGCACCCTGACCTGCACGGTCACGGTCACCAACAACCTAACCGGCTACCCGATCGGCGCGGCGATCGACTCGACGGTCGTGCAATGCCAGAATCCGGGTGCGGTAGGCACGCTGACCTGCGTGGCCACCCCGGCCGGTAACAATCGCATCGGTAGCGCTGGGCCCGGCGGCCAGAGCGTCACCCAGTGCAACAGCTCCGGCGGGGCGGGCGGCACCCTGACCTGCACGGCCACCGCCCCTCCCTCCCAGGACACGGGGCTGCCGATCACGATCAATCAATGCAACTCGTCGGGCCCCACCGGTGCGAGCACGGTGACCTGCACCGCGACGATCGCCAACAACTTCATCGCCAGTACCCCGCCGGTCGTCCCTCCGGTCGTGCCTCCGGTCGTGCCGCCGGGCGTCACTCCGCCTCCGGTCGTGCCGCCGGGCGTCACTCCGCCTCCGGTCGTGCCGCCGGGCGTCACTCCGCCTCCGGTCGTGCCGCCGGGCGTCACTCCGCCTCCG
>JAABUT010000929.1_pt1 | contig 38722 bp, 40 predicted proteins | sample 5559281 | NCBI WGS metagenome assembly JAABUT01 (sample SAMN10711880, study PRJNA513359) | rock metagenome | isolation source: Antarctica rocks | place: Antarctica: Victoria Land, Ricker Hills nord | collected 2016-01-04 | reverse complement strand
TCGTGGCAGCACCCGCCTCGGCGTCGATCGGGGTCTGTGTCATGGGCATGAGCAAGATGATCCTTCAGCACCCTCAAGGCTAAACTTCCGGGGGGACGATGTCTCATCATCATTGGCACGAAGGGCTGCCGGTCCGGGACACGCACCAGCCGAATAGGGACACCGAGCTGGCATGGTCGCCGCTGCGGTCCCAGTCCTTGATTTCGACGCTCGCGCCGGCGTGGCCGAGGACGACGGAAGCTGCCGGGGTGAAGACTCCCGCCGGGGAGGGCGGAGTGGCTGGGTTGCACGCCGGGGCTGCTGACACGGACACCATTTGGGTGGCATAATGACCCTTCAGAAGGACCGGCTTCAAGCGAGATATTAAGTTCTTCCAAGAAGCGCCTGGAAACGGCAGGATGCAGCACCGATCCATCCCGGGCTCCACGCGCGGTTTGGTTGACCATGCGTCTGCACTGCCCATACTCCGACGACTCGCTTAGGGACACGAATGAAAGCCGCCCTCGCCCTTTCCCCCGTTGACGACATCGAGGTTGCCCGCAGCGTGCTGGCGGCGGAGGCGGCTGGGCTGCGGGCGCTGGCGGCATCGCTCGACAACCGCTTCGCCGCAGCCGTCGAGCGGCTCGCCGCCTGCACCGGCCGGGTCGTGGTGTCGGGGATGGGCAAGTCCGGCCATGTCGGGCGCAAGATCGCCTCCACCCTCGCCAGCACCGGCACCCCTGCCCTGTTCGTCCATCCCGGCGAAGCGTCGCACGGCGACCTCGGCATGATCGTGCCCGGCGACGCCGTGCTGGCGCTGTCCAACAGCGGCGAAACGGCGGAGCTTGCCGACCTCGTCGCCCATGCCCGCCGCTTCGGCCTGCCGCTGGTGGCCATCACCCGGCAACCCGACAGCGCCCTGGCTCGCGCCGCCGACGTGCTGCTGGTGCTGCCCGCTGCGGCGGAAGCCTGCCCGATGGGCCTGGCGCCCACCACCAGCACCACGATGCAGCTTGCCTTGGGCGATGCGTTGGCCGTCGCGCTGCTGACCCGGCGCGGCTTCACCGCCACCGACTTCTCGCAGTTCCACCCCGGCGGCAAGCTGGGCGCCCAGTTGCGCCGCGTGTCCGACCTGATGCACGGCGGCGACGCCATCCCGCTGGCCGACACCGCCCTGCCCATGAGTCAGGCGCTGCTGGTGATGACCGGCAAGGGCTTTGGCTGCCTGGGCGCGGTTGATGCCGCCGGGCGCCTGGCCGGAGTGCTAACGGACGGCGACCTGCGCCGGAGCATGGGGCCGGACCTGTTGGACCGTAGGGTGCAGGACGTGATGAACCGCTCTCCCCGCACCATCGGCCCCGAGGCCCTGGCGGCGGACGCGCTTCGCCTGATGGGCGGGCCGCGGCCCGTGACCAGCCTGTTCGTGCTGGATGGCGACGGCCGCCCGCTGGGCTTGCTGCACGTCCACGACCTGCTGCGGGCTGGCGTGGCATGAGCGTGACGCCGCTCCCGCATGACGTCCTGACCGCGCGGCGGCCTGAGGAGCGCCTGTCCGCCGCCGGTCCCGTACGCGCGCGCCGGGTGCCCACGGCCTCCCGCATCGCCCGGCGACGCGTGCTGGTGACGATGACCAAGTGGGTGCTCCCGGTGGCTGCGCTCGCACTGCTGGGCAGCATTGCCGCCTGGCCTGAGCTGGCGCGGGTGAAGGAACAGGGCCGCATCGCCTTTCGCAGCGCGTTCAGCGCCATCCCGGACAGCGGGCGCCTGCAGGAGCCGCGCTACCGTGGCGTGGATGACCGCGGCCGGCCCTATACGATTACTGCGGACGCGGCGCAGCAGAGTGGGCCGGTCCGGGTGAACCTGCAGGAGCCGAAAGGCGACCTGGTGACGGAGAGCGGCGGCTGGCTGATGGTGCAGTCGCATGAGGGCGTTTACGTCCAGCATTCTGGCCAATTGGATCTGTCCAAGGACGTCGTGCTGTACAAGGACGACGGCATGGTGATGCGGACGCAGAGCGCCGCGGTGGATGTAAAGAACGCCGCCGCCGCCAGCGACGACCAAACCCATGCCGAGGGGCCGTTCGGCGTGCTGGATGCCCAAGGCTTCACCCTGATAGACAGGGGTGCCGTCGTGCAGTTCCACGGACCTGCCCGCCTCGTGCTGAACGAGCCCAACAAATGAGGCGTTTCCTGCTTGCGCTGCTGCTGCTCGGCCCTGCCGTGCCGGCGCGCGCCCAAGCGATAGACATGTCCCATGGCGGCCCCGTCGAGGTCACCGCCAGCGACGGCATGGAGTGGCGGCAGAACGAGCAGGTGGTCATCGCCCGCGGCAGCGCCCGCGCCGTGCGCGGCGACGTGACAGTGACGGCCGACCGGCTGATTGCCCATTACCGCAAGAAGGCCGGCGCGGCAGCCGCCACCCCGGCTGCCACACCGGCCGCTGCCACGCCCGGCCCGGCCGGCGCCGATACTGGCAGCAACGAGATCTACCGGCTGGAGGCGGAGGGCAACGTCCATATCTTCACCGCGACCGACCTCGCCGTGGCGGACCGTGCCATCTATGACATTGACCAGTCCGTTCTGTTGCTGACCGGGTCGGCGTTGAAGATCACGACGCCGCAGCAGGTGATGACGGCGCGGGATGCCATGGAATACTGGTCGGCCAAGCACATGGCGGTTGGACGCGGCCTCGCCACCGTCACCACGTCCGACGGCCGCCGCGTGGCCGCCGACACGCTGGTGGCCTACACCACGCCGCCGGACCAGCAGCCCGGCCCCAAGCTCGCCGCGGCACCGGCCAAGCCCGGCACGGACCCGCTGACTGCCTCCGGCAAGCTGGAGCGCGTCGAGGGATTCAGCAACGTCGAAGTCCGTACCGCGACCGAGATCATCCACGCGGACCGCGGCGTTTACGTTCCCGACACCGGCATCGCCCGGCTGGCCGGCAACGTCCACCTGACACGCGGCCAGAACCAGCTCAACGGCGACGAGGCCGTGGTGAACATGCATACGGGCATCAGCACCCTGAGCAAGAACCCCGGCGGGCGTATCCAGGGCCTGGTGGTGCCGAACGACGCGACCGGCGCCGCACCCGGCGCGAAGCCGAAGCCTTGAACGAGTTGCGGATGGTGCCCGGTGGTGCCGGGTTGGGTGTGATCGGCGGCGCTGGGTTGGCTGCGTCCGGGGTCGGCAAGACCTACAAGAAGCGTCCCGTGGTGCAGAACGTCTCGATCCAGGTTCGGCGCGGTGAAGCGGTCGGGCTGCTCGGCCCCAACGGCGCCGGCAAGACCACGACCTTCTACATGATCACCGGCCAGGTCCGACCGGACACCGGCAGCATCACCCTGGACGGCCAGGACATCACCGGGCTGCCGATGTATCGCCGGGCGCGCCTCGGCATTGGCTACCTGCCGCAGGAGGCCAGCATCTACCGCGGCCTGAACGTCGAGCAGAACATCCTGGCGGCGCTGGAGGTCGTGGAGCGCGATCCGGATCGCCGGGCCATGATGCTGGACGAGTTGCTGGAGGAATTCGGCATCAGCCGACTGCGCCGCACCCCCTCGCTCGCCCTGTCGGGCGGCGAGCGCCGCCGGGTGGAGATAGCACGCGCCTTGGCGACCCAGCCCGGCTACATTTTGCTCGACGAGCCGCTGGCCGGCATTGACCCGATCGCGGTCGGCGAAATCCGCGATTTGGTGTCCCACCTGAAGCACCGCGGCATCGGCGTGCTGATCACCGACCACAATGTCCGCGAGACCCTGGAGATCATAGACCGCGCCTACATCATGCACGACGGCAAGGTGCTGATGGAGGGCCGTCCGCAGGAGGTCGTTGCTCACGTGGATGTGCGCCGGGTCTATCTCGGAGAAAGGTTTAGCCTGTAAGCTGCCGACTATGGCGATTGGACCACGGTTAGAGTTCAGGCAGACGCAATCGCTTGTGATGACGCCCCAGTTGCGTCAAGCGATCAAGCTATTGCAGTTCACCAACATGGAAGCAGCTGCCTTCGTCGAGGATGAGCTGGAACGCAACCCGTTGCTTGAACGTGACGAGCGTAGCGACAGCCTGCCGGAGCTGCCGGCGCCGGACCAGCGCACGCAGCCGGCAAGCGAGATGGACGCTGCCACCCTACTGCGGCAGGAGCGTCTGCCGGACGCAGTCGAGGCCGATCATACCAACAGCTACGATAGCGGAGGTCCCGCCGACGGAGCGCCGTATGACGGCGGCGAAGGCTCCTACGCCGGCGCCAGCCGCGGCAATGGCAGCGCCGAGGGCGACGACCGCGGCATGGACGCGCTGGCCGCGGCGCCGGGCAACCTGCGGACGCACTTGGAAGAGCAGCTCCGCCTCAACTTCCGCGACCAGGGCGACCGGATCATCGGCGCGCAATTGATGGCGCTGCTGGATCCCGCCGGACGCGTGCCGGTTGGGACGGAGGAGATTGCCGCCGCGCTCGGGATAGACGTGGCGCGCGTCGAGCGGGTCCGGGCCGCCATGATGCGGTTCGACCCGCCGGGCCTGTTCGCCAGGGACCTGCGGGAATGCCTCGCGGCGCAGCTCGCCGACCTGAACCGCCTGGACCCCGCGATGCAGCGCCTGCTCGACAACCTTGACATGCTGGCGCGGCGCGACCGGCGCGGCTTGATGCTGGTCTGCGAGGTGGACAGCGAGGACTTGGCCGACATGATCGGCGAAATCCGCGCATTGGACCCCAAGCCCGGCGCCGGATACGATATCGGCCCGATGCAGCAGGTGATCCCGGACGTGCTGATGCGCGCCGCGCCTGACGGCGCATGGATATTGGAGCTGAATCCCGACACCATGCCGCGCGTGCTGGTGAACGAAGCCTACCATGCCCGGGTGAGCGCGAAGGCCGGCAAGGAGGAGCGGACCTTCCTGGGCGAGAACCTGTCCAGCGCCAACTGGCTGGTGAAGTCCCTGCAGCAGCGCGCCAACACGATCCTGAAGGTGGCTGCCGAGGTGGTACGGCAGCAGGACGCCTTCTTCCGCGGCGGCGTCGGCCACCTGCGCCCACTGATCCTGCGCGACATCGCCGAGGCGGTGGAAATGCACGAGAGCACCGTGAGCCGCGTGACCGCCAACAAGTATATTGCCACCCCCCGCGGCACCTTTGAGCTTAAGTATTTCTTTACAACCGCCATTAATGCCACAGAGGGCGGTGAAAGCCACAGTGCCGAGAGCGTCCGCCACCGGATCCGCGCCTTAGTGCAGGCGGAGGACCCGGTGGACGTGCTGTCCGACGACGCGATAGTTGCAGCCCTGCGACGGGAAGGCGTGGACATCGCCCGCCGGACCGTGGCCAAATACCGGGAAGCGCTGCGCATCCCAAGCTCGGTGCAGCGCAAGCGGGAGAAGGCGGTGTCTGCCTAGACGCATGTGCTAGGAGGGCGCCGCTGCGGTTCGGTCATAGGGGGAGCGCAGCCATGCAGATCACAGTGTCGGGCAAGCAGGTCGAGTTGTCAGACGCGCTTCGCGTCCGCGTCAGCGATCACCTGGACACCATCGCTGGCAAGTACTTCGATCATGCGCTGGAGGCGAACGTCACCTTCAGCCGGGCCCGCAGCTTCTTTACGTGTGACATCAATGTCCATGCCGGACGCGGCTTGACCTTACGCGGCGAGGGGGAAGCCGGGGACGCGCACAGCGCCTTCGACGACGCAGCCGAACATATTGCCAAGCGCCTGCGCCGCTACCGCCGGCGGGTCAATGAACACGCTCGCGACCTAGCCAACCGGGCAAAGCCAGAGGCTGCCCGGCAGTATGTGTTACGTCAGGATGAAGATAGTCAGCCCAACGGCGTGGAGGCCCATGGCGAAATCCCTGCTTATGCGACCGTCATCGCCGAGAGTCAGGCGGAAATCAACACCCTTTCCGTCGGCGAAGCCGTGATGCGTATGGACCTGGCCGACCAGCCCGTACTGATGTTCCGCAACAGCGCCACGGCAGAACTGAACGTGATCTACAGAAGGACCGATGGACATATCGGCTGGATCGATCCAATGAAAACAAGGTAGCCGAAAGGACTGGACCGCCATCCCCGCTCAGGGCAGCCTGCTGACCGAAATGTTGCCTTCAAGGAGTTTGGCTAAGAATCAGGCACCGGTATGGCCTGATAACGCCCGGGATGACACTGGCCGGCCTCCCTCCTCCCAAAGGAGGAAGGGAGGTCAGAACGCTAGTGCACCAGTGCGGGGACCATCTCGTGCTCCACAATGGCCGCGACCGCCATATCGCAATCCGCCGCCACGGCCATTGGCGAGCCGTCGGCTGCAAAGATCGCGAACGCCGTCGTGCCATCCATCCAAACTGGCTTCACATAGGCCAACTGCTCCATGCCCAACTGCATTAGCTGCATCTGTGACAGCTTGCGGATGTCGAGTTCGTCTGCCGGGATACCGGCCAAGGCATCCATCTGCAGGCCAGGTATATTTACGTCCATGAACTAGGATCCTTTGCAGGGGCAGAGGTCGTGCCAAACGCAACGCCACGCCCATAAACCGGTTGTAAGCGGCAACTGTTGCGCCGCATCATCTTTCTGTGCGAGCCGGTATGGCTCGGACCCGCAGGCATCCCGGCGGGTCAATCACCTTCTGGCGCGGCGTCCACCGTATAGCTATTGCCGGACTTGGTGATCTGGATTGTCTTGACCCGTACCTCGGGTTGCGGCCGGGCCAAATCTATGTGCAGCAAGCCATTGTCCAGCCATGCACCCTTGACCTCAATGCCTTCCGCCAGCACGAAGGCGCGCTGAAACTGCCGGGCCGCGATGCCGCGATGCAGATATACCCGGCCAGCGGCATCGTCGGCCTGCCGTCCACGTATGACAAGCTGATTGTCCTCTTGGGTGATCTGCAGATCGTCCATCGTGAACCCCGCCACCGCTAGGCTGATGCGCAACCCAGCAGGCCCGGTCTGCTCGATGTTGTAGGGCGGATAGCCGTCATTGGGCGACTTCTGCGCCCGCTCCAGCATCTGTTCCAAGTGGTCGAAGCCCAGGAACATGGGCGAGGTGAACATACGCGTAGTCATCGGGCCTCCTCCTTGGAGCGAAGCAGTGGCCAGGACCCGTTGCGGCATCCCGACAGCACCGGATGTTGTCAGAGCGGAGCGCAGATGCAAGAGCGCCGATTGTATGGCCGGGCACTGGCCGCTACATGCCCGGCATGGACGCCTCTCCCCCTTCCGCCGCCGCCGGCGCAGACACTCCCAAGCTGCCGATCCTCACTCCGCCGCATCCGTCGCTGCGCGCCAAGACCCGCAAGGTCGGCCCGGACGACATGGACCGGGTGCAGGGCCTGGTGCCGCAGATGCTGGCTACGATGTATGCCGCCCCTGGCATCGGCCTTGCCGCACCGCAGGTCGGCGTGCTGCTGCGCCTGGCCGTCGTGGACCTGCAGCCGGAGGACGCGCCTGCGCCCATCGTGCTGATCAACCCCGAGATCACCAGGGTCAGCGAGGATTGGGCCATCCGGGAGGAGGGCTGCCTGTCCCTGCCCGGCCAATATGCCGATGTGAACCGCCCTGCCCGCGTCCACATCCGATATACTGACCTGGATGGCAAGCTGCACGACCTGGACGCCGAGGGCCTGCTCGCGGCCTGCCTCCAGCATGAGATTGACCACCTGGATGGGGTGCTGTTCGTGGACCACCTGTCGGCCTTGAAGCGCAACATGATCCTGCGCCGGCTGACCAAGGAGCTGAAGCAGAAGGCTGCGGGGTAATGTCCACGCCCCGGCTGCGCCTGGCATTCATGGGCAGCCCGGATTTCGCCGTCCCCGCGCTCCATGCCCTGCGAAACGCCGGGCACGAGATCGCGGCGGTTTACTGCCAGCCGCCGCGCCCGGCCGGTCGCGGCAACCGGCTGACGCCCTGTCCTGTCCACGCCGCCGCCGTGCTGCTGGGCCTGCCGGTCCACACTCCGGAGCGGCTGCGCCGGTCGCAGGACGACCAGGCAGCATTCGCGGCGCTTGGCCTGGATGCGGCAATCGTGGCGGCCTACGGCCTGATCCTGCCGCAGCCCATGCTGGACGCGCCGCGCCAGGGCTGCCTGAACATCCATGCCAGCCTGCTACCGCGCTGGCGCGGAGCCGGGCCGATCCAGGCGGCGGTGCTGGCCGGGGACGACGAAACCGGCATCACCATCATGCAGATGGACGCCGGACTTGACACCGGGCCGATACTGCTGCGCGAGGCCGTGCCGATCGGACCGCACACTACCGCGGCGGAGCTGCATGAAACCCTGGGCGCGATGGGCGCCCGGCTGATCGTGCAGGCCCTGGCCGATCCCCCTGCGCCGGTGCCGCAGCCGGCGGAGGGGGCAACCTATGCCCCCAAACTGACGCGCGCCGACGGTCGCCTGGACTGGACGGCGCCGGCGGATGTGCTCGACCGCCGGGTGCGCGGCCTGACGCCCTGGCCCGGCACATGGGCCATGTTGGGCGACGAAGTGCTGAAGGTGCTGGACGCCGCGCCCGAGGGCGCGTCCGGCCCGCCCGGGACCATACTGGACGCGGCGCTGCTGGTGGCATGCGGCACGGGATCGTTGCGGCTGCTGCGCCTGCAGCGGCCGGGCCGCGCGCCGATGGACGCCGCCGCCCTATTGCGCGGCTTCCCGGTTCCAGTAGGGACGCGGCTGACGTGACGCCGCCAGCATGGCCGCCCCGATAGCTGTTCCGCCGCTGCCCCTGCCTGGGACGCCCTGGGCGCTGCTGCTGGAATACGACGGCACGCCGTTCCTGGGCTGGCAGCGTCAAGCCGAGGGGTTGACGGTACAGGGCGTGCTGGAGGCGGCGGCCACTCGCCTGGCCGGTCCCCTGCCGGCATCTTGCGCCGTCGCCGGGCGCACCGACACCGGCGTCCATGCCGCGGGCCAGGCCGCCCTGCTGCACCTTGCGCACGACCTGCCGGCCGGCAAGGTGCGGGATGCGCTCAACTTCCACCTGCGCCCGCATCCCATCTCCGTGCTGCAAGCCGTGCCGGTGCCACCGGGCTGGCATCCGCGGTTCTCCGCGACCGGGCGGGCTTATGCCTACCGCATCCTGAACCGCCGCGCCCCGCCGGTGCTGGACCGGCACGTCTGGCACGTGGACCGCCCGTTGGATGCGGCGGCGATGGCGGATGCGGCAGCGATGCTGGTCGGGCACCACGACTTCACCTCGTTCCGCGCCACCGCCTGCCAGGCGAAAAGCCCGCTACGGACGCTGCACCACCTCCACGTGGAGCGCGACGGGGACTGCATAACGATCAGGGCGGAGGCGCCGAGCTTCCTGCACCACCAGGTCCGCAACATGGTGGGCACGCTCAAGCTGGTCGGCGAGGGGCGGTGGCGGCCGGAGCAGGTTACGGATGCGCTGGCCGCGCGAGACCGCCGTGCCGCCGGGCCGACGGCGCCGCCGGGAGGGCTGACGCTGATGCGGGTGGAGTATCCGGCGGATCCATTCGGGCGGTAAGCAACGGCATCCCCCGGCTGGCGCGCTGTCCCGCCTGCCTCCTTGGTCGCCCTGCATGCAGCTTGCGACGCCGGCCACAGCCTGATCCAAATGCTTTGGTGAAGCACATGGCCCAAACCTGCGCATGGCCATGCGCAGGTGTTGACGCCCCTAGCTGCGGCAGGCAGGCCTCGATAGGGTTCGCCTGCAGGGGAAGACGCCACGAGACACGCGAGCCAAGGCTGGGCACCTGCCGGCGCAGCCTCGGTGATCCATGCCTGTAAAACCGCCGTTGCGCGTCCAGGTTCCTCATCCCGTCCATGGACCGGCCGGGATGGCGCGCGCTTAACACGGCGTTCAGCACTGCGGGTCCATGTGTGCCGGAGAACCTCAGCGCTCCGGGAGAACCCAATGCACCTCAGCCCCATCGCCGTGCAGGAGTCCGTTCCGGTCCTGGTCCCGTTCCTTACGCCGCCGTTGATGCACGGCACGGCCGCGCTGGCGCACCGCGCCTTCGCCGGCCAGACGCTGGAGGATCTGCTTGCCTTCGTCGCCCGGCCCACCACGACCGCGGCAGAGCAGGCGGCGCTGTTGCTGGATGCGTCCGCGGCGCACCAACTGCATTTCAGCCATGAGCAGGCGGCGGCGCTACAGCGCCTGGCCCTCGATCATCACCGGCTGTTCCGGGTTGCTGACGGGTTCTGCGTCCGCTCGGGGCGCCCGTTCCGCCTGCTGGCCCTGGTTGCACCGGGCGATTTGATGGTCAACACGCCACTGGATTTCATCACCGGCCACCTGGACGTGCAGCTCGATCTGCTGTTCGTGGTGCCGGGCCATCCCCTGCCGTCCCACATCCCGGATCACGACGCCGCCTTCTTTGCCGTCAGCGAGTCTGATCCGGCGACGCTGCGGCGGCTTGAGCCGCTCCACGCCGCCTGGCCGCGTCCGGTCCTGAACGACCCCGCCGCCATTGCCCGCCTGTCGCGCGACACGGTCGCCAACGGCTTGGCCGGGCTGCCGGGGCTGTGCAGCCCGCCTGTTTCCCGCCTGACGCAGGACTGCCTGATGCCGTATCGCACAGGCGGGGCCGCGGCCCCGGCGCCGGCTTCAGGCTTTCCTGTGCTGATCCGCCCGGTCGGCTCCCATGCCGGGCAGAACTTGGAAAAGCTCGACAGCCTATCCGGCATGGCGGCATACCTGGACGCGAACCCCACCGGCGAGTTCTTCGTTACGCAATTCATGGACTACCGCGGCGGGGACAGCATGTTCCGCAAGCTCCGTGTCGCGGTGATCGGCGGGCGGCCTTTCCTCTGCCACATGGCTGCCTCAGACCACTGGATGGTGCATTACCTCAACGCCGGCATGACCGAGAGCGAAAGCCGCCGCGCGGAAGAGGCCCGGGCGATGGCGGAGTTCGATGCGGACTTCGCAGCGCGACACAAGGAAGCCTTCGCCGCGCTGAGCCGCTGGATGGGACTCGACTACTTCCAGGTTGACTGCGCGGAAGCGCCGGACGGACGCCTCCTGGTGTTCGAGGTGGACGTCGCCGCGATCATCCACCTGATGGACCCGCCCGACCTGTTTCCCTACAAGCCCGCGCAAATGCGCCGCGTGTTCGCCGCCTTCGACACCATGCTGCGGCGCCATGCCGGTTGGAAAACACCGTAAGGACAGGGCCTGCACCTTCCGTCGCCCCGCCGATTCGGCCGCTGGCGGCGGGCACAGCCCGATACCGTCCCGGACGCCTCTACCGCCTATCCTTCCTTCCGCAAGTTTAAGAAGACCGAGAACCCGTCCAGCACATCACGCAGGCTGGTCCGGTAGGCCGTGGATTGGAGATGTTGCCCAAGCGGGATACAGGGCACCGTCTCGAACGCCTGCCGCTGCAAATCCGCCGCGATCCGGCGCTGCACGTCCAAGTCCGGCGCCCCTTTGCCGCGGGCAGCCGGCCTACCCCCCGGCGCCGTGCGGCGCCTCCAGCAGCATCCGCGCCACCTCCGGGCCGATCACCAGTAGCATCGTGCCGAAGCTAACCGCCAGCACCAGCCCGACCGACCGCCACCGCGACAGATCCAGTCCGCTCCGCGCCAGCACCCAGTGCAGCCACATCGAGTAGCCCAGCACCGCGTAGCCGAACGCAGCGCTGCCCACGACGGCCAGCACCGGCGCACCCGTCATCCCGCTCAGCACCAGCAGCAGCACGGCCATCACCGCGACATTGGCCCACTGGCACCAGTTATAGGCCGTGGCATAGCGCAGCCAGTCGTCCTCCCGGCCGAAGGCGCGCGCGACCGCGTGGGACAGCACCGCCGGCCCCACCTGCGTCGTCACCGCGAGCAGCACCAGCGCCGCCGCGGGCATGAAGGCGCCGCGCACCACTAGGATGGCTGCGCCGGCCAGCGGCAGCGCGAGCAGTGGCGCCAGGCTGGCCAGGAACGCCTCCGGCGAGCTGCGGAAGCAGGCCATCCCCTCCCCGCGCCCGCGCGCCAGCAGCAGCACGCCCCGCAACGGAGACAGACGGGCTGGGGCGCCGCTCACAGGAATGCCGCCAGCACAGCGCGATACACATCGGCCAGCGCCCGCAGTTCCGCGACCGGCACGCGCTCGTCCACCTGGTGCATGGTGGCGCCGACCAGGCCGAACTCGGCCACCGGGCAATATCGCGCGATGAAGCGGGCGTCCGAAGTGCCGCCGCCGGTGTCCAGCCGGGGCGTGCGGCCCGTCGCGGCGGCGACCGCGTCCCGCAGGCGATGCACCAAGGGACCGGGCTGGGTCAGGAACGCCTCGCCGCTGACGGATACATCCAGGTCGAACGCGGGCGCGTGCGGCGCGATGGCAGCGCGCAGCCAGGCGTCCAGCCCGGCGCCGGTGTGCCGGTCGTTGAACCGGATATTCAGCCGTGCGCCGGCGCGTCCGGGGATGACGTTGGTGGCGGGGTTGCCGACGTCCACGCTGGTGACTTGCAGGCTCGACGGCTGGAACCACTCCGTACCCGCGTCCAGCGGCGCGGCGGTCAATGCGGCCAGGGCGCGCACCAGGCGATGCACCGGGTTGTCGGCCCGCTGCGGGTAGGCGGCATGGCCCGCGGTGCCATGCACCGTGAGCGCCGCGTTCAGGCTGCCGCGGCGTCCGATCTTGATGACGTCGCCCAGCGCGGCGGGATTGGTCGGCTCCCCGACCAGGCAGAAATCCGGGACGTGGCCGTACGTCGCCATCCAGTCCAGCACGCGCACGGTGCCGTCGGTGGCCGGCCCTTCCTCGTCGCCGGTGATAAGCAGGCTGATGGACCCGGCGCCGGTCCAGTCCGCGGCGGCGGCGGCGAAGGCGGCAACGGCACCCTTCATGTCGCACGCACCGCGCCCATACAGGGCATCGCCCCGGACCTCGCCGCCGAACGGGTCCGCTGCCCAGGCGCCATCCCCGGCCGGCACCACGTCGGTATGCCCGGCGAAACAGAAATGCGGCCCGTCCATGCCCCGGCGCGCGAACAGGTTGGGCGTCGTGCCGAACGGCAGGCGCGTGACCGCGAACCCGGCCCGCTCCAGCTCATCCGCCAGCACGCCCTGCGCGCCTCCATCCGCGGGGGTCACCGAATTGCAGCGGATCAGCGCCTGCGCCAGCGGCAGCGGGTCGGTTGGGCCAGTCATTGCAGGAAACGGAGCGATGCTGCTCCCTCTCCCCCCGGGAGAGGGCCGGGGTGAGGGAAGCCACGCAGGACCGCTCCAGCCAAGGCGGGCACAGCTTTACGCACAACCACCACGCGTTGCACTTGTGGCCTTTCCCTCACCCCAACCCTCTCCCGGAGGGAGAGGGAGAAGAAGGCGCCCCATCTCGCCTTCCTCATCAATCCCGCAGCAGGTCGTTGATGCTGGTCTTGGCTCGCGTTTGCTCATCCACGCGCTTCACGATCACCGCACAGGACAGCGCCGGGCCGGGGCTGCCATCCGGCAGCGGACGGCCCGGCAGCGTGCCCGGCACCACGACGGAGTACGCGGGCACGCGGCCCATGAACACCTCTCCGGTGTTGCGGTCCACGATCTTGGTGCTCGCGCTGATGAACACGCCCATGGACAGCACGCTGCCGCGCTCGACCACCACGCCCTCCACCACCTCGGACCGGGCGCCGATGAAGCAGTCGTCCTCGATGATAGTGGGGTTGGCCTGCAGCGGCTCCAGCACGCCGCCCAGGCCGACGCCGCCGGACAGGTGGCAGTTGCGCCCTACCTGCGCGCAGCTTCCGACCGTCACCCAGGTGTCAATCATCGTGCCGCCGTCCACATAGGCGCCGACGTTGACGAAGCTCGGCATCAGCACCACGCCCGGCGCTACATAGGCGCTGTGCCGCACGATGGAGCCGGGCACGGCACGGAAGCCGGCGGCGCCAAACTGGTTCTCCCCCCAGCCCTCGGTCTTCAGGCGCACCTTGTCGAAGGCGGGCGCCCCTGTGCCGGGCATCGGATGGCTGTCGTTCAATCGGAAGGACAGCAGGACGGCCTTCTTCAGCCACTCGTTCACCACCCAGCCGCCCGGCCCCGGTTCCGCGACGCGCATCTCGCCGCTGTCGAGCAGGGCCAGCGCCTCGTCCACCGCGGCGCGGTCGGCGCCGCCAGTGCTGGCGGACAAGGTGCCACGCACCTCCCATAGCTGCTCGATGCTGCGGCGGAGCGGATGTGGCATGACGGTTGGGGGTCCGGTCTAGGCTGGAATGAGGATGCGGCGGACCATGCGGGGACGGCCCGCGTGGTGTCAACGCGCTGCCCACCGCGTCGGCTACGGCGCCGCTTGATATGTCCGATACGGTAACGGGTCTTTCACCAGGGCTGGTGCATCCTTGCGGGCATGACCGTAGACACCCTCAGCTTCCCCACTGACTCCGGCCTAACCCAGGCCGCCGGCCTGCACGAGGCATTGCTGGACAGCCGGCAGCGCTGGCGGGCCTTCGTCGCCATCGCCGCCGACCTGGCGTTCGAGGCTGACGCGGACGGCCGGCTGACGTTCGTCTCGCCGGATGCGGTGCTGGGCCACGACGCGGCAATGCTGCTGGGCCAACCCTTGGCGGTGCTGCTGGCGGGGCGGGATGCGGCGCTGCCCGACGCCGGCCCCCTGCCGCCGATGCGGCAGCGCCCCACCTGGATGCGCCATGCCGACGGCGGCACCCGCTGCATGGCCCTTACGATGGCGCCGTTGCTGGATGCGGCTGGTGCCGCGATCGGCGCCCGCGGCATCGGCGTGGACGTGACGGATCGGGAACGCCGGGACGCCGCCGCGTCAGCGGTGCTGCGCCGGGCCGAGCTGCTGGAACACGTGCTGGCCGGGATGCGGCAGGAGGTCATGGCGTCGCGCATGATGGCCGCGGTGCTGCATGAGCTGATGCGCGCCCTAGGTGCGGAGGGCGCGGCAATCCTGGACCTTGCCGCGCCGGAGAGCCCGCTGGACGGGCTGGGAATGGACTTGGCAGGCGCCGCCGCACACGTGCTGCACTTCGCTGGCGCCGATCCGCGCCCGCTGCTGCCGGCTGCCGCCCGTCTGCTGCTGCATGCCGCGGACGACACCGCGGTGTCCGGCACGTCGGAGAACTGGCAGATCCTGGGCTGCCCGGCCTCGACCCGCTTCGGGGAGCGGGCGGGGCTGATTGTTTGGCGGCCCGCCGCCGCGCGCCCCTGGGACTCGGACGACCAAAGCCTGGTCGCGTCCGTCACCGGGGTGATCCGCGTCGTGCTGGAGCATGAGGCGATCCAGCGCGAGTTGGCGCGGCAAGCGCGCACCGACCCCCTGACCGGCCTGCTGAACCGCCGCGCTTTCATGGAGGAGGCGGGCCGGCGCATTGACCGGCTGGACCGGGAGGTCATCCCAGGCACGCTGATCTTCCTGGATCTGGACCGGTTGAAGCCGCTGAACGACCGCCTGGGGCACGAGGCCGGGGACGCCGCGCTGATGCTGACGGCCGACCTGCTGCGCCGCACCTTTCGTCCGACGGACCTGGTAGCCCGCCTGGGTGGCGACGAGTTCGCGCTGTGGATGGACGGCTCGGACGAGCTGACGGCAGCCGAACGGGCGGAAAGCCTGCGCACCGGCCTTCCGGCAGAGCTGGCGCACCTGACCGCCGGGGACCCCTGCGGCATGACCTTGTCCATCGGCATTGCCTGCCGCCCCGGCGGCAGTGGGGAAGACCTGGAATCGCTGATCCAGCGGGCAGACCTGGCGATGTATGAGGTCAAGCGGCTGGGCGGTGGCCAATGGCGCGTGTCACGCGGGGATGCCGGGCGATGACCGTGGCCGGGACTGATGCGGCGGACACCTTTGAGGCCGTGGGGCCGTTGGCCCTGGGCTTGACGGCGGACCTGCCGCTTGTGGGTGCGTTGGGCGACGCAGCGGCGCGGGTCCGGTTGGCGGCCCATCCCGGCACTCCGCAGCACTTGCTGCAACGCCTCGCCGTGGATGCCGACGTGATGGTGCGCGCGGCCGTTGCGATGAACCGCGCCGCGACCCCGGCCCTGCACGCCATCCTGACCACGGACGGCGACGAGCGCGTGCGCGCCCTGCTCGCCGCGAAGATCGCCCACCTGCTGCCCGGCCTCGCCGGAGGGGAGCATGCCCAGGCAGCCCAGCACATACGCGCGGCCTTGGCCGTCCTGGTGCAGGACGAGGCGGTGCGCGTCCGCGCCGCCATTGCCAACACCGTCAAGGCGATGCCCGCGGCCCCGCGCGAGCTGATCCTGCGCCTCGCAGCGGACCCCGCCCTGCGGGTCTGCGACCCGGTGATCCGCCTGTCGCCGCTGCTGACCGACGCGGACCTGCTGGCGCTGCTCGCCTTCCCACCGCATCCGGAGGCGCCACGGTCAGTCGCTGCCCGCCCCGGGCTGAGCGCCCACGTCGCCGACGCGATCGCCGAAAGGGCAGACAGCGCCACCATCCGTGCGCTGCTGCAGAACTGCTCCGCCATCATTCAGGAGGTGACGCTGGACGCGCTGGTGGCACGGGCAGCCGGCCAGCCTGAATGGCACGAACCGCTGGTGCGGCGCCCCACGCTGGGCAGGGCCGCCGCACGCGCACTCTCGGCCATCGTGGCGATTGCGCTGATGCAGGTGCTGGCCGACCGTGCCGGCCTGGACCCGGCGCTGGCGGCGGAGTTGCGGCAGCGGCTGCTGACCCGCTTGGGCGCCCAGGCGGCGCCCGGTGAGGATGTGGACGATCCCCTGCCGGCCCTGCGTAAGCTGCATTCTGCTGGCGCGTTGACGGAGGCCACGTTGCTGGATGCCGCGCGCGCCGGGGATTTGCGCCGGACCAGCGCAGCGCTTGCCCTGGCAAGCGGCCTGCCGCTGGCCGCAGTAGAGCGGGCGGTCTATCTCCGCAGCGCCAAGGCACTGGTCAGCCTCGCCTGGTGCGCAGGCTTCAGCATGAGGGTAGCGTCGGTCGTCCAGGCCGTGCTCGGCCAACTGGGACCGGGTGACGTGCTGACCGCCCTGCACGGCGGCGCTTTCCCGCTGACAGAGGCCGAAATGGCCTGGCAGATCGAGCTGCTGGAGTCTGCAGGGCGGACCTGAGCGGAGGGTTTTTCTTCTCGGAAGGCCGGTCCAGGAAACCGGAACGCCCCTCACCATTCCAGCGCAAGACCAGCTCGGCAACAGTCGGCACCTGTGCTTGCGGCCTCCTTTACCCCGAAGGGAGAGGGAGATTAGGCCCGGATCAGCGTGCCTAGACCGCCTTCCTTGAACAGTTCCAGCAGACAGGCGTGCTCCATTCGTCCGTCCAGGATCACAGCGCCCTTCACACCGCCGCGCACGGCCTCTACGCAGTTCTCCACCTTGGGGATCATGCCGCCGGAGATCATGCCGCTGGCGATGCCGGCCTCCGCTTCCGCCACCGTCATCTCAGCGATCAGGTGCCGGTCGCGGTCCAGCACGCCGGCCACATCCGTCAGCATCAGCAGGCGTTGCGCGCCCAAAGCGGCAGCAACGGCACCGGCTACGTCGTCGGCGTTGATGTTGTAGGTGTGCCCGTCCTCGCCCACCCCCACCGGAGCGATCACCGGGATCAGCCCGGCGCCGGTCAAGGCATGGATCACCCGCACGTCCACGTGCACAGGCTCGCCGACGAAGCCCAGGTCCAGCGCACGCTCGATGTGGCTGCCGGGGTCCTTGACGGTACGGGTCAGCTTGCGGGCGCGGATCATGCCGCCGTCCTTGCCGCAGATGCCGACCGCGAGCGCCCCGGCCTGGTTGATAAGGCCGGCAACATATTTGTTGACGGTCCCGGCCAGGACCATCTCGACTACCTCGACCATTGAGGCGTCGGTAACGCGCAGCCCGTCCACGAAGGTGGACTTGATCGCCAGCCGCTCCAGCATGGCGTTGATCTGCGGGCCGCCGCCGTGGACGACGACGGGATTGACGCCGACCTGCTTGAGCAGGGCGATGTCGCGGCCGAACTTGGCGGCCAGGCCCTCGTCGCCCATCGCATGGCCGCCATACTTCACCACGATCGTGACCCCAGCATAGCGCCGCAGGAACGGCAGGGCCTGCACAAGGATATCCGCTTCTTCGGCGGCCACCTGGATCTGCTCGGGGGTAAGGGTCATGGGTGCCTGCCTAGCGGTGGGGTGCGCGCGGGGTCAAGACCACCTTCTCCCTCTCCCTCCGGGAGAGGGTCGGGGTGAGGGAAACAGGCAGGCGTTGCCTTATCCCAAGCTGCCGCCCGGCTGCTGGCGATTGACGCCGGTGCTGGCTGTCTCCCTCACCCCGACCCTCTCCCGGAGGGAGAGGGAGAAGGAAGTCCCAACTCCGCCAGCTCCGCCCGCAATGCCTCCATCCCCAGCCCAGTCTCGCTGCTCGTCGTCAGCACCTCGGGGAACGCGGCGGGATGCTTGCGGACCAGGGCCTGGACCTCGCCGTGCTTGCGCCCCATCGCGCCGGGCTTCACCCCGTCCGCCTTGGTCAGCACGAGCTGGTAGGTCACCGCCGCCCGGTCCAGCAGGTCCATCACCGCCAGATCCGACGTCTTCAGCTCGATCCGGCTGTCCAGCAGCAGCACCACTCGGCGCAGGGTCGGACGCCCGCGCAAGTACTCGAACATCAGCCCCTGCCAGTCCGCCTTCACCTCCTTGGCCGCCTGGGCATAGCCGTAGCCCGGCATGTCCACGAGGGTCAGCCGCCCCGCCAAGTCGAAGAAGTTGAGCTGCCGTGTCCGCCCCGGCGTGTTGGACGCCCGCGCCAGCGCCTTTCGCCCTGTCAGCGCATTCACCAGCGTGGACTTGCCGACGTTGGACCGCCCGGCGAACGCCACCTCCGGCAGGCCCGGCTCCGGCAACTGGTCCAGGCGCTGCGCGGCGTAGAAGAACTGGCAGTCCCCAGCAAAAAGCAGCCTGCCCGTCTCCAGCCGTGCTGCCTCCGCCTCGGCCTCCGACGACCCGGCAGCTAGGCGTTCGCCGCCACCCGCTTCGTTGACAGCCGGGTCCGCCGCATGATCGTCCATTGTTGTGCAATCGTTAGGGTGTTGTTCCAGCTCCAGTAGATCACCAGCCCTGCCGGGAAGCTCGACAGCATGAAGGTGAAGATGATCGGCATGAACTGGAACAGCTGGGCCTGCACCGGGTCTGGAGGCGGCGGGTTCAGCTTCTGCTGCAGGAACATCGTGACGCCCATGATGAGCGGCCAAATGCCCAGATGCAGCAGGTTGGAGAACTGGCCGGGGTCGAAGGGGATCAGGCCGAACAAGTTGAACACATTGGTCGGGTCCACCGCCGACAAGTCCTTGATCCACCCGAAGAACGGCGCGTGCCGCATCTCGATGGTGACGAAGATGACTTTATACAGCGAGAAGAACACCGGGATCTGCACCAGCATCGGCAGGCAACCGCTGGCGGGGTTCACCGCCTCGGTCTTATACAGCTTCATGATCGCCGCCTGCATCTCCTGCGGGCTGTCCTTCAGCCGTTCGCGTATTTCCGTCATCTTGGGGGCGAGCAGCTTCATCTTGCTCATGGAGCGGTAGGAGTAGTTCGCCAGCGGGAAGAACACGAGCTTGGCGAACACCGTGAAAATCAAGATGGCGACGCCGAAGTTGCCCGTAACCTGATACAGCCAGTCCAGCGCATAGAAGATCGGCTTAGTCAGGAAGTAGAACCAGCCGAAGTCCACCGCCTTGTCCAAGTGCGGCACGCCCAGGTCATGCTCGTAGCGGTCCAGGAGATGCACCTCCTTGGCGCCGGCGAACAGCCGGGTCGTGCTTGCGACGGTGGCGCCGGGTGCGACCTCCAGTGGATTGGTCGCGACGAAGCCGACCTGGTAACGGTCGGCATTGTTCTCCAGCAGGTGGTGGAAGGTGGCCAGCACCGGCGCAGCCTGGTCCGGGATCAGCGCCGTCAGCCAATACTTGTCGGTGATCCCCGCCCAGCCGCCGGTCGTCGCCTGCTCTAGCGAAGCGCCTTTGAGCTTGTCGCCCTCGGACTTGGCGGTATCGTAGGTCTGCTCCTGCAACTTGCCATTCAGGAAGCCCAGCAGGCCTTCGTGCAGGATATAGTAGCCTGCGGTGACCGGCTTGTAGTCGCGGCGGATGCGGGACCAGGGATGCACCACCACGGGCGCCTCGGCGGTGTTGCGTACCCGCTGCTCCGCAGTGAACACGTAATCGCCGTCAACGCTGAGAGCGATCTCGAATACCTGGCCGGCGCCGTTGTCCCAGGACAAGGTAATGGGCTGGCTGGGCGTCAACGCCGCGCCGGAAGCGGTCCAGACCGCGTCCACATCCGGCACCTTGACCCCGGCGTCCCCGGTCCAGCCGAACTGGGCATAGTAGGGCTGCGGGTCCACCCGCGGCTCCAGCAGGCGCACCAGGGGAGAACTCGTCGAGACTGCTTCGCGGTAATCCCGCAGCACCAGGTCGTCCAAGCGTGCGCCCGCCAGGTTGATGCTGCCCTGCACCCGCGGCGCGTTGATGGCCAGGCGCGGCACATCGCGCTGCGGCGGCGCCACCGCCACCGGCTGGGTGCCCGGCGCCGCCGGGTCGAACGCCGGGCGCGGCGTGGTGCCGGTCGGCGTATTCTGCGTCACCTGCGTTGCGGCGTCCGGCACGGGCAAAGGCCGCTTCGGCTGCAACTGCTGGAAGCCCAGCAGAATTGCCAAGGAGATCACGAAGAAGACAATCAGGCGTTTCTGGTCCATCAGCGGGCCGCTACTTTCGTATCGCAGGGGCAGGGCACGGGGTCGAATCCGCCTGCAGTCCAGGGGTTGCAGCGCAGAATGCGCCGGGCAGAAAGAACAGCACCGCGCAAGGCGCCATGTTGGTGCAGCGCCTCGATTGCGTAGTGGCTGCACGACGGCTCGAACCGGCAGTGGGCGCCGATGAAGGGGCGCAGGGTCCACTGATAGATGCGGACCAGCAGCACGAGGAGTCCGGCAATCATCCCTGGGGCATCCGGGACGGCAGCGCCTTATGCAGGGCGCGGCGCAAGTCGTCCATCAATAGCGGGAAGGGCCGGCCGCGGGTGGTGTCGCGCCCGATCAGCACTAGGTCAGCGCCCTCAACCGGCTCCTCGCGCAACAACAGCCGCGCGGCCTCACGCAAACGGCGCTTGGTACGATTGCGGATCACGGCGTTGCCGACCTTCTTGGTCACGGTGAAGCCTACGCGCGCCGGGGCGTCGTCCCCACGCGGCAGAACTTGCAGCACCAAGCCGTGCACGGCGGCCTTGCGGCCCTTGCTGGCGACGCGAAGAAACTCCGCCCTCCGCTTCAGGCGAACCGGAGCGCCTGGGGTGTCCGGCGCCATGGTGGCACCTGTTCCGCCAGCACCAGCCGGATCAGGCCGACAGGCGCTTGCGGCCCTTGGCGCGGCGGTTCGCCAGGACCTTCTGCCCGCCTACGGTGGACATGCGGGCGCGGAAGCCGTGGCGGCGCTTGCGGACCAGTTTGGACGGTTGATAGGTGCGCTTCACAGTGGGAACTCCGATGTCGTCGGCCTGACGGCGGCATAATCAGCCAGGACGGGGCCAGCCAGAACGGGCCGGTCCGGCATTGCCAGCCCGTCCCATTGCAGGGGCGGCTTATAGTGGCTTGCGGTTGCCGGCGTCAATGCGATCATGCCGGCCCCCTTGAGGCCGGCTGCAATTGGTGCTGTACCCGGCTCATGTCACGCACCATGACCATGATTTCGCTGCTCGGCGCCGGGCTGGCCTTCGCCGCATCCTGTGCAACACTGGCGCTGATGGGGCTGGGGGTGCCGATGCTGCTGGCGGCGCTGGTGGCTGCCGTGGCGGCCGGGCTGGTGCTCCACGCCATATTGCTGGCCCAGGTCGCACGCCCGATGGCGGCGTTGCAGGGGCGGGTGGATGACGGTGCGTCCTCGGTCGCGGCAATGGCGGCTCGCTTGTCCGATGTGGAAACCCGTGCCGCCAGCATGCGCCATGACCTGCGCGGCGTGCTGTCCCCGGCGCTGATGGTCACGGACCGCCTGCTCAACAACCCGGAGCCAACGGTTCAGCGTGCCGGACAGGCCGTCATCCGCTCGATCGAACGCGCCACGGCCATCATTCAGGCGTCGAAGCCAGAGACGGCCGCACCAGCACCGTCAACCGAGCCGGCTGGCCCCGCCGCAGGGTGACGACCGCCGCCTGCCGGAACTGCCGGGCCAGGACAGCGGCCCGGCGCGGGTCGGTGATCACCAGCCAATGCTCCTCCCGCCACCCCCTGCCCTCCCCCGCACCGGCGAGGCGGGTCACGCCGCGCAGCCTTTGCAGCAGAGCGCGGTTGGCCCGGCGGTTCCAGCCCGGCGGCGCCCGGCGCCCCCAGGGATTCCATGCCGTGATGAACGCACCGGCCTGGCGGCCCAGCAGGGGGTCCAGCGCTGGGCAGCGCCGGCCGATTCGTGCGGCAGCCGCCCCAGCAATGTAGCGGGTGGCGCGGAACGCGCGCAGCAACCGGGGCGTCAGTCGTCCCGCCCGTCGCCGAACTCCACGTCGCGGTGGACGTGGACCGACATCAGCAGGCCGAAGCCGAACATCACCGTCAGCATCGCCGACCCGCCATGCGATACCAGCGGCAGCGGCACGCCGCCGACGGGGATGGCGCCCATCACCATGGCGATGTTGACGAACACATACATGAAGAAGTTGACGCCGATCCCCAGCGCCAGCAGCCGCCCATACTGGTGCCGGCAGCGCAGCGCCATGCCCATTGCCCCCAACACGATGCAGCTCAGCAGCCCGATGACGGCGAGGCCGCCGACCAGCCCGAACTCCTCCGCCAGCATGGTGAAGATGAAGTCCGTCTGCTTCTCCGGCAGGAAGTTGAGGTGCCCCTGCGTCCCCTGCAGGAACCCCTTGCCCCACAAGCCGCCGGACCCCAGCGCGATCTTGCTTTGGAGGATGTTGTAGCCAGCGCCCAGCGGGTCGCTCTCCGGATTCATGAAGGTGGTGATGCGGGCGCGCTGGTAGTCGTGCAGGTGGTTGAAGGCGAGCTGCGCCGCAAACGGCAGCGGCACCACCACCAGCGCCATCTTCCACCAGCGCACCCCAGCGGCCATGAACACCGCGGCGCCGACGATGCCGGTGATGACGGCGGTGCCCAGGTTCGGCTCCTTCACGATCAAGCCCACCGGCACCAGCACCATGACGATGGGCGGGATCAGGAACAGCGGGTTGCCCATCCGCTCCCATGTCGCCTTGTGGAACCACGCGGCCAGGGCCATCACCAGGCCGATCTTGGCCAGCTCGCTCGGCTGCAATTGCAGGCCGCCCAGCTCGATCCACCGCTGCGCGCCCTTGCCCACGTGCCCCATGCGCAGCACCAGCACCAGCAGTGCGACCGCAGTGCCATAGACCAGGTAGGAGAAGCGGGCGATAATCCGTATGTCCACCAGCGCGATGCACAGCATCATCACCAGGCTGAAGCCGAAGCGCAGGATGTGCTTGGACGCATAAGGCTCGGGCGAGCCGCCGGCAGCGGAATACAGCGCGACGTAGCCGACGCCGGCCAGCAGGCACAGCAGGGCGACATACAGCCAACTGATCTGCCACAGCTTGGCGGTCAGGCCGAAGGAGGGTTCGGCCCGGAGCAGGCGGCGTTCGGAAATCATGGCCTTCTCCCTCTCCCTACGGGAGGGGGTTGGGGTGAGGGAAGCCAAGCAGAGCCGCTATGGCCGGGAAGAGTGCCAACGCCCCTGCAATCGGCAGGGCCTTTGCTGGTGGCCTTTCCCTCACCCCGACCCTCTTCCGGAGGGAGAGGGAGGAGGCAGCGCTCCCACATCAACGCATACCCCCATCCGCTACCCGCTGCCCAGCCGGTGGGTCGGTGTGCGCGGCCGGGTCGCGCGTCAGCACGTCCACCATGATATCCCGCGCCAGCGGCGCCGCGGCGGCCGCGCCGGCGTTGCCGTGCTCCACCACCACCGACACGGCGTAGCGCGGGTTGTCATACGGCGCGTAGCAGACGAACAGCGCATGCGGCCGGAACTCCCACGGCAGCTTGTCCGACCGGAAGCCGTGCTCCCGCGCTTCCCGCGACACCCGGCGCACCTGGGAGGAGCCGGTCTTGCCCGCCAGCAGCGCCCCGCCAACGTTGATCCGCGCGTGCGTCGCGGTGCCGCCGCCCTCGTTCACCACGGCGAACATACCGTCCCGCAGGATCTGCATCCCACGCTCCGGCAGGCCCAGGGAGGGCCAGTCATCCGCCCGGCTGCCGCGCTGCAGCACGCCGCCCAGGGTGCGCGTGAGATGCGGCTGCACCGCCCGGCCCGTGGCGACGCGGGACACGTAGGTGCATAGCGCCAAGGGCGTCGTCTGGATGTAGCCCTGGCCGATGCCGCAACTGATGGTGTCGCCGATGTTCCACGCCTTGCCCCGCGCCAAGCGCCAGGCGCGGGTCGGCATTAGGCCCTTGCGGGTGCCGGGCAGTTCGACCCCCAGCTCCACGCCGATGCCGAAGCGGTTGGCCATCGCCGCTACCCTGTCAATGCCGGTCCGGCGCGCGACCTCGTAGAAGAACACGTCGCAACTGTTCTTCAGGCCATTGCGCAGGTCCAGCGCACCATGACCGTTCTTGCTCCAGCAATGGAAGCGGGTGTCGCCCAAGTCCAGATAGCCGGGGCAAGTGATGCGGTCTCCTGGAGTGATGGTCTTGGCCTCCAGACCGGCCATGGCCACCACCATTTTGAAGGTACTGCCCGGCGCATACAGGCCGCTCGCCGCCTTGTTGATGAGCGGCGCCTTGCGGTTGTTGGTCCAGGCGACCCACTGCGCCTGGCTGACGCCGGAGTTGAACAGGCTGGGGTCGAACGAGGGGCTGGTGGTCATCGCCAGCACCTCGCCGTTGCGGCAGTCCATCACCACGGCCGACGCGCTCTCGTCGCCCAAGCGGCGCAGCACCGCGTTCTGCAGGTTCACGTCTATGGTCAGGCCCAGGTCCTGGCCCGGCGTGCCCTCCTGCCGGTCCAGCTCGCGGATCATGCGGCCAACCGAGTTCACCTCCATCTGGATGGCGCCGGCGCGCCCGCGCAGCTTCAGGTCCTGCGCCTTTTCCATGCCGTTGCGGCCGATACGTATGCCGGGCAGGGCGAGCATCGGGTCGTCGCCCATGTCCACCTCGCTCGGTGGCGCCACGTAGCCAACCACATGCGCCAGCGCCGGCCCCTGCGGATACAGGCGGCTGGTGCCGACGTCCACGAAGACGCCGGGCAGGTCAGGGGCGTTGACCTCGATGCGCGCCATCTCCTCCCAGGTCAGGAACTCGCGCACCACCAGGGGAATGAAGCGCTGGCGGCGGCGCAGCTCGCGGTCTATGCGCGCGCGCTCGTGGTTGGCCAGCGGCACGACGCGGGCGAAGGTGTCCAGCGTGCCGTCCACGTCGTCCGTCTGCTCCGCCGCCAGCAGCGCCCGCCAGTTTAGCCGGTTTCCACCAACAACAGCGCCGAAGCGGTCCAGGATGCGCCCGCGTGGCGGCGCGATCAGCCGGGCGCTGATGCGGTTGCTTTCAGCAAGGGTGGCGTAGCGCTCACCCTCGACGACCTGCACCTGATACAGCTTGGCCGCCAGCATGCCGAGCACGCCGACCTGACCGGCGCCCATCAGCAAGGCACGGCGGGTGAACACGCCGGTGCGCCTGTTTTCCTTGTTGAGTCTGCTCACCGGCGCATCGTCCGGCATTCGGGGCCACCGTCGTTGCGAGGCGCACAGGGCCGCGGCAACCCAGGGGCGGCCAGAACCAGACGCCGCGCTGGCCGCCCCTGGGTTGCCGCGGCGCAAGCGCCTCGCAATGACGGACGCAGAGTGCTCACGCCTGCTCCGGATTGGCCAGGCCGCGGTGGGCGCGGATGAACAGGGTGGCCAGCAACGGATACAGCCCGGTGGTCAGCGCGAACTGGAACAGCGCCGCGCCGCCCGGCAGCAGGCGGAATGTGAGCAGGTCCGTCAGCACCCATTCCAGCGCCGCCGCCCCGGCAGCTACGGCGACGAAGGCCAGCCACACCAGCAAGAACCCCTGCTGCATCAAGGTCCGGCACCAGCGCACCGCCAAGCCGTGGGCAATGAGCAAGACCAGCACATTGATGCCCAGCGGCTCCAGCCCCAGCAAGTCGGACAGCAGCCCCAATGCGAACACCGCTGGCGGCGGCATGGAGGCCGGGCGGAGCAAGGACCAGAAGAACACGCAGGCCAGCGCCGCCGCCGGCTGCAGCTGCGCCTGGCCCGGCAGGCGCAGGGGTGCGGCCAGCAGCAGCAGCAGCAGCGCCGTGAATGCGGCCGGGAAGGCCGCGCGCGACGCTGCATCCAGTTGCCGCCATAGGGTCGGGCGCGGGCGTATGCCGGGGGTGCGCTGCGGATTCATGCTCTCACCGCCGCCGGTCCACCCGGCTGTCGGCCGGCCGGGCCGCGGACTCCGGCGGCGCCACGCCGCGCAGGCCGTAGTTGAAGATGCGGACAATCTCCAACTGATCGAGCTTCGCCGCCGGCGCCACCTCGGCGGCGTTGCTGGCGCTGTAATGCACGACGCCCACCGGCAGCCCCGCCGGGAAGGCGCCAGCCTCGGCGGAGGTCACGACGCGCTCACCCTCGACCGGCATCACCCCCTCCGGCCAATGGACCAGGCGCGGGCGACCGTTGTTCGTGCCCTCCAGGATGGCGCGGGCACGGCTGCCTTCCAGCGTCACCGGAATGCGGCTGTTCATGTCGGTGATCAGCAGCACGCGGGCGCTGCGGTTGCCCAGCTCGGTGATCCGCCCGACCAGGCCACTGTCATCCAGCGCAATCTGGCCCTTGGTCAGGCCATGATTCAGGCCGGCCGACAGCAGCACGGCGCGGGCATAGACGCCGCCTGCGTCGGCGACGACGCGGGCGGTGACGTAGGACGGCGCCGGGTCAGGAATCCAGCGCAAATTGGCCTTGAGCTGCGTGTTCTCGGCATCCAACGCCAGGGCAACGGCGTGCCAGCGGCGGAGCTGCTCGTTTTCCGCCTTCAGGCGCGCATTGTCGGTGCGTACGTCCACCAGGTCTTCGGCGCCGGCGGCCATGTGGTAAACCGTCGCGACCGGCTCGGCCACGATGGCGAAGATCGGCGCCAGCGCGTCGGCCAGCGCCATGCGGCTGCGCTCCGTCAAGCTTGTGTCGGCCTTGCCCAGCAGCATCAGGCCGAGCGAAGCGGCGATCAGCACCGGCAAGGTCAGCCGGGCCAGCGCCTGGCGGACGGGGATGGACAGCCGGATCACCTCTGCACACCCCCTGTATCCACCGATCCCTAGTACATGGAGGTGAGCACGTTGCGTAGGCGCTTCATCTCCTCCAACGCACGCCCAGTCCCCAGCACCACGCAACTCAGCGGGTTCTCCGCCACAACCACGGATAGGCCGGTCGCCTCACGCAACACCTGGTCCAGACGATATAGCAGCGCGCCGCCACCTGTGAGTACAATTCCCTTGTCCACGATGTCGGCGGACAGCTCCGGCGGCGTGTTCTCCAGCGCGACCTTCACCGCCTCGACGATGGCGCTGACCGGTTCGGCCAGGCTTTCGCTGATCTGGCGCTGGCCGACCAGGATTTCGCGCGGCACGCCGTTTATCAGGTCGCGGCCCCTCACCTCGCACCAGGGGCCGTCGTCCACGTCGTGCGACGGGGTGGCGGCGCCGATGTCCATCTTGATCCGCTCGGCCGAGCTCTCGCCGATCAGCAGGTTATGCGTACGGCGGATGTGGTTGATGATCGCCTCGTCCATCTTGTCGCCGCCGACGCGGACGCTGCGGGAATAGACGATGCCGCCGAGCGAGATCACCGCGACCTCCGTCGTACCGCCGCCCACGTCCACGATCAGGCTGCCCGACGGCTCCGTCACCGGCAGCCCGGCGCCGATAGCGGCGGCTATGGGCTCCTCGATCAACAGCACCTTGCGGGCGCCGGCGCTTTCGGCAGATTCTTGGATCGCCCGGCGCTCGACGGCGGTGGAGCCGCTGGGAACGCAGACAATGATGAGCGGGCTGGCGAAGCCGCGCCGGTTGTGCACCTTGCGGATGAAGTACTTGATCATCTCCTCCGCCACCTCGAAGTCGGCGATCACGCCATCGCGCAACGGACGTATGGCGCTGATGTAGCTAGGCGTGCGGCCGAGCATCCGCTTCGCCTCCTCGCCCACCGCGAGCACCTGCTTCTTGCCGCGCACATCGGCGATGGCGACCACGCTGGGTTCGGCGAGCACGATGCCGCGGCCCTTGACATAGACGAGCGTGTTGGCAGTGCCGAGGTCTATGGCCATGTCGGCCGACATCATCCCCAGCAAACGTCCGAACATGCGATGTGCCCTTGGATGACGATGGCGGGCCAGCGGCAAGAGGGGGATAAGGCTGCCAGCCAGCGCGTTGTTCACAATGGCTTAGCGGCCATGCCATGCGGCGGCAAGGCCCACCGGTCACGTGTTCGCGAGGCGCAGGTTCGCCACAATTCGGACACGCACCGAACACGTCTTGAAGCGTTATTCACGCAGCAAGGAATGAAGGAGATGAAGGGATGCGTAGTTTGGCCAACGTTGCGCTAGCAGCTGGCCTAGCCGTGCTGCTTGTAGCCTGCGGTGAGACGCCGGGCACCCGTGCGGTGACGGGCGGGCTGCTTGGCGCCGGCACCGGGGCCGCAGTGTCCGGCGTGACCGGGGGCAATGCCGGCACCGGTGCGCTGATTGGGGGCGGCATCGGTGCCGTTGGCGGCGCCGTGACCACGCCCCGTCGTTACTGAATTCTTGGAACGGAAAGCAACCATGAAGAAGATCGCATTGAGCTTGGCTTTGGCGACAAGCATGGGCCTGACAGCGTGTTCGGACCCCTATGATCCCAGCCAGCGCGCTGTAGGTGGCGGGCTGCTCGGCGCAGGTACAGGTGCCGCACTGGGCGGCATTGCCGGCGGCGGACGTGGGGCGGCCATCGGTGCCCTCGCGGGTGGCGGCATAGGCGCCCTAGGCGGCGCGGCAACAACGCCGAACCGGCCATATTACCAGCAGGGGTATCAGCCGGGCTACGACTCGGGTTATCAGCAGGCGCCGGCTTACTACCCGCAACCGCGCCCCTACGGCTACTAAGCCCTGGTCTGGCCGGGAGCGGTGTTCCCGGCCAGCACTTCCGCGGGCCAATCCAAGGCTGGGGTGTTCGTATCAGCGGCCACCCTTCTACTGGAACATGTGATGCATGTCCGCTTACGCCGACAGCGCCTCCGGCTCCGTTCGCGCCCGCTTAACCAATAGCTTGTTCAGGGCGTGGACATAGGCCCGGGCGGACGCAACGATGGTATCGGTGTCCGCCCCCTGCCCGTCCACCATCTTGCCGCCTTCCTCCAGCCGCACCGTCGTCTTGGCCTGGGCGTCCGTACCTTCCGTCACAGCGCCGACCGAGAACAGCAGCAGCCGTGCCTCGTGCGGGAACAGGATGTGTATGGCGTTGAAAGTCGCGTCCACCGGACCGTCGCCGGTGGCGTCAGCCTGATAGACCGTGCCGTCCACCTCCAGCTCCAGCGCCGCCTTGGCCGGGCCACGTGACCCCGCATGGATGTCCAACGACACGAAGCGGATGCGGGTGTTGTCCCGCCCGACCTCGTCGTCCACCAGCGCCACGATATCTTCGTCATAAACCACCTTCTTGCGGTCGGCGAGGTCCTTAAACCGACGGAAGGCGTCGTTCAGCTTGTTGTCGCCGACCTCGCCGTAGCCCAGCGCCCGCAGCTTGTCGCGGAACGCGGCGCGTCCCGAATGCTTGCCCATGACCAAGTTGCTCTTGGTCCAGCCCACGCTCTCAGGCGTCATGATCTCATAGGTAGCGGCGTTCTTCAGCACGCCGTCCTGGTGGATGCCGCTCTCGTGCGCAAAGGCGTTGCGTCCGACGATGGCCTTGTTCGGCTGCACGTCGAAGCCGGTGATGGTGGACAGCAGCTTGCTGGTTCGCAGGATGCTGGTCGTCACGATGTTTGTCTTATACGGCGCAACGTCCGGCCGGGTGCGTATGGCCATCGCCACCTCCTCCAGCGCGGCATTGCCGGCGCGCTCGCCGATGCCGTTGATGGTGCACTCGATCTGACGCGCCCCGGCACGGACGGCGGCCAGGGTGTTAGCGACGGCCAGGCCCAGGTCGTTGTGGTTGTGGGTGGACAGGACCACCCGGTCGGCGCCGGGCACGCGCTCCCGCAGCATGGTGAAGATGCGGGTCATGTCGTCGGGGACCGAGTAGCCCACGGTGTCCGGCACGTTGATGGTGGTGGCGCCGGCCTTGATCGCGGCCTCGACGCAGCGGCACAGGAAGTCCGGCTCGGTGCGGCTGCCGTCCTCTGCGGACCATTCAACATCGTCGGCGTGCTGCCGGGCCAAGGCGACGGAGTCCGTTGTCAGTTGCAGCACGGCGTCCGGCTCCATGCGCAGCTTATATTTCATGTGCAGCGGGCTGGTGCTCAGGAAGACGTGGATGCGCTTGCGCTCGGCGGGGCGCAGGGCCTCGGCGGCACGCAGGATGTCGGCCTGGCCGGTGCGGGCCAGGCCGCAGATGACGGGGCCGCGGACGTGCCGGGCGATGCTCTGCACGCTTTCGAAGTCGCCGGGCGATGCAATGGGGAAGCCGGCCTCCATCACGTCCACGCCCAGCTCGGCCAGGGCCTCGGCCATGCGCAGCTTTTCGGTCAGGTTCATGGAGAAGCCCGGCGACTGCTCACCGTCGCGCAGGGTGGTGTCGAACATGATGACGCGGCTGTCCGGCAAGTCGCCGAAGCTCGGATGGTTGATGGTCATGGCGGGGCCTCGTGGGAAGGTGTGTGCAGCACAGCAGCCAGGGTTTGAACCCCCGGGCAACGCCGGCGCAGCTATCCGCCCGGCTTTATGCCCGAGGGCCGATAAGTCGAAGGAGGAGCGTCAGCCCGGTCAGCCGAAGGGCCGCGCGCAAAACGGTGCGCAGCATGGCGGCGAGGATGAACATGGTGAGCGACGACAGCACAACTACACGTTAACCCTGTTGCGCCGATCATGGCAAGCACGGTGCCGCATCAGTGATTGCGCCTCCGGGCATCCCCTGCCCAGGCACACCGTTGCCTTTGCTGCGGATACAAGGAGGCATGCCATGATCCCCACGCGGCTGCACGGGGCGATTGATTACGGCGTGGCTGCGCTGCTCGGCAGCCTCGCGGCGTCCAGCGGCCTTCCACCCCCGGTGCGGCGCGCCCTGGGGACCGCCAGCCTGTATCACACTGCTTATGCCACGCAGACCGACTACGAGGCGGGGTTGGCATCACGCGTAACCATGCGGCAGCATCTGGCGCTCGACGCGGTCGGCGGCATGGCGCTGTGCGGCGCCGGCCTGCTGATGCGCCGCCAACCCGCGGGTGCCCGGGCGCTGCTGCTTGCCTTCGGCCTGTCCGAGCTGGCCGTCGTCGCGCTCAGCAGCGCCAATCCCGTGAGCGGCCCGGGCGGAGGCGCCGGCCTGGCCGAGCGTATGCTAGGCGGCACCCCTTCGACCGAAGCCGGCTACCTGCCGCTGGACACGCCCAAGCCGGTCGCGGACGGCGTCCTGATCGTGGACAGCCTGATGCCCGGCCTGGTGGGCCATGTGCTGCCGGTCCGCATGACCATCATGCGCCTGCCGGACGGCAGCCTGCTGCTGCATTCCCCCACCCGTTGCAGCATTCCCTTGAAGCAGGCGCTGGAGAAGATCGGCCCAATCCGGCACCTGGTCGCGCCCAACATCGCGCACTGGATGTTCATGCAGGACTGGCAACGCGCCTGCCCGGCCGCGACAACCTGGGCGGCCCCTGGCCTGCGCGAGCGGTCGCAGGTGCGCGCCAGCGGCGTGCGGCTGGATTACGACCTGTCCGACGCCGCCCCGGCCGAATGGGGCGGCGTAATCGGGCTGACGACCGTGCCGGGCGGCCTCGGCTTCCGCGAGATGGCGCTGTTCCACCGTCCCACCCGCACGCTGGTGCTGACCGACCTGGTGCTGAACCTGGAGGCCGGGAAGCTGCCCGCCGCCGTGCGCCCGTTGGCGCGCCTGTTCGGCGTCACCGCGCCTGACGGGATGCCGCCGCCCTACATGCGGGGAGTGTTCAAGCTGAACCGGGCGGAGGCCGCACGCAGCGCATCGCGGCTGCTCAACCTGGAGCCAGAACGGGTCATCTTCGCGCACGGGCGCTGGTTCGAGCGGGACGGCACGGCGGCGTTGCGGCGCTCGCTCCGCTGGCTGCTGGACTGAGCCGGCACGGCGGCCTACCCAAACCGGCGCCGCGACCCTTACCCCAGCAAGTGCCCGAACCGCTGGGCCTTGGTCGCCAGATAGTGGTCGTTCACCCCATTGGCGCGCACCACCAGCGGCTCGCGCCCGGCAACCTCGATGCCGCAGGCCGCCAGTGCCGCCAGCTTATCCGGGTTGTTGGTCAGCAGCCGCACCCGGGGGATGCCAAGCTGGGACAGCATGGTCGCCGCGGGCAGGAAGCTGCGCTCATCCGCGTTCCAGCCTAGCGCCCGGTTGGCGTCCAGCGTGTCCAGGCCGCGATCCTGCAGGGCGTAGGCGCGCAGCTTGTTGGTCAGCCCGATCCCACGCCCCTCCTGCGCCAAGTACAGCAGCACGCCGCAGCCGTCCGCCGCAATGCGGCGCATCGCCGCACGCAGTTGCGGCCCGCAATCGCAGCGCAGACTGCCCAGCAGGTCGCCGGTGAAGCACTCGGAATGCACCCGGGCCAGCGGTGCCTGCGGGCCGGCGTGGTGCTCCGGCCGGCCGATCAGGATCGCCAGGTGCTCGATCCCTGCGTCCGGGGCGCGGAAGGCGATGATGCGGGCATCCGGCGCATCCTCCAGCGGCACATGCGCCTCCGCCGCCCGCATCAGCGCCACGGCCGATGCGTCGGGATGGTCCAGCACGTCAGTCGCCATGACGGACAGCAGGGACAAACCGCCGGCGCGCGACGCAGCGTCCGGCCGAGCCGGCGCTGCCAAGGCCGCTGGTAGCAGCCGCCCCAACTTGGCCAGCGCCAGGGCCGCACCCGCCAGTTCCGGCAACGGCGCTGCCTCCGGCGGATCGGCCAAGAGCTGTTCTGCGGTCGGATCTGCCATGCCGCGCAGGACTGCTGGGTTAAGCAGCCGTCCAGCAGCCAGCGCCAGCGCCGGCAAATCAGGCGGCACCGGGCGGCGGAGCAAGGCCGCAGCGCGGACCGGCGCCAGCAGCAGGACGGGCGGCCCGGCGGCCAGCGCCGCCAGGTCCGACAACCCCTGGGCTCCCGCGGTGTCGGCGGTCAGAACCACCAGCCCGGCGCTGGCTCCGCCTCGCAGCAGCACCGGCGTCCCGCGCCGCAGATCCGCCACGGCACGGTGAACCGAGCGCAGGCGGAGCACCGCCGGGTCGGGCGGAGCGACGGGATCGGCCGCCGCGCGGGCCACCGCATTGTTCAAGGGAAAGGGTTGGTCGGACATGTCGGCCAGGGCTACATCATTCCATCGGGTGATCCCAGTCCGCCATATGTGGAGGGGAGCGGCGTTCGCAAACTTCTCACGCCCCCGTGTGCAACTTGCGCCGGTCACGTAGAGTTTAAGACGTTGCCGAATCTGTTGACCCACCTGGGCAACTCTCCAGAGCGACACCCACCCGGCCCAGCATGCCGACCATGCAGGCCAACGACGAACCGCCCCGTCCCGCTCCTGCGGTCCGCGGCTTTAGCGAGGTTGCCGAATGACGGCTGAACGCCCCATCCTGATCGTAGACGACGACGTGGGCCTGCGCGAGACCCTGGTCGAGCAGTTGCAGGTGGACGGGGAGTTCGCCGCCACCGAGGCCGGGTCGGTATCCGAGGCCGAGGCGAAAGTCGCAGCCCGCGACGCACGCTTCGACGCCATCATCATGGATGTGACCCTGCCCGACGGCGACGGCCGCGACCTCTGCGCCAACATGCGCAAACAGGGCCTGCGCATGCCGATCATCATGCTGACGGGATCGGACGAGGAGGCGGACGTCGTGCGCGGCCTGGACGCCGGCGCCAACGACTATATCGCCAAGCCGTTCCGTCTGGCCGAGCTGCTGGCGCGGCTGCGCGCCCAGCTTCGCATCTTCGAGAACAGCGAGGACGCGGTCTTCACCATCGGCCCCTACACCTTCCGTCCCAGCGCCAAGCTGCTGCAGGAGCCGGTGAAGAACCGCCGCATCCGCTTGACGGAAAAGGAGGCAGCAATCCTCAAGTTCCTGTATCGCGCCGGCACCCGCCCGGTAGCGCGGCAAGTGCTGCTGAACGAGGTGTGGGGCTACAACGCCGCTGTCACAACCCACACGCTGGAAACCCACATCTACCGCCTGCGCCAGAAGATCGAGCCGGACCCCGGCAACGCCCGCCTGCTGGTGACGGAGGGCGGCGGCTACCGGCTGGACCCGCTGGGCGTCGCGCCGGTCGTCTGACCACCGCCTGCTCCCTCTTTCGCCGAGAGAGGGCCGGGGTGAGAGGGCGGGCAAGCGCCGTCCTTGGCCTGGAAGAGCTTGGTTCTTGTCTTTCTCGCGGCCTTCGCTCCGCAGCCTGGACCCCCTCACCCCAACCCTTTCCCGGAGGGAGAGGGAGCAGGCAGCCTCCCTGCCTTCGAGGATACTGTCCCATGCGCCGACGCATCTTGCTTTCCCTGGCTGCCACTGCCGCCTTGCCAAGCGTCCCAGCCCGGGCGGAGGCGGCGCAGGTCCGGCTGTCGCACGGCTACGGCATCCTGTATCTGCCGCTGATGGTCATGCGCGACCGCAAGCTGCTGGAGGCCGCGATGGAGACGGCCAGCCTGCCACGGGCGGAGGTGACGTGGCAGGTGGTGGACGGCGGCAATGTCATCAACGACGCCATGCTTGCCGGCGCGCTGGACATCGCCGGCACGGGGGCGCCGGGCTTCATCACGCTCTGGGCCAAGGCGCGCGGCATTCCGCGGGCGGCGGTGGTGGGCTTATGCGGGCTGAGCACCTGCGCCCTGTCGCTCAACACCAACCGGCCAGGGATAAAGACGCTGGCGGACTTCACGCCGGCCGACAAGATCGCTATCCCCGGCATCAAGACCTCCTTGGCCGCCGTCGTGCTGCAGATGCTGGTGGCGCAAAAGTTCGGCCAGGCCGAGTTTTCGCGCCTCGACCCGATGACGGTCGGCCTGGCGCATCCCGAGGCCTACGGCGCCTTGATGGGCGGCAAGACGGAGATCGCGGCGCACTTCGCCTCCCCGCCCTACTCCATCCTGGAGCTGCAAGACCCGCGCATCCACCGGGTGATCGCGGCAAGCGAGGTGCTGGGAGAGGCGACCCTGGACGTCGTGTATGCGCCCCAGCGCTTCGTGGACGCGAACCCGGGGATCACGGGCGCCTTCCTGCAGGCGATGGACGCCGCCTGCGCCGCCATCGCCGCAGATCCGGCGGCAGCGGCGGACAGCTTCATCCGCCTGTCCGCCGCCAGGATGAAGCCGGACGACGTGCTGGCGATGGTGCGCGATCCGGACACCCGGTTTTCCGCTACGCCGAGCGGGATCATGCGCTATGCGGAATTCATGCACGACGTCGGCAGCATCAAGGCCACGCCGGCCCGGTGGACCGGCATGTTCGTGCCGGCGCTGGCGGGCCGGGCCGGGTCGTAGCGCCTGAAGCGGTTCGCGCCCAAGCCTGACGCAAACCGCTCAGTTCAGGTGTTTGCGGGCAAACGCCTGCAACTGCAGTCCCGGCCAGCCTGCGCCGGGACGTGGCTGAGATTTGCCATTGCCCGACCGGTTCAGGCCTTCAAGCTGCGACGGCGCTTTACAAAGCCGGTCAATACCAGGCCCATACCCACGAGCGTCAAGCTGGCCGGTTCCGAAATCTCGCTGATGGACACGCCATCCAGGAGGGAAAAGGGAGGCACGCCGGTCGGGGTTCCAAGGGCGAGAAACGACAGCACCTCGGTGGTGCTGGTGACAACGAAGGACAAGGTCGTCCTCTGCCAGCCGGTGAAGCCGTGCGTGACGTTGCTCACGACCGGGGTCGAGTGCGTCTCGTTCCCCAGGGTCACCTGCCAGGCTTCGGTCGTCGCGCCGTTGTAGTTGTATTGCTGCGCGCCAGCCCAGTAGAACGTGATGCTGGCGACGCTGTTCATGTCCAGGCCAGTGATGGTCTGCTGGATGGCTGCTTGCCCATACGCGCCATCGGCGCCGATGAAATTGCCGCTATCCAGGCTGGCAACCGGCAGGCCGTTTGCCGATCCGTCGCCCGGTCCCCAGAGCTTCAACTGTCCGCTATACTCGTTGACGGCGCCGGTCGTATCGGCCGTGCCTGGCTTGAACAGGAAGTTGTAACCCCCCGTGGTCCAGCCCGTGACGACCTGCCCGCCGTAGCGGGTGCCGAACTCGGTCGAGGAAGCGGTCGTCACCGTCTCAAAGTTGCCGTTGGTGATGACGGGGGTGGCCTGGGCTGGCGCTGGGGCGAACGCGAAGACGGTGGCAGCGCCTACCGTCACGGCGGCCGTCTTCCAAGTTACGCGCGCCAGCTTCGCCACCGTCTCGAGTAGGGTTGCCATAAGCATATCTCCGTTGCGTCATCGGGGGCGCCGCATGCAAGCCTCCGCCTGCACTTGCGCCTACGTCGTGTTCCATACCGGAATGCAACGCAGACGTAATGTTATATAATGAGAATAATCCTTGCTTTGGGTTGCGGGTCGTAGCCGATGATGGGCGGCATCCCTGCGATGCAGGATCATGCCTCTGACCAAAGCCCTGAGCACCGGTGTGAGCATCGAAGGGAGGCCGGGCTGCGGAGTCCGCCCGGCTCCTGTCCTCCCTGGCCGTTCAGGTCGCCGGGCGGCGGCGGTAAGACATGAGGACGGCCACTCCCAGGCCCGCGCCCAACAGCATCAGGCTGCCAGGTTCCGGCACCTCGCTGATCGAAACGCCGTCCAGCAGGGCGAAGGGCGGCACGCCGGCAGGCGTACCTATGGCGAGGAAGGACAGCACCTCCGTCGCGCTGGTCACGACGAAGGACAGTGTCTGCTGCCGCCAGCCGGTGAAGCCATGACTGGCGCTCTGCAGCACCGGCGTCATATGCGTCTCGTTCCCGAGCGACACCTGCCAGGCCTCGGTCGTCGAGCCGTCATAGCCATATTGCTGTGCGCCCGCCCAATAGAAGCTGATGGTCGCGACTGAACCGACGTCCAGGCCGGTCACAGTCTGCTGGATCGGCCCCGGAAAATATGGCCCATCCGCGCCGAGGAAGTTGCCCCCCGCTGGGCTGGACGCCGTCAGGCCGTTGCTGGACCCGGTGCCAGGCCCCCACAACTTCAGGTGCTGGTTGTATTCGTTGACGGCCCCGGACGTGTCAGCCGTGCCCGGCATAAATACATAGTTGTAGCCGGTAGTGGTCCAACCCGTCACGACCTGCCCGGCATAGCGGGCGCCGAACTCGGTCGAGCCGGTAACGGACGGCGACAGCGCCTCGAAGCCGCCATTTATGATGACCGGCCCGGCGTTGGCCGGCGCCGCCAAGGAGACAGCCGCGACGGCTGCCGCAGCCAGCGCGGCCCGAAAAGTCTTTTCACCCGCTCTCGCGGTGCAGGCAGGAGCAGCCATTGGTTGTGCCTCCGTAAGATTGCCATGAGTGCCGGGAGCAACCTGCCCCGGCGTTGTCTCAATAATGCGGCAATGCCTACGAAGGGCTTAAAGGGACCGCCAAACAGGTATCGAGGCTCTCAGAGCCGGTTTGAGTGGGCAACGGCTGAGGTCCAGCAGGGGATCTTTCGTGCCGGGCAGGAAGGGCCGCAGCCCCGATGCCGTCGCATCGGGTCAAGGTCCCCAGCGCACCCAGCGCGGAAGCCGCTGGGCCGACCCGGTGCCCACCCAAACCGGCTCTTATGCCGGGGTTCGACGGCAGTGCCCGTCCCCGCCGTCACGGATCCGGCGCGGCAAGCTCCGGCACGGCATCCGCCAATCCCTGCAGGTCGGCGCCGGCCACCAGCACGCCGGCAAAGCCATCCTGCTGCCCGGTCAGGAACAGCAGGCCCGGAACCGACGCTGGTCCGGCCACTCCGCCTGCAAGCTCGGCGGCCCCAGGATGCCGGCGCAGTGCAGCGAGCACGGGCGCAAGCTCCGCCGGGGAGCCGAATACGAACCCGTGCGCAGGCCACCGGCTGCCATCATGCGTGCCGGGCTGGCCGCCGTCCGCTGCCGCCGGCACGTCCATCGCGGCCAGTTCCTCTCTGCTGGTCAGGGCATGGAACAACGCCAGCGCCGCTTCCTGCGCCTGGGCTGGCAGGCCGAGGCTGTCGGCCCTGGCCATGATCTCGACGGGCGACGCGGCAGACAGGATGGGCATGGTGCGGTGCTCCAAGGTTCTCGCCGCAGCATAGCGGGCCGGGGTTGCAGGCCGCCAGCGCCGGGCTACTGGACCAGGATGTGCTTGCGGGAGCGCAGCGTTAGCGAGAGCCCGGCCAGGATCAGGAGGGCGCAGACATACGTCAAGAACACTAGGTCGTAATGGGCGTGGACCGCACTGCCGAACTGCCCCTTGCGTATGATTTCCGCCGTATGGACAGGGGGCGACCACAGCAGAACCGGCTGAAACGCCTTTGGTACCCAGTCGACCATAGCGAAGGCGCCAGAAAAGGGGATCATCAAGTAGGTGAACACGCCCACGAACTTTTCCAGCAACGGCGATGTTTCACTAGCTGGCGCAAGGACGAGCGCGCAGCCTAGGCAGAATACGGCATGATAGCCAAGCCCGAGGTAGATCAGCCCGATGTCCGCCGGCGGCCCCATGTAGCCGAGCAGCATGGCGGTGGCGCTGACGACGACCCCGGCGATCATGGCGCCGATGATCTCCAGCACGCAGCGCGATACAATGATATCG